>Ga0066658_10000001_pt1 | contig 82594 bp, 85 predicted proteins | sample GraSoiAngelo_107_FD_75174 | JGI IMG/M metagenome (GOLD analysis project Ga0066658, IMG submission 75174) | Grasslands soil microbial communities from the Angelo Coastal Reserve, California, USA - 14_0903_09_30cm | ecosystem: Environmental > Terrestrial > Soil > Grasslands | place: USA...
ATCTCCCCCGGCGACGTCGAATTCAGCGGCGCGACCAGCGCCTGCGGCCAGCAGCTCGACCCCGGCCGCAGCTACGAGGCACACCGCGTCGCCCGCAGCGTCAAGCTGCGTAGCAGCGGCGGCAAACCGCTCGCCAACTGCGGTCGCAAACTGCGCGCGGCGGGCAAAGGCAAGATCACGATCGCCGGCCAGGGCACCTTCCGCGGCGCCCTGGAGACGGTGCCGACCGAAAGCGAGGCGGGCTCGCTGAACGTCGTCAACGCGCTCGCCCTTGAGCAGTACGCGAAAGGGGTAATGCCAAACGAGGTGCCGCCCTCCTGGCCGACCGAAGAGCTGCGCGCGCACGCGATCGCGGTCCGCTCGATCGCCCTCACCGGCGACGTCGGCGGCAACGGCTTCGACCTCTACGCCGACACCCGCAGCCAGGTCTACGAGGGGCTGGGAAGCGAGTACGCCAGCACCAATGCAGCCGTCGCCGACACCCGCGGCCAGGTCGTCATGTACGGCAACGAAGTTGCCCAGACCTTCTACTCGGCCTGCTCGGGCGGCCACACCGAGAGCGTCCAGTACGTCTTCGGGACCGCCGTCCCCTACCTCGTCGGCGTGCCTGACCCCTACGACTACTACTGCCCCCTGCACAAGTGGACGCTCGAATTCAGCGGCCCGGAGATCAGTTCCCGCCTCAGTGCCTACCTGCAGGGGAAGCTGAAACAGGTCGTGATCACCAAAACCGGCGTCTCCCCCCGCATCGTCAGCGCCAAGCTGATTGGCACCGGCGGAACCTCGACCGTCACCGGCTCCGAGCTCTCGCTAGCCCTCGGCGGACACGACACCTGGATGACCTTCGAGAAGGTCGTGAGCGGCGGTTAGCCGCTCGTTTTGGGCAGCGCTAGTTCGGCGTGGATCGGGCGGTGGTCTGAGCCCGGCAGATCCTCGACGCCGTAGTCGACGATGCCGAGGCGATCGTCGGCGAGGACGTGGTCGATCGTGATCACGAGCGGGAGGCCGTGGTCACGATTGGGCCAGGTCGGGACAAGGCCCATTCCGGCGACTGACCCGGCGTCGCGGTAGCCGCGGTCGAGGACTTCGCGCAGGCGCGAGTGATCGAGGGTTGCGTTGAAGTCGCCGAGCAGCACCCAAGGCACCCCTTCGCCCGTTGCCGGCAGGTCGGCGAGTGAGTCTTCCCAGACGTCGATGCCGGTGCGACCCGGCGTCAGCGGGTGGATGTCGATGAGGCGTAGGTGGCGGCCGTCGGGCAGGCTGAGGTTGACGCGCGGCATGCGGAAGAAGGTCTCGGAGTCGGGCGCGATCGCGCGGATCGGGAATCGCGAGTAGATGCCGCCGCCCGCTGCGCCCTTGCGGACCTCCACGATCGAGTTCGGGAGTTGCCGGGTGATTCCCGCGGCTCGCAGACCCCGGGCGAAACGCGGCGTCAGCTCCTGGATCGCCAACAGGTCGACGTCGTAGCGGTCGACCAGCTCGACCAGCGATTCCGGGTCGCCTTTGCCGCGGTAGACGTTGGAGGAGAGGACGGAGAGCGTCTCGCGACCGCCGGGGTCGACGGTGCCGTCGCCGATCGCCCGCGGCAGCACCGCGAGCGCAAGGCAGAGGGTCGCCACGGCTGCCACCCCGGCCGCCGCCCAGTTGCGGAGCGCGAGGGCGACGCCGGCGACGAGGAACGCCGCGATCGCCACGTAGGGCGTAAACGCCATCAGCGGCACCAGCGGCACGCCGCGGTCGAGGCCGAGGACGCGCACCAGCGTCCAAGCCACGACCGGCGCGACCAAGGCCCAGATCAACCAGTTGCGCCGTGCTCCCGTCGAGTGTCGCTTTTGTTCGGCTATACCGAACAAACTCGACACTCAGCCGTCCGGGTAGGGCTGGATCGGGACGCCGTGATCGGTCTCTCTCATGCCCAACTCGTAGGCGCCGCCACCCGGCAGCGTTAGCTGGCGCGGCGGCAGCCCCGGCCGTTCGACCGTCAGCTCGAGGTCGGCAACCGAGCAGTTGACGGTGTTGTGCTCGGGCCCGGCCGGGTCGGCGTAGACCCAGCCGACGAAGTCCTTGGCCGGGGCCGAGACGCGGCCGTGGACGACGACGTCCTTGCCGGGGAGGAAGAAGCTGCAGACGGTCGGCTGCTCTTCAACCCGGGCCGAGCGGATCGCGCCGAGGCCGCCGAGCCGGTGGGGCTCCCCGTCGAGGACGAGCATCCCCGAGGGGATCCAGGGGCTGACGCGGGAGCCGAGGCGGACGCGGGCGGCGCCGGCGTCGAAGTAGGTGTTCGGGGCATCGGCGAAGCCGGTCCCCTCGAGCCAGACCCAGCGCTCGGCGTGCTCGGTCCCCCAGTTGTGGCCGATCATCCCCGGCCAGCCGCTCAGCTCGAAGGGTTCGTCGTCGACGACGAGTCGCCCCTGAAAGCGGGCGTCGGGAAATGGCGCCAGGAACTTGGTCTTCGGCAGCGGCGCCTTGTAGAGCCAGTCCGCTGGCAGGTACTTGCAGGGCTCGGCCTCACCCGTGAAGGTGAACGACCAGGAGGCGGTGAGGGCCTCGGTGTCGACCGAGCCCTCGGCCCGGCCAGGACCGATCTCGGCGTCGGCGACGCGGATCCAGTCGTCGGCGGGCGCCTCCAGCTGCGCGGCCGGCACGGTTACCTTCGTCGCCCGCGGCCCGTCGGCGTCGCGGTCGAAGAGGCAGAACCAGATCGACCCCGTCGGCTCGGTCCCGGGTCGCTTGTGGACGGTATGGCGGATCCACACGCCCTGCCCCCCGTCGGGACGACAGGCCTTGATGTAGAAGCTCTCGTAGTGGCCGCCTTTGGCGGCTACCTCGGGGAACCGCGCCCGTTCCTGCATGGGCAGAGCCTAAGGCGATGGCGCTTTAGGTGCCCCGGGGGGTCAAGAAGTCGACATCAATCCCCGTCCAGCGGCGGGGGCGGCGGCGACTCGAACCCCAACATCCCGACGGTCGCCGGCACCACCTTCTCCCCGGAGGCGGCGAGCCGGTCCCTGGCGTCGAGGCGGATCTGGCTCAGCTCGCCGAAGACCGAGGCGAGGGCGGTGATCATTTCCTTCCAGCCGCGCTCGTCGAGCTGCATCGGCATCCAGGTCAGGTGGCGGTCGGCGCGCGCGTCGAAGGTTTCCTCCCAGATCGCCCGGTCGGCGCGCGCGATCAGCCCCTGCAGCGAGATCCGCGAGAGCTGGCGCCGGTCCTCGGCCGAGGTCGCTTCAAACTCGGCGTCGTTGAAGAAGACGCGGGCGAGACCCCGGTAGACGTGCTCGATCGCCCCGCGGCGGGGGATCGATTCGATGATTTCGAGGCAGCCTTCCTTCTCGAGCTCGCGGAAGTGGTAGGAGGCGAGGGAGAGGGCCTGCTGGTAGCTGTTGAAGTGTTCTTTGGGGATCAGCCCTTCCTCGACGAACTGGCTGGGGCTGCGGGGGCCTTCGTTGAGGACTTCGAGGATTCGTACCCGGAGTGGATGCTTGAGGACGGCGCAGATCGTCTCGGTCCGTTTCTTCTCCTCGGCCTCAGTCCCCTCCATCCTCCTAGCCCTTTCGATTGATCGAGTTCACAGGAGCGATCACGATAGGGCATAAATGCACGGACGTACCGGGAAAATGCCTAGCGGGGTCCCTTTACTGAGCCCGGTCCAAGTAATAGGAACTGGTGCATCACCAAGGGGGGACGCCTCCGGTGAGGGAAGGAGGTGATGCCTATGCAGTTCGAGGCATGTGGCGCGGCCTATCCAGCCACCTCCATTCACAAGGGTGGCTGAGGCCTGACCCCGCTACCGCCCCGGGCCTCGCCGATCGGCGGGGCGGTAGTCAAAACCGGCGACCGGGGCGAGGTTCGCCCGGCGGCTCAGACCTTGATCGTGATCACGTCGCCGTCGGCGACAAGGTAATCGCGGCCCTCGATCCGCAGCTGCCCCTTGTCGCGGGCCGGGGCGTAGCCGCCGCACTCGACCAACTGCTCCCAGCCGATCACTTCGGCTTTGATGAACGCTTCCATGATCTCGGTATGAATGGTTCCTGCCGCTTCCAGCGCCGTCGCGCCGCGGCGTAGAGGCCGCGCTACTGCCTCCTTGCCCTCGCCGGCGGTGAAGAAGGTGATCAGCTCGAGCAGGTCGTAGGCGGCACGGACCAGGCGGGCGAGGCCGGAGCCCTCGACGCCGTAGGACTCGCGCATTTCCTCCGCTTCGGCCGCGTCGAGCTCGGCCAGCTCGCCCTCAATCCGGGCGCTGACCGCGACGACGCCGGCGCGGACCGAGTTGGCGTGGGAGACGACGGCTTCCGGCGCTTCGGCGTCGCCCTCGTCGACGTTGGCGACGTAGAGGATCGGCTTCGTCGTCAGCGCCTGCAGGTTGCGGACGGCATGCGGCGCCCCCTCCGGCGCCGGGATCGACCGCGCAGGCCGGCCGGCGGCGAGAGCCTCGTGCACCGCCTGCAGCCACTCGTGCTCGACCTGCGCTTCTTTGTCGCCTGACTTCGCCTGCTTGGCGACCCGTCCGAGCCGGCGCTCGACCTGGTCGTAGTCGGCAAGGACGAGCTCGGTCTCGATCGTCTCGATGTCGGCGAGCGGGTCGACGCGGCCGTCGGGGTGCGGCACGTCGGATTCGGTGTGGCAGCGGACGACGTGGCAGATCGCATCGGTCTCGCGGATCGAGGCGAGGAACTGGTTGCCGAGCCCCTCGCCTTCGGAGGCGCCTTTGACGAGGCCGGCGATGTCGTGGAAGTCAATTTTCGCCGGCACCAGTTCAGAGGCGCCGACCGTCTCGGCGACCTTCTCCAGCCGCTCGTCGGGCACCTGGGCGACGGCGACGTTCGGCTCGATCGTCGTGAACGGGTAGTCGCCGGTCTGGGCGCCGCCCTTGGTCAGGGCGTTGAAGAGGGTCGACTTGCCGGCGTTCGGCAGCCCGACGATCCCGACCTTCACTGTGCGCCTCCCTCGGTCATGAAGGCAGCGGGACGATCAGGCCGAGGAGGACGCCGAAGAGGGCGCCGGCGAGGACGTCGGACGGGTAGTGCATGCCGAGGTACGGCCGCCCGAGCGAGAGCGCGATCGCGACGAGGAAGGTCGCGGCCATCGCCGAGTCGACCCGGACCATCGCCGTCGCCACGGCAAAGGAGGAGGTGGCGTGGGCGGAGGGGAAGCTGAGCGAGCTGGGAGCGCCACCGAGCGGGGGCAACCCCTCGAGCACCGGGCGCGGGCGTTTGACCAGAAGCTTGATGCCGTAGTTGAGGCCGATCGCGACGGGCCCGAGCAGGGCGCAGACGAGCCACTGCTCCCAGCGCGAGCTGTCGATGATCGCCAGCGCGGCGCCGAGCAGGAGCCAGACGAGGCCGTTGTTGCCGGCCTTGCCGAGGGCGACGGCGGCGTCCTCCAACCCGCGGCTGTGGCCGTGGGTGCGCATCCAGCGCAGCAGCTTCAGGTCGAGTTCGCGCATCGGCGCGAGAGACTATTGGGAGATGAGCACCGTCCCCGGCTACGTCCACACCCCCGGCAACCACTGCGGCTCGACCGCCCTGCGCAACCTGCTCGCCTTCCACGGGGTCGAGATCAGCGAGGAGATGGCCTTCGGCCTCGGCGCCGGCGCGGGCTTCTACTACCTGGCGCTGGAGGACGGCTCGCCGAGCCGCTGGTTCAACGGCCGCACCGCCCGCCTCGAGGAGAGCTTCCGTGAGCTGACGGGGGCGGCGCTGGAGCTGCGCACCTTCGGCGAAGAGGAGGGCGAGGCGGCCTGGGCGGCGGCGCGCGGGATGGTCGACGCCGGCAGCCCGGCACTGCTCCTCACCGACATCTACTACCTCGACCACTACGGCAACTCGGCCCACTTCCCCGGCCACGCCGTGGTCCTCGCCGGCTACGACGACGAGGTCGCCCACCTCTCCGACACCGCCTTCGAGGAGCTGCAGACGACGCGCTTGGAGAACCTGGCCCGCGCCCGCCACAGCGGCCACCCCGCCTACCCGCTCGAAGGACACATGTTCACCGTCGCCGAGGCGATCGACCGCGAGGCGCTGATGGCGGCGGTGCCGAGGGCGATCGAGCGGGCGGTGAGCGAGATGCTGGAGCCGCCTTTCGGCGAGTTCGCCGGCGTCCCGGCCTTGGAGCGCCTCGCGGCCGAGGCCGGATCCTGGCCCGACGAAGTCGACGACTGGCAGTGGTGCGCCCGCTTCGCCTACCAGGTGATCGAGCGCCGGGGCACCGGCGGCGGCTGCTTCCGGCTGATGTATTCGCGCTTCCTCGAAGAGGCGGGGCGGGACGAGGCTTCTCTGGCGGCGGAGGCGGCGGCGCGCTGGACCGACCTGGCGGAGGCCTTCAAAGCCGCAAGTGAGAGGGACGGGCCCGAGCCGGAGCTTTGGCGGGCGGTCGGCGGCGGTGCCGAGAAGGTGCTCGAGGCCGAGCGCGGCCTCTGGACGTCTCTCCGAGATTCGGCCTAAGAGGGGCCGCCGGCCGCCGATTCGGTTTGTCGATCTAAACCCGGGGTATTCGGCCCGCATGACTATCGGAGCCGGAATCTTCCTCATCGCGGTTGGCGCGATCCTCAAGTTCGCGACCAACATCCACGTCCAGGGCCTCAGCATCGACACGATCGGCGTGATCCTGATGATCGCCGGCGCCGTCGGCCTGCTGATCGGGCTCTTCCAGGAAATCGTCTGGTCCCGCCGCACCCGACCGCTTGCCCCCGGCGAGGTACCCCCGGTCGAAGAACGCCGCGAAGTCCGCGACCCGGCCTACCGCGAACAGCCGCCGCGCTACTAGCGGGGCCCCGTCTGAAGTAGGTCGCAGGGAGCCGGGGTGGCCGAGCTCGCCACGATCGGTGTCTACGGCTTCGACGGGCCCTCCTTCATCCGCGCGCTCAAAGAGGCGCGGGTTTCGCTCGTCCTCGACGTTCGCCAGCGGCGCGGGGTGCGGGGCAGCGAGTACGCCTGGGCGAACGCCCGCCGCCTCGAAGCCGCCCTCGCGGAGGCCGGTGTCGGCTACAGCCACCTGCCGGAGTTGGCGCCGACGACCGAGATGCGCCAGCTGCAGTACCGCGAGGACGAGCGGCGCGGCGAGGGCAAACGCTCCCGCACCGAGCTGGCGCCGGAGTACGTGCGCCGGTACACGGAGGAGGTGCTCGACCGGGTGGACCTGAAGCCGATCGTCACCTGGATCGGCTCGAAGCACGCAGCGCTGCTCTGCGTCGAGAAGGACGCGGAGGCCTGCCACCGCTCCCTGATCGCCGCGCGCCTTCAGCAGGAGTTCGGCTTCGAGATCGAGCACCTGAAGCCGGATGAAGGCTGAGGCTCAGCCCTCTGGCCAATCGAGCCCCGGGATCTCCTCCGCCCGCAGCTTGCTGTGGGAGCGAAAGGCCACCTCGAGCTCCTCGTTCAGCCAGCTCATCCCCGCTTCCGAGAGCCTGATCGCGGCCGCCTGCCGGATCGACTGGCGCGGGTCGACGTTGCCGACGCCGCGGTCCGCGTTCTCCGCCGTCGGCCCGAACGCATAGGCGCCGAGCTCGTCCATCAGCTCGCCGAGCGAGACCCCGTCCGCCAACACCCCGTCCACGAATTCTCCATCGTGCACGCGGATGAAGTGCGGCCAACGCACGAGCCAAGGCCGCAACGCAAGGTCCTCCCCGCTTGCGTCGTCCCGCCCCTCTTCATAGGCCCGAGCCACCGCCCGCCCGTAGACGACGATGTCGTTCGGCCCCTCCACCAGGTGCCCCATGAACATCACGTCCCCGTCCCGAACCTGCCGCGGCCGCCGCTCCCGCGGATAGGTGCAGTGCCGGTGGCTGCCGGAGGTCCGAACCACGTCGGGAACCGGCCGCTCGCGCGAAGACCGCTCGGCGGCGCGGCCGAAGAACTTGACGAAGCCGTGGCGGGGAATCGATTCAGCTTGAATTGGATCTTCCATAGGATCGTCCAGTGGCAACGGGAGAGCTGACCATTCGGGACCTCACCTCTCGCGCTCACGTAGTGCAGGCGATCGAAGAGTTTGACTCGCGCCGACGCGATGGGTTCCTGCGGCACTACGGCTACGGCCCCTCACTGAAATATCGCCTCCGCTACCGGGGGAAGTTCTATGACTCCAAGGCGATCGCCGGGGTCGCCTGGGGCCTTCAGCATTTCGGGGACGGGAAGCGGCGGCCGGCTTCCTACACCGGGGGCGCCCATACCTCGGTGGCGGCGCTGCGACAGCTGGGCTTTCAAGTGGCCGAGGACGAAAAGAACCTGAGCCTGCCTGCGCTGCAGCCGGGTCGCACCTACACCTGGGAGGAACTTGGTGCCCTCTTCGACTTCCCTCCCAGTTACTTATCCCTCGCCGGCGGGATGATCTCTCGCCCCGAGCTCGGTGCCCTGCTCTTGATCACCCACTCCCAAGATGGCGAGTCCTTCAGCTACGGCGACGAATGGAAGGGCAAGGAGCTCATCTACGCAGGGCGAGGGCTGACCGGCAATCAAGAGCTGAAGGGCCAGAACCGCCAGGTCGCGGAAACAGCCGAGCTCTGTTCCTCTTCGAGCACGGTGGGACGCACCAGCTTCTCTTCCACGGCCGCGTCCACTGCGTCGACCACTGGGAGAGCACCGGCTTCGACAAAAACAAGGAAGAACGGCGCGTCTACAGGTTCCGCCTGCGTGGCGTGGGCCAGGCGTTGAAACCGAAAGCGCGTCGGCGCGGCCGCAAATCCGCACCTCCGACCGATCCCAATAGTCCCGTTAAAGAGCGGGCGGCTGAGTCATTCCGCTCGCGCCCCTTCGACCCAGACCGGAGCGTGAGCGAACGACGCCGCTCGGCGCCCCGCGACCCCGAGAGCCAGCAAGTCCTCAGCGAACAAGCAGACCAGGCGCACCAGGACACGCTTCGCACCTTTGGCCTCTGGTTGGAAGACGAAGGCTGGCGAGACCTTGAGGAAGTCGACGGAGCAATCGACCTCCACGCCCTGCCCCCGCGAGGGATCGGTGGGGGCAAGCGCACCCTGTTCGAGATCAAGAGCATTCGGCCGACGACGGAGCGAGGTCGCGTCCGTGGTGGCCTCGCGCAGCTGCTCGAATACCGCCTCCTTCTCGGCACCCCGAACGAGCACCTCTGCCTGGTTTCAGATCGACCGATCAGCGAGCGCCGGCTGCGGCTACTCGACTCCCTCACAATCGGCCACGCCTACGTGGACGCCGGCAAAGTTGTCCCATCGGGAACCGACCCGACCCGGTTGCTATTCCCCAGAAACGGTTGAAGAGCGGGAGCGACGGGACTCGAACCCGCGACCTCCGGCGTGACAGGCCGGCGCTCTAACCAGCTGAGCTACGCCCCCAGGGAACCATCGGCGGGCCTTGGGGTCGGCCCGGGCGGCGAACGCTAGCGCATTCGGGCGGCTGGGTTCGAGGTGATCTGAAGGACTCAGACGGCGACGGTCGCGAGCTCGGTCACGGCTTCCTCGATGCCGGTGCGGAGGACGTCCAGGTCCGGCACCGCGTCCGCATCGGCAATCAGGCCGAAGTGGACGGATTCGTCGTAGATGATCGCGGCGACGCCGAGGTTATGGCCGGAGAAGATCGAGCCCAGGGGGATGCCGCGCCGCAGCTTCGCGCCGAGGGCGTAGAGGGGGAACGGGGTGGTGGGAATGCTGGCCGCCGTCAGGTTGAAGAGGCCGGGGGTGAAGGCCAGACGAGCGTATGCGCACTGGATCAGCGGCGCCGGGGCATCCGCCGTCTCCAGCAGGGCTTCGGTCTCCTCGGTCCCGCCGCTCCTCAGCTCGGCCACTGTCTCGGCGACCTGGCGGTAGCGCCGCACCGGGTCCGGCTCGGCGATGGGCAGGTCGATAAAGAGGGGCGCAACTGCGTTGCCGAAGGCGAAGGATTCCCGCGCCCGCCGCATGCTCACCGGCACCGCCACGCGGACCCGCTCGACCTCCTCGCCGCGGCTTGCGAACAACTTGCGGAGGCCCCCGGCGGTGGCCGCGAGGGCGACATCGTCGGGCCTGCCTCCGAGGCTTCGGCTCACCGCCTTCGCCTTCGCCAGCGGCATCTCCACCGTTGCCACTTGACGACGGATGCCGGTCGGGCCATTGAGGCTGGTCGCCGGGGCGGCTGGCAACTCCCCTCGGAATGCTTCGAACCGCTCCCGCGAACGGGAGACGATCGCGGCCACCTTGCTCGGCAGCACGCCGGCGTCGACGCCGCCGCTGAGCTCCTCGCCGACCGCCCCCCTGACCCGCCAGAGGACGCCGTTGTCCACCTCGCTGCCCATCGCGTCGATCATTGCCCCGAGCGCGGCCATGTCCACCTCAGTGTCGGGCTGGAAGTCGAGCAGCGAAGCGACGACGTAGGGGCCGCTGACCCCGTCGACCATGCACTGGTGGATCTTGCCGACGATCGCCCAGTAGCCGCCCTCGAGGCCCTCGAGCAAGGTTGCCTCCCAGAGCGGGCGGGAGCGGTCGAGTCGCTGGGAGACGTAATCGCCGATCCAGGCCATCAGCTCCGACTCCCCGCCCGGCTCCGGTAGATGCGCGTAGCGAACCTGCAGACCGACATCGCAATCGGGATCGGGAAGCCAGATCGGCAGCGCGTCGCCCTGTACCTCCGGCATCGAGAGCCGGCGCCGCAGGGCGGCGTTGCCGACCAGCCGGCGCCGTACTTGGTCACGCAGTCTCTCCAGCGACGGGCGCTCCCCGTTCGACAGGGGGTCGAAGATCGCGACCCAGGAGAAGTGGAGCTGCAGCGTCGGGTCGTCCTGCTCGAGTTCGAGGAAGACGGCGTCGAGGGGGCTCAGATGGCTGCGCATCGTGCTTTCACCTCCCGGCACCTGCCCCGGCAGTCTCCGGCACCGCATGCGAAGCCTCCGTCGCCACCACCTCTTCGAGCGTCTTTCTGAGGCTGGCGATGCGCTCGGCTCCGAAACGATCCGCCCAGCGCTCTTCAATCGCGGCGAAGGCGCGGAAGCCGAACTCCTGCGCCTTCTCCCCCCGCCCCGTCAGGCGGACGAGTTTGGCCCGGCGGTCCGCCGGGTCGGGGACCCGTTCCACGTAACCCAGCTCAACCAGGTCATCGACGATTTCGCCGGCCGACTGCTTGGTCACGTTCGCCCGCTCGGCGATCTCCGTCAAACGCATCCCGGTCCCCCTCACGTAGCGGAAGACGCAGCCGTGGGTGATACGGAGATCGTCGAACTCACTCTGCTCGATTTCGCTTCGAAACTCGGCCAGCATCGCCTCGAAAGCGAGGTCGAGGAGAGCCGTGAGCGGGATGTGGATCGGGAGGATTCGTGGATCTGCAGACATTAATCAGGAAACCTTACAAGGAGGCTGCGCATCCGTCCAATAGGCTTGACCGCCGTGAGGCTGGTCACGTTCGATGCCGGGGACGGCCCGCGCGCGGGAATCGCCGAGGGAGACCTCGTCGTCGACGCCTGGGCGCTGCTGGGGGAGCCGCACCGCGGTTCGCTCAGAGAACTGATCGCCGGGGGGCGATCTGAGGAGCTCCGCGGTCGCCTGGGTGACACCGGCGCTCCCTCCCACCCCCGCTCCTCGGTGCACTTGCTGCCGCCGATCCCGGACCCCGGAAAGATCGTCTGCATCGGTCTCAACTACCGCAAGCATGCGGCCGAGGTGGGCGCAGACTTGGACTCCCTACCGGAGATCCCAACGATCTTCGCCAAGTTCCCGAACGCGCTCGTCGCCGACGCAGCGACGGTGCGGGTGCCGACGGCGAAGACCGACTACGAGGCGGAGGTCGCGTTCGTGGTCGGTCGGCCGGCACGGGACGTCGACGAGGACGAGGCGCTCGACTACATCGCCGGCTACACGCTGCTGAACGACCTCTCGGCCCGCGACCTGCAGGGGGCGACGCCGCAGTGGATGGCGGGCAAGGTCTTCGACGGCTCCGCGCCCTGCGGTCCCTGGCTGGTGACGCCGGACGAGGCAGGGCCTGCGGATCAGATCGCGATCCGCCTCACCCTCAACGGCGAGGAGATGCAGAGCGGCGCCACCGACGACCTCATCTTCAGCATTCCGCAGCTGCTCTCGCAGCTCTCGAAGCTGATGACGCTCGAACCGGGCGACATCGTCTCCACCGGCACCCCCGAGGGGGTCGGGATGGGACGCAAGCCGCGGGTCTGGCTCGGCGACGGCGACGAGATCGTGATCGAGTCGCCAACGCTTGGCCGGCTGACCACGCGAATCAGCGTTTAGTCGGGATCTCGTAGGCCTTCGCCGGGAGGTCCGCCGAGAGCGGTCGGCGCGCCGGGAGCGCTCGGGCATTCGGACGCGCTCTGCGCGCCCACTGCACCCGGACCGGCGTGTAGGCGAGGAGGGCGTTCCAGGTGTCGGTGTCGATGACGCCGTTGGCCGGCAGCCCGTGTTCTTCCTTGAAGAGTCGAACGGCGCGGGCGGTCTGGCGGCCGAAGAGACCCGTCACCGGCAGGTCGGCGCCGGCCGCGACGAGGTGCTGCTGCGCCCAGACGACCATGTCGCCGCTGCTTTTCCGCTTCAGCAGCGGGTGCACGACTTCGAGGCGGTAGCCGGTAACCGGTTGCAGGGCGCTGTCGGCGCCGAGCGCCCCCCACTCCTGGCCGTTCGTCTCCTGCCAAGACCACCAGCTCGGCGGCAGGCCGCCGTAGCTGGCGGCGAAGCGACGGAAGAGCCGGATCGAGGCGCTGCCGGGGGCTTCGTAGGTCTGGCCGATCGGGTAGATCGGGTGACCGTAGATGCGGTTGTAGAGGTAGGTGTGCTCGTAGACGGTGCGGACCGAGGTGCCGATCGTCTTCCAGTACATCTGCGGTTGGTTGTAGGTGGCGCCGCCCGGGCCGAGGAAGACCGAGTACGGAAACGACGGGTGGTAGTCCACATAAGGGAAGGCGGCGAGGGAGATCGGGAAGGTCTCGCCGACGCGGGCGCGGAGGGCGCGGACGTAGCGGTCGGCGGCGGCGTATTTGCCCTCGTAGTCGGCCTCGGCGTCGATCGCGAAGCAGTCGGCGCCGCGCTTCACCGTCGCCGCGGCGACCCGCGCCTCGGCCAGCGGCGCATCGCCGTAGACGAACTGCCAGGCGCAGACGCTGAGCCCGGCCCCATGCAGGGCGTTGACGAGGCCGCGGTTGAACTGGCTCCAGTAGCTGCCGCCGTCGCCGGACTTGACGTAGACGGTGCCGACGTCGTTGCGCTTGGCGCGAGCGACGATCGCGCCGATGCTGCCGCCCTCCGAGCGCGAGACGTACCAGACCCACATCCCCTGGCGGTCGAAGGCGCTGTTGCTGACGTTGCCGCCGGTTTCGACCTGGCCGGCGCCGCCGGTTTCGGCGGCCGCGCCACCGGCAAACGCCGCTACGAGGAGCGTGGCGAGGACCAAGGGCAGCGCGAGGAGGGGGTGCTTCTTCTGCCGGGGAAGGATCACAACTTGTCACAACACGCTAGTGATGAAATGGAAGCGCTTGCCCCTCGCCGCCTCCCGCAAGATCCTGTGCGCAGTCGCGCTCGCCGCGGCCGCGACGCTGCTGCTGCCGTCCGCGGCTCTCGCCGATGGACAGCGACTCGTGCGCGCCGACCTCTCGCAGGCCGGGAAGGAGCTGGTCGTGGAGCTGCGGACGGCGAAGCCGGTCGCCCTCTCGAAGCTGCAGGCGCGCCCGGACCCCCGCAATGTTTCGGCTCGCTACCTCTGCGTCGGCTTCGGTCATCCACCGCGAGCGGGTGAGCGCTGGCTCTGCCTCGGCGGGCGGCAGTCGCACCGGCGAATCGGGGTCGAGACCGTGGGCGCCGGCGGCAGGCCGATGCAGGTCGGCAGCGTCCGAGCGACGGTCAAGCGGCCGCGCCCCGACAAGCTCGTGATCGCCCTCGAGCCCGGAGCCGCCGACCTGTCGCCGCGGCGCTACCAGTGGCGGGCAGTCGCGAGCAGCGGCTGCACCTCCCCCGGCAACTGCGCCGAAGTCCTGCCCGCCCAAGGGATGCGGACCTTCCGCCTCCGTCCCGTCCGCCCCGTCGGCTGCACCGGCGGCAGCCCCGGCCTCGTCACCAACGGGCCGCGCGACCGCAAGGTCGTCGCCCTCACCTTCGACGACGGACCCAGCGACTACACCGACGACTTCCTCGAGGTGCTGCGCGAAAAGGACGTGCGCGGGACCTTCTTCGAGGTTGGGCAGGTGATGCCAGGTCGTGAAGAGGTGATGCGCGAAATCCTCGCCCAGGGCAGCGAGCTCGGCGACCACACGATGGACCACGTCGAACTCCCCGGCTACTCGCAGATCGCCGGCGCCGCGGCGCGGATCCGCGCCTACACCCACTTCCAGCCCTGCCTTTTCCGGCCTCCGGGCGGCGCCGTCGACGCCGGCGTCATCGCCACCGCCGGCAGCCTCGGGATGCGGACGGTCAACTGGGACGTCGATCCGCGCGACTGGTCCCTGCCCGGAACCGGCGCGATTTACGCCGCCATCGTCGGCCACGTCCGCCCGGGCTCGATCGTCCTCATGCACGACGGCGGCGGCCCCCGCTCGGAGACCCTCGCCGCCCTGCCGCAGATCATCGACACCCTGCGCGGCCGTGGCTACAGCTTCACGACCGTCACGGAGCTGCTCGGCGGCCGCATCCTCTACCGCCCCTACGGGTAACGCTTAAGCAATCCAATGCAACCAATTCGCCCTTTGCTTCGTAGTCAAGGGCCAATGAAGATCGCAATCGTCGGCACCGGGATCTCGGGCCTGGTGGCCGCGCACAAACTGGCGCCCGAGCACGAGATCGTCGTCTACGAGGCGAGCGATCGGATCGGCGGCCACACCAACACGGTGCCGGTCGAGACCGAGGACGGGACGCAGTGGGTCGATACCGGGTTCATCGTCTTCAACGACCGCAACTACCCGAACTTCGAAGCGCTGCTGGCGGAGCTCGGCGTCGCGAGCCAGCCCTCCCACATGAGCTTCTCGGTCTCCGATGGCCGCGGTCGCTTCGAGTACGCGGGAACGCCGTGGGGACTCTTCGCCCGTCCGTCCCATCTCGTCAGCCCGACCTTTCTCGGGATGCTGCGCGAGTGGCGCCGCTTCAACCGCGAGGCGCGGGCGCTGATCGGGATGAACGGGACCGCCCCCTCGCTCGGCCACTGGCTCGAGCAGCAGGGGTTCTCGCGCCACTTCGTCGAGCGGCTGATCGTCCCCCAGGCCTCCGCCGTCTGGTCGGCCGACCCCGCACAGATGTGGAGCTTCCCGGCCAGCTTCATGGCCGAGTTCTTCGAGAACCACGGGATGTACAGCCTCCGCGACCGGCCCAAGTGGCGGACTGTGAGCGGCGGCTCGCGCAGCTACGTCGAGGCGATCGCCACGCTCTGGCGGGACCGGGTGCGTCTGCGGGCGCCGGTGCGCCGGATCGAGCGGCTGCCCGACGGGGTGCGGATCAAGGCCGACGGTTGCGAGACCGAGGACTTCGACGAGGTAGTGATCGCGACGCACTCTGACCAGGCGCTTGCGATGCTCGGCGACCCCAGCGAGGCTGAGCGCGAGGTCTTAAGCGCAATCCCCTACCAACCAAACGAAGCCGTCCTCCACACCGACGCCTCGCTGATGCCCCGCCGCCGCGCCACCTGGTCAAGCTGGAACTTCCACCTCAGCGAGGAGCCCGCGGCCGGCACCACCGTCACCTACTGGATGAACCACCTGCAACGCCTGCGCACCCGCCAGCAGTACTTCGTCACCCTCAACCGAGGCAACGAAATCGACCCGAACAAGGTGATCCGCACGATCTCCTACGACCACCCCGTCTACACCAAAGAGGGCATCGCCACCCAGTCCCGCCACCCCGAGATCTCGGGTCCCAGCCACACCCACTACTGCGGCGCCTACTGGGGCTGGGGCTTCCACGAGGACGGCGTGGTCAGCGCCGAGCGAGTCTGCAACGCAATCGCAGGCGAGGTCGTTTCCAGATTCGTCCCTGCCCCAGCGAGGAAAAGTCTGGAAACGACCGAGGACGAGGTGGCGGCATGAACCCTGTAACGGCGGCGGGACGAGGGGCGGGGGTCGCCGGACCCTCCCCGCTGTTGTCCGCCGACCCCCGCCCCTCGTCCCGCCCCACGTCAGCGGCCGACCCTCCGTCCCGCCGCCCCGCATCAGCCATCTATGAGGGCACCATCCGCCACCGCCGCTTCGAGCCGATCGAGCACTCCTTCCGCTACCCCCTCTTCCTCATGTACCTAGACCTAAGCGAGCTCCCCGACGTCCTCGACCCCTACCCCCTCTTTTCCGCCCGCCGCCGCGCCCTCGCCAGCTTCCGCCGCAAGGACTTCATGGGCGACCCGGCGCAGCCGCTCGACGAATGCGCCCGGGACACCGTCGCAGCCGCCACCGGCGACCGTCCCGCAGGGCCCATCCGCCTCCTCACCGGCCTGCGCTACTTCGGCCACTCCTTCAACCCCGTCTCCTTTTATTTCTGCTTCGGAAGCGACGGCGAGCGGGTAGATGCAGTCGTGGCCGACGTGCAAAACATCCCCTGGGGCGAGCGCCATCCCTACGTCTTGGCACGGGGCGATCACCGGGGTACGGTGCTCAGTGAAGAGCTGGAGAAGACCTTCCACGTCTCCCCGCTGATGGGCATGGACCAGACCTACTCCTTCCGCGCCTCCGAACCCGGCGAGAGCATCGCCGTCCACATCGAGTCGCGCCCGCGTTCGGGCGAGCAGGGGAAGACCTTCGACGCGACGCTGAACCTGCGGCGCCGAGAGCTCTCCCGTGGCGCCCTGACCCGGATGCTGGCCCGCTACCCGGCGATGTCGCTGCAGGTGGTGGCGAAGATCTACGCCCAGTCGCTGCGGCTGAAGCTGAAGGGGGCGAGGTACTACCCCCATCCGGAGGCGTCATGAGGGACGCGCTTGCCCGCGCCGGCGTCGGCGCCGTCCTCGGCCGCGTCGGCCAGGGCCGCATTGACGTAATCGAAGGTGCCCGCGAACGCAGCTACGGCCCGAGCGACGCCGAGCTCCGCGCCACGGTCACGATCAACGACCCGGCCGCCTGGCGCGATCCGCTGCACGGCAGCGTCGGCCTCGGTGAGGGCTACGTCGACGGCCGCTGGGAAACCGACGACCTCGTCGCCCTGATCCAGATCGCCGCCCGCGAGCTGCGGGAGATGGACGGCATCCGCGGCGCCGTCGCCCGCCCCCGCGCCATCTGGCACCGGCTCCGCGGCCTCGTCCCCGAGAACACCCGGCCGGGCGCCCGCCGCAACATCTCCGCCCACTACGACCTCGGCAACGACCTCTTCGCCTCCTTCCTCGACGAGCGGATGATGTACAGCTGCGCCTACTTTCCCGACGCCGCGGCGAGCCTGGAGCTGGCGCAGCTGGCAAAGCTCGACCGCATCTGCGACCGCCTCCGGCTCGGCCCCGAGAACCACCTGCTGGAGATCGGCACCGGCTGGGGCGGGCTGGCGATCCACGCCGCCCGCCGCAGCGGCTGCCGGGTGACGACGACGACGATCTCCCGCGAACAGTTTGAGCTGGCGCGGCAGCGCGTCCGCGACGCCGGCCTCACCGACCAGGTGACGGTCCTCCTCCAGGACTACCGCGACCTCGAGGGACGCTTCGACCGCCTCGTCTCGATCGAGATGATCGAGGCGGTCGGCTGGCAGTACTTCGACGACTACTTCCGCCGCTGCGACGAACTGCTCAGCGACGACGGGCTGATGCTGCTGCAGGCGATCACGATCGACGACAGCATCTACGAGATCGAAAAGGGCGCCAAGAGCTTCGCCAACACCCACGTCTTCCCCGGCGGCTGCCTGCCCTCGCAGGGGCTGATCACCGGCTGCCTCGAGCGCGTCACCTCGATGAAGCAGGTCTGGGTCGACGACATCACCGCCCACTATCCGCCGACGCTGGCCGCTTGGCGCGGGCGCTTCTTCGACGCCTGGGAGCGGCTGCGCGAGCGCGGCTACGACGAGCGCTTCCGCCGGCTCTGGGACTTCTACCTGAGCTCCTCGGAGGCGGGCTTCCGCGAGCGCCGGATCGGCGACGTGCAGGCGCTATTCGCCAAACCGGGAGCAAGGTGAGCGTCGACCTGCTGCTGATCCACGGCCTCGGCGGCTCCCGCAACATCTGGGAGCCGGTGATTCCGCTGTTGGAGAGCGAGCGCGAGGTGCACGCGATCGACATGCCCGGCTTCGGCGAGACGCCGCCGCTGCCCGAAGGCGAAGAGCCGACCGCCGCGAACCTCGCTCGCGCAGTGCACGAGGAGTGTGCGCGCAACGGGGTCGAGCGCCCGCACGTCGCCGGCAACTCGCTCGGCGGCTGGGTAGCGCTGGAAATGGGCCGCTTCGGCTGGGCGGCCTCGGTCACGACCCTCTCCCCCGCCGGCCTCTGGTCGCGCCCGCTCGGGGAGCCGAACGGCGGCGGCGCCCGCATGCTCCTGCGCGGGTCGCCCTGGGTGAAGGCCGCACGCCCCTTCCTCTCGCTCGCCCTCCAGTTCCCGCAGACCCGCCACGCCGCCTTCCAGTCGATCGCCGCCCGGCCGGAGAAAATCCCGCCCGACGCGGCTCGGGCCCTCGTCCTCGGCTGGCTCGACGGCGAGGGCTACAACGCCGCCAACCGGGCGATGCGCAACCACGTCTTCGACCCGAGCGGCTACCCCGAGGACGTGCCGGTGACGATCGCCTGGTGCGAAAAAGACCGTCTGCTCGGCCCGCCGAAGCCGCACCGTCGCCCCGCCGGCTCCCGCTTCCTCGTCCTCCCCGGCGTCGGCCACACGCCCACCTGGGACGACCCCGAGCTCGTCGCCCGCACTCTCCTCGACGGCAGCGCGGTAGCCGCCCCCGCATAAGGTGTAGCAGTGATCGTCGAGAGGACCGAGAACCCGATGTGGCTGTCGAACGCCTACCTGGTCGCCGACCCCGGTCGGGGCACCGGCGTCCTCATCGACGGCAACGACGAGCTGGCGCCGCTGCTGCAGCGGGCCGAGCGCGACGGGATCAAGATCACCCACGTCCTCGTCACCCACCCGCACGGCGACCACGTCGCCGGCCTGCCCGAGGCGCGGGCGCAGCTCGGCAACCCGCCGCTGGTCGCCCACGCCGACTGCGCCGCCGAGCTCGAAGACGAGGTCGAGATCGTCCTCGGCGACGGTGAGAAGCTCGAAGCGGGAGGCCTCGAGATCGAGGCCATCTACACCCCCGGCCACGCGGCCGGCCACCTCGCCTACCTCGTCAACGGCTCCGACGTCTTCACCGCCGACGTCCTCTTCAAAGGCACGGTGGGCGGGACGATGGCTCCCGGCGCCAGCGGCTTCGCCGACCTCCAGGCCTCGGTGATGCGGCTGCTGGAGCTGCCGCCGAACACGACCGTCCACCCCGGGCACAAAGAGCCGACGACGATCGCCGCCGAGTGGGAGCGGAACCCCTTCGTGCGGATCTGGCGCGGGCTCGACTCGACCGGCGATGAGAAGGTCACCGTTTGGGGCCGACCGGCGACGTTGAAGCTCTGGGCGCCCGACTACGACGGCGGCAACAAGGCCTGGATCGTCTTCGGCGATTCCGGCGAGGACGCCATCGTCGGCGGCTCCCAGGTCGAGCGCTGACGCGCACGGCCAGGCACGACCTTTAGTTCTCTCCCCCTATTTGGACGGATGTGCGATGGGGGAATCGCATTTATGTCTCCACACTGCGTGGATGGCGGCAAACGTGCAGGAATTCTTTTTCAACTGGTACCCCGTCTTCGGGGTCATCTTCATGTCGATCCTCTGCTTCGTCTTCCTGAAAATGATGCGGGGGATGATGGGCTCGACCAAGCCGGAGACGGTGAGGGCGAGCCGCACCGAGCCGGTCCTCTGGGACGAGGTGCAGGGGGTCGACGCAGCCAAAGAAGAGCTGATGGACGTCGCCGCCTGGCTGCGCGAACCCGAACGCTTTGCCGCCCTCGGCGCCAAGCCACCGCGTGGCGTCCTGCTCCACGGCCCGCCCGGGACCGGCAAGACGATGCTCGCCCGCGCCGTCGCCGCCCAGGCGGGCGTTGACTTCTTTGCCGCCTCCGGCTCGGGCTTCGTCGAGATGTTCGTCGGCCGCGGCGCCGCCCGCATCCGCCGCCTCTTCAAGGAGGCTCGCAAGTCCGGCCGCGCGGTCATCTTCATCGACGAGCTCGACGCGATCGGCGGCTCGCGCAGCTCCGGTGGCGGTGACGGCGGCACCAGCGAGCGCGAACAGGCGCTGAACCAGCTCCTGGTCGAGCTCGACGGCTTCGAGAAGGACCCCGGGATGGTGATCGTGATCGCCGCCTCCAACCACGTCGAAAAGCTCGACCGGGCGCTGCTGCGCCCGGGGCGTTTCGACCGCCGCGTCCTCGTCGCCCCGCCCGACCGCGCCGGCCGCGAGGCGATCCTCCGCAGCCACGCCAAGAACAAGCCGCTCGCCCCCGACCTCGACCTCGGCGACGTCGCCCGCAAGACCACCGGGATGACCGGCGCCCAGCTCGCCAACGCGCTCAACGAGGGCGCGATCATCGCCGGCCGCGCCGGCCGCTTCTACATGTCCCGCGAGGACCTCGACGAGGCGCTTTTGCGCCAGGCGGTCGGCTCCCAGCAGGCGCGGCGCCTCAACGCGAAGGAGCGGCGGATCGTCGCCTACCACGAGGCCGGCCACGCCCTCTGCCGCAAGCTGCTCGGGCTCGACCCGCCGGAGATCCTCAGCATCGTTCCGCGCGGGCCGGCGCTCGGCTTCGTCGCCCACTCCCCGCAGGAGGACAGCTACCTGCGCTCGCGCGAGGAGCTGCTGGACGAGATCGTCACCCTGCTCGGTGGACGCGCTGCCGAGGAGGTGGTGCTGGGAGCGACCTACTCCGGCGCCTCCGACGACCTCAACCGGGTCCACCTCGTCTGCAAGCAGATGGTCTCCGAATTCGGGATGGGGGTCGCGGTCGACCACGACGGGCCGGCGCCGATCGCGCTGCCGACCGGCGACTACGCGGTCTCCGATCAGACCCGCCGCGAGGTCGACCAGGCGGCGATGACCCTTGCCCGCGAGGCCTACCGCCGGGCACGGGCGCTGCTCTCGGCCAACCTCGAGGTGCTCGACCACCTCGCGGTGCTGGCGCTGGAGCGCGAGACCCTGACCCGCGAGGAACTCGACGAGATCTTCGCCGCGCACGAGCTGCGGGGCCTGGTCGAGGCACCGGGGTCGAGTGCAGCGCTGGTCGCGATGAGCCGCGAAAATCCAGCTTCGTAAATGCTCTAGACATTTGTCATCAAAACGTCTGATTCTGGGCTAGACTGGCTGGCCAGACGGCCAGTGAGCGACCCCGAGTCCGAGTACTACTTCGAGCCAGGCCGATCGATGGCCCGCCGCGTCCATGGCGAGCGATCGGTCGGCCTTCTCTATGGGCAGCGCGCGCTGCTGATCGGGGCGCTGGAACCGCTCACCTACACCGGCACGATGCTCTCGACCGCGGCTGGAGAGCATCCCTTCGCCCGCCTCGCCCACACCGCGAAGGTCCAGGAGGCTGTCTTCCTCGGCACCAGGGCCGAAGCCGATAAGGCCCTTGCCTCCGTGCACCGCCTGCACGAGCGGATCAACGGGAAGCTGCCCGAGGAGGTTGGCTCCCATCCCGCCGGCAGCGCCTACTCCGCCTTCGATCCGGAGCTGATGCTGTGGACGCTGGCGGTAATCGCCGATTCAGGCCGGGCGCTCTACGAGGCGATGGTCCGCCCGCTGAACCCTAGGCAGCGCGAGGCCCTCTGGCAGGACTACATCCGCTTCGGCGAGCTCTTCGGCCTCCCCCGCTCCGAAGTCCCGGGCAGCTACCGCGAGTTCAGCGCCTGGTGGGAGGACAAACTCGCCTCCCCGGATCTCCACGCCACCCCGCACGCGTCCGAGGTTGCGCCGCTGGTCGCCTTCCGCCAGCCGGTGCCGTTGCCGGCCCGGCTCAACCTCGAAGCCCAGAACCTGATCATCAAGGGGACGCTCCCCCCGCGCGTCCGCGAGATCTTCGGAATCCGCTGGACCGCGGCCCATCAAGCCTCGTTCCGCTCGGCGACCGCCGCTCACCGCCACGCCCATCCGATGCTCCCCCGGCGCCTGCGGCGCGGCCGCAATGACTTCTTTTTTGACGCCGTCGCCGAGGCCGAGAAGCGACGCGGCGGCACCGCGACGCCGAGCATCGCCGCCTGAGCCTAGGCTGCGGCGATGCTTGAGCTCCTCGCCGTCGCGGCAGCCGGAGCCGCGGCGGGAGCGGCCAACTCCATCGCCGGCGGCGGCGCCCTGATCACCTTCCCGACCCAGGTCGCGCTGGGCGTCCCGCCGCTCTCGGCTAACGTCACCAACACGGTCGGGATCGTCCCCGCCTCGGTTGGCGGCGCCCTCGGCTACAGCGACCTGCTGCGTGAGCAGAGTCAGCGGTTCTGGCGCCTGCTGGTGCCGACGCTGCTCGGGGCCGTGGCCGGAACCGCCCTCCTCCTGCTCACCTCCGATGCCGCTTTCGAAGCGATCGTGCCGCTCTTGATCGCCGTCTCCTGCCTGCTGCTCCTGCTCCAGCCGCGCCTCACCCCCCGGCTCTCGCACGCCGGCAACGAGCGCTCCCCCTACCTCTTCGCCGGCATCTTCTTCTCCGGCGCCTACGGGGCCTACTTCGGCTCCGCCGTCAGCATCCTCATCTTCGCCCTCCTCGCCCTCTTCGTCGCCGACACCCTCCAGCACCTGAACGCGATGAAGATTGTCCTCGCCGGCAGCGCAAATCTCCTCGCCGCCGTTGCCTACTCCTTCCTCGCCCCGGTCGAGTGGCGCTTCGCGCTGACGATCATGATCTCCTCGTTCTTCGGCGGCCGCGTCGGCGCCCACTACGCGCGGCGCATCCCCAGCGACCCGCTGCGGATCTCGATAGCGATCGTCGGGCTCCTCGTCGCCGCGATTCTCGCCGTGCGTGCCTTCGGGTGAGAGTGGGCGGTACTGGGCTCGAACCAGTGACCCCTTCCTTGTAAGGGAAGTGCTCTCCCAACTGAGCTAACCGCCCGCCGATCCATTATTGCTCGCTCGTCCCGGAAGTTGAACCCGCGGCGCCTGGCGACCGTATGCCCGGGCATGACGACTTCACTGCTTCGCCCCAGACGACTAGTCCCCGCGCTCGGCCTCGGCCTCGCCATATGCCTGCTCCTGCTCCCCGGCGGCGGCTCCGCCGGCGCCAACGCGACGGCGAGCGCGAGCAAGCAGGTCTCGATCGTCAACTTCGCCTTCAAGCCCGGGACGCTGAAGGTCAAACGCGGCGCCAATGTCGCCTTCGCGAATACCGCCAACACCACCCACACGGCGTCGAGCGGCAGCTTCGACACGAAGCGGATCGAACCCGGCAAGAGCGTGACGGTGAAGTTCAACAAGCGCGGCACCTTCGCCTACCACTGCAAGATCCACCCGTTTATGAAGGGGAAGGTCGTCGTCGAATAGCCTCGGAGGCGATGAGCCTCCGCGTCTTCTGGCGAGCCGCGTCGATCCAGCTGCTCGCCGTCCTCCTGCTGGCCGGTGCCCTTGGCGCCGCCCTCCCCCACGGCTTCTTCGAGGACTGGGGTTGGATCGCCGGGCCGCTCTCCTGGATGCTCTGCGCCGCGATCACCTCCTGGTTCGTGCGGCTGCCGATCCGCCCCGTCCTCATCGGCGCCGCCCTCGCCGGCCTGCCCAGCATCATCGCCGTCCTCATCGGCCTGCACTGGGAGGGCGCTCTGCTCGCCGTCGCCCTCTTCGGACTCTGGTGCGCCTGGCTACGGTCGGCGCTCGCCCTTGAGATTTAGAAAATCATCACTCGGCGACAGCCAGCTCGGCCAGAGCCGCCGCGCGGCTGTCGAAAACGATTCCCGCTTCGGCTAGGCCGGCGACGGTGAAGATCCGCAGGACCTGGTCCGAGCAGCCGTAGAGGACGAGGCGGCCGCCTTTGTCTTCGAGTTGGCGCCGCACCTGGAGGAAGAGGGCGATCCCGGTCGAGTCGACGAACTGGCACTCCTGGAGGCCGACGAGGATGGCCTCGTTGCTGCGCGCGACCCGTTGCAGCACCGCCTGCAGGCGCTCGACACTCCAGAGATCGAGCTCTCCCTCGAGCTGCAGCTCGCACCCCTTCGTGCCGAGATCGCGCTCGGCGATCTGCAGGATCTGTCCCCCCGCCATCGCCAAATTGTTCCAAGATCAGGTCGCGAGCTCGCGCACGATCCTGCCTGCGGGTTGGACGTCGCCAATCCGAGCGACGGTCTCGCCGGCATAGAGGGCGCCGGCGTCGACCAGCGTCGCAGGGCCGTCGTCGGTCGGACCGGCAGGAGTCGGCAGGCGAGATCCCGGCCGCTGCGCCCGCATCATCCGCAGTTGCAGGGACGGGGCGTGTATCGCGCCCCGGGAGCGAGAAGGCGGTTGAGGAGGCGACTCCCCCGCCGACGGCCGGATTCGGTCGCGGCGTTGGGGACTACCCGGTGCGGGGCCGGCCAGCCGGCGCCGAAGAGGTCGGTGAGAAGCGTTTCCTTGGCGGCGAGAAGGCGCTCTTTATATAGAGCGTGGGCGCGGCTCTCCTCGCTCAGCAGGAACCGGGTCCCGGCTACGGCCGCGGTCGCGCCCGCCGCCAGTGCGGCCTTCACGTCGGCGCGCTCCGCGATTCCGCCGCCGAGGAACAGCGGGTAGCCGGCTGGAAGCGCGGCCCGTGCCTTCTCCAACAGCTCCAGCGCCGGCGTTGTCCCTCGCACGTGGCCGCCGGCCTCGACCCCCTGGACGATGACGCCATCGGCGCCCGCCGCATGCGTCTCCCGCGCCTCCTCTACCGAACCGCACTGATGCAGCCAGGCGCCGGGGGTTTGCCGTCGCGGCTTCCCCCAGAAGGTGACGACGACGTCTGCCTCCGCGGCCGCCCCGAACCAGTCGCGGCGAGCGAACGGGAGCAGGAGGTTGACCGCGACCGGCTTCTCGGTGAGCGCCCGCGCCGCCGCCAGCTCGCGCCGGATCGAATCGGCACCGTTGACCGCGATCGTCCCCAGGCCACCGGCCGCGGACACCGCCGCCGCTAGCTCGTGCCGGCTCAGCCCGCCGCCCATCCCAGCCTGGACGACGGGCAGCTCCACCCCAAGGCGCTCGAGCAGCGGCGGCATCCCGCCAGTCTAGGTTCGACCTACCTACCCTTCTACAGCCTCACCTCCGCCCCCGGCGGGTCGTAGGTCTGCGCCAGCCGTCCCAGGGCGAGGGCGCCAAGGAACAGCCCGAAGTCCCGCAGGGCGATGTCGTAGTAGCCGGAGTAGGTGAGCAGGTTGACGATGATCCCGCCGAGCCAGGCGGCGACGACGTAAGCCGCGTAGCGTGGCTTCAGCCCGACGAGGACGCCGGCGAGGATCTCGACGATCCCGACCAGGTGCATCGCGGTCGATGCGCTGCCGGGGACGATGTCGTTGATCCAGGGCGCCAGGTACTTCGGCCAGTCGACCATGAGGTCGAAGAACTTGTCGAGGCCGAAGAGGATCGGGGCGACGGTGAAGGCGACGCGCAGGATCACGAACGCCTGGTAGGCGGGGTCGCTCTTGAGGCGTTCGCCGAAGCTCGGCGCCGCCACCCGCGCTTCGCGAGGATCGATGGTTGCGGTGGTTGACATGGGACCTCCCTAGTTGGTGGTTGCGTTTCGCTGGTTTGTCCCATTGGCGTCGCCCCGCCCGCCGGTCTTACCTCGGTAAGGAATCGCCGCCCGCGGTCGCTAACAATTGATGGCAACCGCGCTGATGACGTCCCCGACCGAGATCCCCTGGGTAGACCGCCTCCGCGGCGACGGCGCCGAGGGCCACGCCGCGATCGCCGAGCTCCACGAGCTGCTGACGAAGGCGGCGCGCTTCGAGGTCGAGCGGCGGGCCGCGGAGCTGCCCCACCTCCGCGGCGGCGACCTCGAGGACCTCGCCCAGCAGGCAGCGGACGACGCGCTGCTGGCGGTGCTGCGCAAGCTCGACGACTTTCGCGGCGAAAGTCGCTTCACCACCTGGGCCTATAAGTTCGCGCTGCTGGAGGCGGCCGTGAAGGTGCGCCGGCGGGCCTGGCAGGGACGGGAGGTCCCGCTCGAGGACGAGGCTTGGGCGCGGCTCGCAGCCACCGACTCCGCCGGCCGCGCCGCCGAGGACTCGGAGCTGCTGGCGGCCCTGCGGGAGGAGATCGAAGGCAGCCTGACGCCGCGCCAGCGCGAGGTGCTCGTCGCCGTCGCCCTCAACGGGGTCCCGATCGACGTCCTCGCCGAGCGCCTCGGCTCCAACCGCGGCGCCCTCTACAAGAACCTGCACGATGCCCGCCGCAAGCTGCGGGAGTGCCTCGCCGGGCGCGGCTTCGCGCTCGGCACGGGCGGAGAGGAGGAGCGATGAACCGCGACGATTTGCTGGGCCGGGTCCTCGGCCCAGCCGAGCCGGAGCTGACCTGCGAGCAGTGCTTCGCCGAGCTCGACCGCTACGTCGAGCTGGTGGTCGGCGGCGAGAAAGCCGACGAGCGGGTCCCCGGAATGAAGGCGCACCTGCACGGCTGCCCCGCCTGCGCCGAGGATTTTCGCAGCCTCCGCGACCTCGTCAGCGGTGAGCGGTAGTCCCCGAGCCGCCGACCTCGGCCTCGGCCCAGACCTCGAGCACGACCCGCAGCCACTCTGGCTCGACGTTCAGGGCCCAGCCGTAATGAGTCTGCTGGGGGTCCTCAGTGGCGATGCCCTGCACCGGCTCCAGGACTTCCCCCTGCGCCAGCGTCTTCAGGTGGTAGGCGACCCGACCGACCCGCTCCCCCAGTGCTTCGGCCACTTGGTCGGCCGAAGCGGACTCCGTCGAACCGTCGAGGAAGGCGAGCAAAATCCGCCGCCTCAGAGGGTGGTTTACAGCGCTGATTAGCTTGGCGGCGGTGGGTGGCATCAGGCTAACCGGAAATGCACTGCTGTAGCCAAATCCGGCGCTCAAAATGTTATTGCATAAATACCCTAACAACGGAGTCTTTTAATAGAGAGGCTCCGGGGCGCGATGCCGCCGCCCCGCCGCAGCAAACCCCGCTCCCCCGAGCACGCAGCCCTCGGCGAGGCCGTTCGCACCTTCCGCCTCGAGGCCGGGATGAGCCAGGAGCAGCTGGCCGAAGGCGCCGAGACCGACCTCACCCAGGTCGGCGGGATCGAGCGCGGCGTCAGGAACCCCAGCTACACGACGCTGCTGCGGCTGGCGGGCGCGCTAAGCACCAGCGTCGGCGAGCTGACGACGCGAGCTGACAAGCTGCGCGGCTAGCTCGGCTCCCCCCTACGACGGGAGGTGGCGCATGCAGTACCCGTACTCGGTCGGGCGGCAGACCTTGAACCGCCGCGTCTCCACCCTGCCGCGGAGGCCGGAGAAGCCGATCGCGCGGACCCGGAAGACGTGCCGGCCGAGGCCGACCCGGTAGGGCTTCGGGGAGCGGCAGCGCCTGAACGACCGCTTGTCCAGCTTGCAGAGGTAGCCGCGGACGAAGGCGTGGTTGCGGGCGAAGAAGCGGAAGCGGACGGTCACCTTGCGGGTCCTGATTTCGACCCCTGGAGGCGGCCCGGAGGCGATGAAGACCCGCGGCCTCTTCACCAGCTTCTTTTTCGTCTTCTTGCTGTCCTTGCGGACCGGAACGGGCGCGGAGACCTCGAACGGATTGGTGCTGGTGTAGACGTTGGCGGCATTGGTGGAGATTGCGCAGAAACCAGCCGAAGGGCAGGAGGCGCCGAAGAACGCGTTCAGCTGAGTTTCGTCAACGAAGGGGTACGGGACGATGTTCTTGAAGGTCCAGTCACCGGCGCCACCGTCGGGGTCGGTCGAGGTGAGGACGTCGCCGTTGTTGTCGACCGCGAGACAGAGCGAAGGCGAAGCGCAGTCGACGTCGGTGATCTGGACCGAGCCGCCGCCGTCGATCTCCCGCCAAGCGCCGGAGCCACCGGTCGGGTTGGTGGCGACGAGGAGGTTGCCGAGCGTGTCGCCGCTGACGCAGAGCTCAGCCGAGGGGCAGGCGATGCCGTAGGCCGACTGCCGCCCCGCCAGCGGCGCCACACTCCACTCGCCCCCGAGCGGGTTGCTCGAGCTTGCCACCACGGCCTCGTCGCCGATCGCCGGCCTGATGTTGTCGCCGTCGTCGCCGACCGCGACGCAGAGCGCGGCCGAGGCGCAGGAGATGCCGCGCAGTTCCATCGGGCCGGCCAGCTGCGTTGCCGTCCAGGCACTGGGGCCGCCGGTCGGGTTGGTCGAGGTGAGGACTTTAGCCTCGCCGGCCGAGGCGGCGCAGAAGTTCGGCGAGGGACAGGAAACGCCGTAGAAGTGCGTGTTCGGCCCCTCGCCGTCGATGTCGGTCACCTGCCAGGCGGGAGCATCGCCGGTCGGGTTAGTCGTGGTGTAGATCAGTCCTTCGAAGGTGACCGCAACGCAGAGCTGGGCCGAAGGACAGTCGACGCCGCGGATCTGGCGCTGGTTCGGGCTGCCCGGGTATGGGCCGATACCGGCGTAGACCACCTTCCAGGCGGAGGCGTCCCCGGTCGGGTTGGTCGAGGAGCCGATCGTGTTGCCGCCGCCGACGGTGACGCAGAGCTCCGCTGAGACGCAGTCGATCCCGAACAACGGCAGCCGGTCGCTGGTGTCCGCCACGAGCTGCCGGTGGCTCCAATCGGCGGCTCCCGCCGTCGCCGCCCCGGAGGCCATCACTCCCAAGCAGACACAAACGGCTACGACGGACCGGCTCCAACTCCCCCTGCACAGAACCTTCAAAGCTCCCCTCCCGACTGGACGATTTGACCATCCAACCGGGAGGGGGCGAGGAAGTTGCGGCGCCTAGCGGGAACCGCCTTGCGGGGTGCAGGAGAAGAGGTGGGAGACGGCGGCCTCGGTCCCGTCGTCGAACTGGACGCGGCCCTTCGTCATCCAGTTGCCGCTCGGGCAGCTCGCCGAGAGAAAGCTCCGCTTCTCGCCCTTGTAGGTGAAACGCCGGCCGATCTTCAGCTCGAACTTCGTCGCCGAGCCGGCGCCGCCGGCGATCCTCGGGATGCTCGCCTCGAGGTGGAGCCCGAAGCGGCCCTTGTGGATCCGGGTGACGGTTGCCGGAATGACGATCGCGGTCGGCGCCGGCACGTCGACGTAGGCGTGCAGGAGGAACTTCGTCGTCTTGCCGCTGACCCCGGCGTTGAAGAGGACCAGCGGACCGGTCGACGAGAACGGCGCCTGTTCGGGAAAGGCGACCTCCACTTCGGCCGAGCCCGAACCGATCACCGCGGCGCCGCAGGCCCGCTTCGCGTCGGCGCTGCTGCGTGCCCGGAGCTGGTTCAGCCGGCAGGTCGGCAGGCCGGTGGCGTCGACCCGGATCGTCTTGTCGATGTCGGCTTCGACGTGGCTCAGCGCCGGCGGATGGGTGCCGTCAACGGTGCCGACTTTGCCGATTATCCGCGCCGTCGCGGGCGCGAACCCCTGCTTCGGAAGCGTCGTCGGCGAAATTCCGCCGTTGTCGCCGAAGACGAGGTTGCCCGCCCGCACGATCTCCCATTTCGCAGAGGCGATGGACGCCATCGCAAGCGTCAGTCCCGCCAGTGCCACCCCCACCATCAGCTGTCTCTTCATGCCCCACCCGCCTTTCGTCTCGATCTGCCTCGATCTTCACCGCGGGGCAGGTGGCGCACCCGTCCCTCTTTGAAGCCGTTGCGCCACGCGGATGACCAAGTTGGGGAGGTGCTACTGTTAACCAAATGGTTAATGATCCGTTCAAGGCCCTCTCCCATCCCATCCGTCGCGGAATCGTCGAACGGCTTGCCGGCGGTCCGGCAAGCGTCGGCGAAGTCACCCGCGACTTCGGGGTCTCCAAGCCGGCGATCTCCAAGCACTTGAAGGTGCTCGAGGAGACCGGCGTCATCACCCGGGTCGTCGAGGGCCGCACCCACCGGATCGCGCTCAAGCCGGAGGTGCTGGACGAGGCCGCCGAGTGGATGGAGCGCCAGCGCGCCATCTGGGAGCGCATGTTCGACGTCGTCGATGAGTACTTAAAGGAGAAAAGATGAACTTGCCACCGGTTGTCTCAGCCGACGAGTGGAAGGCCGCCCGCGAGGAGTTGCTGGTCAAGGAGAAGGAGCTGACCCGCGCCCGCGACGCGCTCGCGGCGGAACGCCGGCGGATGCCGCGCCTGGCGGTGGAGAAGGAGTACCGCTTCGAGGGGACGGACGGGCCGCTGAGCCTGGCGGACCTCTTCGGCGGCCGCCGCCAGCTGATCGTCTACCGCTTCTTCTTCGACCCCGACGTCAACGGCTTCCCCGAGAAGGGCTGCCCCGGCTGCTCGTTCGGCGCCGACCAGGTCGCTCACCTGGCCCACCTCAACGCCCGCGACACGACGCTCGTCTTCGCCTCCCGGGCGCCGCAGGCGGACATCGCGCGGCTGAAGGAGCGGATGGGCTGGAACATCCCCTGGTTCACGATCACCGATGACTTCGACAAGGACTTCGACGTCGACGAATGGCACGGGACCAATGTCTTCTTCAAAGACGACGCGGGCGACATCTTCCGCACCTACTTCGTCGACAAGCGCGGCGACGAACAGATGGGGAGCACCTGGAACTACCTCGACATCACCCCGCTCGGGCGGCAGGAGATCTGGGAGGACTCGCCGGAGGGCTACCCGCAGACGCAGGCCTACGTCTGGTGGAACCGCCACGACGAATACGATGAGCCGACCCGCTTCGAGCACGCCATCTCCGAGGCGACGGCCTCGCAGCGCGGCGCCCGCAGCACGTGATCCCGCTCGCCCACGTCGGCGGCCTGCCGCTGGAGGAGCTGCTGCCGGCGATCGCCGCGCCCGGCGCCAGCCTGCTGGCGGCCCGGGCCTGGCTTAACCTCCAGCTCCGCCGCCACCGCCCGAGGGAGCCCCGATGACCACCGGCATGACGATGCAGATCCACCGCACCTTCCAGGCCCCGGCCGAGGCCGTCTTCGACGCCTGGACGAGCGAGGAGGTGATGCGTCGCTGGTTCCACGGCGCCCACGGCTGGGACACCCCCCACGCCGAGGTCGACCTCCGCCTCGGCGGCCAAGTCCGCGTCGTCATGCGCGACCCCGACAAGGGGACCGAGTACGGAGGCGAGGGCCACTACACCGAGATCGACCGCCCCCGCCGCCTCGCCTTCACCTGGATCTGGGACGACGACGCCGACCGCGAGGGCCTAATCGAGCTCGACTTCGAGGAGAGCGACGGCGCCACCAAGGTCACCATGACCCACCACGGGCTGCGCAGCGCCGAACACGTCACCTCCCACGAAGGCGGCTGGAACGCGGCGCTGGACGAACTGGAAGCGGCGCTGGCGGCTGGATCCGACTCTTAAGGGCGCTGGTCGCGCTTGCGCTTCGTCCGCAGCTTGGCCACAAAATGGTCGAATCTCCGCTCGGCTAGTTCCTGCCGCACCTTCAACATGGAGCGGTAACGTCGCTCAAAGCTTCCTTCAAAGGCCTTCCGCGAAACCACAAGGTCATGAACTACGTCGGCGAAGCTGTCGAGGAGACGGCTCTTCAACCCCAGGCTCAAGGCATGCTCGTTTTCCAACGCGGCTTTCTGCTCTTTTGCTATCTCGTTTGATTGACTCAGTGGGAAGACCCACTGACCATGGGCGAGCTTGTTTCGCAACTCGATAAGCGGACGCAGATCCTGGCCGATCACTGAGCGAAGGGTCTGATAGCGGGCGAAGGTGTCGTGGCCAAGAGTGAGCTCGGATAGGTCGTCGCCCTTTGCCACCCAATGCTTTCTCATCCCGAGATCGACGGCGGAATACCAACGATCAAGTTGGCTATCGACGGCGATCAGCACATTGCGCTCGGGCTGGGTGACATTGGGCTCGTACATCAACTTGTTGAGGCGACACTCGACCTTCACGGCGAGGGCGAGTGCATACACCTTGGTCAATGCAGAAGCACTACTGTCATCTCTCTCACCGAGGGAACGGCGGAGCTGCCGCCCGATTCGTTCTAACCCGCGATCTACTTCGCGCAAGTTCTCGACGTGAAACCGGTAGATCGTCTTCGGCGGCGGCATCGGCTGGCGTGGTCCCTGGGCCCCCGAGCGCCCAATTAGAGAGCTCGGGCGCCCAGGAATCGAACCTGGGTGTGTCCCGCGACCCAAGGGCCCGGAACCACCAGTCGCCCACGCACATAGAGCCTACCTGTGTTTTCTGGGCGACTCCGCCATGACGAAGAATCTGTTTTGAAGGCGTCAGCTAGTCCGTCACCCCCGTCTAGGCTTGTCCCATGCTCAGACTCCCTCGCCGAACCGCGCTCCTCTTTGGTGGTTACGCAAGCCTTCTCCTCGCGGTCGTCGCAGCCGGGTTCCTCGGCGCCGCGATCGGAATCTGGGCCTCGGTCCTCTGGGGGATTGCTCTTCTCGCCGGGCTCGCTTTGTACCTACGCCGTCGCCGGCAGCGGCCGGCTGCAGGCGAGTAGAGGCCGATCGCCTAGCCCCCGGTCGGCCGCAGAACAGACGAGACGGTCCCGTCGGCGTAAGTCGTGCTGCTGACCATCTCGAAGCGCTGCGGCTCCGGGAGACCGTGCATCAGCGGCAGGCCCTGCCCGAGCGCGACCGGGTGGACCGTCAGCCGGTACTCGTCGACGAGGCGCTCGCCGATCAGGCTGTGGGCGATGCTCACCCCTCCAAAGCAGACCATGTCCCTGCCGCTTTCGGCCTTGCGCTCAGGGATCTCCTCCTCGATCGGGCGCCGCGAAAGCTCGGCGTTGTTCCACTCCACCCCCGCCAGGCTCTGCGAGAAGACGAGCTTGGGGAGCGAGTTCATCAGCTGCGCCATCGGGTTGTCCGAGCCCGACCAGCCCCTGAACATGTCTTCGTAGCCGCGTCGACCGAGCACGATCGTGTCGATCTGGCTCAGCAGCTCGAGGTTGATCCGGTGGCGCTGGTCGCCATGGTCCGGGAGCCGGTCCCCTTCGGGCGCGAGCCAGTCGAGTTTGTGGTCGCTGTGGGCGGCGAATCCGTCCAGGGAGACGGACATGTGGAGGATCAGCCGGCGGCCCGCGTCGCCGTTCATGACGCCACCCGGTAGCGCAGGTGCGTGACTCCCTCGCCCTCGAGGACCCGCACCGGCTCGAGCTCGATGTGGTCGGGGCCGAGGTTCTCGAAGAGCGGCCGGCCCCCGCCGAGCAGGACGGGAACCAGGTGGATCTGCACCTCGTCCAGGACGCCCGCGGCAAGTGCCAGCTGCGCCGTACCCGCACCGTGGACCAGCACGTCCTTCTTCCCCGCCGCCTCCCTCGCAGCGGCCATCGCCTCGGCAACGTCGCTCACATAAGTGACCAGCGGCCACCGCGCCTCCTCGTCCTCCGGGCTGCGGCTGAGGATGAAGATCGGGACGCCGTCGTGGTGGTCACCGCCCCAGCCGCCGGCCGGCTCAAAGGTGCCGCGGCCGGCAACCACCGCCCCGGTCTCCATCACCTCATCCATCACCGTCCCGTTCACCCCGGGCGGCCGCCCCGGAACTCCCCCCTCGCCAGTTGGCGGCCCGGCAAAGATCCACTCATGCAGCCGCTCTCCCCCATCCCCAAGCCCATTGCCCGGCCCCTCATTGGGTCCGGCGATGAACCCATCCAGGGACATCGACATGTAGAGAACGCTTGCGCCCATGGTGCCTCTCCTTCGTCTCGGCGGCCCGGCTCCTCTGCCGCGCCTCTACCCAGGCGACGAACGAGCAACGCCGAAAATCGACATCGGGAAGCAAACGCCGGCGCCTCCCGGCCCAGAGTGATCACCATTGCTAGTCACAGCTCTTCGCTAACCTATTCAACAATGGTCGCTGTGCACAACAAGCGATTGCCTTCGGTCGCTGAGCAAATCGACAACATTCTGCGGGAGACGGAAGCACCCGTCCCGACCGGTCCGATGCGGGTGATCGTCTCGGCTGTGCGCGGTGAGGAGGTGTCCGCGGAGAGGATGTCTCGCGTCGCAAGCGCCGAACGAGAAGCAGTGGCAAATACTGGCGAGCCGCCGCGGCTGTGCTCGGCGATCCTGCCCGCCGGCACCGCTCCTCCTCGGCGGATCTGGGCAAAGGGGTCGTGGCGGCTCGCAAGGAGGATCATCACGAAGGACGCGGAGCCCGCCTGGCATGCACGGACTGGGCAAACGATTTGCGAGTTGGTCTTGCGACGCCAGGTCGAGGATCAGCGGTTGCTTCTTCTCGTCCACGAGCTCGCCGTGCGCAGCATCGGCGCAGCACACGCCTTCGAACCACAGAACGTCCGGCAGTGGGAAGAGCTCCGCGGCGCGTTCGCCAGCTTTCCGATGGGACCTGGGATCTCAACCCACACGGCCGAACAAGGTGAGGCCGAGGTGAATTTGAGGGAGGCGGGGCTCGGCGCTTTTGCCCTTTTCTTCGGCTTGGAGGCAAGCGCTGGCATCCACCGCGGACGCCGACCCAAGGGACTGCGCTTGGCGCTGGGCGGCGAGCGCGACGCCCAGTCTTTCGACGAGTTGGTCCGCTCATCGGTGGACGGCGATCCCGATCGCGCTCGAACCGTGCTCGCCTACATCGAGGCCTACGGGCGCCAGATGGACGAGGACGGGCGGCCCCCATCGATCGGCCGCTACGCCACTCGCTGGGGGATCGACATCGCGACCGCCAAAGCGGAGCAGAACGCCTTCGCGGCGGTCTTTCCCGAGGAGGAAGACCCGAGCGCGATTCTCGACCTCCTCTGGGACGGGACCGGCGCGAACGCGGGCGCCTTCACGCGCTTGCTCGGCGTGAAGGTAGTGCGTGCCGGAAGCTTCCCAACGGTCAACGGCTACTTCGTCACTTGCCTCGCCGATGAGCTGCGGAAGCCGGCCGGCCCCCGGGTCATGGATGCCGCGATGGAGTTCGATGATTCCCCCCCGGATCCCAGGCGAGAGCAGCGGCGCTTCTTCGCCCTCTGCGCACGGGCGAGCGAAGTCTGGTGCGCCGAAGCACTGCAGCAAATGGGTGATGAAGCCTCGCTTCTCGGCCTCCGTTCGCTGGAGCCGGTGCACGATGAAGACACCGCTCGGTATATGGAGCAGATGCTGGGCGAGTACCGGCTGGCGAACCGCGACAAAGACGGCAAGGGTGTGCTTCTGGCAACGCAGAAAGCCCTCCGGGTGGCGGCCTCATTGAGAATCCCCGAACCGCCGCCGAGCACCCAGCCATATCTCGACGGCATCCGGTGGGCCGCAAAGGCTCTCGTCGCCCTGCACCAGGAGCTCGAAGTGGACATCACCGACGAGGCGAAGCGGACGACCGCGCGGATCGATGCGGTGAGTGTCTGATGGCGAGCGAACCGCGACCTTCGTTGCGTCCTGCGAGCTGGCTCGGTCCCAAGCGAGCTTGGGCTGTCTTCGTGGGGTTGGCCGTGGTTTTAGGATTTCTCGACGACTTCGACGTGCTGACGAAGGTGATCGCCAATGTCTGGGATTGGTGCGGAGCGCACATTGAGATCACCGTGCTGACGGGTCTCTTGGGAGCGATGGCAGCACTGATTGTGCTTCGCCAACGGGTTGCGGCTCCACCTTCCGCCCCCTCCTCGAGCCCCCTGGCGGAGGTGGCCGTCCCCGCCGCCACTCTGACCGAAGCCCACACCAAGGCGGACAAGGAGACGTTCGAAGCGTTAGCGCAGAAGGTCGACCGCAACCTTGTCAACTACCTCAGAGACCATGACTTCGGCAATCCCTGGGATCGTGAACTGATTCGCGAGCTTGCCTTCTACGTTGACGGCTACAACGAGGTCGAGAACACCTTCCACGATCCCGTTCTCGAGCACCATCGGCAGGACCTCCACGCCGCCGCCCGCAAGTTCATCAACCTCGTATCCCAGTACGGAACCTGGTCGAAGCACCTCGACGGATACAACGAACTGGACAGTTCCAGAAAAGTCGCCGAAGAGCCACCAGAAGGCGAGACCTGGGAACGGTGGAACAGATTGCGAGGCGAACTAGGTGACGCCGCGCACGTTGTGGTTGAGGCCTACGACGAATTGGTGCTGAACGCCCGTCTACGCGCCCCTTAACAACGACTCGCAGTGATGCCTCTCAGCCGCGTAATCCCTGGGGCCATCCGAACACCAAACAACGCGCCGGACCGGATTCGAAGCGGCGACCTTCGGCTTGAAAGGCTGAAGGTCCTCGGCGCGGGGAGCGAGGTTCCGCTGACCATGGGACCGGGATGAGACCTAGATAGCGGCCATCGCTGGATGGCGACCCGCGGTCACTGTGTGCTGATCAGCGCATAGCCGAGTCAAGCGTGTGTTGGCGCACCATCAGTCGAGAAGGAAGCGGGTAAGGACTGCCGCGCCAGTGAGGGTTTCATTTTCATCCGCCCTGGCCAGTTCGCTGAGGACGAGAAGTCGGCCCGCCTGGTCTAAGGAGACCTGAAGTGAGCCTACGTTCCTCGCGCCGGGAACCGGCACGACGATCCGGCCGCGGCGCCCGAAGCTAGAGTCCCGCCTTCCAGAAGGCGTCAGACGCTCAACGATGATGAACGCGCGCTTTGCCTGCAGCCCAGCAGACGGGAGCGTGAATGAGCTGATGATCAGGGTGCGGCCCTTCGAATCGGCTGCCGCCGTTAGAGAGTAGCTGCCGCCCGGCGTCCTCTTCAAGGTAATCGTCCCATCTCCGCCGAAAATCGGATCCGGCTCGCCCTGCGGGGTCAGCCGCCGCACTATCTCGGTCCCAAAACGCTGACGCTCCAAGATCGCGCCTCCCCCCGGGGGGAAGGCACGGAATCTCAGGTTGCGGAAGTCTTTCCTGCCATCCGACCCGTACCCCGGCAGGGGCGCTCCCGCCTCGCTGAGCCGGATGACTGAGGCGCCTTCGGGACAACCCCCGCCCAGGGTGCCACCCATCAGCGGCTGATCGTCGGCGGTCAACCCTAGGGAGACAAACGGGGTTCCGCTGAATTTGGGAAAAATCGGGCCAACTCCATTCCCTTGCCCGAACTCAGCGTCCGGCTCACCCGACGAGGTGAGCCGGACGATGGTCTTTGGGAGCCACCCGATATAGGAGTGGCCGGCACATGGTGACTCCCATTCCGCCGCCCCTACGGAGAAAAGCGGGCGGTCGAGCGAGTCAACGGTGCCGCCCGCGATTGCCGTCGTCGGCTCGATGCGTTCTTCCAGCGCTTCTGCCCGCACCCCGAAGTCACTGACAACGGCCCCGCCTTGACCAAAGCCGGCGTCAAGTTGGCCATCTGGGAGAAGGCGAAGCACCGCCGCTCGGCTAATGGCGACGCGTTCGAGATAGGGCCCAACAGCAATCGTCCGATTCCGCAAAGGGACGACCCAGCCGAAGAGCAACACCCGGCCGCGGCTGTCAATCGCCACACTTGCGGCGTGGAATGACCAGCCTGCAGCGCGAACCGGGACGGCGAGGATTCCGTCGTGACCGAAGCGGCGATCCGGCGCCCCCCGGGCGGTCAACAGAACCACCTGCTTGCGGTTCAATAATGCGATGGTGCCTCTCTGCCCAGTGGCCATGACAGAGCCCCTGATCCTGACATTGCCATGGTCACCGAAGCTCCGATCAAGGCGACCATCTCGCGCCTGCGCCTGCGCAGCAAAGATCGTGGCGGCAAATGCCACCACCAGAAGCAGAAGGGCGACCCTCCTCTTTGTTGAGGTCGCAGAGCTCATTCGTTCATCGTGAACAACAACGATTTTGGATGAAAGGAGCGCTGATCTGCCGCACTCCTCGATGCTTTTCGTCTTCCGCGAATCATTTGGCTTGAAGCTGGAACGCTTCGAAGGCGGGTTTCGGATTCCCTTGTGGATCAAGCAGACCCGTGTTGAAATCCCACGCTAGAGACTCCCTAGTCCCTCTTGGAGCATCCCTGTAGTTGAAATAGAAGATGTTGGCAACTTTCCAATGTTCCGCCCTCTTCTTGATCGTGCTGAACACCGCCCTCACGAGTTTCGCCTGGATGTCGTTGGTAACAGCAGGGTGAGCGTTATCTCCAACACCTACTGGCCAGCCCACCTCAGTGATCCACAGTTTCTTGTTTTTCCCATCTTTCAGGTGAGACTTGAGCTTTTGCCTGAGCCTGACAATCGCGTTTCGCACCTTCATCCGCACCTGATTGATCTCTTTCGCCTCATCAGGACCTTCTTTGGGTGGCGAGCCGTTGTTGGCTCTGAATGCATATGGATGGAACCCGACGGCGTCATAGTCATCGGTGTGGCCCATCCTGCTGAGGAACTTCTCTGGATTGATTTCGTCTTCTTTCCCTTCTTTTTCTTCTGCTCCGTTCCTGTTCACGGTACCCACCAAAAGCAAGCCTCCAAGTATCACCGTCGCGTTTGGTTCCACTTTTTTGATCGCTTTGGACATGACTTCCAAGTAGTCACCGAATTTCTTTGGGTCCACGTTGCCGGGCCGCTGATTAGCGGGAGGGGTGTCAGGACCTTCACGCTTGGGTGGCGGGTTCAAGGAGTTCAGACCTATGTTGGGCTCATTCCAGACTTCCCATGCGGTCGGGGCGTAGGGCGCATTTTCTGAAGTCCAGACTGACCCCGCTTTACCAGCATTGGCCTTCCCGTATCGTCTGACGATCCGTTCAACCCAAGTCGCCAAACCAGACTTGTTCGTCGTGAGATGCCTTGATCCGAGGACGAAGAGAACCTTCATATGGTTGGCTGCGGCACTCTGAAACACTTCGTCGTACTTCGTTCTTTCTGCCGTGAAGTGAGTCAGGTCCTCAAGGCTTATCCGATACATACTCGCACCGGTTTCAGCGACTTTTTCCATGTCGGGGATGGTCCGCTCTTGAAGTCCTCTGAAATTCAAGCCGAGGAAATTTGGAGGCAAAGTTGAAATGCTGGCCGTAAAGTCCTCTTCTTCTTCGCGATCTAGTTTTTCCTGTTCCGGGCTTACTTCAGACGGCGGAGTAGTCAGCGTTTTGTCTTCGCCGACTGCAGTCCCTACCGTGTTCCTCGCTACGAGGCGGTAGTGATACGTGGTGTTCGGCTGCAAGTAGGCAACTGCTTCTTCAGCTTCTTGCTCGGCGTTCTCGTAGACGATTTCTTCTTCGGTTTCCGGAGCCATCTGGCCGTAGGCAGTCGTCGTTCCGTACTCGAAGCGATATCTAGTCTCGGCGTCATTCGAAGCCACGGTTCCCAAGAAGATGGCTTCATTGGGCCCCAGTACTTCAGCTTCGCCGGTCATCACAGTGGGCTTGGCAGGTACTGCGGTGCGCATATCGACACCAATTTCACCGGCATCCAGCACCCGGTTGTAGACGCGGACCTCGTCGATGCGGCCGTCGAAGACTTCAGAGGTCCAGTTGGGGTTGCAGCCGATCACCAGCGGTCCGGCGCCGCCGGTCGGGCCGGCGGCCTGGGCCTGGGTGCCGACCAGGGTGCCGTTTGAATAGAGGCGCATCTTGGCGCCGTCGTAGGTGAAGGCGAGGTGGGTCCAGACGTTGGCTTCGATCGATTCGGTGCCGGTGACGCTCTCCCATTCGCTTTTGCCTTCGCCGATGATGCCTTCGGGGCGAGCCGGGCTCCAGATCCCGATCCCCAGGACCTCGCCGTAGTTGCCGCCGTCGGCGCGGAAGAGGATCGGGTCGTCGCCGACCGGGGAGTTGGGCCGCACCCAGGCCTCGAGGGTGAATTCTTCGCGGCCGCGGAGCTCTTCGGAATCGGGGACGGTGACGCATTCGCCTTTTTCGCCGTTGAATTCAAGGGCGCCGCCGAAGCGGCCGCGGTCTACCCATTCGCCGCCTTCGACGGCGCCGTCGTGGCCTGAGCCGGTGAGGTCTTCGAGGACTTCGCCTTCGCCGGCGTCGAAGGAGTAGGCGGCGATGGGGAGCTGCTGGGGGGTCTGCAGCGGGGTGGCGCGGTCCTCGGCGACCTCGCCGGCGCTGAGCACCCGGTTGTAGACGCGGACCTCGTCGATGCGGCCGTCGAAGGTTTCTTTCCAGTAGCGGCTGCAACCGATCCGCAGAGCTTTTTCGCTGGCGATCGGACCCCCACTGGCAACCGCGTGAATGAGTTCTCCGTTCACAAAGATGCGCAGCTTTGCGCCATCGAAGGTAAAGGCAACGTGACTCCAGACCTTTTGTGGAAGTGGATCGATGGCTTTGTCATCCACAAATTTCGAAGGCTGCGGGGAGACGGACCCCTGTGGGTAGGCGCCTGAGACCAGGAAAAGCCCATAACTCATCGATTTTTCGATTTCCTTGAAGATCACAGGGTGATCTCCGGATTCGGCCTGCGGCCTGACCCAGGCCTCGAGCGTGAATTCCTCCCTCAGCTGCAGATCGGGGCTATCTGGGATCGAGACACAGTCTCCGCTTTCATCGAATTCAAGCGCGCCGCCGTAGCGACCCCGGCTGGTCCAGTCGGCCCCTTCGACGGTGCCGTCGTGGCCGTTGCCGGTGAGGTCTTCGAGGACTTCGCCTTCGCCGGCGTCGAAGGAGTAGGCGGCGACGGGGAGCTGCTGAGCCTCAGCGCTCACAGGCATGAGAGCCATGGCCCCGAGCCACGCCAACGCAGCTGCGATGAGCAGCGGCGCTCCAACGGTCCAGCGGACCCCTCTCACTACCGGCATAACGACTTCCCCCCTGCTCATTGACTGGTGACGAGCAGGGGATTTATCCGAACTTTGCTTCTCTTGTCAAGGCATCCTGAGAAGAAGAAGCTCTCATGAGAAACAATCGTGTCGCTGCCGGAGGCCCAAGCTGGTTTTGGTACCTAGGCAGCGAGCGGACCCCGGGAATCTAGAAGCGCCAATCTAGACCTTCGGCTTGAAAGGACGGGGTCGTTCGCATCGCAAGAGGGATCGCGGGGATGATGCGACCGAGATGAGACCGAAAAGTCGAATTGAAAGGATGGGTACTGGCTGGCGCCTGAACCTCAACATCAAGCACCTCCCGTCGCCGCCCCGACACGGGCGTCGTGCCTGCCCTCGGCGAACTCCTCGACGACCTTGGCGCAGAAGGCGGGCAGGTCTTCCGGACTCCGGCTTGAGACCAGACACTCGTCGGTGACGACCTCCTGGTCGAGCACTTCGGCACCGGCGTTACGGAGATCGGTTCGCACGCTCGGGAACGAGGTGATCTGCCGCCCTGACATAACGCCGGCCTCGACCAGAGCCCACGGGCCGCGGCAGATCGTGCCGATCGGCTTACCGGAGTTGAAGAAATCGCGGACGAACCGGACCGCGTCCTCGTCCATCCGCAGTTTGTCCGGGTTCACCGTTCCGCCCGGGAGCAGCAGCGCGTCGTAGTCGTCGACCGACGCGTCGGCGACGACCTTGTCGACCGAGAACGTGCCGGCGTCCTCGAGGTCGTTGTCGCGCGCCGCGATCTCGCCTTCGCCGATCGAGAGCAGTAGGGCGCGGTACCCCGCGATTCAAGGGGGTGTCGAAGATGACCCGAACCAGTTTGCCGCTCGCGAGTCCGGGTACGGGTACCAGTTAGGCAGGCGAGCGAAGGAAGCCATCGCGAACGCGCGACGGTCGTCCTGCATCCCGGTCAGAACGGCAACTCAGCCGCGGCCACCCACGGAGACAAGGAGCGTAATCCACTCATGGCCACTCCAGTGAACGTCGGACTTTTCGTACGCCTCGAGGCGCTGCCGGGTAAGGAGGATGACGTCGCGGCTTTCCTCGACCAAGGCCTCGAACTAGTCGAACAGGAGCCGGACACGGACCGCTGGTTCGCCGTCCGGTTCGGGCCCTCCTCGTTCGGGATTTTCGACGCGTTCCCCGACGACAGCGGCCGCCAGGCGCACCTCAACGGCGCCGTCGGGCAGGCGCTGGCCGAAAAAGCGGGCGAGCTGTTCGAGCCGCCGAACGTCGAGCAGCTGGACGTCCTTGCCGAGAAGCCGCCACAGTAGGGCGGTCGGGTGCGGGCGGGCGCAGCCGATCCCCGAGACGGCTTCGTCTCCGTGCGCGGGGCGGAGGAGCACAATCTTCGCGCCGTAGACCTCGACGCGCCGCGCGACGCGCTGACCGTGTTCACCGGCGTGTCCGGCTCGGGGAAGTCCTCGCTCGCATTCGGGACGATCTACGCGGAGGCGCAGCGACGCTACTTCGAGTCCGTGACGCCGTACGCACGGCGCCTTCTCGACCAGCAGGACGCGCCGAAGGTACGCGACATCACCGGCCTGCCGCCGGCGATCGCCCTTCAGCAGCGGCGCGGCGGTGCGACTTCGCGCTCCAGCGTCGGCACCGTGACGACGCTCTCGAACTCGCTGCGGATGCTGTTCTCCCGAGCCGGCACCTACCCACCCGGGGCCGAGGAGGTGATGGACTCAGACTGGTTCTCGCCGAACACCGCGATCGGCGCCTGTCGCGAGTGCCACGGCCTCGGGACGATCCACAACATCACCGAGCAGACGCTCGTCCCTGACCCCGCGCTGAGCATCCGCGAACGCGCCGTCGCCGCCTGGCCCGGGGCATGGCAAGGCCAAAACCTTCGCGACATCCTGGTCACGCTGGGCTTCGACATCGACAAGCCATGGCGCAAGCTCAGTCGTAGGGATCGCAATTGGATCCTCTTCACCGACGAGCAGCCCACCGTCGAAGTCCACCCTGACCGCGCCGAAGTCGAAGCCGACTACTACTACAACGGCACCTTCTCGAGCGCCGAACGCCACATCCGCCACACGCTCGCGAACTCCCAGAGCGCGGCGATGCGACGGCGCGCCCTGCAGTACGTCGAAACCGCTCCGTGTCCGGTCTGCCACGGCAAGCGGCTGCGGCCGGAGGCGCTGGCGGTCACCTTCGCCGGCTACGACATCGCCGAACTATCGGCGCTTCCTCTCACCACCCTGGCCGAGGTCCTGCGTCCGGCCGCCGAGCTCGAGGACCCCGAACCGGCGCATCTCTCGGCCCTCTCCGGCGAGCGGACCGACGTGGCCAAGCTGATCGCCGGCGACCTTCGTGAGCGGATCGCGGTCCTGGTCGAGCTCGGCCTCGGCTACCTCGGCCTGAGCCGGACGACGACCACGCTCTCTCCCGGCGAGATGCAGCGGCTGCGGCTGGCGACGCAGCTGCGCTCGGGGCTCTTCGGGGTGCTCTACGTCCTCGACGAGCCCTCGGCCGGGCTCCATCCCGCCGACGCCGAGCCGCTGATGCTCGTCCTCCAGCGACTCAGGGAAGCGGGCAACTCGCTCTTCGTCGTCGAGCACGACATGGACGTCGCCCGCCGGGCCGACTGGATCGTCGACGTCGGGCCCGCGGCCGGTGAGCACGGCGGTGAGGTGCTCTACAGCGGCCCGGTCGAGGGCCTCGCCGAGGTCGAGCGGTCGATTACCCGCCGATATCTCTTTCCCGTGTCGGATTCGAGATCCGCGCGGGCGCCTCGTGACCCGGAGGAATGGCTGGAGCTCCGGCACATCACCCGGCACAACCTGCGCGATCTCGCGGTCAGGTTCCCGCTGGGGCTGCTGACCGCGGTGGCCGGCGTGTCGGGCTCCGGCAAGTCGACCCTGGTGACCCAGGTGCTCGCCGACGTGGTCGGCGCCGCGGCGCAGGTGGCCGAGGCCGAGGAGGACGATGCGGAGTCCGCTGAGGACGGCGAGGTCGTGGGCGTCGAGGCCGCGGGACTCGAGGCGCTGTCTCGGCTGGTCACCGTCGACCAGAAGCCGATCGGGCGCACGCCCCGGTCCAACCTCGCCACTTACACGGGGATGTTCGACGCGGTCCGCAAGCTGTTCGCCGCCACCGACGGAGCGCGCAAGCGCGGCTGGGGGCCGGGCCGCTTCTCCTTCAACGTCGCGGGCGGGCGCTGTGAGACCTGCCAAGGGGAGGGCTTCGTCGCCGTCGAGCTGCTGTTCCTGCCCGGCACCTACGGACCCTGCCCGACCTGCGGCGGCGCCCGCTACAACCCGGAGACGCTCGCGATCACCTACCGGTCACACACCATCGCCGACGTCCTGCGGATGACCGTCGACGAGGCCGCCGACTTCCTCGCCGACGTCCCCGCCGCGGACCGCAGCCTCGGCACCCTGCGCGACGTCGGTCTCGGCTACCTGCGCCTCGGCCAGCCCGCGACCGAGCTCTCAGGCGGCGAGGCCCAGCGGATCAAGCTGGCGACCGAGCTGCAGCGCGCCCGCCGAGGACACACGCTCTACCTGCTCGACGAGCCAACCACCGGGCTGCACCCGGCCGACATCGAACTGCTGATCGTCCAGCTCCAGCGCCTGGTCGATGCCGGCAACACGGTCGTCGTCGTCGAGCACGACCTCGACGTCATCGCCTGCACCGACTGGACCATCGAGCTCGGCCCGGGCGGCGGCGACGCCGGCGGCCGGATCATCGCCACCGGTACACCGGCGCAACTCGCGGCCACGCCCGAGAGCCGCACGGGTCCGTATCTCGCCCGGCACCTCCCCTGAGAAGGGCCGGCCGACGAACGCGTCCGCTCCCCTCACCGCCTCGGTCCGCGGCAACGTCGGGAATGCTCATGGGGAATTACAGCCCTCCTGGTCAACAATGAATTTTGTGCGCACAACTGCCCACATCCTTGTCCCCGGGATTGAAGGGCGACGGGCCGCCCAATTGCTCTGGGGCTTCCCGCGCGGATGTGACCGAAATGAAACCCCGCCGGCGATGGCGCAGCCCCGGTTCTCAACGCGTACCCGAAACTGACCTTGCGTGGTGCCCGCAGGACCGGGAGGATCCGAGCATCACTCCGGAACGGCGGGGGCCGTAGCGATGCCAATCAAACTGAGCCTGGATGACCTAAAGCCGTTCAAATCGGTTTTCGTGGCACGCATCCACGACGGAAGCGAGCAAACCGCCAGGCAAACGCTCCTGAAGCTGCGCAAAGTCATGGACGTCAAACCAGGCGACGGGTCGCGCCGGGTGGTCGCGGTTGGCAATGAGACCGAGCCGCTTGACACGTCCTTTGTGCACTATGAAGTCCGTCGCTCAGTTGCCTGGGCCACCGAGCCAGTCCTGGACAGGGTGAACCACTTGGCTCTTGTCTTGAGGAGCGGAGATTGGCTTGCAATCCACATCACCGAGACTTCGAAAAAAAGTTCGGTGAAGAAGGCCCTGCGCAAAGGAAAATTGGGCCCACTGCGATTTGCGACCGCAGGCGAGATGAAGGCGTCCTTCGTAAAGGGCCGGGCTCGGACCCTGTGGCTGCGAGGCACCCATCATTCGACTGATTCCAAGGCCGATGCGAAGGTCATGAGCGGCCGTGATCTGAAAGGCGCACTCGACCCACTCGCCGACCAGAGCTACCGATACACGGCGATCCGCGCCGAACCCGACAACGCGACTATTGGGGACGTTATGGGGCTCGCGGTAGACGAGTCCCGGCTTTGGGTCGCGCCTTCTACCGATCGGCATGACTTCGAGGCATCGATTGCTGCGGCGCTCGCCGTATTGGCCGAAAACGAGGGGGCGAGCCTCGAGCCATTACCTGTCCTTGCAACCTCCCAGAGCGATCTTTCTGGGGTAGAGGGCGCCTACGAGGTCGCGATCACTCCGCCCGAGCTCCTTATTGCCGGACCCGTCCTTGATTCTACCGAGGCGGATGCGCTGGCGGCGATGGAGAAACTTGCATTTGGTACCTCGTTTGAGGTCACGCAAGCGCAAGGAACTTCGCTATCGGCGAGTGTGCACCAAGGCGGTGAGGTTGTGGGCACGATCGATCTTGATTTCTCCATGGTTGGAGATGAGATCAATGGCTCGCTTTCGGGATCAGCCACTCCCGGTTACGTCGGGGAGTTCACGCAGGTCATGGCGAACCTGCACAATCCGGAGGCGGTAACCGTGAACTTCGAGTCCGGGCACTCGGTTCAAGACCGTCAAGTCTTCTCGATGCGCTACCGGGATCTGCCGTTCGTCGGTTGGAAATGGATTCCCTTTGGCACCGATTGGGAAGTCGACCGCGAGAAGCCACAGGACGGACTCTCTGCGATTAACGACACCGACCGCTCGCTATTTGGCTGGATTTACAACGAGTGGCCGACCGGTGCAGGTCTCATCGGAGCGCGCGGTTGGCTCGCCTGTGACGACCGCCCCGGCGAGACGGCGGACTTCATCCATCTCGATCTTTCAGAGGACAAGCCGGTCCTTACGTTGATTCATGCCAAGGGCGCGCATTCCGCCAGCCCGGCGAGAGAGATTGCTGTCGCCCCGTACGAGACCGTATGCGCACAGGCGGTGAAGAACCTTCGCCACCTCGATTCCGTTGCAGCGTCGGGCAACCTCCTTGGGACTCAGTTCCCGGATGTCTTGACCTTGCTGGCATGGGAGGACGGCGTTGGCAGGGACCGGCAGCAATTTGTGGAGCAGCTGGACGCGATCGGGTCGAGTGCTCGGCTCCGAGTTGTCATCGTGCAGCCTCACATTCGCGAGGATCTGGTTGCCGAAGTCAGAAACGACGCAAACCATCACCAACTTTCCCGGCTGCGGCGGTTGGATACGTTGCTGAATGCAGTCGCGGCCAACTGCCAGTCCGTCGGCGCCGAGTTCCTGGTCGTTGGAGCCGGGTGAGCGGGGCTGGGCAATCGAAGTCAACTCGCTAGATCGAACTGGACAAGACGCGCCGCGCGACCGCACATGCCTGCCTACTGGCTGAAGCCTGTGGGGGTCACTGAACCTCTTTCACCAATTCCGAACGACTGGCCCAGCTACGCATCGCAAGCCCCCGAAGATGGGACCGCATGATCGCGTCCTGTTCCACGCTGTAGTTCATGTCCGGCTATTCGCAGATGCCGAAATCATCGGCCCTCCAGGCTGGAAGCGCGACCCAGTCTGGGGACTGCGTTGGCCTTGGGTTTACCCATGCCGGGTGGACGTCTGGGTCCCCCTGATCGACCACGGTCCGCATACGACCGCTCTGGCTCCAAAGCGCGCGATGGGAAGGATCCGGCTAGGTGGAGATTATGCGCAACTGACCGAGCCTCAGTATGTGGCTATGCGTCAGGCGCTACAGGATGTATCCGGAGTGAGGACGCGCAACTAGCGCAGAGTGACTGGCATTCTGGCGAAACTGGAGGCCCTCCATCCTGGACGGACTATTGCTCCTCGGAAAGCGCAGCCGATCCGGTCTGCCCGGAGCCAGCGAGTCGGGGGTTCGCCGCCAAGAACCCATCTACCGAGTTGAAGACACTCAGAAATAGGGGCGTTCCCGCGAACGACAGAGGACTCACGGGTCCCACCGTCATGAATGAGTACTCTCGACTCTCCACACTGAACGCCGAGTGTGGGTCGCGAAACAATCTGTAAAGGTCAAGTGCAGGTCCCCGCGAGCCCACCAACCGCGCGACCGCGTCGTACTCTTGCCCCAAGGACAACCCGAACCCGAAGAACATAATGCGCATCTGATTCAGAATCTCTTGGTGCAGGCTCGCCAAGGTTTGAGAAATGAACAGCCATCCAAGGCCGTACTTGCGCGTCGTCCGGACCGCGTCGATCAACTGATCCCTGACTCGCTGCTCGACCGCGTCGTCGGGCTTCTCACGCGGCGCTAGGCGGGCTGCCTCGTCAATCAGAACCAGAGTGTTCAAGCTCTTGTCATCCTCGTAAGCCATCTCCGCGCGCTGCTTGAGATCGCTAATTACCTTCTGAATGGTAAGTGCCTGAATCCTGGCATTCCAATAGAGGTCCTCATTGTCCTTCCCGGACAAATCCAGAACTAGGAACTTCTTCTCCTTGAGAACCGCATCGATGGCCCAGGTGACCTTTCGTGCTCCGGATCGACTTTCGTCGAAGAGTGCCGCGACCGGTGACCACACCTCGGAGAAAAAGGCATCTCTGTCAGCGCTGTCGACCTGATCTTTCAGACCTGCACGCCTGTCTTTCTGATTGTAGATCCGTGCGAGCGCTTTCTCGTCGTGTAGCAACGCCCACGCCTGGTCAAAGGATGCCCTCTCGGGCAGTGACTTGAGCGTCACCTTTTTCTTCTTAAGGTGCGCCACAATCTCGGCGCAGGCAAGCTCCCGATTGTTGTTGCGCCTCATGCCTAGTCGCTCAAAGAACTGGGACTCGAAAAGGATCTCCTCGAAGATGTCCCAACGATCGAGCACGAGGTCGCTTACGCCCAGTACCTCGGCTTGCCGGCCCAGGCCCTCAATTATTTCGCGCACCGGCAACTGTAGCCCCTCGTGGCCGGCGGCGCCTGACCGGAGGTCCCTGGCAAACTCGCCTTGTGGGTCAATGACAATTGCCCCCATATCTGCGTGCCGCGCATAGGCAAACAGGATGAGCTTGGCGAGCACTGACTTGCCTGATCCGCTCTTGCCAAAGATCCCGAGGTGGTAGGCCTCCCCCGCCCCGCCCCGCCCAGACCCAAAGTGCTTAAACCACGTAGGCAGAAGAGGAGTCGAGCCATAAACACGCCCCAAATAGAACAGCTCCTCTTTGAACGGCTCGAGAAGAGTTTCTAAGACCTGATCGCGTACCAGATATATGTTCGTCCCGGTCGATGGCACGGTCCCCAGGAATGACGGTGCGTACTTGCCTTCAGAGTTCTCTGAGAAGACTGCGCTTAGCGTCATCCGGCCTAAATGAGTGTCCTGGCGCTCGCTGATCTGATCCACACCACCACGCTGGCGAATAAGGCTGCGGATAGTCGGGTCCTCGTGCCATACATTTCGCAGCTCAACCTCAGTTATCTGACCTAAGGCATAATGATCTTTGCCGTCTTGAACAAACTGCAAGAACGCTAACTCGCCCACAAGCTTTTTTTGCACGGCGGTCCCGAGTACATCCATGGCAAGCTCGGCGGTCGTGGATGGGGATCCGACGACACCAAGGCGCTCCGAAGCAGCCGCCAGCTCCCGCATTCGCGCACTAGCGCTACTCACGCTGCCCCCGCTTCGGATCGGTAGCTATGCAGCCCAAAGAAGACCTCACCTACATCTCCCCCGTATTTCTCACATGCTTGCTGAGTGACGACCTGACGAATCGCGGGCAATGCCGTAGAAATCGACTTCACCATACGATCTGCCATATAGATCGGGTACGGCTCCATCATGCCAGGCGCCGCACATTGATCCTTGACGCCACCCAGCACATTGGCTAATTGTTGCTGGTTCCCTGCGATGCTGGCGGCCATCTCAATACGAACCGCCGGAAGCCACGATCTCGGCCGGTAGTAGCACGTCCAAAGGTTCGACATCGCCGCTTGAATTCGCTCGACGACCTCGCCGGCTCGATCTAGCTGACTCCCATCGAGGCCCTTTAGCGATAAATGCCACGGCGAGGGCGGCTTCTCAAGTTGCATTGGCTTCGTGTACTCCCCTGCTTGGAGAAGGAGGCTAAGCAACCCGCGATCATCGTATGCCGCCGGCCAAGCCAACGCAGTTCCGACCTCTCTTTTCGTTGAGTACTTTGGCAGACCGATGTAGTACTTATCCGAGCGAGGTGAAGTCAGCATTTGCTCATAGGCTTCCAAGAACGGCAGCGCTCGTTCTAAGAAGCAGGACGCTACCTTTCTCTGCGGGGCAGATGCGGCCTTGTCGAATGCCTGGTTGAAGTAGATGATCGGCAAGGCCAAGGTGCCATCCAGCATTACGACTGAGTGAGGCGCTGCTTCGGCAAGCTCTAGCTCATACCCCACCATGACTGCTCTCAAGACCGTCGCCGTCTCCTCGCTATGGCTTTCCTCGGTCACAAACGTACGGTGCTTTGGATCAGGCCACACTCGCGACTCGTGCGGTGGAGTAAGACCTTCGACGCCCACCGCCGCGCAAACGCAGAGGTCAGTCGTGAGGAGGCGGTCTACGGCGTAAGATCCGTCAACCGCAGCAACCGTCGCCGGTTCCGCCCTAGGCAGATCCCCCTCGGCTCCGAGGATCTTTCGATCATCAAGACCGGCGCGGAGAGCCGACCTGTTCTCTCGCAAGTGTTCAAATCCCTCCAGAACCCTGCTGCCGATAGCGCCCGTGTTGTCGATGAGTTCGTCGACCAGGCCAGCTGGGAGGTCAACAAAGGGTTGATCTGAAGGGCTATCGAGCTGGGTCAAGTCCACAAGCGCCATGAGTCACGATCAAATGACTTGTATCTGTCATCTCGGACGGCGCGCGGGAACATCCAACGCAGTTTCCAGAACTCTGAGATGTACTCCGCTGACTCAGAGTACGGCGCCAACTCATCCCCTTTGGTCAGTGCCTCACGAGTGTTCGTTGCCAATGGGAACACGAAGATCTCTCGTTGTACCCCGTGGTACATCAGGGCATCATTGAGACCCAAGTGCTGCAGGGCCTTCTTGACAACCTCGCGGCGATTGCGGAAGCCAGACCCCCAGTTGCTGTGCTTGGCGGTGGCGGTACAGTTCCTCGCCGCGTACGCGCTGAGTGCATCGTACAATCCGTTCGCAAATTGGAAGTCTCCAGATCCACGGGTGAATCCCACGCTGATAGCTGCCTTCCTCCCCTGCAAACGTAGCCGGCTGTAGACGGAAGATCGACCAAGCGCCGAGGCCGTGGTTATGAGGGCAAGAGGGGCGTGACGTCGCTTTGAAGCGATAAGAGATGCCCGGCCACAGTACCTGCCGGCATACGCATCCTGAACCTCCGCGCTAGTTGCTAGTAACGCGACGAGCTTTCCCGCCAAGAGCATGTTGTAGGGAGGTACGGAACCTAGGACAAACGCGTCCATAACCTGATGGAGGCGCTCTCGGCGGCCCTCACTATCCCAACCAATCCAATCGTCGCGCCCCCCCAAAGCAAAAACGGGATCGGACAGCCCGAGAATCCCAATCAGCTTGTTGTTATGTGCCTCGTCGCGAACTACGAACCGCAGACGGCGCCCATACCCTGCAGACGTCGGAATAGACCAATGGAGCCGAGCCCATCGAAAGAGCAACTCCTCCTCCGTGCCTGGATGAACCTGCGCTAGGCGGGGTCGGATCTTGCTCGGATCGATTTCGGTTCCATTCGCGATGGACTTCAAAAGCACCCGCTCGTGCCGCTCTAGGCCCGGCCGGGACTTCTCGCGCTGATGGCCGACCGCCTCACTGTGCAGCGCCCTCAGGGACTCCTTCGAATCCATGCTCGGCGCGACGATCTTCCCCTCGCTCAAGGTAAATCCTTGCTGGGTCAGACTGTCGATGACTGCCGCCCGCATTCGGGGCCGGCTTCTCAGAGTTTTCTCGTTTACATCCATCCCCGCTCCCCCGAAGGGTATCCAAGGATCCCTCACCATTACCCGATCGCGGCTCTGACAGAGGCGAAGGTGCCTCCGGTGGAATGCGTTTTAGCGCGCCAGCATGGTCTCAATGCGATGACCACAACCTCCGCCAAATCAGCGTCGCTGATCTCTGGCATGCCACGGAGGTGGGTTGCGTAGCTGTGCCGGCACTCATGGGGCGGATATGTAGGCCGGACACCTCCTGGGCCGGCTTCCAGACGTCGCGGTAGAAGGTGCGCTCGCGCCAAAGGCGGCCGCGGGGGGTCGGAAAGAGGAGCTGGCAGTCGGGGCCGTTGAGGTTGATTTGGGCTTCGAGGATCCAGGCGAGGGTCGCCGGCACGGGAACGAAGCGGCCGGCGTCGGCCTCGCCGTGGTCGGTCTTCGTTCCCTCGAGGATCCGCCCCTCGTGGGCGGTGCGGCGAAATTGGAGGGTCTCGCCGTCGAAGTCTTCGCGGCGCAAGGGCAGCACCTCCCCTAGCCGCAGGCCGCAGTCGGTGAAGACGCAGACCATCGCCTCGTAGCGCCCTGCTGTTTGGCGAAGCGGTGCATCTCCTCGAACCTGAAGACGCGGATCGGGCGGGGCTTCTTTTTGGCCCGTGGTCGTTAGCCCGAATGCGGATGCCCTTGAAACGGGTTGAGGTCGCAGACTTCGTCGGTGATAAGCACAGCTAGGTCAGACTGCCGAGCCGGAGACCGGCCCCGGCACCTCCACTTACGACGGGAGTTCGCCAGAGCCGGCCGTTCCGAACGGACTGCGCAGCTTGCCTCGGCTCAACCAACCGTAGGGAACTCCAGCTGGGTTTCCAAGTCCCCTGACCCCCGCTCGGAGGGAAGCTGTGGAGTCCTCTGCCTGCTTAGTCCCTTGCCTGCGATGTCTCTTTCTGTTTCCATCTGTGTCGGGGGCAGCGTTACCTCCCAACTGGTGCTAGCGTTACTGCTAAGCGCGGGTTAGGCAAATTTTGGGTTTTGCGAGGACAAAAGTAAATTTTATGGCAGATCCAAGCGGTAAACCACTGAGAATGGGCTCGGGAGTCATCGGCAAGCACGTCTTCCGAGTTCGCGAGCGACACCTAGCTGATCACCTCGCGCCGCTGATCAGAGATCGCGCAGCGGCAACGGCGAAACTGGACCTTGTCCTCCGTTGTATCGCTCTCCTGCCTCGGGACGCCGGCAATCGCGAGGAGGGGACTGTCGTGCCTAGGTGCAGTTGGGAGCTGCTCCATGACCTGGCACGGGGGAGCGGGAAGTCCGGAGCGGCAGCACCCGGACTAGAAGCGTCGCCAGAGGAACGCCATCTGAAGCGTAAGTGGGTCGGACATCAGCTCGCTCGCCTGGAAGACATATCTCTGCTTCGGAGAGATGAACGACCGGGAAGGCGCCCCAAGCTCACCGTCCTCCGAGACGACGGTAGCGGCAAGCCGTTTGATGACCCGGATGGGTCAGCCGGGAACACCTACGTGACTATCCTGGGTGCAGTTGTAGCCACCCGTACTCTTGCCCGCTGGGACGCGCAGGAGTTTGCGGCCTACCTCGCAGCAACGGCAGCAGAGCGTTATGCAACCGGCCGGGAGCGGGATCCGGGCGAACGGAAATGGTTCCGCTCTCTCGCATGGTTCGCGGACAAAGAGGACTTTTATGGCCCTGACGACCGAGTTCGAATTGGCTTCTCGGAACCCACCCTTGAACGAGGTCTTAAGAAGCTTGAGGCCGCAGGGCTCATATCGCGTAAACGCATCCTGGTCGCCCCAGGGACCAACCGCCGCCTCAGCGGCCCCCGCAACCTCTACACGAACAACTTCGCTTCTTTGCGTGCGCAGGTAGGGACTGGGACTCCCGACGAATTGAAGGACGAGCTTGCCGACGAGGCGGAGGGCTGAACTCAGCAGGCGCCGTAGGCCGATGCGGCCGAAATGAGAGCAAACGCGCTGGAACGGCCGGAACCGCTCGACGCTGCCGGAACGCCAATCCAGGGCCAGGGCGAAGATTTGTCTCTGCACTGGGAAATACTCGGTACAGAGCGGAACACCAAGGAATGCGCCCGACCGGATTCGAACCGGCGACCTTCGGCTTGAAAGACCGACGCTCTTTGGGCCCCCGAAAGGACCCGTTGACCACTGAGCTACGGGCGCTCTTGGGGAACGATACCCGCGCAACGGGTTTTGAGCATCCTCGGCGCAGCTAGAGTCCCGGCCATGGATCTTGGCCTGGAGGGGAAAGTCGCCTTGGTGATGGGCGCGAGCAAGGGGATTGGGCGCGGTGTGGCTTCGGCGCTGGCTCGGGAAGGGGCGCGGGTGGCTGTTGCCAGCCGCTCCGCCGTGCGGCTGGCCGAAGCCGCTTCGGAGATCGGGCCGGCCGCCACTCCCTTCGTCGCCGACGCCACCGACCTCGAGCGCCTGGCACGGCTGCCGCTGGAGGTGGCCGAGGAGTTCGGGCGCGTCGACATCCTCGTCACGAACACCGGTGGGCCTCCCCCGGGCGGCGCGCTGGACCACGGGTTCGAGGAATGGGAGGAGGCCTACCGCTCGCTGGTCCTCGCCCCGCGCATCCTCGCCGGCGCCGTCGTCCCCGGCATGCGCGGCGAAGGCTGGGGGCGGATCGTCAACGTCGGCTCCACGACGACGATCGAGATCAATCCCGCTCTCAACCTCTCCAACGCCCACCGCCTCGCCACCGTCGGCTTCCTGAAGACGCTTGCGCGCGAGGTCGCCGGCGACGGGATCACCGTCAACACCGTCGCCACCGGCCGCTTCGCCACCGACCGCATGGCCGAGCTCGGCGGCTCGATCGAGCAGGTCGAAGCCGCCGCGCGGGAGGAAGTACCGGCGGGCCGGCTCGGCACCGTCGAGGAGTACGGCGACCTCGTCGCCTTCCTCTGCTCCGAGCGCGCCGCCTACATCACCGGGACCGTGATCCCGATCGACGGCGGCCTCCTGCGCTCGCTCTGAGCGCCGCCAGCCTCAGGCCGGGTTCGTCGCGCCGACGATCCACACAGCCGCCCGCCCGACGATCGAGCCGTCGGGCTGCTGCCACTGGCGGTAGTGCTCGCGGAGCGCCTCGGCGATCTCCTCGCGCCGGCTCTCGCCGTGCTCGCCGTTGAGGCGGATCAGCTCCGCCCCCGGCCCGATCGCCAGCAGCGAGTCGACCGCTTCCTCCATGTCGCCGCCCATGAAGTAGTCGAAGTCGCGGCTGTGCAGCTCGATCTCCTCGAAGCCCGCCGCCGTCAGGATCCCCTCCAGCGTTTCCGGATTGCCGAGCGAGAACGGGCCCGGCCCGCAGGTGTCGGCGTCGTACTCCGCCGGGCGCGTGAGGAAGCGTTCGACGACCCCCTCGGTCTCCGCCCAGAACTGGCTCTCGCCCTTGCGCCGCCAGCAGATCTTCCGCAGGCCGCCGCCGGGCTTCAGCGCGCCGCGGATCGCCCGCATCGCCGGCACCGGCGCGGCGAAGAACTGCGTCCCCATCCGCGAGAAGGCGTAGTCGTACTCCGGCCCCCATTCGGCCGTCTGCGCGTCGGCGACTTCGAAGCCAATGTTCTCGGGCGCGACCCCGGACTCGGCCGCCTCAAGCCGCGCGTCCTCGATAAACCGTGGCGAGGAGTCCGTCCCGAGGGCGAAGCCGTCCGCGCCGACCAGCTCGGCCAGCCGCTGCGTCGTCTCGCCGAAGCCGCAGCCGATGTCGATGCAGCGACCGCCCGGCGGCGGCGGGAAGCGATCAAAGAGGTCCTCGGTGACCTCCGTCAGGGCCCCGACGAAGACCTTGCGGTTCTGCTTCCAGCGTTCGTAGAGGACCGTGTCCCAGGCCCGCACGGCCTCCTCGTTGGCCGGCGCCACCGCTCCGGCTTGCAGTCCGTCGCTCACCCCAGGGAGGCTACCCGCGCTCGGCGCTACTCGCCAGGTAGCTCGCGCATCGCCGGATAAATGATCACGTCCCGCAGCGTCTTCGCCCCGGTCATGATCATCAGCAGCCGGTCGATCCCCAGCCCGCAGCCGCTCGCCGGCGGCATCCCGTATTCGAGCGCCCGCACGAACTCTTCGTCGTTGGGGTGCGGATCCGGCTCCGCCCCTTTCTCCTGGCGCTCCCGCTGCTTGATGAAGCGCACCCGCTGCTCGATCGGGTCGTTGAGGTCAGTCCCGCCACCGACGATCTCCATCCCGGCGACGATGCCGTCGAAGGCCTCGCAGACGCGGTCGCTCTCCTCGTGGACCTTGACCAGCGGCCAGATGTCGATCGGCAGGTCGATGATGTAGGTCGGCTGGATCAGCTTCGGCTCGACGAACTTGCCCTGCAGGGTGTCGACGACGCCGGCCCAGTCGTCGTCGGGGCCGACCGCGTCGCCCGCCGCCTCGGCCAGTTCGTCCCGGCTCGCCTCGTAGATGTCGAGCCCGATCTCGCGCAGCAGCTCGTCGCGCAGCCGCACCCGCGGCCAGGGCGCGGCGAAGTCGATCTCCACCCCGTCGCGCTCGACCACCGTCGTCCCCATCACCTGCTCGACGACGCTCGCGACCAGCACCTCGATGAACCGCATCACGCCTTCGTAGTCGGCCCCGCCGACGAACATCTCCAGCATCGTGAACTCGGGGTTGTGCTGGGGCGACATCCCCTCGTTGCGGAAGAACTTGCCGAACTCGTAGACGTCCTCGAAGCCGCCGACGATCGCCCGCTTCAGGTAGAGCTCGGTCGCCGTGCGCAGGAAGAGGTCGCGGTCGAGCGCGTTGTGGTGGGTGACGAACGGCCGCGCCGCGGCGCCGCCGGTCAGCCGCTGCAGGACCGGCGTTTCCAGCTCGACCCAACCGCGCTCGGCCATGTGGTTGCGGATCGCCAGGGTCAGCCGGCTGCGCTTCTTGAAGATCTCCCGCGAGTCCGCGTTCGCCATCAGGTCGAGTTCGCGCTGGCGGTAGCGCGTGTCCGGGTCGGAAATGCCGTGGAAGAGGTCCGGCGGATCTTTCAGCGCCTTCGCCAGCAGGAAGCACTCGCGGACGCCGATCGCCAGCTGCCCACGCTTGGTCACATGCAGCGGCCCGACCACCCCGACCAGGTCGCCGATGTCGAGCTCCTCGACCCGCGCAAACGCCTCCTCGCCGAGCACGTCGCGCCGCGCGTAGACCTGGATCGTGCCGGTGATGTCGCGAACGTCGAGGAAGGCGGTCTTGCCGTGGCCGCGCTTGCCGGTGATCCGGCCCATCACCCGGTAGGTGAACTGCTCGTGCTCCCCCTCCCCCAGCTCGGCCGGGTCGTGCGCGGCCTCGATCTCCTCGACGTGGTCGCGGTCTTCGAAGGAGTGCGGGTAGGGATCGACGCCGCTCTCGCGCAGGCGCTCGAGCTTGGCCCGCCGCTGCTCCTCGGTCGAGACGGCGACCGAGCGGTCGCCGGGAGTGCCCTCGCCCTCAGGGCGCGTAGCCGACGGTGACCCGGTCATCCCCTTCATAGTCCTGGAGGGTAGTCGCGTCGCGCAGCAGCTCGCGCATCGCCGGCCCGTGATGGGTGTCGTGCTCCATCGCCAGCTTCCAGCCCGACGGCGTTTCGGCGATGACGCTGCGGATCACGCCGAGCCCGTCCTCGCCGCAATCGCCGGTGACGGCCATCCGCGGCTCCTTCTGGATCTCGGGGGAGCGATCGAAGATCGTCTCGTCGGTGACGTAGGGCATGTTGGCGATCACGAGGTCGACGTTTTCGGCTTCGACCGACTCCGGCAGGCCCTTGCCGACGGTGATCTCGAGGTCGAGGTCGAGGCGCTCGGCGTTCTCGCGGGCGGCTTCGACCGCTTCCGGCGAGAGGTCCGAGGCGGTCACCTTCAGGTCCGGCCGCTCGGAGAGCAGGGCCAGCGCGATCGCGCCGGAACCCGTTCCGACCTCGTGCACGCGCGCGCCCTCGGGCAGCTGCGTGCCGACCTCGACCAGGAGCTCGGTCTCGCGGCGCGGCCAGAGCACGCGCTCGTCGACGTAGATCTCGAGGCTGCGGAAGGGAGCGCGGCCGAGGATGTAGGCGATTGGCTCGCGTTCGACCCGGCGCTGGACGTTGCGCTCGATCGTCGCCGCGGCCTCCTCGCCGACCTCGCCGGCGCTCTCCACAGTCAGCTCGCCCGGCTTGACGCCGAGCGCGTCGGCGACCAGAACTTCGGCGTCGCTGCGGGCGTCCTCGACGCCGGCGGCGGCGATCCGCTCCGCCGCGTCATCGAGGATCGCGCCCACGGTGCGCGCCGAGGGCCCCTCACTTTGTACGTCAATTGCCGCCATTACCCCCACATCCTCCCTAAATCGACCGCTCCAAAGATTTTGCGCAAGATAGCAGTGAAACGCGGGCTGCGCCGCGTCTAGGCCGGCGCGGCAACCGCCTGATTCGCCGCCGGACGACCGATGCCTCCGTAGCGGCGATGGACGATAGCGAGCCAGATCGCTCCGCCGACCATCATCACGACGCTCTCCAACTGCGCCTGCGTCAGGCCGAGGAGCGCGTCGTCGTTGCGGCGCAGGAACTCGACGAGGAAGCGCTCCGCCCCCGCGTAGAGGAGATAGAGCGCGAAGAGGACCCCCGGCCGAACCCGGTCGCGCAGCTGCCAGAGGATCCAGGCGCCGAGCCCCATCGCCAGCGTCTCGTAGATCGGCGTCGGGTGGACGGTCTGGTCGGTGGGCACCGTCCCGTCCGGATATGACATCGCCCACGGTCCGTCCCAGGCCTTGCCGTAGTCGCCGTCGCCAGAGAGCTGGCAGCCGCAGCGGCCGATCGCGTAGCCGAGCGCCAGCGCCGGCGCCGCCACGTCGAGCAGCGCCATGCCGAGGAAGCCGCGGTACCAGGCCCAGAGGAAGACGGCGATCGCGCCGCCGATCGCGCCGCCGTACCAAGTCAGGCCGGAGCCACTGAAGATGTTGCCGAGGAGATCGTCCTTGACGTCTGAGTAGTTGTCGACGAGGAAGTAGACGCGGGAGCCGATAACGCCCCCGATCAGCGCCGCGAATCCCATCTCGTAGGCCCAGTCCACCGGCTTGCCGATCTCTTCGAAGCGCTTCCAGATCAGCGCCCCGGCGGCGAGGAAGGCAAGCGCGAACATCAACCCGAAGGTCTGCAGCGTCAGCGGGCCGATGTGGATCTCGGGGTACATCAGTCCGGGCTCACCCGTCGGTGAGGAGCATCTCCAGCAGCGCCTTCTGCGCGTGCAGACGGTTCTCGGCCTGGTCCCAGACGGCGGACTGGCCGCCGTAGAGGACATCGGCGCTGATCTCTTCGCCGGGGTGGGCCGGCAGGCAGTGGAGGACGATCGCGCGGTCCTTGGCGGCGGCGAGGAGGTCGGCGTCGAGCTGGAACGGGGCGAGGTCAGAGCGGCGGCGCTGCGCCTCCTCCTCGTCGCCCATGCTGACCCAGACGTCCGTATAGAGAGCGTCGGCATCGGCCGCGGCGGCGCGGGGGTCATCGGTCAGCTTTGCCCCGTGGCTCTCTTCCAGCTGGTAGCCGGCGGGTGCCGCGATGACGACTTCGACCCCGGCCAGCTCGCCGAGGATCGCCAGCGAGCGGGCGACGTTGTTGCCGTCGCCGACGTAAGCGAGGCGGAGGCCCTGCAGGTCGCCGAAGCGCTCGCGCAGCGTCAGCAGATCAGCAAGCACCTGGCAGGGGTGATGCAGCGGCGTCAGCCCGTTGACGACCGGCACCTCGGCCGCCTCGGCCAGCGCCGCCACGGTCTCATGCGAGCCGGAGCGGACAACGATCGCGTCGACATAGCGGGAGAGGACGCGAGCGGTGTCGGGGGTGGACTCGCCGCGCGCCAGCTGCAGTTCGTCGCCGCGCAGCATCACCCCGTGGCCGCCGAGCTCGGCGACGCCGACGTCGAAGCTGATCCGCGTCCGCGTCGAGGGCTTCTCGAAGACGAGGGCGATGCTGCGGCCGGCCAGGGAGTCGCGGCCGACGCCGTCGCGGCGGCCGGCTTTCAACTCGGCCGCGCGGTCGAGCAGCTTGCCGAGCTCGAAGGCGCCGAGCTCTTCGCCGGTGATGAAATTCGTCAAGGGTGCGCTCCGCTTCGCTTCGCGATCATCAAGCTTGCGGATACTACGGCCGTGGAGATCACCGCACTGAGCTGGAACCTCTTCCACGGGCGCGACTTCCCGCCCGACCCGAAACTGCGCACCTGGCGTTCGCGGCTGCTGCGGCTCGAGGAGCGAAACCCCACCCACGTCCAGGTCAACCGCGACCTCACCGAGGAGTTCGCGACGATGCTCTCGGGCTGGGAGTGGGACGTGGCGATGCTGCAGGAGTGCCCGCCCCGCTTCGCCGAGCCGCTGGCCCGCGCCTGCGGCGCCGAGTGGCACCGGACGCTGACCTCGCGGAACGCCCTCGGGGGGCTGCGGGCGCTGCTGGCGCGGCAGAACCCGGACCTGATGGCGAGCGGCGAGGGCGGCTCCAACCTGATCCTCATCCGCGTGCCGGGCAAGCTGGGCGGGATCGCCGAGCGGCGCGAGATGGCGATTCACGAAGGCGAGCCGGAGCGGCGGGCGATGGGCTTCGTCCGCACCGCCTCGGGCATCTGCATCGCCAACCTGCACGCGACCAACGACTGGCCGAAGCTGGCCGCCGAGGACGTCGTCAAAGCGGCGCGGGCGGCGCTCACGTGGGCGGCGGGCGGACCGCTGATCTTCGGCGGCGATCTCAACCTGCGGCCGGGAAAGAACCCGCGCGTCTTCGAGCAGCTGCGCGACGAGTTCGGCCTCGCCCCCGTTACCGCCCCCGACGCGATCGACCACATCCTCTGCCGCGACCTCGAGGTGGTCGAGCCGCCGGAACGCTGGCCACCCGAGCGCCGCGAGCTGCAGGTCGAGAGACGGGCGCTGCGGCTCTCCGACCATGCCCCGGTTCAGGCACGTTTCCGTGCGACTTCGCTTGACGCCCTGCAGAACTGAGATAGTCGAGATCCACCAGTCGGGCCAATCGACACACGGAGGCAACACCTAGATGGCGGATAAAAAAGCGACCGGCAAAGCTACCCGGGCAAGCAACAAAACCAAAGCCACCGCGAAATCGAAAACGTCGAAAGCGACCAAAAGCGCAAAAGCGACGAAATCGAAAGCCAAAGGCAAAGCAACCAAAGCCAAAAAAGCGACGCGGAAAGCTGCCTCGAAATCGAAAGCGAAATCGAGCTCGAAAAGCCGCCGCAAAAGCTCCGGCACCAAAAAAGCTTCAAGCAAAGCGACGAGCGGCCTAGACAAGAGCGTCGCCCAGTTCCGCGAGAGCCTCGAGCAGAGCGTGACCTTGAGCCGCGACCGCATCCAGGACGTCGTCGACGACGCCGTCAAACGCGGCCGGATGACGCGCTCGGACGCCGAGAAACTCCTCGGCGAACTCGTCAAAAAAGGCAAGAAACAGCGTGACTCGCTGATCAAAGAACTCGAGCGGCTGGTCAACCAGGCGCGCAAAGCACTGCCATAAAGAAGGGGGAACAGCTCGAGCTCGAGATCGACTCGCTCGCCTTCGGCGGGCGTGGGGTCGCGCGCACCGAGGGGTTCGTCGTCTTCGTCGCCGGGGCGCTGCCAGGGGACCTGGTCCGCGCCGAGGTGACGAAGCCCAAGAAGCGCTTCGCTGAGGCGCGGACCGTCGAGGTGGTCCGCGCCTCCGCCGATCGCCTGCCGGACACTTGCGTCCACGGCGGCGAGCCCTGCCCCGGCGCTCCCTGGCAGGGACTTCCTTACGAGCGCCAGCTCGCCCATAAGCAGGAACAGGTCGCCGAAGCACTCGACCGCATCGGTGGCCTCGAGGGCTTTGAGCTCGAGGAGATCGTCCCGGCAATCGAGCAGTGGCGGTACCGCAACAAGCTCGAATACTCCTTCGGCGAAGACACCGAGGGGGAGCCGACGCTCGGCTTCCACGCCCGCGGCCGCTGGGACCTAATCGTCGGGGTCGAGGACTGCCACCTCGCGAGCGAGGCCGGCAACGAGGCCCGCAACGCAGTCCGCGACTGGGCCCGGGTCGAGTCGATCCCCGCCTACGACGCCCGCGCCCGCCGCGGCGTCCTCCGCAACCTCGCCGTCCGCGAAGGCCGGCGCACCGGCCAGATCCAGACCCGCCTCGTCACCGTCAAATCTCGTTTCCCGCGACCGCCGGTCGACCTCCACACGATCGTCGAGGGCGACGCCGGCGGCAGCGAGGGCCCGACCGGAGTGCTCGGCGAGGAACGTCTGCGGGAGGAGCTCTGTGGCCTCAAGCTGGAGATGTCTCACGGCGCCTTCTTCCAGACCAACACCGAGATGGCCGAGCGCCTCTACGCGGTCGCGGCCGAGTTCGCCGGCCTCAGCGGCAGAGAGCGCGTCTTCGACCTCTTCTGCGGGATCGGCACGATCGGGCTAACGATGGCGCCGCAGGCCGGCGAGGTCTGGGGCCTGGAGATCGTCGAGGAGGCGATCACCGACGCCGAGCGCAATGCCCGCCGTAACAAGGTCGAGAACGCCCACTTCATGGCGGCCAACGCGCGCACCGGCGTGCGGCCGCTGCTGGAGAAGGCGGGTAAGCCCGACGTGGTCGTCGTCGACCCACCGCGGGCCGGGCTCTCGCAGAAAATCGTCCGCCGGGTGATCGAGTGCGAGGCGAAGAAGATCGTCTATGTCTCCTGCAACCCGACCACGCTCGCGCCCAACGCTGCCCAGCTCGCGGAGGCCGGCTATAAGCTCGCCCGCGTGAGGCCGGTCGACATGTTTCCCCAGACCCCGCACATCGAGTGCGTGGCCCTCTTCGAGAAAGCATGAGTCGCGGCTTCGGAGTAGCAGCGGGGCTGGACCCGGAGGTGGCGCGGCCGCTGGCCAGCCGCTGCGCCGAGCTGGGCTACGACTCGATGTGGTCGAACGACCACCCAGGCGCCAAAGGCCTGGCGACGCTGGCCGAGTTCGCCGCCGCCGCGCCCGCGCTCGAGCTCGGCGTCGCCGTAATCGCCCTCGACCGCACCCCGCCCGAGCAGATCGCCGCCGACATCGAGGAGTTCGGGATCGACCGTTCGAAGCTCTGGCTCGGCGTCGGCGCCGGCTTCAACAAGAAGCCGCTGACGGCGATGCGCGAGGCCGAGCCGCGGCTGCGCGAGCTCCTGACGGGAGTGAAACTCGTCCTCGCCGCGATGGGCCCGAAGATGTGCGCGCTGGCCGGCAGCTCCTACGACGGCGTCTTCTTCAACTGGATGACCCCCGGCTTCGCCGCCGGTGCCCGCGAGAAGGTCGAGCAGGGAGCCGCCGACGCCGGCCGCGAGACGCCGCCCGTCTTCGGCTACGTCCGCACCGCCGTCGGCCCCGATGCCGCCGAGCGCCTCGCCAAGGAGGAGTCCTTCTACCGCGACCTCCACAAGGGCTACCGCGACCACTTCGACCGCCTCGGCGAGCCCGAGGGCACCGTCGGTGTCGCCGCCCCCGACGCGGCAGCAGCCCAAGAGGCCCTCAGCGCCTACAGCGCCCTCGACACCATCGTCGTCCGAGGCCTCGCCTCAGCCAAGGTCGAGCCAATGACCGCCCTGGCCGAGTCCGCCGCTCCATCTGCCTGAGTTCGGACCCGCTCCAGCGGGTAAAGGCAGACCATGGACTTCAAGAAACTCGCCGACAAAGCGAAAGACGCGATCGACAAAAGGGGGCGGTGTTGACAGCCTCAAAGCCGACGCCGAGGAGCTGAAAAAGGTCGCCAAAGGCGACGGCAGCCTCACCGACAAGGCAAAAGCCGCCGCGCAGGCGCTGAAAGAGCCGGGCGCGGGGAAAGGGTCCGGCCACAGGAAAGAGCATGAGGCGAAGCCCGAGGGCGAAATGCACCCCGCCAAAGACGCCGGCGATCCCAGCGACACGCCCCGCAAAGGCGGGCCTCCACACAATTAGCGTCGAGCGAAAGGTCTGTTCACGGGGCCCGACGCCTCCCCCCAAGCACTTGGATCGTCCCGAGTAATTAACCTGGGATGAGCGATTGGTAGGCTCGCGCAACCTCGGGGAGGCGTCGGGTGGGAGAGAAAAGGGCACAGGACCAGCCGGCGGACCGCGCCGCAGCGAACATCGCCGCCAACCGCGAAGTCGCCAACCGGATCAGAGACGTCGCGAAGTGGCTGATCCTCGTCTTCGGTGCCATCGGTGGCGTTCTCCTCACCGGCACCCAGCTCTCGAGCATCGGCGAAGACGGGACGGACCTTGGGGTGGCGATACTCGGGTTCGCGGTGGGGTTGATCGGCGCCGCCATTGCCCTGGGGTTCACGGTGGTCGTCCTGCTACCGACCCGGATCACGCTGACGAAGCTGGCCGAGAAGGAGAAGAAATCGCTGATTGGAAGGCTCGTCGCCGAGGATGACGGCATCCTCGACGGCGCCGCCAAGACGATCGAGGAGTTCGCGGAGGTGAGGAACGCGGCGATCGCGGCCGTGGCCAAAGCGAGAGTCGACCTCGAATCGAAAAGAAAAACCGCGTCGGCCCAGCAACTCCAAAAGGATCTCGAGGTCGCTGAAACGAAGCGGGAGCGAATCGGCGGAATCTCGGGTGAACTACTCAGCCTGGCTCTAACGGAGAAGGTCAAGCGTCGGATGGTGATCGCGACCGTCGCCGTCTTCGTCGGCGGTCTCCTCGTCGCCACCGGTATCGGCCTCTTCTCGTGGGCTACCAATCAGGATGGGTCCGAGCCGATCGGCGAGGCGGTGCCGATGCGGCCGAGCGGTGGCTTCGTGCGACTGTCGAGGAACGGTCGGGAAACCCTGGCGGGCAGCCTCGGTCGCAGATGCGGAACCTCGCACTTGAACGCGATCGCATTAGGCGGTCCCCCCAACGCGCTGGAAATGGTGGCTGTCCCCGATCCCCGCTGCAAGGCGGTCCGCTTCATCCTCACCCCGACCGTCGGCAGCTTCGACAACCAGCGACGCGTGCGGACGACCGCCGTCGCAATTCCGGGGCGTTGAAACGACTCAGTAAGGCGGCAGGTCGTCGTACCACTCGCCGAGCGTCTTGAACGCTCGCCAGAAGCGTTGCTTCGCTCCCTCTTCGTCGAGGGACTCGTCGATGTCCGGGACGTAGAGGGCGTCGATCGTCGGGGTGAAGGGCTGGATCTCGCCCTCGCGGTCCTCGATCGGGCGGGAGATGGGGACGCTGAGGCCGTTGAGGATGCGGAGGGCCGGCTCGCCCATGACGACGACGATCTTCGGCTGCACGATCGCCAGCTCCTCGACGAGGCGGCCGACGCACTCCCCCGCCGCCAGGTCGGGCTCGGGGATCGGGCACTTGACGCAGAGGGTGCCGTAGACGACGAGGGGGTCGATCCCCAGCCGCTTGAAGCTTTTCATCAGCGCGTTGCCGGAGCGGCCGTAGAAGGCGACGCCCTCCTCGATCTCCGCCGCCAACGGGGCCTGCTTGAGCATGAAGATGTCCGCCTGCGGGTGGCCTGAGCCGAGGACCGGCATCAGCTTGCCGCGCGGGCAGTGCTGGCAGTCCTGGATCTCGCGGCTCATCTGGTTGAGCTCGCGGATCGCCCGCTCCAGGTACTTCTCGCGGATCTCGTCGTCGATGCCTCGCATCGGGGCGTTCTTTGACGGGACCGGCGCGGCTCCTTTGCGGCGGTCCGTCTGCATCAGGACTTGCTCGCCCGCCGGCCTTCTTTGCGCCGCCGCGGCCGCCCGCCCCGCACCGGCTTCGCGTTCGGCACCCGCCGTTTCGGCGCCTTCGGCCGGCCCGTCGTCTGCAGGAACTTCAGCGTCTGCACGTAGACCAGGTTCTTGTGCTTGCGGGTGATGTCGGCGTCCCGCATCGCCTCGAGGAACTCCGCCGGCCCATCAAAGTCGTGGATCCGCTGCCGGACGCTGCCGAGCCCCTGGGCGACGTGGCTGTCGGAGCCGGCCGCCGGGACGATCCGGTACTTGGCGGCGAAGCGCACCGCCTCCACGTTGAACGCGGTCACCGCGACCCGCGGGTTGAAGACCTCGAGCAGGTCGATCTCCTCGACCATGTCCAGCAGGTGCTCATAGTCGGGCACCGAGTGGAAGCGGTCGAACGGATGAGGCACATAGACAAGCCCGCCTTGGGCGCGGATCTCGCGGATCGTCTCCGCCATCGTCAGCCCCTTCGGGATCTTCTCCTCGAGGAAGAGGCCGATCACCTCGCCCTGCTCCGCGGTCTTCACCTCCTCGGCGACGATCACCTTGATGTCCCCCAGCTCTTCGGCCAGCTTGCGCGCCTCCAAGGCCCCGGAGACCTCGTTGTGGTCGGTGATCGCGATCGCCCCCAGGTTGCGGTCGCGGGCGGTGTTGATGAGAACGTCGACGGGCGTCGCGCAGTCGCCCGAGTGGTCGGTGTGCATATGTAAGTCGACCTCGATCAGCGGCCGCTTCGAGATCCGCTCGCGCACCTCGGGGTCGCCCCCGGGCTCGTGCCGCCGCGCCAGCAGCCGCCGGTAGATCACTTCCAGCCGGTCGGCGACCCGGGTCCAGTCCGCCTCGGCGGCACCGTCCAGCAGCTCGTACCCGGCCGGGAAGAAGCGCTCCAGCAGCTCGGCCGTCTGCGGCCGCGTCACCGTCCGCGCGTCGATCCGACCGAAGAAGATCTCGACCAGCGGCCGCGCCACCTGCGTCGCCAGCACCCGCTCCCGCGGGTCGTGAAAGGTGGCGACGTTGAGGTTGAAGGAGTGGCGCAGCGCCGCCGAGGGCGCGCTCGGCGCAAACGGGTCGTGGACGTGGACGATGTCCAGCGGCCGCGATTTCAGCAACCGTTTGACCGGGTCCCCGGTCGAGATCCGCAGCACATCGTGCCCGCGGCGCTCGAACTCAGCCGAGACGGCCAGGGCGAAATCTGCCGCCGGGTTCGCGCCGCTGCGGCGGACCGGGAAGACCTGGGCGATCGAGAGCGGCGCGGCGGTCACGGGGTCAGGATAAGAGTCCAGAAAACGCGAGACCGCAAACGAAGCCGATATTCGACTCCGTTTGCGGTCTCAGCGAAAAACGCTGGTCGCAGAGGGCGCTAAGCCGAGGCCGCGCCGGAGGTCTCGGCCGGCTGACCGGGAAGGCTCTTCCCTCGCTGGTTCTCGGCGATGAACTGCTCGGTCTGTTCACGCGCCTCGTCGTCGGGACGCTGCGTATGCGGGCTCTTCATCAGGTAGCTGGAGGGCCCGTCGAGCTGACCGGCGACGCCGTTGTTGAGCGCCAGCTTGATCAGCCGCACCGCGTCGATGACGACGCCGGCGGAGTTCGGCGAGTCCCAGACCTCGAGCTTCAACTCGGCGGTCAGCGGCACGTCGCCGAAGGCTTTGCCCTCGAGGCGGATGTGCGCCCACTTGCGGTCGGTCAGCCACGGCACGTAGTCAGACGGGCCGACATGGACCTGGTCCGGGGGCAGGTCGTGCCCCATGATCGAGGTGACGGCGTTGGTCTTGGAGATCTTCTTCGAGTCCAGCCGCTCGCGCTCGAGCATGTTGTAGAAGTCCATGTTGCCGCCGACGTTGAGCTGGGAGGTCCGCTCCAGCCGCACACCGCGGTCGTGGAAGAGGCGGGCGAGGGAGCGGTGGACGATCGTCGCCCCGACCTGGCTCTTGATGTCGTCGCCGATGATCGGCAGCCCGGCCTCCTGGAAGCGCTTGTCCCAATAGTCCTCGCGGGCGATGAAGACAGGCAGGCAATTGACGAAGCCGACGCCGGCCTTGAGCGCCTGCTCGACGTACCACTTGGTCGCCTCCTCGGAGCCGACCGGCAGGTAACAGACCAGCACGTCGGCCTTCGTCTCCTTGAGGATCCCGACGACGTCAGCGGTTTCGCCCGGCGCCTTGGTGATCTTCTCTTTCAGGTACTTGCCGAGCCCGTCGTGGGTCATGCCGCGATGGACCTCGACGCCGAGGTTGGGGACGTCGGCAAACTTGATCGTGTCGTTCTGTCCCGACCAGATCGCCTCGGAGAGGTCTTTGCCGACCTTCTCCTGGTCGATGTCGAAGGCGGCGACGAACTCGACGTCGCGGACGTGGTAGCCGCCCAGTTCGACGTGCATCAAGCCCGGCACTTCGTCGGCCGGATCGGCGTCCTTGTAGTACTGGATGCCCTGGATGAAGCTGTTGGCGCAGTTGCCGACGCCGACGATCGCGACCCGGACCTTCTCGTCCTGGCGGCCGGCGCCGTTCGTGTGGCCGTTGCCGTTGGCTCCGTTGGTCTCACTCATTGATTCGGAAGTCCTCCTGGATTGCGCTGGGTGGCTGAAGACACCGGGCGGCTTCGCTGGTTACACGTCCCCAGCGCCGCCGCCGTCGTCGTCTTTGACGCCGGAAGCCTCGCCGGAAAGCTCGTTTCTCACATGCCATACCCGCTGGAACGTCGTGAATATCGTCAAGGCGGCGATTGCGTAGACCGCCGGGGCCAGCAGTTCGAAATCTCCGATGCCGGCGCCCTTGGCGAAGATCAGGCCGATCGAAAGTATCACCACGCGGACCGGCCTCGTGGCCAAGCCGACCTTGCATTCGACCCCCAGCGCCTCGGCCCGGGCGCGGGTGTAGGAGACCATCAGCGAGAAGAGCACGGCGACCACGCACATCGCCGCCGCGAAGTCGTCGCCCTGGGCGGCGAAGTAGCCGGCGACGGCGGCGAGGACGATCCCCTCCTCGATCCGGTCCAGGGTCGAGTCGAGGAAGGCGCCGAAGAGCGTCCCCTTGCCCGACATCCGCGAGTAGCGGCCGTCGAGCGTGTCCATCACCGAGCCGATCACGAAGGCGACGCCGGCGAGGAAGAAGAGGTGCTGGGTGACGAGGGCAGCGGCGACGAGGTTGCCGACCAGGCCCATCAGCGAGATCGCGTTCGGGGTGAGACGGGACTCGATCAGCCGATCGCGCGCGATCGCACGCAGCTCCTGCCCGTTGCGGCCGTTACCGCGACTGCTGCGCCGGGGCGGCGCCGAGGGTCCCATTACCGCGTGAGGCTATTACGCCTCGGCCTCGCGCGGGGCCGGGGTGCGGGCGCTAGCGCGAAAAGCCCAGGCTTCCGGCCGGGCCTGGGCAAGGCGCTGGGCGACGAGGGCGGCGCAGAGCGCCACCATCCAGCCGAGCGCGGCGTCGACCCAATAGTGGTTAGCGGTGACGATCGTGACCCAGGAGACCAATAGCGGCCAGAACGCCCACCAGGCTTTCGACCACCAGTGGCGGCAGACCATCACGCCGCTGCAGCCGATCATCATCGCGAAGGCGCAGTGCATGCTCGGCACCGCGGCGTAGGGGTTGATGAAGCTCTTGGCGAGGGCCGAGTCGTGGTTAACCCCGGCGAAAGCATTGAGCGTGTCGACGAAGCCGTACTCGGGGTACATCCGCGGGGGCGCGGTCGGGTAAAGCGCGTAGCCGACCAGCGCCAGCCCCATCGAGACGACGAACATGTTGCGCACGAAGTAGTAGGACTGGTTGTGGAAGAGGTAGAGCCAGACCAGGAACCCGAGCGCGATCGAGAACTGGGCATTGAGGTAGACCTGGTTGGCGAAGTCGATGACGCCCTGCGCGGGCAGGAAGAACGCCTGCAGGCTGGGCTCAAAGAAGGTGTGGGTGGAGCGCTCGAGGTCGATCACCTGCTGGCCGTGGGTGATCGCGATCGCCCTCTCGCCGTCGGCGATTCCGCGCACGAAGGTGTACGCGAGGTCAACCGAGACGAGGATCGCGACCTGGCGCCCGAGGTCTCCCCAACCCTTGGGCAGGCGGGCCGATATGGCGGCAAACGCAGCAGACACGAACGACCAATTGTAGCTCCGGCGTTAACGGCTCAATAGGGTGCGCGCCGTGGCGTGGAAACGGCCGGAGAGGCGACGGGTGCGGGCAATCCGGGACCGACTGCGGGAGATGTACGGGGTGCCGCCTGAGGAACCTCACGGGGACCCGGTTGGCGAGCTGGTCAAGACCGTCCTCTCCCAGCACACCAACGACCGCAACCGCGACGTCGCCTACGCGCGCCTGCTGGAGCAATACCCAAGCTGGGAGGAAGTGCGGGACGCGCCCATCGACGAGCTCGAGGAGGCGATCCGGCCCGGCGGCCTCGCCAAGCAGAAGGCGCCGCGGATCCAGGCGATCCTCGAGCGCCTCGGCGACCCGCCCGATCTCGACTGGACCGAGGAGGCGCCCCGAGAGGAGTCGCTCGAGTTCCTCCTCGACCTCCCTGGAGTCGGGCGCAAAACCGCCGCCTGCGTCCTCATCTTCACCTGGGGGATCCCGGAGATCCCGGTCGACGTCCACGTCCACCGGGTCGGCGGCCGCCTCGGCCTCTTCCCGGCCAAGGCCTCTTTCGAGAAGGCCCACGACGAGATGCTGGCGATAGTGCCGCCGGAGGACGCCCACGAGTTCCACGTCAACCTGATCCGGCACGGCCGCGCCGTCTGCCGGCCGAAACCGCGCTGCGGCGAGTGCGCGCTACGGCGGATGTGCCCCTGGTACCGCGAGAACCGGGCAGCGCTCCCGAAGCAGCAGCCCAGCGGCTAGCGCCAGTAGTATGCGCGCCGCCGTATGAGCAAGCGCACCTTCATCTGGTTCGGGGTCCTGGTCCTCGTCCTCGCAGTCGTCATCCCCTTCGCCGCCTTCCGCGCCAAGGGCGACGGCGAAGAGGGCGAGACGAAGGTGCCCGCCAGCCTCGAGAACGCCCAGTCGCTCTTCGTCGTCAACTGCGGCACCTGCCACGCCCTCTACAGCGCCGGCACCGACGGCAACTACGCGCCCAACCTCGACGAACTGCTCGCCCCCTCCGGCCCCGCCGAAAAAGAGAGCACGGTCAAATCGACCGAAGCCCGCGTCCTCAACGCGATCGAAAATGGCGTCGACAGCTCGACCACGCCGGGGCGGATGCCGGGCGGCATCCTCAACGAAGAGCAGGCGCAGCAGGTCTCCGAATTCGTCGCCCGCACCGCCGGCGAGGGATGAGGAACGAGGGACGGGTCTCGCGCCCGCCCCTCGCGCTCTGACTGGCCCCTACCGCAGCAACCAGAGGGAGCTGAAGACCCCCGCGTGGTCTGAGTCCCAGAAGCCGTTGACCGGCTCGCGCCCGGTGACTGCCGAAGAGATCAGCTTCACCTTCTTCGGATCGCGGGTCATCACGTGGTCGATGTGGTGGTCGAAGTCGGCGATGCTGCCGCCGCCATCGACCGCCAGCAGGCTCGACTTGATGCAGCAGCTCGGCGGTTTCGCAGTGCTGCGCTCCCGCATCCCGGCTTTGACCAGAGCCTGGTAGGCCTGGCGGTCGCCGCCCTCGACAGTGCTGCCGTCCGAGTTGAGGTCGCCGACCAGGATCACCGGCAGGCTGGTCGTCGCCGGCCCACCTTTGGCGACCAGCTCACCCGCCTGCAGGGCACGAATGCTCGGCACCTGGTTGGCGTCGTCGAACGCCTCGAGGTGGGTGTTGACGAAGCGGAGCTTCTGGCTGCCGCGGACCTTGGCGTCGATCGCGGTCCAACCGCGGAGCACTTTCACTTCAACGCCGGAGAGCTGGACGGTCAGCATGTTGGCGAAGTTGCCCTTCTGCGGATGGCTGGTGACGACGCCGGAGCCGAGTCGGACGAGGATGACGTCGCGCATCGTCAGGCGACCGTTGATCTCGGCGTCCTTGATGAACCCGTTCGGCCCGTCACCGGGGACGCCGTTCTCGTCGCCCGGGGCCTCGAAGTCGAACTCCTGCTGGACCACAGCGACGCGGTAGCGCTTCTTGCCCTTGTTGAGGCGGTCGAGCAGTTCGCTCAGGTAGTCGTAGCGGACCGTGGCCGCGGTCGGGCCGGCGGGGCTGAGCAGCGGTTCCAGGCTCGGCGGCCCGGTTCGCCACATCGCCACCTCCTGCAGGCCGACGAGGTCGGGCTTCTTCTGCAGGATCTCCTTGGCGAGCCCCTTGGCGCGCACGGGGAAGTTGTTGGCGGTGACTTCACGCAAGATCTGCCCGTTCGCCTGGACGAACTCGTTGGTGTTTTTGGCGGCGATCGCCGGGGTCAGGTCTGCCCCCAGATAAAGGTTGCGGGTCATCACGTTGACCTGGTGTCCCGGGCCGAACTTGGCCTCAGCGCTGCCGGCCAGCAATCCGGTCAAGAGCAATGCCACAGCGGCCATCAGTACAAGCCGGCTGACGCTTCTAGAGATGCGGTTCAAAGTTTCCTCCTCGTCGGTTCCGGCCTCCCACCCCCTATCTAACCCGCTGCAAACCCGAACGAATCGCTCGTACCTCAAATCCGCCCTTGAACAATGCTCAGGATCTGCCATACTGCCACTTAGATTTTTAGAGCTTCAACAACCCAACTCAGCTGGAGGTAGGCGGAAAAGTGGCAAAGACGATCGGTATCGACCTCGGCACGACCAACTCGTGCGTGGCGGTGATGGAGGGCGGCGAGCCCACCGTTCTGGAGAACGCCGAGGGCGGGCGCACCACCCCGTCCGTGGTCGCGTTCACCGAGAGCGGGGAGCGCCTCGTCGGCACCGTCGCCAAACGCCAGGCGGTGATGAACCCGGAGAACACGATCTTCTCGATCAAGCGCTTCATGGGCCGTAAGGAGGCCGAAGTCAAAGAGGAGGAGACGATCGTCCCGTACAAGGTCGAGGCCGGCCCCAACGGCGACGTCCGGGTCGACGCGCGTGGCAAGCAGTACAGCCCGCCGGAGATCAGCGCGATGATCCTGCAGAAGCTGAAAGCGGATGCCGAAATGAAGCTCGGCGACACCGTTGACAGCGCCGTCATCACCGTCCCCGCCTACTTCAACGACGACCAGCGGCAGGCGACCAAGGACGCCGGCAAGATCGCCGGCCTCGAGGTGAAGCGGATCATCAACGAGCCGACTGCCGCCTCGCTCGCCTACGGGCTCGACAAAGAGGAGAGCGATCACTCGATCCTCGTCTTCGACCTCGGCGGCGGCACCTTCGACGTCTCGGTGCTGGAAATCGGCGACGGCGTCTTCGAGGTGAAAGCGACCGCCGGCGACAACCACCTCGGTGGCGACAACTGGGACAAAGCGATCGTCGAGTGGCTGGTAGCGGAGTTCAAACGCGACCAGGGTGTCGATCTCTCCCAGGACAAAAACTCGCTGCAGCGCCTCTACGAGGCAGCGGAGAAGGCGAAGATCGAGCTCTCCTCGACGCAGGAGACGCAGATCAACCTGCCCTTCATCACCGCCGTCGAGGGGCAGCCGAAGCACCTCGACCTCAAACTGTCGAGATCCAAGCTGAACGAGCTGACCGGCGACCTGCTCGACCGCGTCGTCGGGCCGGTGAAACAGGCGCTGAAAGACGCCGATACTGAGGTCGACCACGTCGTCCTGGTCGGCGGCATGACCCGGATGCCGGCGGTCCGCGAGAAGGTCAAAGAGCTGACCGGCAAGGAGCCCCACCAGGGCGTCAACCCGGACGAGGTCGTTGCCGTCGGCGCCGGCATCCAGGCCGGAGTGCTCGCCGGCGAGGTCAAGGACGTGCTGCTGCTGGACGTCACCCCGCTGACCCTCGGGATCGAGACCAAAGGCGGCGTGATGACGAAGCTGATCGAGCGCAACACGACTATCCCGACGAAGAAGTCGGAGGTCTTCTCGACCGCCGAGGACAACCAGCCCTCGGTCGAGATCCACGTCCTCCAGGGCGAGCGCGAGATGGCGAGCGGCAACAAGAGCCTGGGCAAATTCCAGCTCACCGGGATCCCCCCGGCGCCGCGGGGGATGCCGCAGATCGAGGTCACCTTCGACATCGACGCCAACGGCATCATCAACGTCACCGCGTCTGACAAAGGGACCGGCAAAGAGCAGAAAATCGAGATCAAATCCGGCTCTGGCCTCTCCGACGAGGAAATCCAGAACATGGTCTCCGACGCCGAGTCCCATGCCGACGAGGACCGCAAACAGCGCGAGCTGGCGGAGACGAGGAACCTCGCCGAGAACGCGGCCTACCAGGCGGAGAAAGCGCTGGAGGACGCGGGCGACAAAGTTGACGACTCGACCAAGGAGGATGTGCGCTCGGCGGTCAAAGAGGTCCGCGACGCGCTCGAGACCGGCTCCAAAGAGGAGCTCGACTCCAAGGTCGAGGCGCTGACCGCGGCGATGACCAAAGCCTCCGAGCAGATCTACGCGGCGGCTTCGGCTGAGAGCGCCTCTGAGGGCCCGACCGAGAACGGGTCGGCTGCCGACGAGGAGGAGGTCGTTGACGCTGAGGTGGTTGACGAGGAGGGCAAATGATTCAGGACGAGGGCGCTCGGCCCGCGGGTCCTGTCGAGGCAGGGGACCCACCCCCAGCTGCAGAGCAGCAGGGGGTCCCCCCTACCACGCCACCCACGGGAGAGGCGGATCAGGTTGAGCAGGACTTCGAGGCTCTCTTGGCTGACGCCCACAAGGAGCGGGACGAGTACCTCGATCTGGCCAGGCGGACGAAAGCCGATTTCGAGAACTATCGGAAGCGGGTCGCTGCTGATGTGCAGGCGGCGGCCGCTCGTGGGAAGGGCGAAGTTGCTCGGGAAGTGATCGATGCCGTGGACAACCTGGAGCGGGCGCTGGAGGCTTCAGAGGGCGATGGTGATGGGTTGGTCTCCGGCGTCGAGATGGTTCTCGGTGGGCTACGCGAGACGCTGAAGAAGCATGGGATCGAGGTTGTCGACCCGAAGGGCGAGAAGTTCGACCCCAACCAGCACGAGGCTCTCTCGACGATGCCGGTCGAGGGGACCGAGAGCGGGACGGTGGTCGAGGTGATGCAGAAGGGCTACCGGATGGACGAGCAGCTGCTGCGACCGGCAAGGGTCGTGGTGAGCGCGTAGGAGGACTGTGGCTGACGAGCTCTACAAGACGCTCGGCGTCTCCAAGAAGGCGACCGACGAGGAGATCAAGAAGGCGTACCGGAAATTGGCCCGGCAGTACCACCCTGACCGCAACCCGGGCGACTCCGAGGCCGAGGAGAAGTTCAAGGAGATCTCCGCCGCCTACGACGTCCTCTCCGATCCCGAGAAGCGCAAGGAGTACGACGAGGGCGGCGTCTTCGCCGGCTTCGGCGGCGGCGGGCAGGCTCCGTTCGGGACCGGCCCCGGAGGCTTCGGCGGCTTCGACTTCGGCGACATCCTCGGCTCCGTCTTCAACCGCGGTGGCGGCGGCCGCGGCCAGCCCCAGCAGGTCCGCGGTCGCGACCTCGAGACCGAAGTCTCGCTCAGCTTCGACGACGCCATCAACGGCGCCCAGATCAGCGTCACGGTGCCGAAGTCGAGCCGCTGCCAGACCTGTCACGGCAGCGGCGCCAAACCGGGGACTAGCCCCATTACCTGCCCGCGCTGCGGCGGCCGCGGGGTCGAGAACCAGGGCCAGGGCCTGTTCTCGATCAGCCAGCCCTGCCCGCAGTGCGGCGGCGCCGGTCAGATCATCGAGGACCCCTGCCCGACCTGCGGCGGCTCCGGCCTCACCCAGCAGAGCAAGCGCCTCAAAGTCAACGTCCCCGCCGGGGTCAAGGACGGCAGCCGCATCCGCCTCGCCGGCAAGGGCGAGGACGGGCCGCGGGGCGGTCCGCCCGGCGACCTCTACGTGACCACGCGGGTCGCCTCCTCACCGATCTTCAAACGGCTCGATGACGGCAACCTCGAGGTCGCGGTCCCGATCACGATCCCCGAGGCGCTGCGCGGCGGCACGATCGAGGTCCCGACCCTGAACGGGACGAAGAAGATCAAGGTCGCTCCCGGCACCAAGCACGGGACGATCCAGCGGCTGCGCGGCGAGGGCCCGCCGAAGCGCAAAGGCGGCAGCCGCGGCGACATCCGCTACCGACTCGAGATCGCGGTCCCGAAAGACCTCAGCGAGGAGCAGCGCAAGGCCGTCGACGAGCTAGCCGAGACCCTCAACGGCGGCGACCCGCGGGCGGAGCTGCTGCGGAAGGCGGGGCGTTAATGGCCACCTACCGCCGCCGGGTCAAAGCGAGCTTCGACGAGGAGCAGGGCGTGTTCATGATCTCGGTCGCCGCCGAACTGGCCGAGATGCACCCGCAGACGCTGCGGATCTACGAGCAGCGCGGGCTGATCGCGCCGAAGCGCTCGCCGAAGAACACCCGGCTCTACTCCCAGCGCGACGTCGAACGGCTGCGGCGGATCCAGCAGATGACCGCGGAGGGGCTGAACCTCGCCGGGGTGGAAACGGTGCTGGCGCTGGAAGCGCAGGTGCACAAGCTGCGGGCCGAGAACGAGCGACTGCGCAAGCGGCTGGAAGAACTGGAAGCGAAGAAGAACGGAGAAGGCTGATGCAGGCGGACAGGTTCACCGAGAAGTCGCAGGAAGCGGTGGCGGCAGCGCAGCAGCTGGCCGCGAGCCGGCGCAACCCTGAGGTCGCTCCCCCGCACCTGCTCGTCGCCCTGCTCGAGCAGCCCGACGGGCTCGTTGTCCCGATCCTGCAGAAGCTCGGCGCCGACACCGCCACCGTCGCCGCCCGCGCCAACGAGGCGGTCGCGGCGCTGCCGAAACTGAGCGGCCAGGGCGAGGAGCCGCGCTTCTCCTCGGCGCTTGCGCAGACGATCCGCCAGGCCGAGAAAGAGATGGCGGCAAAGGGCGACGAGTACATCTCCACCGACCACCTGCTGCTGGCGCTGACCGAAAGCGCCAGCGTCCGCGACTTCCTCCCCGACCGCGAGTCCCTGGAAGCGGCGATCGCCGAGGTGCGGCCGCAGAAAGTCACCTCCCCCACCCCCGAGACGACCGCGCAGGCGCTGGAGAAATTCGGCCGGGACCTGACCAAAGAGGCCGAGGCGGGCAAGCTCGACCCGGTGATCGGGCGCGACGAGGAGATCCGCCGCGTGATCCAGGTTCTCTCCCGCCGGACCAAGAACAACCCGGTGCTGATCGGCGACCCCGGCGTCGGCAAGACGGCGATCGTCGAGGGCCTGGCGCAGCGGATCGTCAAGGGCGACGTCCCCGAGAGCCTGCGGGACCGGCGCGTGATCGCGCTCGACATCGGTTCGCTGCTGGCGGGCTCCAAATACCGAGGCGAGTTCGAGGAACGGCTGAAAGCGGTGCTGCAGGAGGTGCAGGACGCCGCCGGCCGGATCGTCCTCTTCCTCGACGAGCTCCACACGATCGTCGGCGCCGGTGCCGCCGAGGGCGCGGTCGACGCCGCCAACCTGCTGAAGCCGATGCTGGCCCGCGGCGAGCTGCGCGCGGTCGGCGCGACGACGCTGGACGAGTACCGCAAGCACATCGAGAAAGACGCGGCGCTGGAGCGGCGCTTCCAGCCGGTGCTCGTCGGCGAGCCCGACATGAACGACACGATCGCGATCCTGCGCGGGCTGAAACCGCGCTACGAACAGCACCACGGCGTGCGGATCGCCGACTCGGCGATCGTCGCCGCCGCGACCCTCTCGGAGCGCTACATCGCCGACCGCTTCCTCCCCGACAAGGCGATCGACCTGATCGACGAGGCGGCCTCGCGGCTGAAGATCGAGATCGACTCGGTCCCGACCGAGATCGACGAGGTCGAGCGGCGAATCCAGCAGCTGGAGATCGAGCGCGAGGCGCTGAAGAAAGAGACCGACGATGCCTCGAAGGCGCGCCTCGGCGCGCTCGAAGAGGACCTCGCCAACCTGCGCGAGGAAGCGGCCGAGCTGCGGACGCGCTGGCAGAACGAGTAAGAGCCGCTGGAGGCGATCAAGGCTGCGAAGGAACAGCTGGAGGAAGCGCGGCTGGAGGCCGAGCGGGCCGAGCGCGAGACCGACCTCGAGCGGGCGGCGAAGCTTCGCTACGGCGACATCCCCGAGCTCGAGGCGAAGGTCGCCGAGCAAGAAGCGCGGTTGGAGGAGGTCCACGCCGGCGGCGAAGTTCTGCTCGCCGATGAAGTGACCGAGGAGGACGTCGCCGAGGTCGTCGCCAAATGGACCGGGATCCCGGTCAGCCGCCTGATGGAGGGCGAGGTCCAGAAGCTGATCCATATGGAGGAGCGGCTGCACGATCGGGTGATCGGCCAGGAGGAGGCGATCGCCGCGGTCTCCAACGCTTTGCGGCGCTCGCGCGCTGGGCTCTCGGACCCGAACCGGCCGATCGGCAGCTTCCTCTTCCTCGGCCCGACCGGGGTCGGCAAGACCGAGCTGGCGAAGGCGCTGGCCGAGTTCATGTTCGACTCCGAGCAGGCGATCGTCCGCCTCGACATGTCCGAGTACATGGAGAAACACACCGTCGCGCGGCTGATCGGCGCGCCCCCCGGCTACGTGGGCTACGAGGAGGGCGGGCAGCTGACCGAGGCGGTGCGGCGCCGGCCCTACGCGGTCGTCCTGTTGGACGAGATCGAGAAGGCCCACCCCGACGTCTTCAACACGCTGCTGCAGATCATGGACGACGGGCGGCTGACCGACGGCCAGGGCCGCACCGTCAGCTTCACCAACACGGTCCTGATCATGACCTCAAACGTCGGCTCCGACCGGATCGTCGGAGAGCAGGTGGACGAGCGGATCCGCGAGCAGATCGAAGAGGTGCTGGCGGCGACCTTCAAGCCCGAGTTCCTCAACCGGATAGACGACACGGTGATCTTCCACCGCCTCTCAAAGGCGGACATCGGCCGCATCGTCGAGCTGCAGGTCAACCAGCTGGTGGGGCGGGTGCACGAGCGCGGGATCGAGATCGAGCTCTCCGAGGACGCCCGCACCCTGCTCGGCAACCTCGGCTACGACCCCACCTATGGGGCGCGGCCGCTGAAGCGGGTGATCCAGAAGCAGCTGGTCGACAAGCTCGCGCTGAAGATCCTCGAGGGCGAGTTCCGCGAGGGCGACGTGGTCCGGGTGGATGCCCGCGAGGGAGAGCTCGTTTTCGAGCGGGCGGAGGCGGCCGCCGCAGCCGCCGCTTAGGCTGGGGCGACGGCGGCGCTGCGGGGCTCATTTTCCCGGCGGTTTCTGCCGAAACAAGAGCAACGTAAAGGTGCTCTTTAATTAGGCAGGCCACCCTAGGCTGTGGGAGAGCAGCGGCAGACTTTGATGGAAGACGACCAGACCCCGATCAACGCGCGTCCGAAGCGGCGCTCGCCGGAGGCCCTTGAGGACCTCTCGCTGGCCCTGCGCGACCGCGTTCTCTGGCCCATCGGCGACCGCTTCCTGGCGCTCAGCGACAGCGGCCGTGCCGCGGTTGCCGGCGGCGCTGTGGTCCTCGCCCTGGTGATCGGCGTCGGCGGCTACTCGCTCGTGTCTTCTGAGGACAGCGAACCGACGACGGTGGCCCCGGTGGCGACCACGACTTCGGCGCCCGCACCCGAACCGGTCAAGGCGGAGCCGAAGCCCGACCCGGAGCCGACCCTGCAGGGCGCCGCCCCGGTCTTCAAGGCGCCGCAGAGCAAGGACTCGACCGCCGCGGAGCCGGAGACGAGCGATCCGGCCGCCGTCGCTTCCACCTCTGCGAACACCGGCAACGCCGCCACCGACACGATCTCCTCCAAGCCGGGCGCGACCGCCGCCGCCCGCGCCTCGACCGCGACCGAGAGCGTCGACGGGCCGCCGGCCGGCCCCGCCGCGATCGCGGTCGCCCGCAAGTTTGCCGACGCCTTCGTCATCTACGAGACTGGCGCCGAGAAGTCGGAGGTCCGCCAGGCCTTCAAGGCGACGGCGGCGCCCGAGGTGACCAAGGCGCTACTGCAGCGGCCGCCGCGCCAGCCGGCTGGGGTCGAGGTGCCGAAGGCGAAAGTCCTCAACGTCGTCCCCGCCCCCTCGCATGAGTCGATCTACCCCGTCAGCGTCTCGCTGCTGCGGGTCGGCGTCACCAGCGAGCTGCGGCTGGAGCTGGAACAGCTAAAGAACAAAGACTGGAAAGTCGTCAACGTCCTCGGCTGATGGAGCACGCGCGCAAGATCCGGGCGGTGATGGCGACCGCAGCAGCCACGGCGGCGCTGGCGGTGCCGGTCGCGGTGGCGCGCGCCGAAGCGGCCAGCGGCCTGGTACCCGTCCCGGGGGCAAGCCTGGAAGCCCCCGCGCCGACTGAAAAGACTCCCCCGGTCGAGGAAGGCGACGCGCTCGTACCGCCGCCCGCGCCGGCGACGAAGACGCCGCCAGCTTCCGGTGGGGTCAACGCCGGCGACGGGGCCGCGGCTGAACCCAAAGAAACCGAAACGACCGAAGCGACGCCCGAAACCGGAGCAACCCCCGCTCCCGCAGCCGGCGCCTTTGCGATCCCCTCCCTTCCCGCCTCCAGCTGCGCGATCAGCGGCGTGCCGCCGGTCCTGATCCCGATTTACCAGCGGGCCTCCGAGCAGTACGGGCTCGGCCCGCAGGGCCCGGCAATCCTCGCCGGGATCAACGCGATCGAGACCGGCTTCGGCCAGAACCTTGGTCCCTCCTACGCCGGCGCCGAAGGCTGGATGCAGTTCATGCCCGAAACCTGGGCGATGTACGGGGTCGACGCCAACGGCGACGGCGTCAAGGACCCGAACGACCCCGAAGACGCGATCTTTGCCGCCGCCCGCTACCTCAGCGCCGCCGGCATGCCGGGCGACGTCTGGGGCGCGATCTTCGCCTACAACCACGCCGACTGGTACGTCGAAGACGTCCTCGCCAACGCCGGTTGCTACGCGAACGAAGTCGGCAGCGACTACGCCACCCTCTCCCTCGCTCCACAGATCCAGGTTTACCGCTGCACCCCCTCCGAGGACTGGAAGCAACAGATCCCGGAGGAGTACCTGGCCGCCTTCGAGGCCGCCGCCGGCCGCTACGAACTCGGCAAGCGCGGGGTCTGGACGCTGGCTGCGATCGCCCGGCTCGAGTCCAACTTCGGCCGCGGGATGAGCAAAGGACAGCTGCGGACCTGGGGCGCCCTCGGCCTCGACAAGACCGAGTGGCGCGACTACGGCGTCGACGGCGACAACGACGGCCGCGTCCGCCACGCCGACATCGACGACTCGGCCGCCACCCTGGCGCGGTTGATGTGGTCGCGTGGCAGCATCGACGCCGGCGTCTTCACCCACAACCAGGCCGCTTGGTACGTCGACGCGGTCGCCCACGAGGCCGACCAGCTGGCCGGCAAGTGCGCGATCAGCACCGAAGACTGGACGATCATGCTGCCGGGTACCGTCGCCGCTCAGATCAACTGGCAGAACCTCACCCTCTCCAACGACCTCGAGCTGCGGGACATCCAGGCGGGCATGCTCGACGAACGGGTCACCGGGCTGCTGGCGCTGATGACCAAGGACCACCAGATCACGATCAGCTCCCTGCGCTCCGACCACTCGCAGATGACCGCCTCGGGGAACGTCTCCAACCACTTCTACGGCCGCGCGATGGACATCGCCTCCGTCGACGGCGTCTCCTGCACCGACACCTCCACCACGGCCCCATGCGCCGAGCTCGGCTACGCCCTAGCCAAGCTCCCCGACCCGCTCCACCCCACCGAGCTCATCTACTGCTTCGACCTCGATGGCGTAGGCCCCGCCTTCGCCCTCCCGGACCACTGCGACCACATCCACGCCGGGTTCTACGAGTACTAGGAGCGGGGTTCGGTAGGGAGGTACCGGTGGGGGGTCCCTGGGAGCACCTCCGCCGCGTGAACTGACTGCTCTTCGCTGGCGCCTCGGGCGTCGCTGGCGCGGCTCCATGCCAAGTACCCAGGAACCCCCCACCGGTACCTCCTCCACAGTGCTGCGGCAGACGTTGCAAGGCGTCTTAGTGAACCTAAGGTTGACAAAAGCGCCTCGGCGCTCCGGATACGATCGAGTCAAGATGAATCTTCGATCGCTGATGCAAGCAGCGGAGACGGGAGCGCAGTTCCCGCCATTGAAGGTGATGGCAGGAGGCGCTCTTTACATTGGCTATGTCGGGACGAAAGCTCAGCAAGAAGAGGCGCTGCGAGCCAACCTGAGCGAGCACTTCTTCGAGCTGGAGAAGCCAAAGCGACGCAGTGACGCTGAAGAGGTTTATGGTCGAGCGACTGCACAGGGATCGCAGCTCGCTGAGACATTAGGAACGGACGACAGCACCCCAACTCTCGCGTTGCTGAACTGCCAGGTCTGGCCATCGGGAGGCGACGGCGTCGAATCACGGGTTGTTTACTTGCCGCTCAACGCGATCGACAGCTGGTGGATCGGCAGCCAATCCCGACTCAAGGGCCGCCGGCAAGGCAGCTTTTTCGCCGGCGTGCTCGTTCCAATCGATGGCGAATAGCTCCGCAGGCCGCCACTCGTCGCTACCGAGCGCATCTTCCTATGCCTGTCGCAGAGAGGGCGGGGGTGCCCCTTCTGGACACTCAGCATGAGGCGGGCTAGCAGCGATCGGGCGACAGCGGGAGAACGTTCCTCCGCCGAGCTGCGTCCAGAAGGGGCACCCCCGCCCTCTCCCTCACCAACCCCAAAGCAGTACGGTTGAACCCGAGGCTCGATCTACAGCTTGAAGGGGGCGGAGATGCCGACTTATTTGATGCTGACCAACCTGACCGCAGAGGGAGTTCGGACGCTGAAGAACAACCCTGGGCGGGTGGCCGAGGTCAATCGCGAGGTTGAACAACTGGGGGCGAAGGTGGTGGCTCAGTACGCGACGCTGGGGCAGTACGACTTCGTCACCGTGGTTGAAGCTCCCGACGAGAAGACGATGGCGAAGGTCTCCGTTGAGCTTGGCTCGCGGGGGACGATGACGAGCCAAACCCTCGCGGCTATGCCCGCCGAGGATCTCTCCAACTCGCTGTAGGCGCTTGAAGGTCCTGGTCGTAGGCGGAGGCGGTCGCGAGCACGCGATCGTGCGGGCGCTGCGGCGCTCGCCGCAGGTGACCGACGTGCTCTGCGCACCGGGGAACGCGGGGATCGCCGCCGATGCGGGATGCCTGCCGGAGGTCGCCGCCGATGATGCAGCGGCGATCGTCGCCGCAGCGCAGGAGCACGGCATCGACCTCGGGGTGATTGGCCCCGAGGCGGGGCTCGTCGCCGGCGCGGTCGACGCGCTCGAGGCGACAGGGATCCCCGCCTTCGGCCCGAGCAAAGCCGCCGCCGAGCTCGAGGGGTCTAAGGCGTTCGCCAAGGAGCTGATGGAGGAGGCGGGAGTTCCGACCGCCGGGCACGTGCTGCTGCGCAGCCGCGAGGAGGCGCTGGAGCGGCTGGCCACGACCGCTTATCCCACCGTGCTGAAGGCCGATGGCCTCGCCGCCGGCAAGGGCGTGATCATCTGCCAGGACGAGGCCGAGGCGCGCGCCGCGCTCGACGTCTTCTTCACCGAGCAGCGCTTCGGGCAGACCACGGTCGTGCTCGAGGACTTCCTCGAGGGCGAGGAGCTATCGCTTCTGGCGCTCTGCGACGGCGAGAACGTCGTCCCCCTCGCCCCCGCCCAGGACTACAAGCGGATCTTCGACGGCGACCAGGGGCCCAACACCGGCGGGATGGGCAGCTACTCCCCGGTTCCCGGATTTGGCGCGGCCGAGGTCGAGGAGATCGTCGCGCGGGTGCACCGGCCGGTGGTCGCGGCAATGGCCGCTCGCGGCGTCCCTTTCCATGGCGTCCTCTACGCGGGTCTGATGATCGGGGCCGAGGGGCCGAAGGTGCTCGAGTTCAACGCCCGCTTCGGCGACCCCGAGACGCAGGCGGTGCTGCCCCGCCTGCGCTCCGACCTCGCCGAGCTCTTCCTCGCCGCCCGCGAGCCCGGCGGCCTCGCCGGCGCCACGGCCGAGTTCGAGGACAACTGGGCCGTCACCGTCGTCCTCGCCTCCGCCGGCTATCCCGAGTCCTCCTCGAAGGGCGACGTGATCAGCGGCCTCGCCGAGGC
>Ga0066658_10000002_pt1 | contig 78550 bp, 117 predicted proteins | sample GraSoiAngelo_107_FD_75174 | JGI IMG/M metagenome (GOLD analysis project Ga0066658, IMG submission 75174) | Grasslands soil microbial communities from the Angelo Coastal Reserve, California, USA - 14_0903_09_30cm | ecosystem: Environmental > Terrestrial > Soil > Grasslands | place: USA...
AGCCACCCGGATTTTCCAGTTTAGCCCTAATGTGATGACGTTCCAGCAATAACCTACGTACATATTCAGACGTGTACTTCAGTGCTGCCGGTTCAGCCCTTATTGGCTCATCGTGACGGGCGCGATCAGTACCGTCCATTGACTGTAGTTCTCTCCGTTTAACCTAATTGCTGGTGAGGGACTAGCCCACGCCAGTTCGATATCTTTGGACTCAAATGCCCTCAGCATATCCAAAAAGAGCGCACCTTGCACGCTTCGGATACCCTTACCTGTGGTAGTCGCAGGAAGTTTCATTCCCGCTTCGGCACCATAAGGGAAGATTCCCAACATGCCGGTATCCACCTGAAGCGTTACGCGCTGGTACTCATCGTTCGGCATCTGACCTTTGATCGCTTCGATCAGTTGCTTGCGATCTATAACTACACTTGCTGTCGGGTCGCCCCGCCATTCAAACGTAGGCCACGGTTTAGGATGACTAGGTGGCTCGCTAATCCTCTTTCTAGGGTCGTACCTAGACACCTTCCAAGGCCCGCTGAAGACTTCGTAAAGTCCAGCGCGGGCTACAGCACCACCCTCACCAAATTCAATCGTCCCGTCCTGATCCATGATCTTCAGGGCACGCCAGAAGTCCATGTAGGCAGAGCCGTACACTTCTTCTTCAACCAGACGCTTAGCGTCGGCTGCGAATGTGGCGTACATCTCCTTGTTTACGGGAGAGACTGCGGTGAGTCTTACTGTGTCATCGTAGAAATGAAAGGTGGGGGTAGACGCTTCGATATCGCGTTGAACGGTGTCAAATAACTTGCTAACTTGTCCAAAGCCGTCTTTAGGGATGAAGCCAATTGCTCGTACATCTCTTGGTTTCCTTGCAAAGCCAGCATCCTTGATACTTCCACTTGCTCCCCATACGACACTGCCCCCCTTGTCGCTAACAAGTTGCAGACTATCTTCTGAGACAACGAATCGAAGGTCCAACTTACCTTTAAGTACTTTCGCGGTAGATAGTAGCGGTCTTGCCAGTACTGTAAAAGTTGCTCGTTGATCCGATCCAATATCTGCTGTGACCGTGACTCCGCCGACACGATTCGCGGCGATGAGTTTAAGGACTCCATCTTTGGCTTGGACTCCAATGAGAGTCTCAGGCCCGGAAGCCTTATCCCGAACAGTCGAAAAAGTAGATAGCGCACTACAAATCCTTTTGAATTCGGTTACTGTCATTCATCTTCTTCATCTTCTATCAGGTCTTCAAGGCCAACCGGCAGGGAGTCCAGCACTTCAAGCAGCCGCACATCAACGATGTCCATGCCGTGCTTCTCTAGAATGTCGAACGCATCCCCTGTTGTAAACGTGGTGCGTAAGGAATGAGCGGTCAGTATCTCTCGCATCGCTGCGTCATACTGTGCTTCCGTTTTAAGTTTGCCCATTCATCCTCACACCGTTGTTAATTCCGCTGTCGAATCGACCGAGGAACTTGATTGCGTTGATGGTCTGCTCGATTGAGCGCCAAGCGTTAGAAATCTTCCGCGCATTTGTACGCGCCTTGATTTCGGCAAGGCGATAATCCCGCGTTTTGACAGTGGCAATAGCCTCCAAGACGGCCTGACTCGCCTTTTCATTTGCGATCTTAGCCTCTTGGATAGCCTCTGATTCGGCGTACTTTCTTTCTGCTTCTGCAAGGTCGGCATCTCCTGTCGCTGTTGCTTCGATGTACCCGAAGTATGTGTACGCTTCTACCAGCCAGTCCAAGTCTTGGGCTGTCGGATTCTGCGTAAGTCTTTCTAGTGTCTTGTTGATATAGGATGGACTAATCTCTAGTTTAGGCATCCTCATCTTCTTTCATCTGGTCGTACCAAGGGCCGGGAAGTTCGTCCTCATTAGGCTCTTCTTCCTCTTCCTCTTCAGGATCGTACTCTTCGGCCAGCGTTACACTAGTCTCCTTGTCCTCATCCAGATCATAAGGAGCAATCGTGGCTACGCGCTTGGCTAGGCCACGCATAACGAGTACGTCCAGTGCTACTGCGGGCGGAATCATCATCGCCTGAGCGCTGAGCATCTGCATAACTTCGTCTTTGACTTCATAAATGCTGTATGCTGTGGCTACAGTGATAAGGTTTCGCTTAGTTCTCGCCATCTATTGTACCACTTTCATCCCCGTAATGTCCAACGTGTACTAGATCAGCGATCATCAATGCAAAATTAGCAACGTCGGCGCATTCATGAATGATTGCTTCTGCGTGGTCCCTGTTTGGGTAAAACGCATTGTCAATCATAGCCTTATTTAGTTCGTCAATCTCTTCCATCATCCGCTCGTGCGCTCTGTTGATGGTGAACCCATCCTCACTACGCCAGAACGGTTTGTGATCGTTCACCACAAACTTGAACCGCATTCGATTAGTAAACCAGTCGAGCGCCTGTTCTACTTGTGGCATATCACTTCTCAGATTTGACATCTTCAACTTCTTTCTTGTAGACAGATGGGCCGTAGGTAGGCAGTGCCAAATTGAGAAGAACATTCCTCTCAATTGGCACACCTAGGTCAATTTCGTACTCAGGATGCTCTTTCATCCAAACATCGAACACCCTGTTAGACATGAGTACCCAATAGTTAGGCTCAGTCCGGGTCTTCGTAGACTGAATCAACTTCTTCGATCCTTCCCGTATTTAGCGTTATCTCGGTGTCAAATTTCTTTAGCGCACCGTGTCGGTTTTTGGCAATATCAAAGTGCAGGATAGGCGACTGTTCCTTACGGTTGCGACGAAGCATCACTGCAACATCGGCTGAGTCACGGATATCTCCTGCACCCTTGAAGGTGTAGAATTCTCCCTGTCCCTTTTCCTGAATGTCCTGATTAGCCATTGCGTTTGACACTTGCGAGAATGCAACAACCGTGCATTGAAGGTCTTTAGCGAGTTGGAGTGATTCGACCGCCACATCTCTAGCATCTCCATACACATCTCCGCTGATGCGGATGTTCTGAATGTAGTCAAGCACCACAACATCAAGCCCTTCCTGATCGTGGATGCGATGCAGAAGGTTCTTGATCTTGGCCCACTTGTAGTAGGCGTCGAAGATAAACAACGGCGACTTTTCTAGTTTGCGTGTCGCAGCAGCAAGGTTCTCTTGATTTTCGATGCCACGAATGACACCGTTTCGAATGTCTTGCTGTGGTACGCCCGAAGATATAGAGAGCAGTCGAATCATGTACTGCTCCTGCGTCATCTCAGTTGAGACAATCGCAACCTTCTTGCCACGTACAGCCAGAGCGTCAAGAACAATGTTGCAGCCTACCGCTGACTTACCCGTTGAAGAGAAGCCACCGATAACCCACAGGTTTCCACGCTGAAGCCCACCAGTTATCTGCGAAAGAGTCGGAGCAAAGAGAAGAGGAATCGTGTCACTCGGTCCCGCAGACGTGATCCTACGGATGATGTCTTGTGGGCGGGGACTGCGCTCTGCTTCAGGGAGAATGTCGGAGACAGCACGTAGGGCACTTTCAGCGTCCACGATTGCAGACTCGTAATCGGATCGATGCTCTCGCCCGATTTCAATAATCCTAGCCCCTGCTCTAGTGATGTGTCTAGAGACAGCCAATCCTTTGACGGTTGCGGCATAGCCAGAGGCTTGCTCGACAGAAGCAGGAAGGCTACTGAGTCCGGCAACGTATTCTCCGGTACTATCGTCACCGGCAAGCCGAAGTGCTTCAAGTACGTAGGGAAGTTCTGGTCGTTGTTTTTCGGCAACAGTTTCAAAAACCGCCTTGGCAACACGACGGTTCTCTGGTCCAAGGAAGTCATCTTTGGTAAGGCCGACATGATTGATGGCATAGAATTCCTCAGGGTATCGCAGCATCGCTGCTAGTACTAGCGCCTCTGCTTCGTTGTTGTAGAGCGCTTCACTAGTCATTCGGTCTGAACCCTATCTTGCGACTCTGCGGCTCCATATAGTCCACCAATGGTGTACTTACTATCTTCTCGGAGCCAGTTGTAAAGGTCAAGTGCTGATACGAAAGCATTGAACGATGCACTTCCGATAACACATCTTCTAAGTTCGTACCCTGCGGGGCTAAGATGGAGAACGTAGCCGCGTTCTGCGACAGGGACTTCGGTTCGTTGTCCATCACGGACGGCAAACTCGCCTCTAGAATAAGCCGCCAGTTGTAGTCCAACTTCAGGCCAGATGCTACTTCCAGTTTTGATATCAATTACGCATACCTTTCCGTTGATAACGGCGTAGATGTCGGCGGTACCGGCATAGCCGTAGGTATCGTTGAATACAGTCAGTTCAGTTGCAACGTAGGTAGGCTGAACGTCGTATTGAAAAGCCTCATACGCAGCGATGTAGGGCGCAGCAGCCTCAGAAAAGACTGGCAGTTCTGCGTTGCTTGCCATTGCGTCAGCGTAGGCGTGAACCTCTTGGCCTAGATTGGCCTTAACGTCTTTCCCTTCGTCCGCAAGTCCAAGAACGAACTTGATCGCTTTCTCGCGGTCGAGTGCTGCAAATTCTTCATGGCTATCGTAAGCCGATTGAGCCACAAGTTTAGCCATCCAGCGGGATAGCGCTGGCTTCGGAATACAGTATTTGAGTACCGTGGTGACAGATGGATAACGCTTCTCGTCATACTCATAGAAGCGGTCCCCGCCATCCAGTGTTCTTAATCCTTTCACGGATATGGGCATCAAGGTTCCTTATATCGTACACCGGCTTACCTGTGCGGATCGCATAGTCTATGCAGTTCTTAGTTCCGCCCGGTGTACCGTTGTAGTAACTGATAACGATGTCCGCGTTATCAACCATGTGTTGATTGCGCTCCTGAAAGCGCCATTTGTGACCGTTGTAAGGGATAGGTTTGCAGGACTCAGCCTGACAAAGCGAGATGAAATGCAACCACTCTTCCACTGGCTGTGCGCCATTAGGTCCGCTGTTCAGCGCCTTATGCAGCGCCTTCAATCGGTAGTCGAACGGAACGTGGATGGCCTCAACGCTGTTGAGCGAAGGCCAGATTCGTTTTAGTACGTAGGTATCAAATCCGTCAGCACCGCCATTATGGAATACAACTGGTCGATCCCATCCTATGTCACGCAGAAAGTCCAAGCCGTCGTCTATGGCTGGCTCATCTTCAGGCTCTACCTCACGGTGGCCGGTGAATGCAATGCTAAGAAGCGGAGGCAGTTTATCCAAAGATGATCCGTCCCTTCTCGTCATACTTCACTAGTGGGGCATCCACAATGTCGTCAGGCCAGTACGTATCGTACTCTTCAGGCTCTCCGCCGTAACCGCCGTACTTCTGGACAGACTGGTAACGACTCTCGACTTCGTAGTTGATGCTGAGTTTTTCTGCCAGAATCTCTAGGGCATCATCCCACCCGTTGGAAATGCCAAGTGAACCGCGAAAGGGATCATGAGAGTAGAAATCCCAAATAAGTTTGCCATCCAGATACAGGCCAGCGAAGTCATCAGGACTTACGGCCATAACCAGTCTACGCTTCTCCGGTGACTCGATCATCGTTGAGCAACTCCAATAGTACGTCTGCATGGCATGGGAGCGGAGAACACCAGCAAGCAAGTGCTGTTGCGTCTTTAAGTGGGCTTAGCCACTCCGGTTCCTTCTTGACACGTCTGATAGCATAGACCCTGAACATGTCGATCACGAACTGTCGGATCGAATCACGGTCTTTACCAACCTTGTCCGGTGGACAGGCGATTACGTCCTGTACTCTATAGGGGTTTCCCCAAGGGGAGGGGCGACCGACGTACACGCACCCTTCAGGTACTTTCCTGCCGATCTTCCTCATGTTTAGGATGATTTTCGGTGTCATCTGCACAGTTTACCACACTGATGTCACGTTTGTCCAACCTCAGTGTGGAGTATCAATGGATACTAATTGATATCCATGGACATGTTGGACATCAAGGTATACAGTGTGTTAAGATGCTCTAGACAACTGTAAACATGCTTCTACATTGAGATTTAACCCTTTATAGAAGCGTTCACTCTTTAAGGAGTGTAAATGCCAAGAGTACCCGGTGCCGATGAATACGGCCAAGGTGGTGGCGATTTCGGTACGCTAGAAAGCGACGAGTATCGCCTAAAGATTCTGTCATGGGAAGAGCATGAGCAACCCCTGAACCAGTACAACAAAGACCCGAATGCCAAGAGCATCTGGTTCAAACTGGAACCTCTTCACTACGAGCATGATCCTGAGGCCGAGTTGGTCGATAAGGACACGGGTGAGCCTATCTCACCTGACAAGACGCTCATCTTCTTCTACGATCCTAAGCGATTGGGCCTTGTGCCGCGTATCGCTCGATCACGCATGTTCCTTGCAGCCGCTCTGAACGTGCCGGTCGAAGAGCCTATCGACTTCGATGGCTACGATGATCTGATTGGCAAGGAGATTGTTGGAAACGTCATTGTCAAGGACGGCAAGAACCGAATTGACTCCGTAAGGCCCGTTAAGCAGCGTGCTAAGCGTTCTACCACGAAGGAAGCGCCAGCGGTTAAGGCTGCTAAGGAGGTCTTCGGGGAAGACGCCAACGAGCCTGAGGATGACACCGACTACTAGGTTGGACATCCTCTTGACCAACGTGGTATAATTGAATGAGAGGCGGGCCGTTGTTCGCATCAATTCACTTTATGTTGTTCTTGGTTGACAGGGACAGCGGCCCTAACCTCTTCTCAACACATTAAGAAAGGAAACTTCAGTGCAGGAATCTGATAAACTAAAGGCAATCGCCGTGTTCATGGGTATGCTGATGGTCATGACTTCCGTCAAGGGCGTAAGCATGATGACCAACGAGCAGAAGGACAAGGCTGCTGTTGAGGCACTCGATACCTTTGAGGCATTCATCGGCGCTATGGGATTCAAGATCGTCGCCAAGTAGTGTATGAACTACAGGGTCAGATCGAAGAACTACTCGGACAGAATAGCCGTGGAAGTGGAGTTAACGGGATGTTCCTGTGTCCCTTCCACGATGAGCGCACGCCCTCGTTTAGCATTCACCTTAACGAAGGACTCTGGTACTGTTTCGGATGTAGTCGAAAAGGGAACTTGGAAGGTCTTTACCGACAACTCGGAGAAGAGTTAACCGATGAGCAAAGACACGATCTTCTCATCGCCTCTGTCTATCGAGAACCCGAAGAGCGAAAGAACTTCGCAGCACTCGCCAATTCTCATCGACGTGCATTTAAGGAGCCAGCAGGACAAAACCTCTGGCAGTCTTTCATTCGAAGCCGACCTATCCGACGAGACGCAGATGTTCATTTCGGAGTGGGTTACTCAGATGAAAAGGGCGCACTCACCTTCCCTTACTGGAACGATGATGGTACAGTTACCGCTATCAAATACCGTTTTAGAGATGGAAGCAAGACTAGTGAGAGTGGCTCAAAGAGAAGCATCTACAACGTCACTGATATTGTTGGAAGACCAGTAATCCTGCTATGTGAGGGTGAAAGTGATACGATGGCTGCGTGGTCGAAACTTACGGGGCCAGAAGTGGCGGTCTGTGGTTCTCCCGGTGCCGGGGTGTCCGAACGGACATGGGCTAATTGGGGTCTTGACTTCCTTTTCGCCCGACGTATCTACGTTGCGTTTGACGCTGATGAGGCGGGAGATGCTGGTAGCACAACTGCCATGCAAGTGTTGGGTGCTGACAAATGTATCCGAATCCGACCGACTCGCGGTGGAGACTTATCCGAACACATAACGGAAGGGGGAACTCTTGCCGAACTTGGAGTGGCAGAAGCGCACGATAACGTTTGAACAACTACGATTTCTAGCACCGCTTCATGACTATCAAACTTCCATGGTGACATGGTTAAAAGTAATCGGGGCAATCCCCAAAGACGTGGAGTGGAAACGTGGAAATAGGCATCCTAATACGAACCTCAAACCTGATGCCATACCAGCGGGATATCTCGCTGAGGTCGCACATGATTGGGATACAGAGGGCAGAACTACACCGAGAGAGTTTGTGGACGCGCTGGCTTTCGAAATCGCGGGCACGCGGGAACGCAATTCGGTAATCGCTCTGTACGACGAGATGATGTTCGACAACATGGCTTGGGCCAACTCGTAGGAGAAATGGTCCGAAGATGATGACAGTGGTCCGTGAGAACGGAAACAGACCAACACTAACAACTCCCGCCCGCCTGAACGCCGATGCTGGCGCGAAGGTGCTGGCGGATTTAATGGCTCCCCACGACTTCGCTGATTTGTGTGCTATCACACTTGATTGGGAAGGCGACGGGTTTACACCTGTGATGGTTATCGATACGATCAAATGGTTCCCGCACTTTAACGGGCGTTCGCTATCGACACATCAAGTAATATCGATTGACGACGCTTTTGGCATGGATAACTATGACAATGCACTAGCCCGTCAGATAGTTTATGACCTGAGGGAAGAGTTTGAGCGTATGTCTCAGACGACCCCACCGGGTTGGAGTTAAAATGGACGGTATGATTCTTGGTAGAAACACTCAGCAATGGATGGGTGTGATTACCGCAACAGTCGGATTCGTCGGCGTGATAATTGGGGTAGCATTTCCCATGGTCGTCGGTCCAGCCACCATCATCCTTAACGGATTGACTGGTGTTCTTGGAGTGTGGGTTGCGTTCCTTGCGAACACGGCTACGACTCCTATCAAGTCACCGCAACTTCAGGTTGGTACGGTCGTTTCCGCTACTGATCCGAACACTGGTGTCGTTGTTGGTCACGTTAAGGTTCCTGAGCCTACACCCGCGCCTTTGGCAGAGGATGTGGGTCCGCAGGAAGACGATGTTGACGGCGACGGAGTAGCGTAATGCCTAAGCAGCGCATCTACTCCGTTCACCAGCGCTCAGTCGCCCAAGGCATTAGCCTAGAGAGGGAGTTAGGTGTTTTCACAGACGACGCAATGGCGAATCAGGCTATCGATCATCTATATCGCTATGCTTGGGGCGATATCATTGCTTCTACTGCTAGCGTCGTGTGGTTTGACCCCGGCCTTCGCGCTGACATTATGAGAAAAGGCTTCGATGTTTGGGCTGTTGATGATAAAAACAGTGACAACCCAATCTTCTTCAAGAGGCCGCATGATCTTTGGAATCAGGTACCGCCTAGCGCTGAAGACTTTAAGTTTCGGCAGGAAAGCGTAGACCTAGGCGTTATAGCGCCTGTAGAAGTTAAGAGGCCGTTCTAATGCAAGAACTGTTTAGAGGTTTCGTTGAACTCAACTATGAGGGCGGCGTACAGAGAGTCGAAATCTACAAAGATGAAGACCACATCTACGCTTACGTGGACGAGAACCTAGCCGATGATGTTGAGAACGCTGAAGAATTCAAGGACAGTTATGGCCTGAAGTTGTACAGCACAATCGAAGACTTCAAACGTGGCAACTCGATCAGTGTTGACAAGGTTTGGGTCTAATGGGTAATCGTGACGATTGCGACCGCTGCAATAACCGAGGCACCTTCTATGGATGCCGGAAGTGCGGTCGCGTCATGGAGAAGTAAATGTTTGAACCAGCAAAGTGTCCAGACTGTGGCGTTTGGTGGCGCGGATTTGAGCATAGGTGCGCTCCGCTCGTAACCACTACTGGCACTAACCCTACAGTCGGCGGCTTTTGCCCGACCTGTGGCAAGTGGTATGATGGCGCTCACTTCTGCCCCGGTCCAGACTCTAGGCCGATCAAATGGACGATAAGCAATAACGGTGGTAGCAGCACCGTAAGTCCATGCCCTGATTGCAGTATGCCGGATGGGTGGCACTCTTGCGGAAGATGCTAGAATGGGAAGTATCGGTCTATCAATGATCGTAAGAGACGAACCGGCTGACCGCTTGGCAATGCTTGTCGAGTATGTCAAGCCGGTTGTTTCGCAAGTAGTAATCGCAGACACAGGAAGCGCAGTAGATGAAACGGAACTATACAAAACTTGGGGTGTTGACGCTTTTAAGTTTGATTGGGTTGATGATTTTGCTGCTGCTAGGAATTCCACTCTCGATCATTTCGATGTGGGGATTGACTGGATACTACATCTTGACGCGGACGAACTTCCTTCGTGGACTATGGTCGAACACCTTAGATGGATCAAAGACCACGCTCCCAAGAAGGTCAAGGGATATCAGTTCTGGACACAGAACTTTTGGGGCGGTATCGTTGGCGGAGAAGCGCCGTATCATTGGCATTGTCGGCTCTTCCGCAGAGGTCACGGTCGTTGGTACAAGAAAGTCCACGAGCAAGTCGAAATTGACGGCCTCCGAGAAGAGCAAGCGCATTCTAAAGGCTGGCTTGTCCATGCTGCAAAGGAAGCGTACCTAATTCATAGCAAGCCACAGGAGACGATGGATCGTGCCAACGAGGTCTACTCGCGGATTGGTGAAGGTCCACGACAGTAAGTGGAGTCAGGAGAGAAACATGGACTACATCTACGAGTACTACGCTGAAATGAATAAGCAGTACCCACTGCGAAAGCAACCAGCGCAGACTCCACTCTCCGACTGGTACGCCGGTAAACTCTTCACGAAGGTTACAGCCTACTGTGCTGAAGAGGTTCGTCGGCAAGGTGATACACCGTGGCACGTCCAGCGAATGCTAGAGGCGTGGGAGTACGCTCTTCGTAAGTCGTTCTACAAACCTACCAAGAAGGACATCCTTGAAATTGGTAGGCTGATGGACGAACTGAACGAGAACGGCTTTCGTCAGTACCCAATCTCTGTTGGTGGCGAGACTCGCCCGTTTGAGACAATCGAACGTGCGATCACCAATTGGGAATCGGCTGTTGAAGAGGGTCGGCTTACGCCAGAAGAGGCGTACCTAGAGTTTGAAAAGATTCATCCTTTCGGGGACGGAAACGGTCGGACTGGCAAGGTGCTGTATAACTGGCTGAGCAAGACCCTTCTCGATCCAATCTGGCCCCCGGATTTCTTCGGAGGCATAGAGAACCCGTGAACATAGCCTTGATCTGCCCCTCTCGCGGACGCCCTGACGAAGCCAGAGCAATGATGGGAAGTGCATTCTCTTCTAGTTCTGGCAACGTCAGGGTTTTCTTTATCGTTGATGTAGACGACCCTGAACTAGACAGGTATCCTGAGGCTGACAAGATTGTACTCGATCCGCCGCCAGCCAACATGGTTGAAGCAACAAATCGAGGACTACGTGCAATCAACACAGCCTACGGCGAATACGATATCTATGGATTCGTTGGAGACGATGTTCGGTTTAGAACCTTTGGATGGGATGATGCTGTACGAAAGGCTCTTGGCCCGCATAGAGGAATTGCGTATGCCAACGATGGCCTACAGGGAGAGAATCTCGCAACGCATTGGTTTGTCTCCGGAGCAATTGTTAAGCGCGTGGGCCTTACTCCTAGTCCTACCAATCACTTCTATCAGGACAATGCTTGGACGGACGTAGGAAAAGAGATAGGTATTCTTCACTACATGCCGGACGTAGAGATAGAACATCTTCACTTCTCCGCAAAGAAATCAACCTATGACGAAACATACCGTAAGAGTGATGAACGCTTCTGGAAGAGCGGAGTTGACTCTGAACTATGGAATAAATGGCGCTACTCTCCTGCTTGGGATAAGTTTGTAGAGCGCGTCAGGAGCAGTTTATGGCGGGAATAACTACTCTTATGCCGACACGCGGCAGACCTGAGCGGGCGCTAGAGGCTATCAATAGCCACAACAGCACCAAGACTCTTGAAGACACGGCCATAGTTGCGGTGTTAGATAACAATGATCCGAGGTTTATGGACTACATAAAACTCGACTCGCCTACTACAGAAGTGATTGTTTCCACGGGCGGAATGGTGCAGCGTAGCAACGATGCCGCTCTGAAACTAGTTAACAGATTTGACGGACCATCTATAATTGGATGGACGGCAGACGACCAACTCTTCAGGACGGACGGGTGGGACCACCGCATCAAGGGTGCATTTCTGAATCCTTCTGTTGGCTTTGTAATGACCAACGACCTTCACTACGGTGAGGTTAAGGCTGTCAATATCTACACCCGCGCAGAGATTGTTAAGGCTCTAGGCTGGTTCTTGCTACCAACGTTGGAACACCTTTATGTTGACGATGCATGGGTAAGGCTAGGCAGAGAGTCAGGGTCGCTAGAATACCTAGAAGATGTAGTAGTAGAGCATATGCATCCCGTGTACGGCAAGGCAGAGGATGACGCTCAGTATGCAGAACTGCATACGTCAGAAAAGTACAAGAAGGACGGCGCAGCATATGACAATTGGCTGTTCCACTACTTGGACGGAGATGTGGACACGGTAAAGGAATGTCTTCGACGCCTTGGAAAACAGGACTAACAATCGGGACGTTCGACATCCCTCACATGGGCCATGTGGCGCTACTACAGCGGGCACAGCGGCTTGTTAATCTGTTCCTATACGTAGGGGTTAACTCCGACGAATTCGTAGAGCAGTATAAGGGTAAGCGACCCATCTTCACCTTGGCCGAGAGGCGTTCGGCACTAGAAAAAATGGAAAAGATTGCCACGGTCGTCAATGATGGACCGGGCAGGGACTTGATCTATAGGATCAGACCTAGCGTTCTCATCATCGGTAGTGACTGGCTTGGCCGGGACTACCTAAAGCAAATCGATATGACTGTCGATGATTTCGACCGTCTAGGCACAAGTTTAGTGTACTTACCGTACACTGAAGGAATTTCTACCACTGAACTCAAAAGGAGAATCGGTGAACAAGAGTCAACAGCATAGGTACGGCATGAAGAACGGCCACTCTCCCGATGCAAAGGGAGTCGTGTGTGTTGACTTCGATGGTACAATAGTTCCATGGGGACCACTCATGAACTCCCAAGCCGAGGCGCTTCCGGGCGCTCGTGAGGCCATCAAAGCCATGAAGAAGGCCGGATGGAAAATCCTGATCTATACTTCAAGGCTCTCTCCGTCGTGGCACGCCGCCTCAGGAGAGAAGTACGAAGTGCAATTACAATACGTAGTTGACACTCTTGTTCGGCTAAAGATTCCCTTCGATGGCGTGACTGCGGAAAAGGTTCCGGCAGAAGCGTACATCGATGACAGAGCAATCGAATTCACAGGAAACAACTGGAACGAAATAGCAGAAAGGATGCTAGGTAAGTGATCTTATCATCGGTTATCTTGGGCGTAGCCAACATCGCCATGGGGCTGCTCAACTACGGTCTAGCAAGGCTGAATTGGGAAATGGGTAACACGGGCATGACTGTGTTTGGTGTCGTTGTAGGCACTGCCGCTCTGCTCCTTGGCCTCTTCGTAACCGGCCATGGATTTGGTCTGTTCTAAGAAAGGAACACAATGAAAAAGGCTAATCTAGTTAATCTTGCAAAAGAGATGGTTCCGGACTTCACCGGAAACGGGCTGGCATACCCGACCTTTCTGACTGGCCTAGAGTCAGGGTTGCTTCTTTCAGAGAAGCGACCAGACGTGGCAGCACAGATACTCGACGTGTTCCGTAACGGAGACTACTACGTTAACGGCAACTCAATGATGGAAGACGTAGATGATGTTGTCGAGGCGTTAGGCGTTGCGTAACGTCGCGCTCTTCGGTCAGATGTATGCCGGTAAATCTACTATCGCTGACGCGCTAGGAGAAGCCGGTTATCACAGGATGTCCTTTGCAGGACCGTTGAAGAACGTAGCGGCCCTAGCCTACGGTACCATCGACAAGACCGGCGAGTACGAAACGATGAGTCCGTGGGAAGACGCCAAGATCGTCACGCCCGCTTACTCCACTTCGACAAAATCAGGTAGGCAAATCCTACAGGAAGTTGGTCAAGCCATGAAAATGGTAGATCGAGACTTCTGGCTGAAGTGTTTCTTCCGAGACGCTAAGAACTACCTTGACACACCCCTTACAGTGGATGATGGACGATTCCTCTTCGAATTCGACGCACTGAGGTCACAGGGCTGGCTCTCCGTTGGCATCCTGACTCCGGATACAGTGCGTTGGCAGCGAGCAATCTCCCTTAACGGAAGAGAGCCTACGCCAGCGGAGAAGAATCATCCATCTGAAACTGAGATTCCGTCAATCCTCGCTAAGTGTGACTTAGTGGTTGACGGCACTACTGATCCTTACGCGAACGCTAAGAGGATACTGGATGTCGCACGCTAACGAAGCGGACTATCGATGTCCGCGATGCAACTGGACGGTTCGTGCTGGAATCCCTCACGAATGCAATTTTCAGATTTGTCACAAGTGTAACGGCAAGGGAACAATTGGCTGGCGAGAACACGAAACTTGTGACTGGTGCAACGGTGATGGCCTCTGGCACGACCGTCCAGAAGAAGATAAGGGAGCGTTAGTTCCCGCATAAGGAGAACCATACGGTGAAACGAGACGGATGGGGGGCTTCTGTAACGGGAACCTTCAACTACCTTAGATTCGCAGCAGTACTAATCCTAGCAGGAGCGCTAACGATTATCGCTTATGGCGCGGTGCGCGGAGCAACTTCTGTCTGCGGCGACCAACGATCAGAGACACGACCGCCAACCCACATCAGGGTATACATCGGGAGTCAGGACAGAGTTGTTGACGTACCATTTAAGTTGTATGTTGCAAGGGTCATGATGAGCGAGTGGCACCACGTTCCAGAGGAATTACGTGCCGCTGGTGCTGTGGCGGTTAAGCAGTACGGTTGGAGTCGAGTCGCCCATTGGAGCGGCAGACAGCACAACGGCCACTGCTTCCATGTTTATGCTGGAACAGCAGATCAGATTTATCGCCACAGCGCTGTGCCAGCGCCCGACGTTTGGGATGCAGTAAATCGAACATGGCACTGGCGATTGATCGGCAGTGGTGGCCTTGTCCACACGAACTACAAGCGTGGTTCAAATGTGGGGTGTGCCGCTGATGCAGGACGACAACTCTTTGCAAGAAGCGCTACCAGATGCGCCTTGCGTGGTTGGAGTGCTGAGCAGATTCTTGAACGGTACTATAGGCACAGAGAGGCGAGGCTGATAAGGTGATAGGATTGATCGCAGTAGCGGTGTACTTGATTCTACTAGCGTTCTTCGTTGGCGGTTGCGTCTTCGATGAACTAGAGAGCAACACGATAGACCTTGGAAAGACAATGGCCGCTGGCCGGTCAATTTTCAGCAATCCGATTCACGTTCGAAAGTTTCGGACATGGACGTACTTCTGGAAAGACATAACTTGGTTTGTGTTCTGGCCTATTAGCCTTCCTGCTCTTTTCATTTATTCGAAATGGAGACACAGGTGAACTGCGACTGCGACAAGCATGATGGAAGACACGGACAATGTATCAATTGCTCCTGTAAAACAGGAGACGCAGCCGTATACTACGATACTGATGCACCAACGTTTATCGCCCTTGCTGCATTAGCCGTGGTGCTGGTTCCGCTAGTATTTGCAGTGTTTATAATTCTGAGTTAGGTGGACTCTCGCGGGTGCGGTATACACTTCATTAAGGGAGCGCCCCAACGGTCTTTGAATCGTGGCGCGTTATAACCTTGGGTCGAGGGGAACTAGACGCATCTGAGGAAGTTCTCGGCAACTACGTCAGCCTAGTGGGTTAAATCCCATCCGTGGTGACACGAGTGACGAGTACAGGGACGATCCGGTTAAGTCCGGGGTGAAACGACTGACAGCGTAGGTGGTTGCAAGCGCAAATAGGCCAAGTGGACCGACGTTCCTATACTTGGCGGGTAGCGTGCATAGTCGGATGAGGGTCTTCAATGACAGAACCGGGGCTACAGCCTAACTCAGAACTAGAAACCTATAGACGAGCGCTGAACTTTTGGTACTTCAAAGCCATAGAGCAGCAAAAGCAACTACGAGACGCCACCAACCAGTTTCCGTGCGGCCAGTGTGGAAATAGCCATAAGCCTCACGAGGAATGGTGCGCCTTCTTGCACCTTGGAGAAGATGACGAACCGTAAAGAGCGTATGCGCTGGCACTGTGATTGGTGCCGCAAACATCCCGGTTGGGGAGACAAGGACAGGATTGTTGGTAATGACCCAAACAGAACAAAGCACTCCGACCGGCTTCGACTGGAAGAGTTTAAAACTCGACACGATGATTATGGTAGACACGGAAGCGAGTGGTCAGAGTCCTAGTGTCGGAAGCCTGATCGCTATTGGTGCTTGCGTTGTTACTGATCCTAGCAAAGTGTTCTACAAAGAGATTCAACCTGAGGCCGACAAGCCTTGGAGCATGGACGCTCAGAAGGTTCACGGCTTGACGCAGGGACATCTTGCCAGAAATGGTGAGTACCCAAAGCAAGCGATGTGGGACTTTGAGGGCTGGCTGGATAGCGTTAAGGGTGAAACCCGCCTGACGTTTGTCGGCTGGAACGCGACCTTTGACTGGATGTGGATCGAAGATTACTTCCGTAAGTATCTCGGTCGAAATCCCTTTGGTATCAGCGGGCTAGACCTGAAGGCTTTCTATCTTGGGAAGCACTGGCCGGAAACCTACAAATGGTCTGACACAGCCAAGCGTCCAGTCTATGACAGATACCCTGTCGGTTCGCCTCACACCCACAACGCTCTTGACGACGCAATCGAGCAAGCAGAGTTGGCGCGGCGTCTGATGGAGATTGGAGAATTCCAAGGTGTCAAAGCGCTCCCGCTCGACCGCAAGAAGAAAAGGTAAGTACTGGAAGAAGTTCTACCACTATTTCTGCTCTGACTGTCGAAGGGAGCGCGTCTTCGTCAAGAGGATAGACATTGAAGCCCGACCAAGACCCGACAATTACTACGAGAGACACGAACTCATAGACAGTTGGGACTTCTGTGAGATGGCTGGTTTCAAACGGTCCTTCTCCGCGCCATTTTACAAACGCAGAGATTTAATTAGAAAGATGATAGATCGACACGAAAGGAAAGTAAAGCATGAGTGACGGCGCTAACTACGGCATTGGTGCCGAAAGAGCAATCGACACGATCCTCGGCGGCAAGCCCTCGCCTAAAGAAGATGAGGGAATGACGCCACAAGAAATGTACGACATGCTCATGGAGGCTACCGATCCACCTACTGAGTGGAGTTACGGCAGCACGGCGAACGTAGCAGCCAAGCGGGTACTGAAGTTCCTGATCGATCATCCAGAGTATCGTGATCTGCCAGCGGACGGCGACTACGACTGGACTGACCGTGAAAACTATACTGGTTTTCATCTGGTCAAGCCGGGTCTTTCAGAGACGATGAAGGAGCATGGTGTAGACGTGGACAAAGGTCTTGGCCTGAGCGGATTCCAGTACGGTTGGGCTGTCAACGCAGCCAAGTACGCAATCGGCGCTCCACCTGTCGCTAACCCCGCCCTTTTGACAGTCAAAGGGTAACAAAAAGAAGCCCCCTTGGTCTTGTGACCTTGGGGGCTTTTCTTTATTCCAATACAGGATACTAGTTGACGGCTCTTCCGCCTTTCTGCCGAACATCCTTCACGAGAAGTCCTGCCGCCTGATACGTTAAGGCGAGTTTCCTGACATGGGACTCAATCTTCTGAGCCTTTAAAACCGCAACTTCAGTGCGTGCGTCTTTCACGTCGTCTTCCTCTAACTTGTACCAAGGGAGTAGTTTACTCAAAAGTGACATACTTTCCTCCCTTGTTGTAGATTCTAACCTCAGTGGTTAGTTTTTCTATGGCATCGGTCTGCGATTCCAGTACCTCAACTGCCTTGTCACCACGGGCGACCGCTTTGTCGTAGATGAATCGCGGAACGACCCATCCCTTAACAAACGCCCACACCGACAGCGCCAAGTACGCCACAAGCAAAGCGATTGCTGGTGGTGCAAGGAACTGTAGTGGATCAATAGGTGGCATGGTCTACCTCTCTAGTCTTCCAGTCAGGTACATCCATTCCCAAACGACTGCCGGAACAGCGAACATTATCAAGGCAATTACCAACAGCCAAAGACTGATCGGAGATGCTACAGGTATAGCAGCCCATCCTAAAAGCCTGTTTAAACCTAGAAACCCAAGGATGGTTGAACCGATTGCGCCTGTAGAAGCAACGATTAGCCTCTCCCTGATAGCCCCGGATACGAGATTCGTTTTCTCAGCATACCTTCTAGCCTTGTTGAGAACGTAGACTGCGTGCCATCTGAATAGCGGTATTGTCATAAAGACAAGTACCAAAATTGCTAGAATATAGTCTTCCATTAGTGCCTCGCTACAATTGCCTGAGCATCTGCTACGTCTGCATCAGACTTAGCCTTTAAGTCAGCAAGGTCGGCTTGTGCCTTGTCTAGAACTGCCTGAAGTGGTGCAAGTAGATCGACGTTGTGGACATCTGACACTAGGCTAGCATCAACTAGGGCAATCTTTGGGTTGGTTCCAGCGATCTTACTTGTCCTTACCAGAACCCCACGGTACTTACCGTCAGGCGTGATTCCGAACAACTTGACCTCGCCGGGACCAATGTTGAACATCTTTGTCAGAGTCTCAGGATGAAGTACGGGCGTCTTTGCCCCTACAGTGCCCCTAGACAGTTCTACAACGTTCGAATAAATCATTTCCGTGTCTCCGGTTGGTTCTTCAATAATAGGTGGTACAGCGGCGCTCTTATAGCCGAAGGCAACATGGATTCCATCAGCGCCACGGTCGAGGATTCCCGACACATCACTCCACTTGATCCACTCGCCAGCGTATCGAACACTGCCGTCTTTCTTTAGAGGCTTGCCGAATGGGTCAAGCCAGAATACTTCCTGAACACCAGCCGTCACGCGAGCGCCGATGATGGCAAAGGCGTGACCGCCGTTGTACGAACCCACCCATCTTTTCAGATGTGGTGTTAGTTTCTTGCACTTTGCTGTGACACGCACCGCTGCTCCGTTATTCAGAAGATCGATCACTTCATCCGGAGTGCCCGACCCAAAGAAGATCGGCGCTTCAGGGAGCAACTTCTGTAGCGCTCTCTGGCTACCGGCTGTCGTGGTACCGTGCATCTGAGTCTGACCTGTGGCTTCCCACAGAGTCTTCACAAAGTTTTCGGGTGGCGTGTCTTCTATCTTTCTCGGCAGAGGCATGTCGTAACCTGTCCATGCTAGTACCATGGCTAGGCTTGCTAACATGCACTGCACATGAGGCGGTGCGAAGTAACCGCGTTGAGTTATGAATTGAAGGCGACCTTCGGGAAGGATTGATACGCCATCAGGCAATGCCGTCATCGTCTTCGTCCTCGCTGTCGTCGCGCTTGTCGTTGTCATCCTCAGGTTCGTCACTGGTGTCAGCAATGTCCTTTGGAAGTTTGTCGTTTAGTTTGTAAATCTTCATTTCTTCTCCTTAGAAGATGCCGGGATTTTGATGATTAACAACACCCCTTGGTGTTCCGCTGCGAACGCCGATTGTCAATGCGGCGCTGTTCGGAGTGCCTGAGGCCCAAGTGACAGCAGCAGGGTCGTCCGAAGCAGCGGTAACGATCTTGTAGTAAAGCATGGCACCCGTAGATGTACCTTCGTCGGTAGCCAACTGCGTGTATCCAGTCGGTCCAGACGATGCCGGTGTTGCGGTTGCTGCGTTAGCGCACGCCCATGCAAATGAGATGTAGGTAGTTACTCCCCAACCAGTTGTAAGGTTGGGTGGATTCATAGTTGCTGTTGATGCTGTAGCGGCATAACCCGATGAAACCGGGGTGCCGGTAAAGCCACGTATGACAACGCATATCGAAACGGCGTTGTCTGAACCGCTAGAGAAGTGGCAGACGTTAACCGTTGTTCCGGCTTCACTGTTATCGGCTGCTATCTTATATAGACAGCGCATACCAAGGTTTGTACCCGATCCACTGTCGAGCGTTGCGAAGCCGTTGTCTTCGTTACCGGCGTTTGTGGTACCACCGGATCGGAACCAGAAGACGAGTATCAGATCACCAGTCTGTGTTCCGGCAGGAATTACCGCCTTTTGCTGGTTGACATTGCCTGTCCATGTTCCGGTACCAACTATATACGACTGCATTACGACCTCGTGTACGTTATCATCACGCCAAGTAGGTAGACTGTGGTCGCTGTCATTGTGTCCGAACCGTTACCACCGACACGAGCAATACGGAAGTTGACAAGATCACCGGCTGCTGGCGTTCCTGAAATCGTACAAGCACCAGTAGCGGCAGAAATGTTGTTCTTACCCGATCCGTTATTGGCGTCGGTAACTGTTTGTGGAGTACCGTAGGCTAGGTCTAGGGCTTCGTTGTCTCCCCACGCAGCGCCTTCTATCTGCCACACCACTGCGTTACCAGATGCGTTAGCAATTTCCCAATAGAACTTCGCGGTGACTGTACCCGCGTTCCAATCGGAAGGCATTGCAACCGTACACTCTAGATAAGAGGTAACTGCGTCAGCAAATGAAGCGCCCCAAACAGTGTTCTTGTTTGTCGCCATTTCTATCAGTGTCGGATATCCAGCACCGTTCGTAATAGAAGGCCACATGCCAGCGGTAGAGAGCCACAACTGACCAGCGGGAGCGGGACCAGTTGCTCCGGTTGCACCGTTCGAACCGTTAGTGCCCGCCGCGCCTGTCGCTCCAACATCTCCTGTCCTAGCAACTGTGATAATGAACACATCGTTGTTAGACCAAGTTCCGGCAGAAGCAACGTGTGTAACTGTAAATGTGTCCCAAGTACCGTTGTCTGTCAGCGTTGCGCTGAACGAGAAGATACCAAACGTTGCCGGTGTTCCTTGCTTGACGAATCGAATGTATCCCTTGACAGAAGTGTTTGTCGAGTCGTCCCAAGTTGCGATCCATGCTGCAACGTTGTTGGCGTTGTTGTCTGTCTCAGAGATATATAGTGCTGTTGCCGATGCTATGGTCGCGTTGTTAAGGCGGAAGAAACCGGCAGTAGGATCGGCGTTTGTAGTTGTGGTGCTGTACTTCCAAGGAATACCCGAATCAGCACCAGCCGCTCCTGTCGAACCTGTTGATCCTGTCGAACCCGTAGCACCCGTGTCACCCTTGTCACCAGTTCTTGATCCAGCGATATACACAGTGTCATCGGCGGAGAACGTACCTGTTCCTGTTACCCATGTGACCGTCAATTGATCCCATGAGCCATTGTCCGTAATCGCCGCTGATATCGAGTAGGTGTGGCGAACAGAACCAGATGAGTTTCTGATTGTAATGTATGATCTTAACGTGCTGGTTGAGTCGTCCAGTGCGCTCAGGAATCCAGAAGCATCAATGCTATTAGCATCTGTTTCGTAAATAGCAATGGCTGTGACGCTTGCCGGGGTCGCGTTGTTGTAGCGCATGTTGCCGGTTGACGGGTCGGCCATGGTGGTACTTGACTTCCATGTGTACTTGTGGCCGCTTGGCTCGCCGGTCGCTCCTGTTGCTCCGGTAGAGCCAGTAGCGCCGGTTGCTCCCGTTGCGCCTGTGGAACCCACTAGGCTGACCTGACCTGAAGCGTTGTAAATAGACCACGCATTGCCATCGTAGACCGCAGTGCCGTCAGCAGGGATCGTGAACTTAGCAATCGAGTTAGCCGCTGCTGTTCCGCCGATGAACAACTCAAACCATTTAGTCGCACCAGCGTTAGTGTTACGAACCGTGATGGTCTTAACTAGAGCAGAGTGGCTCGCTGGCGCAGTGTAAAGTGTTGCGGCGGCAGCGGCTAATTGGCCCTGATAAAGAGTCTTGAAATCCTCCGCGCTTCCGCTAGTGTCAGACTCATCGCCTAGTACTGTTATTGTGACTGTGGTTGCCGATTCAGCGACACCCCTCAGTGTTTGTGTTGCTTCAAGTGTTAACATCTAACTCACAAAATAGGCGAAAGCGCGACTACCAGAGCCGCCACCCTCACCCGGAACAATCGGAGTGCCTTCTGAGTCGCCGTCACCGACGTAGAGCATTCCAGTATTTACATCAATACTCAACTTAGCGTAGAGACTGTTTGGAAGAATCTCGACCACCCACTTTCCACCAGTACCATGGTCAACTGCGAAGAAGCCGTAGTCCCCGGCACTTACGTGCATAAGCGCAGGAACCCTAAAGCCTTCAGATGCGGCCTCATAGTTGCTGTTTAGGTAGGCGCTTGCCTCGACAAATACATCGCCCTCAACGACTTCCGCAATCTCGCCGTACTGGTACTCGATCTGAGCGCCAGAGTGCATTCCCTGAGCCGTGGCTTTTCGGATGACATCTATAATTCTCTGTGCGTCACCGTGGCCCATTAGAAGTCAGTCTCCTTTCTGATGTTCGTAACCTGTATCGTCTGTCGAGAACTGACAAGAGGGACCGTGAAACGAGAAAGCCTGTACTGGCTGTCGATCTTGGCGTAGTCCTTTTCAGTGATGCGAATAACGTCATCGCCCTCTAGGGCAGGATTGCAGATCGTATCGCACTGTACCGTCTCTGTGATCTGGAAGCGAACGTCCCAAGCCTTGTTCAATGCCTTGTCTGCCTTGGCTCCGCTATCAATCTTGTCGTCTTTAATCATCCAAACCCTGTCGCCAATTAGATCAATGTTGGTCTTTGACGATGGGTTTGTGTCTACCCTTTCCCTTCTGATCGGATTGTCTGCGCCGCCACCAATCACAATGACGTGGTTGTAAAGGTTGTCGTCTGTGAACGAGCGCCTTACGTTGGTCAACATTCCAGTCCTGTCTTCCGAAGAGTAAAAGTGCCATACTTGTGCTTTGTCCCTCGCAGCCTTGCGATCCTGAACGATGAACCGACCCATAGGGTCGAAGTACGCATCAATGTCCCATTCCGCGCAGCGCTCTTTCAGCCAGTCACCGCGAGACGTTCCTTCTTCAATTGTTAGTTTCTTGGCAAGCGTCTTCTCGTCGTCGCTTCTTCCGTCTAGGTTGTCTATGATCGGAGCAAGAGGCTGATCCACACCAGTGTCAGCGATGATGTCGCGGACGATCAACATATACGGTGTGCCTATCGGATAGTTGACCGGCTTCAACGTGTAACTCTTGGAAATCTTCTTCCAAAGATCGCTCATTGTTAGAACGACAAGGCTCATGTTGCGCTCAACAAGAATCTCGGCGTTATCAATCATGAACGTTCCCACAGGCACGTAGGTTGGCGTTCCAACGATGTAGAGTCCCCTGTAGAGCCTGACTACTCGATTGAGATAAATCTTTCCAACCCACGGGCCTTCCGGGTCAAAGTCTTCCGTTGCCGGTGTGAACTCTGCCGTAGGATTCAGCAAAGTTAGTTCTGAGGTTCGTCGCGTTCCTCTAGTGGTATCAACATCTACGTTTCCATCAGAGATGAAGTTAGAGATGTTGTTGGTCTGGTTGGCGCTGAAGATTGTGCCCCCCTCTACCTCTTGAAAATCGGTATCGAGAAGCACAGCCTTACATGCGTACTGATGTTCTTGTCTTAGAGTCTGCTTGAAGATATCGCTGACTTGCCACATTAGATAGACACCATACTTGTCTCGCCAGTCTCAGTCCAGTTCAGATCGACATTTAGGTTGCCACCTTGCTGCCACTTATACTGTGGGCCTTCGAACTCGGCATCCCAAACATCACCGAACGGTGACTTCAAGATGTGCGGTCCCTTGTTTTTAGTCAAGTAGTCCAGAATCCTTCGGCCAAGAATGGTTTCGTTGATCGTTACCTGTGGGTCTTCAGGCGAAGGAACCTCTTGGTTTATGTAGACCATAGAAATCGTTCCTTCATTTCCTAGGACGAACCCTCGGATAACAACCTTTCTGTCTGAGCCAAGCGTTTCGAATGACTCCTGCTGAACGATTCTCTGGTGAGACTCATCGCTTACAGGAAGTTCTTGGATATGCTCTTCGTTCCTGTCGGCACCGACGAACATCCACACATCACTCGACAACTGCGTTTCCGCAATGTTACCGCCATCGGGATCGTCGCCAGATTCAAGTTCAATACCCACGCCTGTCTTAGTGGTTACGACGGTCAATTTGTACTCGTATAGAACGCCTTGACCCGCGTACCAGTCGTCGTATGTGGTGAGCGTTCTTCCCGAAGTAGAGCCAATGTAAGTCCATTCGTCGTCCCCGCTCAGCCTCTTGTAGACGTTGTATGCGACGAAGGTGTGATTGGTCTTCATTGTCGCAGCGGTCCAGTTCAATTCAATAACAGACCTGTCTTCAACAGCGGTAGGCGAAAGGCCAGTGATAGGATCAGGGGCGTCTAGCAAGACCCACACGCGGTTTGTTTGTGGCGTTGGGTCTTCTAGGTTGTCCGCGTTAATTACGGCCAGTCGTATCTCATAGACTTCATTGTTCTGGAAGTAGTTGCTTTCAAACTGGTAGTCGAAGCCACTGCTTCCCATTATCTTGTAGACATTAGCAATAGGTGACAGAATTTCACTATCTGTTCCAGCGAGTTTCTCTTCAGCGGTAGCCGTGTTGTCTACCACCTTAAAGACCAATAGGCGAATAGCGTACTGATCCGAACCACTCTGAGCGTCATACGTCCATGTTACTGTAGGACGAACCACGTTTACAGTAGAACCTTCTGATGGTGTCATCCCGGTTGAGTTAGGCTGGATCGCGGCGCGGAAAGTTTGGTAAGAACTATATGCTCCCCACTCTCCCTTCGAATCCATGAACCTAGTCTTCCATCGATAATCGACCGCGTAAGACAGCGTGTTCTGCGTGCCAAGCGCAAGGTTAGACCTGTACGTGTAACTGTTAACTCCAACAAGAAGTCCGGAAGTTACCGTGATAGTCGCCTTGTTTGTGTAAGGACTGTCATTCAGTTCGACAACAATCTCCCATTCTGTAGGGTAGTCACCGACAACAGCGATATCATCGTCATTAAAGCGTGCTTCGAAAACAGGCAGTAGGCTTTCCACAAGAACCTCGCCTTGATCCGGCTTCAGTTCTGTCGGTACGCTAGGCACACTGTTCAAGCGGAATCTCTTCTTGCTAGCCCAATTGCCAATAGGCCCGTTGGTCGTCTTCTGGTATCTTGCCTCCCACCAGTAGTAGCCTCCGGTAAGCGCTGTTCCGGCGTACGTGATCGTTCCGGTTGTAGCATTGGCTACGTTGGTCATGGTTGAATCCCAAATCAACGTAGTACCGTTTGAGGCGTACACTCTCACTTGCATCTGATCGATGGTGTCAGTGCCAGCGCGAGTGATTGTGAAGTCAGGAGTGCTGTCTGTTATCCACTGGTCATTTGTAGGAGTTGTTAGTGTTGGCGTGCCAGCAGAGTCCATCGTGAACGATGCAAGACCAGACCAGTCAGACCAGATTGAGCCAGCAGTCACGAAGACTCGCGCTCTCCACTTGTATGTTGTGTTCCACTCTAGGGCTGTAACAGTATCAGCGGCCAAGGTAAATACCCAAGGACCGGAACCAGATAGAGTTGCGGTCTGTGTTCCAGACGAGTAGTACGGAGTGCCTAGGTTAGCCGTTGTTGCTGTGCTAGGATAAACCTCAATCTGGTAACTGTTAAATGCAGACGACGTTCTCTGGCCGACAAACGCAGGACGCAGAGGGTTTGATCCTCCACCCTGAATTCCAGTTCCCAAAGGAGAAGTCTGAGTAGGAACCGTAGCGTCAGACTGAACCTTGAATCGCTTCAAAGCGCTGTAGGCAGATGTTCCTCCGACAGACGAAGTGATCCTTGCTTTCCACTGGTAGAATGCACCCGTAGACAGAGCAGAACCAGAGTAGACCTTTGAGAACGTAGCACCACTGCTTATTCCGGTGGTAAGCGTTCCTGAGTCCCAAATCTGAGTCAGGCTGTCGTCATATAGGATGATCTGGTAACTAGTTATAACGTCTGTAGAGTTTGCCCTGTTACCCGTCAATGTTGGGGTAGTCGTAGGCGCTACTTCGTCGTCAGCCGGTGCAAGGCTGATAGGCGCACCAGCCGCGTGAGTAGTAAACGTAACCCAACCCGAATACGAACCCCAAGCATTGTTCGCATCCTTTGTACGTGCCTTGACTCGGAACGAAGTTCCCCAAGCGTTTGCATCATCAGGGTCGGTCAGTGTGGCAAGAGCAATTTGCTTTGTGGTCGCCCATTCACCAGATGAAAGGTCAACTGCACCAGAGTCGTAGACCTGAGTGCTGCCTACCTTTTCAACGATGATCTGGTAGCCGTGCTGAACGGTATCACCCGGATCGGGATCGTTGTGGGTAATAACCACAGTAGGTGTTAACGTTCCGACATCTGTACTTGGAGTTTCTAGGATTGAGACAGTCGGTGCGTTAGGCGGAGTGTTAGGTAGGAAGTAATCGTACTGGTTCCAAGGACTCCACAATCCACCGCTATCCATGACCAAGCACGCCCAATGGTACTTCGTGTTTCCAACCAGCGCTACCGGGGGAGTAATGAGTTGTGTTGGTGTCGCGGCATACTGATAGTTAAACGTTGTCGGATGACCTGTAGGAGCAAACTGAGCATCCCACATGGTTACACCATCTGATGATCGGTAGACCTTTATTGCCACGCGAGTGATGTAGTCGCCAGCATCAGGATCGCTTATCTGTCCAGAGAAAGTAGGAGTAAGCGTATTGACAATCGTAGGTGAACCGGACGAACCGCTAGGGCTTCGGCCAGTTTCAGGTACGGCATTCGGTCTGGTGTTTGAGTTGTATGTAACGACAATGTATGGTGTTCTACCAGAGGTATAGTCTCGGCTGTAGATGTCCACACCCTTTGCCGATGAAGTCTCGTTAGTGTTAACAAAGATCACACCATAGTTAGGCGCGTCACTTCGAACACCCTTAGAGTGATTCCACCAAGCGGTAACTATGTCGGTAACATCAACTGTTTCCCAATGGTCGTCGGCCTGAGTAAACGAAGCCGTGGCCGATCCCTCTGTAACCCAATTTGTTTGGCTGCTGCCGTTAACCTGAAGAGCATTCTTGTTGAAAGCATAAGTTCCGCCACCAGTCCAAGTGTTCTCAGCGGGGTGAGGCGTCTCGCCCCAATCCCGAACCATGCGGTAGATGTCGAACGACAATGCTGTTCCGCCTGTCGGCTTGCAGTGTGCAACGCTGTTGGATATATCGTTGTCTCGCTGCATGAAGTGAAGAACGGCGCTTTCGATTGTGGTCATGCCGGTAAAGGAGATGGGGAAGTAGGCAAAACTTCTACCTACTGCATCCCAAACGCTTGATCCGAACTTACCTATAGGGCCGTGTTCTTCTTCTCCGTTCCAACCACTAAAGGTTGTTGCAGCATCCAAATCTGCTGGTGCGCGAGTTGCGCTGGCGTCTTTAGTTGACGTTACTGTTACTGTAGGCATTTAACTTACTGTTACCATATGTTCGATATCCGCCAGAACGAGAGCGTCCATTACGCCCTTTCTGATTGCGGCCTGTGTTACACGGTTGACGCTTCCATCCTTGCTTTCAACGTCAATGTGGATTTCAATCTTTCTCTTTGTGACATCTGTTACTGTCGCGTCTCCGCGAGTGTCTCCTTCGTTCGGGCCATTACCGTTGCCATTACCGTTTCCGTTTCTGCCGTGGCGACCAGTGTGGATATGGTCGATCTTCCACTTGTAGTCAGAGATGTACTGCTCAAACTCGCGCTTGCGTAGTTTCTCTTCCTCAGTTAGACCACCAACAAGAAGTCTGCGAATCTTTTCCTTCAACTGGCTGATCTTTTCTCGCCACTCACGAATGGTACCTAGGAAATTGTCAACCGGCGTGTTGCCCTTTCCGGGCTTGCCGTTCTTTCCAGTCTCGCCACCAGTCGTTCCCTTGCCACCGTTGTTGCCAGTTCCGGAGCCATCCTTTCCGCCCTTGCCATCCTTTCCGCCCTTGTCGTCCCTTCCGTTCAACTTTCGAACAAGTTTATCGATGCGGTCTTGCTGACGCTGTATCTGTCGTTCGTAATAACCGTAGTCGTCTGGACGATTAAGTTTCTGTAGATGCACTAGCCACTTGCGAGCCGCAGCCAGTTCCTTACGAATCTTTTCTAGTGGGTGCTTGGTCTTCTTGGTTGTTTCGTCAACAGCCTTAGCCAGCGCCGTACCCCATGTATCACCAATAGATTGACCACCGCGATCAGGGTGCTGTAGCGGGCCAGCCTCAGGAAGAGAACCACCTAGTTGCGCGTGAACATTATCTAGTTTGGTTGTAAAGGCACTCCACTTGGAGTTGATGCCAGCAATGATTCCCATCATCCACGAAGAACCGATTGAATGACCACCGTTGTAAGCGGTAGAGATTCCATCGTCTGTTTTTCCAAGGATGGTGTTCATGGTGTTTGTGAAGTTAACCGTTGCAGTGTTTATACCGCTAACGATACCGTTAACTATCGCGGTGCCAATAGGCATCGACAAGCCCGGAATTGCAGGGAGCGCGTTAGTTATTCCTGTCTGAACTACGTTCGTAACACCCTGCTTGATTTGATCCGCTGTTGGCGCACCGGGCGGAAGAACAGGCCCACCGCCATTTCCTCCACCACCGCCACCCGGCCTAGTTGGATCGATACCATTCTTCCAGTCTTGGAACCACTCGTTGTATAGTTGGCGGTTCTGCTGTGGAGTTACCTGAGGCGGCTTGACCCCCTCGACGCTACCGTTAATGGCAGTCTGTAGAAGAGCGGTAATAGCATCAATATCTTCCTGAGGAATGTTCAACTGAGACTGGCTCTGAATCCACGAAAGGATGCCCTGAGCGATGGTAGGGTCTAGTTGAGCAAAGTACGCGGGATCGACTGAAGTGACATCATTAATGAATCCTTCAAGTTCGTTCTGCGCCCGCGTGGTATCGCCGTTCTTAATTGCTTCCTGAATACCACCGATAACCGGAGTAACGAAGTTGTTGGTGTACCAATCGAAGGCCATTTGACGGGCAACAGTGTCGTCTGTCTGGTGCATGGCGAACAGTATTGTCGGATCAGCGGCTTGCTTAATCAACTTGGTAATCGAAGCCTTGTCGCCAAACTTGGCAGGATTGTCCAGACGCTTCTGAAGTTCCTTGGTTAGTTCCTTGAAACTCTTTCGGATGCCGCCAGTGACAACGCTGATGAAGTTCTCACGGGTACTCTTTAGGAAGTCCGAGAATGCAGTGTCTAGGTTGTCGCCGGTCTTGTCACTTGCGTTTAGGATGTCTAGCATAGACTGAGCATCCAGCGATCCCAACTGAGCCAACTGCTCTAGCCATGCCTTCCAGCCTTCTTGCAGCGCCTTAGGGTAGGTGCCGAAGTCCCCGTTCTTGATTGCGTTTTCAAGGTTGCCCGAATCAAGACCATTTACCTGACTCTCAAAGATCAGTCTGTAGATTTCGTCAGGTGTCTTGTTCTGGCCGAGCCTTGTAGCCATCTCTAGTTGGTTAGCAATCTCGTCCCACTCAGGAGCAACCTGAGCGAACGTGTCACCGATGAATCGTGTTAGTAAGGCACTGAACTTCTTAGCAGTGTTGCTGATAAACTCAGAACTCTGCGATCCAAGTTCGATTGCGGCAATCGCATCCTCTTGTGCTTGGAACACTCCGTCAGTAAGAGCCTTAATCGTTTCATCTGATAGTAGACCCTTAGCAACAAGGTCAGCAATTGTAGTACCGAACGGGCCAACCTGAGCATTGATGATTCCTTCCCAATCCCCAACGCTCTGAGGGTTGACGGAATCAATTATGCCTTGGACTAGCGGTGTCCAGAACTTTTGAGCGTTTAGGCGCTCAGCCTCTTGCTGCGCGGCTTCGCTGAAGAAGGTGTTCTTGAACTCGTCAAGGGTTATGCCCCAATCGTCTGCAAGGCTTACTCCTAGTTTAGTTCCTAGGGTCTTGTACGCTGCTTCGATTGCGCTATCGCTTAGGCCCGGATCAAGTTGTGAGACTTCAGCAGCGAACGACTTCATCAGTTCGTCACTGCCAGTCAGCACACTGTTAGCAATCGAGTTTGTCTTAGACATCTCTTCGAAGAACAAGTCGTACTGAATCTGGTAGTCGCCGCCGTTCCTAATGATTTCAGCGTTTACCTTGTCAACGTAGCCCTTCCAGCCGTCAAGAATGGTCTTGCTGGTTTCTTCAAGCAACTTGTGGTATGCCTCGTCGGTCATACTGTTGATCTTGTCTATATCGTTAGCAATGCTTAGGCGCGAAGGCAGACCCGGAACTAGTGAGATGCCGTATGACTCAGCCGTTCCCGGTGCAGGAGCCTGTGTGTTGTCTAGGAAGTTCTTAGCCTGTGCGCGTTGAATTGCGGCCTGTGCGTCGATCTGCGCTGCTGCGACACGACGAGCCATCTGCTCCGCTGCATCTGCTTGCTCACCGAAGGCGGCGGCTGAAGCCTTAGTCGTTGCGATAAGGTCATCCATTGACTTGTTTGCATTGCCGATCCACTCTACCAACAACGACAAACCGACCACTACCAAACCAACGCCGGTAGCAGCCCAAGCCGCTCTTGCCGCTGCCGCTATTCCACGGAAGCCTGTTGCGATTAGTCCCTGTATAGCGGGGATCACACCCATGGCGGCGCTCGTACCTGAGAACTTAATCATCTCGATACGCGCAGCCAGCACTGCTAGTTGAACCTTTTCAACGATGCCCTTTATCAAGCCCCACTGAGTAAACATTCTGATTAGGGACGTTAGGATCGCTGCCCCAAGAATGATACCTAGAATCTTGCCTAGCCCACCAAGAGCGTCGGACACACCGCCTATGCTATCAACGATCTTTCCGAATCCATCTACCAGTTGGGCGGTGACAACAATCGCGTCAGCAACGCGCCGAACCATAAGGTCGAATACGGTGTTAACTCCGTCCTGAATGTCGCCTAGAACCTTTACTATACTGTCAAGAACCTTGTTAGCGTCTGAGGCTCCATCAGTCATGATCTTCCAAGCGTCCGTCACACGGACCTTGATGTAGTCAAAGTTCCTCTGAATGGCCTCTAGGATGGCTATAACGGCCCCTAGAGCGCCGATAAATACCTTTACGCCTCCACGGGCCATGGCAGCGAAATTAGCCTCTGCTGCGCCCGCTTCTGTGCCTACGGCCTTGATCGACTTGCCAACATCCTTTGCCGAAACAACGATGCCGTCTAGAACGTTTTTGTACTTGCCACCGTCGATGATTGCGTTCTTGAAGACGTAAGTTACAGCGCCAAGTCCCATGACCGCGCCAGCAGCAGCAAGAAGGGCACCGGCTATTCCTGTGACAACGGCGACAAACGCTGCGAACTTAGAGAAGCCCTCGATAACCTTTGGATTAGCCTCAGCCCACTGTCGAACGTTATCAACAATCTTGCTTAGGTACTCGATCACTGGCTTAGCCCAATCCGCTATTCCCGAACCGATAGATACTTTCAAGCCTTCCCATGTGCGCTGCATTCCGCCGACTACAGCCTTCCACGAGTCTGATATGCCCTTCCAGTTTTCCTCAAAGTACTTATGTGGGTCGCCGTGGAATAGGTCGAACTTCGCTAGGTCAGGCATTCCGGTCTGGATGCGGCGAATCTCGCGGTCAACCAAGGCCAGTAGAACAGGAACAGAGTTAGCCGTTGACATCACGCCAAGAAGATTCTTGCGCTGAGCATCACCCAAGTCCATGGTCATAGCGGCCAGAACGTGAATCTGATTCTTTATACCGGCGTACTTGCCCTCAGGGAAAACGGCCTCGTAGTACGATCCGTATTTAGTTACGTCTTGGATTCTTGCCTGAACAGCGTCGTCCATCTCGCTGAAGCCAGCAAGGAATCCTTGGAAGGTGCCCTCTAGCGCTTCCTTTGCTTGCTTGCTTGGCTTAACCAACTGAATGAAGATTTGTCGGATGGCTCGACCCGCCATCGTTCCTCGCATACCAAGGTCAGCAAGATCGCCAAGTTGCTGTAGGACATCTTCGAACTTAACGCCTAGCGATGCGGCGACAGGACCAACCATCTTGAAGGACTGGATTAGGTCGCCAAACTCGGCAGCGGTCTTCTGAGTTGCGTAGAACAACTTCTCTACAACGTCAGTCGTCTTAGATAGGTCGCCATGGTAGAATTGTGTGATGACCGAGTACACGCCCTTTAGAGCAGCCTCAAAGCCAACCTCTGTCATTGTTGCAGCCTTTAGGACTGCTGTGTGTCCCTTAACTAGTTCGTTAAGGTCATCCATACTATTGACGACAACACCTGTCATCGATCCCCAATAGTAGAAGCCCTGAGCGATATCCGCGACTGGCAGTAGTTTGATGTCACGCGCAACGTTTAGCGCTGCGGTTGACAAGGCGCTCAGCCTGTTCTCTATTCCGTTCTCGCCACGACCAAGGAATCCCTTCTGTGCCGCCTCGTCAAAGAATCCGATAGAACCAGCGGCCCTGCGAATAGCGAAGTCGAAGTCACCGAAGGTCTGCATGACGCTCTTGAATCCATTGAAGATTCCACGAGCAAACCTTTCTAGGTCAGCACCAGCAGCCTTGAATCTATATGAGGCACGGAGAACAGCGTCCATTTGCTGTTCGAAGAAGGTCAGCCTTCCGGAGACTCGCTGCATGTCTTCGCCCCATCTCTTCTGAGATGAGTCGGCGCGGTCAACGGCGGAAGCGTATGACTTGATCTTGCCAGCATCAAGCGCCTTGCCTGTCCTGACTGCTTCAGCAGCGGTCTTAGATAGACCACCCTGAAGGCTCTTCAACTCACTATATAGCGCTCTGAATCCTGAGAACTGGTTGCTGTTCCACAGTGTTGAATTCTTTCGCAGAACCTCTAGACGAGCGATCAGTGTATCGAGTGCTGCGCGTTGCTGCTTCTCCATAGAGATAGCATCACGAGCGCCAGATACCCACTGCTTAGCAGCAGCAGCCTTAGCAGCAGCCTCTTGCTTTGACTTTACGATCTGGTCCTGCATCAACTTTGCCTGACGCTCCATCTCCATCTCGTCTGCGACACGAGACTTTACTTGCTTCAGGATTGCGTCAGTAACCTTAGGGCTGTTGCGTAGGTAGTCGTTTACGCGAGCGGTTAGTTCTTTTTCGTAGGCGGTCGCTGTCTGAGTGACCTTAGAGTATTCAATGCGGGCACCCTTAGCACCCGAAGTTGCGTTCTTTAGTTTGTCTGTCTGCTGAGCAGTCTTAGACTCTTCCTGTCCGAGTTTCTCAATCGCTTGAAGGGCACGGTCAAGTTGAGCCTTGGTGTCTGTTAGTTCGGTCTGAAGTTTCTTGAAATCATCAATCAACTTCAATTTGCCAGCAGCACCCTTTCCGAATTCAGCAAGGGTGGTCTTCATGTCGTTCAGTTGACGAACAACACCACTCCATGCCTCATCATCGGCAACGGCTAGTCGTAATGTAATTGTTGCGGTACTACTTGCAGCGACCATCTTTACCTAGGCACGAAAAAAGAGGCCCACACCAAGACTGCACACATTTAACATCTAGTGTTAACCTTGTGTAGTCCTAGCATGGGCCTCCTGTTATTGCTTCTTTTGAAGCCGGGTGTAAAAGCCCTGTTCGTCGCCCTGTAGGAACGATTCGAAGTAGGCCATTATCCTTTCTGGCTGATCCATGACGCCGCCTTCGAAGGGCAGCACGGATAAGCCGGTGGTATACATAAGCAACATGCGCCTTCCCTTGCCGCTCTGCATGAACTCGTACTCATATGGAACTTGGTTCCGACAGAGAACGTAGAGTGAATATGCATCAGCGATTTCGGGATGCTTCTCCATGAAGGAGCGCATGTTAATGTTCGGAAGCGAAAGGTTACTTGCTAGTTCTTTTGCTTTTAGAACGTTCGTCTTGCGTTGGTGTTAGTCCGTTGAAGTGTTCAATCAATGCAACATCAACTACGGCAGCAGCGCCACGGTCTAGTTCTTGGTAGTTTTCCGGAGTTGCCGGAACATCCAAACTCCAACCAGTGACAATCATCTCAAACAATGCAGTTGAGAAGTCATCTGCCTGACCCGGCGTGAATCCCTTATCGGAATCCCAATCAGCCGGTAGTTTGTCTAGAAGCGTTCGGAACTGCTTCTTAGAAACGCCCTGACGGACCTCTAGGTAATCACCCTCGCCTAGATCGAGTTTGGTGGTTTCGTTTCCCACCAGTTTTAGAACACCCATTTAAGTTTTTCCCTTCTGTGAGGTTAAGTGAGGGGAGCGGCAGCGGCAAGAAGTCACTCCCCTCAGAGTCAGTAATTCTCTTAGAACGCCGTTGACTCGTCAGTGACGAGTGTCAGATCGAAGATCGGATCACCGTTAAGCGGACGAAGAATCGTCGCCTCGACAGACTGCTCGATGTAGTCGCCAGCGTTTAGCGGCGCACCGATCATGTTCCATCGAACGCGAGGAATATCAATCGTCAACTTGTGCTTAAAGCCTCCGCCGATTGTCTCGCCTTCAAGGTCAAGACTTACTGCGAACTCGCTCTCATTCAAGAACAAGTCGAAGTCATCGTCGTCGGTGAAGTCCATTGTCAACGACAGGCCAACATCACGTACGCCAAGGGCGGTTCGCTTCCAAGAACGAGTCTTGCGAAGGGTACCAATCCTTTCTACGTTGTTGCCAAGAGTGAACGTGAAGTTCTTTACGTTCCCAAGGTCAACGCTATCTCGTGAGACAGACGCGCCTGTGAAGTGGAACGGTAGAACATCATCGTAAGACTCAGATGACGTTGATGAGCCACGGCTTTCTCGTGTCGTACCTTCTAGTCCCCAAGAAGCGGTGACAATTTCGTTGAATGCTGCGCTGATGTCCAAGGTGTTAATTCGGATACCACCGTAACGCATTACCAAAATGTCGCCAAGGCTACTTTCGAACGTGAAGGTCGGAGTGCTGGCATTACCCGGCGTAAACGTTGCTGAATACGCGCCGCTTCCAAGGCTGGAAGGGGTAATAGTGCCAGAGTGAGAAACCGCGCTCTTTAGGAGATTTCTGATTCCTGTTGGAACCAACTCCATATCCATCGAACCTGAGACAGAGTATGCACTAGGCATAGCAACTGATCGGTCGCGTGATCCACGCAACTGCTCAGGAATGATGTAGTCCCAAGTGCTGTCTACGTTGAAAGCACTTGCGGGTAGGAAGATAGTTGGGGCAACGGTCGTACCTTCTGTAGATTCGATACCGTAACCAACATATCCCACTGAGGAAAGAGTCATATTTACTCCGGTTTAATCCTGATGCTGATATTGCCTTTCGACTATCAGCGTGGTGACTGCCGACCTTACGAATGCATCGCCTCGCACATCCGGCACAAAGTTAGTGGACTGAACGGTAAGATTGCGAACGCCCGACAGACCATCAAGTTGGCGCTTCCCTAGCCTACGCAAGTGGGCGCGTAGAAGGCTGGAAGCCCGGACCAACTCACGGGAGCCAGAGACTTCCGAAACGAGTGGGTCAAAGTAGTCGGACTGGTTGATAACGAAGACGATGTTAATAACAAGATTGCGGACATCGTATCCGGCTCTACCGACAGTTTCTAGTTTTGGCTCGTCTACTACGGGAGCGACGAATGCATACGGATACTCATCTACGAGTACCAAGCCCGGATCGTCCCACTTGACATCCGTTAGCGGCAGAAAGTCCTGAAGACTATCATCGTTGAGAGTCCTCACTTCTTCTATCAATTTGTCAATAACTTCTTCCACTACAGTCCTGCCGTTCTTCCTGCTGACATAGAGTACACTGACGTTACCGTACTCTCAGGCATTCCTTCGAATATGTTGGCAACAAAGTACTTACTAATCTGCTCTAGTGCGCCATCCAAGCCTTCCTGATCGAAGAACCAGAAAGGTCGAGCGGGCATGTTAACCCATCCCGAACCGGATGCAAACCGCACAGGACCACCGATCTGATTCATGGCCTTAGCGCCCTGAATAGATGCGGAGAACGTGCGGGAATAAGTTTGACCACTTACATAAGTTTCCCCTGAGTAACCAGCCTCACCCAAGTCACCGCCGCCATATGGCGACTTGTTACCTGTGCGAAGCGGTGTAGGGTCAATACGGACAGAGAGGTTATTTTTATTCAAACCCCACTTGATAAAGGAGTCGATAGCGCCCCGATAAAGAGCGCCGCTCTGACGGAGAATGGGATGGTCAGCGCCGTATCCTCGATCCTGTCGAACCCTCTGAGTATAGGCAGACAGAGGTTTCCATCCACCGACCAGAGAGCCACCAGACGTGAAGTTGGTTGACCATCTACGTGCTATCGGTGAAACACCAGCAGCCATCAAGAATGGCGAATTGAGTGTCTCATAGGTTCGTCCAAGACCTTTCGCTATGCTGTTGAATTGAGTATCGACCCAACCCATTCGGTCAACCGTTATCTTGAACACTACCCGATCCTGTTGCGCTTATACTTGTACAGAAGATCGACAATCTGCTCATCGATGTCTTCCACAAGGGCGACTTGATTGAAGTTGGTTCCGCCCCTGAAGAGAGGCTGAAGCAACTTGATAGTCTCTAGTCCGGTTGCGTGTTTAATAGGGCCGGGGATCGTGGCGTAGCCAGCGGTGTAGGTCACGGTCCAGATGTATTCTCTGAACCACAGGTTCCTAAACTTGTCTACCCACTCAACCAGTCCAGCCTTGCCATCAACGATAAGGCCAGAAGGCTCTACGGTTCGAATGTTCTGGTAGACATCAGTACCGTAGATTTCAGAGATTTCAACAACCGGGTACTCATTCAAGTACAACTTGGCACGATTGTTTCCTTGAATACGTTCAGTGTATTCAGTAAGTTCGAAATCGTGTTCGGTGTAGTCCTTGATGTTCTGTGTGGCCGTCTCGATAAAAGTGTCGATATAGGCACCGGCCCCTTCAATCAACTGCCACTGCTTGTCCGTAACAGGAAGAGGCCAGTTCTTTAGTTCTGCGGCTGTAATAAATGCCATTATGCTGACCTTCTCTTCTTCTTACGCTTCCTATGCCATAGGTTAGTGCGGCGAGCCTTTAACATGGCTACCTTTGCCTTGCCGCGTAGACTAAAGTTCACCGTCTTGTATCGACGCTTCGCCGCTGCCGACTTGATTAGGTCGCCCTGCGCCGTCTTCTTCTTGCGGTCTTGGATCAGACGCTTCCGCGACTGTGTTGCTGCTTTGATCGCCATTAACAACTTCCTCGACCTTGTTGATAACCATGGTCCTGAAGTTTGACCACTGGTAGTCCTGAACGCGGCTTAGACCAGCCTTAGACATTCGCTGAGCCTCGTTAGGGTTTCTTTTGATACGCAGGATAGCCTTCGCAATATCCTGTGGATCAACGTTGCCGTAGCGCGTAGACGATTTGTGGACTTCCCAATCTATGATCGGAAGACCAACACCGGCTGGTGATGCTACCTCCCAACCGGCTGCGTATTTCGGAACAACTACCGGAACTCCGCAAGCCATCGCCTCAGCAGTTGGAAGACCAAAGCCTTCAACCTGAGAAGCGCTGACGAACAGATCGAGCGAATTGTAAATCTCTGCTAGGCCGGGATTCTTAGGCTCTCCCGTTAGTTCGGGAACGTTAGCGTTAAACTTGTGCATCAACGGGTTGAAGAACGTAATGTCCTGAACTCCGTACATTTCAGCAACCTCTGGAAGATTCCAGCCGTCCAGCCAGTAGTGCTGGTAAGGTACCGTGTGCAGATACAGAACAATGTCCTTCTGCTTGTACTGGTGCTTTAGAATGCTCATCGCTTCGATGATACGCGGAATCTGCTTGCGACGAACGTTGGTCGCAACGACTCCTACCACGAACTTGCCTTCCCACTTCATCTGCTTACGGACTGCATCGCGCATCCCGTTGTCTCGTGGAGCGGTGTTGAATACCTCGTGATCTACGCCGTGATAAACGTAGTCAACGTTCTTGCCTAGGTAACGCTTGACAACCTTGGTACCATAATCAGTACAGGTAAAGAAGGGCAGGATGCCAAGCATCTTGCGCCAGTCTCTCTGCGCTATCGGCTCTCCCTCAATAGGTACGTATCCGAGAAAACGGTTCCCATCTGGTATAACGGAAGAGGCCGTGACGAAAGTGCCCGGATCGCACGTCGTATAAACGACATCCGGCCTGAAGTCTTCGATGACGCCGGGAGCGTCGTGGAAGCCCCAAACGTCGCCATTGTAGCCTGAGGGTGCATAAAAAGCCCCATAATCACTAGTTGGAGTGATGCTTCCGTCAGTTAGACCACCTAGGGAAGCAACCTCCCATCCTTTACTTTGAAACGCTAGGGCTGCTTCGGCGTTGACTCGTCCGAACCCCGTCTTTAGCATCGGGCTGTCGCCCACTATCAACACGCGCATTCTTTTCTTCCCTTTCTGTAGCCTCGACCGATTCCTGTACGTACTTGTTTAGATCATTCTCTGTGAAGAGTTTCTTGCCGTCAACGGTTTCATTGAAACCCTTGAACCAAGATCGTCTGATCCAATTCTTCTTCTCTACAGGGATTGTCAGCAGCCCACCTTCTGCAACAAGAAGACCGTCGTAGAAGTAAACGATCATCTTGGCGTCCATACGACGCTGATGCTTTAGCGTAACTGTTTTGCCCAATTGTTTCTCCTTTTAGAAGAACTTCTCTCCGGTCTTCTTTGATGCTTCCACCAAGAACATCGGATCAACGCCTTCTGCGAGACTTGATGCATCCTCATAGTCGGTAGGCGGAACCTGACCGGCTGTTTCGAAGATATCACCAGCATCGAAGGCGTCTCTTACGAGCGTGTCCATTTCTAGCGGTGAAACATCATTCACAATGTTGCCACCAGTATAGACATCGAAATCTCCACCCGCCACCTGAACGGTGTCGTGGTTTAGTTCGGTAGCCAACTCGTCATTATCAACGTCGTCATGTGACTCTTCGGAAAGAGCGACACGAGCATCTTGATCGTCCTGAACTGGCATTCCTTCAGCACCGTGTAGGTACTGCTCACTGGCTCGCTCTAACTCAGCGTCATTGCGATCCTGTACATCAACCATTAGTCTCTCCACATGGGAGTAAAGGGGCCAAGCCGAAGCCTAGCCCCTTCCACTCACCTTAAATATCCGGCGTTAGGGTGAAGTTCTGTAGCAACGATGCTGCACCTTCAAGAGCGAAACCGAAGTAGCCCTTGATGAAGTAGTCAACGCTGTCACGAGTCTTCGCCAGTTCCTCGTACGTCCAATCCTTGTGGACAAGCAAGGTTGCCTTCGAAGCATCGAAGAACAGAATCTTGCTGTTGTCGCGCCAGTGATTGTCAAGCACGAACGGAAGACTGTCATAAGTCATTACCCGGAAGCCAGCGGCGATTTCCGTCGAGTTGACGAATTGCTGCTGAGCCTGAAGCAATGAGTTAATCATCCTCATGACTGGACGAGTTGCAACCGCCATCGTAGCGCCCGCACCAACAACTCCCGTTCCTGATGCTTCGGCTGCGGCGTCGATAGCCTTGTCTAGCCACTTTAGGCTTAGATAGTCTCCACCAGCATCGACAACCTGACCGGGACCGCCATCGGCGGTGTACAGGCTAGAGTCGTCGGTAATCTGGTACAGAATACCCTTAATGTCATTGTTACCACCGTTAGCGGTAGCAATGTCCGTAGACAGCCTTTCTACGATTGCTTGCTGGTGTTCCTCAATGCTTAGCGCCAAAGCGTCAAACGTTGATCCAGCGGCCTCTTGCATAGGGCCAGTGACCTCTCCACGAGTGTACAAGTACTTCATCGTGTTCGAAACCTTACCGTAAGTGCTGTCCGTAGCAGATGGTAGCGGACCACCATCAATGCTCCAAGATGCACTAGGAAGGCTCAAACGCTGTCGAATGAAGTATGTAGCCGTAGCCCATGGTCGCTTGTTGACCGCGTTGTACAAAGTCGGAGACTTTGAAGCGAAGTCACGAATAGCGCCATCGACTACCTCAGGGATAAGGTACGTGGCAGCGCTTGATGCAAGATCAAGTGCCTTACGAATATCCATTATCTCTTTTTGGTTTCCTCTGCGAGACGAAGGCCAAAGCGCAACTTATCTGAAGGCGACATGCTCTTCATAAGTTCTGAGAACTCTTGTTCCTCAGCCTTCTTAACTAGAACGTCAGGAGCCGGTGTTGCCGGAATTCTCTCCCTTAGTTCGTTAATTTCTGCCCGCAACCCGGCAATCTCGCTTGCAGCCTTCTCCAAGATGTCGCTAGCAACTGTCTGAGTATCCTCTGACTTGGTAACGACCTTCTCTGAAGACTCGGCTGAGGCCGTGTCCGTTGCACCCTCATCATCGCTCAGAACCAACTCAGCGATAAGTGAGGACATTTTTCGATGCATACCGACCAGTTCCCTGATCTTCTTAGCATCTTCCTTAGTACGCGATGACAGTGCCTTCTCGACAACCTTATCTTCGGCAGTAGTGACTTCTGGTTCTGAAGTTTCCTGTCCTGAAGCGGCTGCTTCCTTGGCGCTCTCTACGCTCTTCTCTTCTGCTACCTTTTCATCGGTAACGTTCGGAGTGTCTTGTTCTGACATATCTCCCTCGGATGCCGCATCAGCGGCTTTCTTTAGAACGGTCCCGAATGACGGTGTGTAGATAGGCTTAGTAGTTAAACTTACCTCTTCTAGTGTCGCATCATAGAATGTGCGAACACGACCAGCACTCTTTTCGTACTCGTCCTTATAGTCATGGACCTTACCAAACACGCTCATGCCATACTGATAAGGCTTGCCCGTTCTAGGGTTAACCGTATCTAGTTTACGCCATAGTTTCTGTGCGCGGTAGTCATCCTGATCCAACTCGACCTCGACACCCAAATCGAAATTCGGTGTGACCCAAGCCTTTACGACCTCTCCCATTTCTGCGAGAGCGTCGTTCTTGTTGTGCCAGTTCAAAAATGGAACTGGTTGCTGCGCTATTTGCGCGGCGAACTTTGTGACAAGTTCCGGCGACAAGCGCTCATTTTGTAGGTCGATCCCTGTTCCGGCTGCTACGCCTTTCAGAATCCATCGGCCATCTTCGGTTGTCGCCTTTTCAAGCGGCATCTCCAAATCGAAATCAAACTTTTTCATATCCACTATCTGTCACCCTGTTTCGATTGATCCGCCTGATTTGGCGATAACTGCTTGGTCGGAGCGGCGTTCGAAGGGTTGCGCTGACCAGTGGCAGTCGTTCCGACTCCACTGATTGGTTCAGCCACCATCTGTTGCTCCGCTAGTTTTAGTACCATGTCAATCGGCATGATTCCAGCAGGAGTCCAGATCATTGGCTTAGAGCCAAGTCCATCTGGAAGGGCTGGCCTACCCATCTCGTTCAAAACGTCATCGATAGTCATTCGACCCATCTTCTGGTGCTGATCCCAAATGTCAACTTGTTCACGGCGGCGGCGAAGATCGGCTTCGACTGACTCGACAGCGATATCCTCCCATCCGAAGATCGTTTCTAGAAGTTTGAAGTTAATCTCGTCTTCTATGATGATCTGACGCGGGCGGATAGATTCTGAATGGAAGGCTTCGTTCTGCTCTTTAGAAACAGCGCGGCCTGAGTTTTCGTGGATACCTAGTTTCTCTAGGTCCACTTCTAGAACCATTGCTATTTCTTGGCGCAGGAACTTACGTCCCTCCATGAACTCCATTTCGACACGAGTAGACACGCTTTTCTCGACCGACACATCTCCTTCGATAAAGAGCGGTCGGTGTGCGTTCTCTGGCCCGGTGTAGTTGGCCTCGATCCATTCGCGTGCGCGAGCGGCTTCCGCTGCGTCAGCAGTCTTAGCCACGAAGATCGTACCTGTTTGGGCTGCGTTCTTAAAGAACGACTCGTTGTACTCCATTGCGAAGATATCCTGAGCAACGGAACGCTGTAGGGCGTACAGCGGGCTGATGCCCGTCACATCGCTTTCAGGGTCTTCAAGAGTAAAGTGGAGTATCAGTTCATCTGGATACTCAATGGCATCGTTATCATTTGCGACAGGACCGTAGCGCCAACGCACTACCTCTCCGCCAATGATGATCGGAGTCATGAATCGAGCATTCAACCGTCGCGCCTTCATAGGCGTCCCGTTCAGGCTAAGGATGATGACCCAATAAGACTCACCAAAGATATCTAAGTCCTTGTACGTAAGGCGCAGCAACTTGCGGTACTGCGACTTTCGGAAGAAGGACATCAGGGCAGCAGACTTAGACTTGTCTACCGCGATAGTTTCTTGCGGATTCGAAGAAACGATGTTGAATCCGCCTGTAGAAAGGAAGTTAGCCTTGCGGTCAACTGCTGAGCGAATAACAGGGTGCTGTCGGTACATCTCGTAAAAGATGCCCATCTGCCCCTTCTTCTCGTGAACCGCAATGTCGTTGAATACAGACTTAGCGTTACCAAGTAGAGCAAACTTAGGTCCAAGGCCCGGTGGCGTTATTGTGACTTGCGCCTTTTCTAGTACGACCTCATCGGCCTTTTTTCTACGTGCTGCCATTAGAGCCTCTTAAACGAGAACGACATCTTTACAGGAAGTCCTCTGACCGTATCAAAAGAAACGGACCACGCGGTTCGACCGACCTTAGGATCAGTCTCGATACCGCTCTGAACGATTCTTCTAACCTCTTTCAGCGCTCGCTTAGACGCGGGCGTGATTTCGGTTTTTGTGACCAGCCTATCCAACTCCTGAACTGTCATTTATCGGGTATCCTTGGCCTTCTGTGACGCCCTCACGGGCCATTCCACTTCGTTGCCACACCCACGGCATGGCCCCCATACCCTTCCTTCTGCGGAACGGTACAAGTCGCGGTACTTGATGGACAGAATGCCTTCGCTTTCTTTTCCAAAAAGCGTTCCGCAATTCTGACACTTTATATCCTTCACCTATATGGCCCCTAGAGCCTTGGCTTCATCGCCCGTGTCGCACCATTCCTCACAGAATCGGTTCCACAGCGGAAGGCCCATGGCATAGCGGAGTTGAAAGGGATAAACCTTAGTTAAAACCCTTATGTAGTCGTGTGCGCGTCGAGCAAGTGCTTTCGGCATTGAGCGACTATGCTCATACGGAAACACGCCAAAGTCGATTCGACCGCCCTTGTTGTCCTCTTTCGGGTGGCGGTACTTGTCTTCGTCTCGATTCCAGTTTTCTAGAACCTGACTTCTGAACTTAGCGTCCAAGACTAGTGAATCTGACTGGTACACGTTCTTCTCCGTAAAGCGCCAGCATTGCCGACCAGAAGAAGTCGTCGGGATCGCCAGCGAATTTGAAACGCCCTGTCTCAGTTCTCTTTCGTTTGATACCGTGAGTCTGAGCAAAGAACTTTTGATGATTAGGGTATTCCACCTTATCGGTCTGTAGGTCGCCCTTAAAGGTCGTAGCCCACCGTTCTTTCATGTCGTTAGTGAAGTTGATCGTCTCGACTGCGCCAGATGTCTCTAGTTCACCGTGTCGAGCGCGTTCACCAAAGTACTGTCCAGCGCCAGTCTCATCGATTGAGATACGCGCTGGTCGGATTGTCTTGATGAGTTTCTTAATTGTGTCAAACTGCTCAGGATACGTCTGCTCACCGGCACTGATTTCCTGAAAGTAGATCAGTTTCTTCTTGGGACCGTGTTCGACTACCGTGATAACGGTTGAGTCTCTCTTGGAAGCAAGGTCTACGCCCATGGTTAGTGGATATTCCGACTGATATAGGTTCGGCCACTTCTGCCAAGGCTTGTCGTTAGTTCTGCACGCTACGAGAAGTTCGTAAGGGAAGTACGCCTCTGTCTCATCAACGAACATGCATTCGAATTCTGTCTGGAACTCTAGAATGCCCTTGCCTTCGGCAAATCCGATTTCCAGAATGTCGATCAACTTCTGAGAAGCGAACTTCTCAATGCGCTCTTCTGTTCCCATTTCAGGGGCTTTGAGCATGGCTTCGGCAACATCTTCGTAGGTGCCGCCCTTGACCATGAACTTAGAGTGCCACCATGGAACCATGTGCTTCGACCACTTATCTGTGTTCCATAGATCGTAATAGAGTCCGGACTGACCTAGCGGAGTACTGACAACTGTAACTCGCCCTGAGCCTCGGATAATAGCCGGAAGACCGGCTTGCCACAACTTAGCAAACTCTCTAATGTGAGCGGCTTCGTCGTAGTACATGTCCTTCTTACCACCGCGAACAGCACTTGTTCCCGGCTTGGACACAACTGATGATGTATATGGCGGCTGATGGAACGCTAGTTCCTCAGCGGCATTCTTCCACTTAACAGGCTTGAATCCAAAAGGAGTCCACAAGTCATCGATGGACGAGTAGAGCATATCACCGATCTTTAGTTTGTCGGCTGCTTCGTCCTGCGTTGTAGAGACGATGTTGGCGTTATAGTTACGCCTCGTCGCTGCTGAATGTGTCGTCTCTATCGCTATCAGGGTCGAGAACCCTAACTGTCGGCTCTTGTTCACTATCCGGAAGGTTGAGTGATCGTTCAGGAAGTTGATCTGAAACGGTTCTAACTGTAACTTCTGGCCTTCCAGTTCCGTTAGGACTTCCGCCCACACTGTCGGACTCGATACCAATAAGGATTCTAAGTCGTCCGGCGTCAACCCCTGCTCTCTCAAAGACGCTAAGAATTGGTTTCTCTTTATCAGGTGTTCCTTCGTCATCCGTCTTCTCAATCTGGTGGACGATGTTCAACACCGAATTCCAGACTTTCAATCGCTCTGTGACATCCTTGCGGAAGTACTTCTCTTCGTCGCCGTCTGAATTCTTCACTGTCTCTTCAAGGATGACAGGAATCAGGTTGCGACCGAGTAGTAGAAGCATGATCTGTGCTTCGCGCTGAGCGGATACCGCCTTACCGTCCTTAATGACACTACGAATGTACTCGTAATGATCGGGTGGAAGGACATCCCTCATCTTTAGCAGGATTTCACTGGCTAACTCTGTGGGAAGAAGGCTCTTCTGCTTATTCTTCGATCCCTTGGGGCGACCACGCTGACGCTTTACTTCTGTTGCCTTCGTTTGGAAGGCGGCACCCCTAGGTTGACCTTGTGTTTGACGCTTCTGTGCGTTCTGAACAGGTCTTGCTTGGGAACTGAGTACGTCGGTCATTGGTTCCTCGTTTTCAAGGCATAACAAAAAGCCCCCTAGCCCGAAGGCCAAGAGGCTTTTCTACGTGCCGGTTCGAAGGCAGACACGCGAATTATTGGAGCCGCGCTTCGGATTTGAACCGAAACTAAGACGTTACAAGGGTCTGGTGCTAGCCGTTGACACTAGCGCGACTTGGCGCGGGTACAAGGATTCGAACCCTGAGTCGCGGGTTTGGAAGCCGCTGGTTTAGCCGTTAACCGACACCCACACATATTGGACAGGACCAAGTTTACTGTCGTTTCCTGTCATTGGACTGTGGCTCTCATGGAAGGAGTCGAACCCTCATCAAACGGTTAACAGCCGCCCGACCTACCCTTGGCCGACACGAGATTGAACCCCTCTTTACGCAATCTAATCGTCACCTTTCGGGTCTTATCCGAACGTGCTAACTTACACTAACAGGGTATGGAGCCGCATATCAGATTCGAACTGATTGCCTCGTTCTTACCAAGAACTTGCACATCCGCATGTGCTTAGGCGGCGCTGGACCGGCGAGTGAGATTCGAACTCACGACTTGAAGCGTATGAGACTTCCGTTCTTCCGCTGAACTATCGACGGTTAATCCTGCTTACCAGATACAGGGGCACTAGCGGGGACACCACCGTAGCGATGCCCTTCCGTGTCGGTCCATATAGTTACGCCTGAGGCGGCGTAGGTGTTGGTCTAGGTGACGGACTTGGCGGTGTCGGCTTAGGTGCCGGTCGCGTTGTAGTCGTTGTCATCGCTTACCTCCCTTTGATCCAATCAAATGGCTTTAAGCCCCTTCTCAACCTCATTTGGTACTGCGACGGAGAGTTGAACTCCGACCTCGGACTTGGCAAGCCCGCGTCATAGCCGTTAGACGACCACAGTATGGAGCCAATGTAGAGAATCGAACTCTAACCGGGACTTTACGAAAGTCCTGTCCTGCCGTTAGACGACAAAGGCTTGTAGTGGTGTACGGTGTCCCACACTATCCGCCCCGCGTAAGGGCTATAGTCGCGCATTTGGTACCCGTTGAAGGATTTGAACCTACAACTTACTGCATGTAAAACAGTCACTCTACCGTTGAGTTAAACGGGCTTGGTCCGACCTACGAGATTCGAACTCGTATCTCCCTGCTTGAAAGGCAAGTTTCCTAGTCCCTTAGAAGAAGATCGGTTGGTGCAGTCTTTCCCGCTGTCCACGAGCGGTCGGGAGTGATGCATCACCCTTGATCCGAGAACTCGGTTATTTGGTAGGCCACGTCAGATTCGAACTGACGACTTCTTGCATGTCGAGCAAGCGTTCTGCCACTGAACTAGCAGCCTATGAACAGGTATAACCGCTCGTAAGCGTCCCTGTTCTCATTTGGTACTCCTGACAAGATTCGAACTTGTATGCTGTGAGGCACTAGATTTTGAGGCTAGCGTGTCTGCCGTTCCACCACAAGAGCATTGTGCTTCATCCGACTTACGTTTCGGAGCGGAAGCGTGTTCACCATGAAGTCGTGAGTCAACTTCTGCCAACTGTTCCGGCTTATCTCACACACCCGGAACTCATTTAATTAGAAGAGGCCACAAGCCTTCATTGCAAGTACTACGATCACAATCACGATCACTAGTCCAAGAATTCCCATTGTATCCTCCGTATTTGGTACCGCATACAGGATTCGAACCCGCAATCTTCAGTCTGAGAAACTGACGCCTTAACCGTTTGGCTAATGCGGCTTGGTGAGTCGTGAAGGACTTGAACCTTCAACTGTTGGTTTAAAAGACCACTACTCTGCCGTTGAGTTAACGACCCATTTGGTGCCAACCCTCAGAATCGAACTGAGATGGTCGCGTTTTCAGCGCGATGCAATGACCTACTTTGCTAGGATGGCTTGTCAGTCGGTTCCATTAATGTCTACCGAAATCAACCCTATATGGCAGAAGGTAAGGGATTCGAACCCTTGGGGGCTTGCACCCCACCAGTTTAGCAAACTAGCGCAATAGGCCGCTATGCGAACCTTCTATGGCGGAGAGTGAGTGGATTCGAACCCCCACAACCTTTTACAGTCATCACCGTTTTCAAGACGGATAAGCGCACCAGTGCGACTCTCCTAGGTCGGTTCCGTTGCTATGAAGCACACGGTTTCCTTAACCCTATCTGGCGCAACGTACGAGGATCGAACTCGCCTTATTCCTGTTAGACAGACAGGTGGTTTCAGCCAGAAACCTAACGATGCTTGGTACCTCTCCTGAGATTCGAACTCAGACTGTAGCGTGTTTAAGACGCTGCTCTCTTCCGATTGGAGTAGAAAGGCTTGGCGAGTCCTGAGAGGATCGAACTCTCGACTAGTGGTTTAAGGGACCACCGTTCTACCGCTGAACTAAAGACCCATATGAGGGTTTTCGCAGTCGCCAGTAAACTGGATGCGTGGTGCCCACAACACTGATTTGGTCTTTCCCACGAGAGTCGAACTCGTACCCCTTTCAGGACTGGTTTCTAAGACCAGAGCGTATGCCAATTCCGCCAGAGAAAGTTTGGAGCGCCGTACAGGAATCGAACCCGCACATTCTGGTTGGAAGCCAGATATGCTAACCGTTGAACATCAACGACGCTTGTATGACAATTATATCAGGCTTGTCAAGCCCTATGTGGCTCCCTCGGTCAGAATCGAACTGACGTTTAGTTGTTTAGGAAACAACCGCGTTATCCGCTACGCTACGAAGGCTCGTTTTCGTGGTAGTACTCCGACTCCGGTGCGCCGCAGTCCAGACATTCTAGCACATTCTTTGGGTCTGGAACGAAAGCGTGGATTCTCCAAGGACAGTCAGGACCGCCATGGAAACCGCAACAACAATCACCACAACCGTAGTCGTCGTAATCTTTCATTTCAACCTCAATGTGGCGCTCCTAGTAGGATTCGAACCCACGACAATCCGGGTAGAAACCGGAAACTCTATCCGCTGAGTTATAGAAGCATTTGGAGGTTCCTGTCAGAGTCGAACTGACCAACATGTGGTTTGCAGCCACAGCCCTTAGCCGATTGGGTAAGGAACCTTGGCGTCCCCGGAGAGAATCGAACTCCCGTCATCTGCGTTCGAAGCGCAGCATTCTGATCCGCTGAATTACGGAGACTTATTACGCGACTTACACTACGGTGTTCTGGCAAGAGAAGTGACCGCCGAAGCGCGTTGATCTGGCGTCCCGCATTGGAATCGAACCAATGACCGCTTCCTTCGCAGGGAAGCATTCTATCCGCTGAACTAGCGGGACTTGGCTGGCCTGTAAGGATTCGAACCTCAGTTAACTGCTTCAGAGGCAGTCGTCCTACCACTAGACGATAGGCCAATTGGTACTTCCTCTTGGAATCGAACCAAGACATCCGGCTTTATAAGAACCGTGCCCTAACCGTTAGGCTAAGGAAGCATATTTGGTAGGCTACCAGAGAGTCGAACTCTGCAAATCCACGTTATCGGCGTGGCCCCTACAACCAGTTGGGCTGTAGCCTTTGGGGTGAATCCTGAGAATCGAACTCAGTTCGCTGGCTTCACAGGCCAGTGCCTTAACCGTTAGGCTAGAAACACCATTGGTTCCCCATGTAGGATTCGAACCCACATTCTGGCGGTTCAAAGCCGCAAGTCCTACCGTTAGACGAGAGGGGAATAGTCCCGCCAGTCGCTAGCAACGAGAGCGGGAAGAACTAGTCGCCTTTCCCTGTTCAGGGAAACTTGACTCCGTACGAGCGAAATCGCACGGGCTGTATTTGGTGGAGATACCCGGATTTGAACCGAGATTCAGCATCTTGCAAGGATGCGAGGTTTCCGTTACACACATATCCCCTTGGTGGCTAGCCGGGGAACGATCCCGGTTGTTCCTAAGAAAACTGATTTACAGTCAGTCCCCGTTACCTTACGGGCAACGTCGCCACAGCGTAGGCGGCACACCTACATTTGCTTTCCTTTCGGTAAGCGCCACAACTACGGTTAACACCCCTTTCGGACTGTGCCTAGGTTGCGCCTCCACCATACCAAGTCGCTTACACGTCTCGGCTACAGGCTTATCAATTGTTGGCCCGTTCGTCCAACTCTCTGGTCTAGATGGCAGGATTCGAACCTGCGACCACAGCCTTCCAAGGGCCGTACGCTAACCGGACTACGCCACATCTAGATTGGTTGCGGGAACCTGATTCGAACAGGCGATCTGCATGGTTATGAGCCAGCCGAGATAGACCACTTCTCTACCCCGCTACACTATTGTATCATCCGTGTCAAACACGATGGTGGATTCGACATCGAGCGGTGTATTCACCGTCTGCGAAACCGCCTACGACTATTGTATCATTGCTGTCAAGTAGTCGCTGCGTCATCGTCGCATCTTCGTGGCAGATAGAGCAGATTGCAGTGAGTTTCGTCACTTCATCTGCTACCGCCAACAATCCGGGCATCGGCCCGAATGGTCTTCCTGCGAAGTCTTTATCCAGTCCTACAACTATAACAGGCTTGTCAAGGCTCCAAGTTTGGAGGGTATCGACCAGACCGTTGTCGAAGAACTGTGCCTCGTCAACCGCGATCACGTCGGGATTGAAGAGATTCAGATCGTTCCACATGGAAAACGACGTTTCGGTGAAAGTCGCTGGAACTGCGAGTCCGTTACGACTCTCTAACATAGTACTACGTGTGTCAAGTGCCGGTCGGTACACTGTGTACTTCAGACCAGCAATCTCGTATCTTCGCAGTATACGTATTAGTTCTTCTGTCTTTCCGGAGAACATGGGACCAGTTATGACATGAAGCCATCCTGAGCGCCGCACATTATCCTCCTATAGTATATATACACTTTGAAGCGGAAAGTGTGACCATTTGGTCACTTATTCCCCTTTTTGGGCGTTTTCGACCTCTTCTATGAGGTTTGACAGCAATTCCGGGGCTTTCGTCAGGAATTCCAGCGTTCCGGGTAATCCTGCCACTGTTGAAGCGGAATTAGGGATCGGAACTACGAGCGCTTGACCCGATTTGGTCCTCAAAACGCCTGTCACCGCTCCGGGCAAGCCGTGAGGCTCGCCGGGACCGCTGCTTGCTAGCACAAACGGGAAATCAACCCGCAAAGCGGCTAGCGCTTCTTTTGCTTCTTGTAGAGCCGTCAACGGACTCCCCTTTCATCTGAGATGACACCCTTCAAGAGTGTCGGATAAACCTCGATCAGTTGATCGTGGATCATCAAAGCCAGTTCGCGCATCTCTGGCTGAACCGACTTGTGTGTTCGTAGTTTCAAGAAATGTCGCCATTCCCTAAGATTTCCGCCAACGACCATGCGCGTCAGCGTTCCGTTTGGCAGGATGTACCGGGCCAACTGCGGTGCAACGCCGTCTTTACGCATTTCACGGTAGATCGCCAACAGCCGCTCGTTTGTGTCCCTCATGACATCCATGTTGGATTCTGCGGGGCAGCAGAGCGAGCCATCATCGTGGTATTCGGCCTCAGTAAAGTCGCCTTCAATGAGTGGAACGTAGAACAATTCATCCGCGTTGGCGTCGTCATACTTCGTAAAGCGCTGAGACTCCTGCTGAAAGGAGAATAGGCGGTGCCGCACAAACTCGTGCGAGACTACCCGACTGCACTCCACAAAAACGATAGCGTGGGACATCTCGATCATGGACTCTTCACCAGAAGACATCCACTTTTCGATGATTGGCGTTCCATCCTTAGCGGTCTGTCCAAGGCGCTGAGCATTGGCTAGACCGTAGTCCCAACGACCGGCAAACTCGACAACAGGCTCAGGGTCAGTCCTGTGGCCCACAAACTCGCTCTGGTCACTGGTTAGCGGAACGTACTTTGCAAGATCGGGGAATGCGTCACGGATTCGGGTAAATCCGGGCTTCCTGATCTGGTTCGGCTGACTATAGTACAGCAGTTCCGCGTAAGGCATTTAGAAGAGCATCCTTCCTGCAAACGAGATTGAGATTCTGGTCAGGATAACGGCCAGAAACGCCACATACAACGGCATCGCCGCGAATGGTAGCGCGAAGTTCCAGATCGAACCAAGGATTACACCTGTGATTGCGAACAGAACTGCGATAAACAGAGTTGCGGTGAAATCACCGATTAGAGCGCCTAGCGTACTCGCCATGGTCTTACTTTACCTCGTACATTACTTCAAGTTTCGTACCGCAATTCGGGCACGCCTTGTTTCCTCGGCCCCACTTTTTCTTGGAGAAGGCGCGGGCGTAATAGTTACCTACCACGATTCCGCGTCCACTCTTCGTACATTTGGGGCACTTTGCAAAAACCGTAGGGTCGTCTGAAGTCAGAACAATATCCCTATTCACATCTAACCTCTTCTAGCAAGCGGTCCAACTACAGGTGTAGCACTTCTGGCATCCCTCTTCGTTGACGACTGTGCCAGAACAGTCATCTGAGTGTCCTGCTGCAACAAGAATAAATCCGCCAAACCCAATGTCGGGATTACCGTCTTTATTTCCTGTCTGCGGGTAGAAGCCCTCATCGGCCTTACGCTGCTTGAACGCCAGTTTACCTTCAAGATCGGCAATCTTCTGTTCAAGTTTGGCAATGACCTCATTTGGGTCTTCATGGTACAGCACTTGGATGTTTCGACTTCCGTCTCGGTAGTACGCAACACCCTTTAGTCCTTTCTCGTAAGCAAGATCGAATGCTTTTGCCGTCTCTTCAACGGTCTGGTTCTTCGGCGCATTGATAGTCTTCGAAACCGAAGAATCAACATACCTCTGAACGGCTGCTTGCATTGCGATATGCTCTTCAACTGTGATCTGCTGAGAAGTAACAACGTAGTCCGGCAGAAGCGGACCTAGTTTTTCAATGGCCTCAGGCTGAATCCAGCGCTTGCCTACCCTGTCATCACGCCAGTAGCCAGTGTTAAAGTACGGTTCGATTCCTGAGTTGACACCGGCCAGAAGACTAGTTGTTCCTGTCGGTGCTTGGGTAAGTAGAAAGATATTCCGTAGAGGGGCTGCTTTTTCGTGCCTCTCAAAGTACTCAGCAAGATATGGCCGCGACCACATTGAGTCTGACCACAGATTGGCTGGTCCCTTTCGGGTAGCGATATCCATAGAGGATTCAATAGCCGCATCCTTCATCTCCCTAAAGACACGCTCGGTAAAGGCTACTGCTTCGTGAGAGCCGTATCTGATTCCCAAGCGGACAAGAGCATCTGCGAGGCCCATTGCGCCAAGTCCGATACGTCGTAAGTCACGCTGTCTCTGTTCAGTTTCGGGTAGAAAATAAAAGTTCTTGTCAATGCAGTTGTCAAGGAACGCGATTGCGCCTTTGACATCGGAGCGGAAACGCTTAAAGTCGAAGATAGGGTCGCCGTCAAAACCAAAGGGGGTAACGTAGGCATTTAGATTCATTGCTCCTAGGTTGCAAACAGAGTAAGCGCCTAGTCCCTGCTCTCCACAGGGGTTAACACTAATGATCCTCTCGGTTCCATTAGCAGTTGAGAGAGCATTGTATCTATCGATAAAAACAACACCGGGTTCGCCGCTTGCGTGGGCTGATTCTGAAATTGCGTTCCAGAGTTCCCCAACGGCAATTGATCCGTAATTCTTAACTGGAAGTCCACGCCTCTTCCACCCGGCAAGATCGCCGTCCCATGATAGGTTATATTCTGGATGAGTCGTGTCGGGGAATACGAAGTCCCATCTAAGGTCATCGCCCCCGGCCAGTCCATCTCTCTGTCGATTGACTCTATCCATAAACTCGTCTGATATGGCGACTGATATGTTGGCATTCTCTATTCTGCCCTTCTCTGTCTTGGCCTTGATGAAGTTTAGCACATCGGGATGCCAGTCGTCCAACATGAACATGGCTGCGCCTCTGCGCGAGCCACCTTGGATGACTTCACCTACTGCTTTGCTGGCAACATCCATCCAACCTATTGGTCCGGAACTTGTGCCAGAAATACGACTAAGATAAGCACCGCTAGGGCGAAGAACTGACCAGTTGATACCAACGCCACCGCCACGAGACATGATATCGACCATGGTGCCGATAGTGTCAATGATCGCTTCACGCGAGTCTGCACCAGCATCCCTCTTGGTTTCTACTGGAATTACGTAACAGTTGTAGAAGGTCTTTTCCTTCTCAGCGCCAGCGCCAGCCAGAATACGGCCACCGGGCACAAATTTGAAATCGTCTAGTAGTTCGCGGAACGCCTTCCGCTCTTCGGGCGTGTCACCGATAGCATCCGCCACTCTTGTCCACATTTGCTGCGGGGTGGACTCAACCGCTTCTCCGTTCTCATCTTTTAGGGCGTATCGGTCCAGAAAGAGTTGTTCTTGTTGTTCATTGAGTTTGGTCATACTTTCCTGAGTTAGATAGAAAAATAGCGGGCACCACCGTTAGGCAATGCCCGCTCTAAAGGGCTTACTAGAAAGGCCAGTCTTCGTTCTGACCACGCTCGATCAGGTCGATCAACTTGAATCCTGCGTCGGTCAATCCCGCGAAGGTATAGCGGTTGTCCGTGCCCGTAGGCAACTGACCAACGCTGTAACCAGCGACATTGAACGTGAAGATTGGCTTGTTGATCGTAGCCGCTGGCTTTCGGCCATAGGCATTAGCCTGTTCATCGGTTAGGATGACGACTCGATCATGGTTAGAGTAGGTGCTGTCCAGCGTCTTGAAGGTTTCGGTTCCACCCATGTCAGCCTTGAACTTGCGAGCAAGTTCTAGAACTGGCGTGGTCTTGTTGAAATCGACCTTCTGGCTACCAGTACCATAGCGGTACAGATCAGCGCTTTCGGCACGAAGGGCAAGGGCGGCTCCGAAGAGTCCTGCTTGCTCTGCGAACGTCAATTCGCTGTTCTTTGAGTTATGGCTGGTCATCGAGCCTGAGTTGTCAACCAAGATTAGAGTACGACCCTTCAGAGAAGGAACGTTCTGCAAGGTTCCGGCAATAGCGTCTTCTAGAGCCGCCTTTGCCTTCAGGTTATCGATGTTCTTGAATGCGCTGTGGAAGCGAATAGGGAACTGGCGAGACTTCGCTACTTCCTCTGGATCAGCCAACTTAGTCAAGACCGTAGCCATGACTTCCTTGCTGACACCAGCCTGTTCGAAGTTACGAAGGTTGCGTAGGAGCGCCATGTAGCCCATTGAAGGGATAATGGCTTCCCAAGCAGCAGCGTCCATTGGTCCCTGTAGCCATCCGGAGACGCTCTCCCAAGTCATTCCGGCGCTAGCCAGAGTTTCAGGGTCTAGAGCGGCACGCCTGTCTGAGACAGGAAGGGCCATCAGAGCCTTGTACGCAGCGATCATCTTCAGGTTCTCTGTAGATGCGTCACGACCGTGGCGAGTGTTCAAGGCGTACTTGAACAGTTCGCTTTGCCAACCAGCCTTAGGAGCAGGGTGAACAATGTCAATGACATCGCCAAAGCGATAGCCGCTACCGGCAGAGTCGTACTTCAGAACGCTGCGTTCGTTGTACAGCCTCTTAACGGCGTCTGCGACACCACGCTTGATAGGCTGAGGAATGTTACGACCGTAACGTGCGCGGTAGTAGCCCAAGACCTCTGCTGGTTCGTCGGCACGAGCGATAGCGGAATCAATGACCTTTCGGCCACCCTTTCCACCAGCGCGGACGTACTCGACCGCCATGACGACTGAGGCACTTCGCATGTTCATCTCGTTGCGGAGATAAGGAACGAAACGTGCGACCCAATCTGAGTCCTTTGCAACTACCTTGGCAACAAGGTCGTTGAACCTCTTGTCGCGGGCTTCACTCTTCTCGTAGAAGGTGTCTTCCCCGACCATGTTTGAAACGGCAAGCAAGAACAATTCGCTCTTTGGCTTGCGGGTATAGCCCTCGCCCATGTTGCCCGTGTAGGCATCACTCGTCTTTGAGCGGGACTTGATCTTAGCAATAGGCGTATAAGCCTTTGGCGCTAGGTTTGCTAACTTTGGCATAACAATCCTCCTTGGGATTTTGACAACGAGAACAAGGCGCAGAAAGCCGTAAACTTGGTGGATTCGCACCACCTAGGTTTGCTTTGAAGGCAAATTGACAACTAACGTCGAAGTAACTCTCTACTACGCACCGTTATCGTTATGCGTGAATTATTGTGACAGCGGGGACAAGTCGGAACAAGTTGAAACCCTCAGGTGAAGAGGGCTGAGGCACCAGCCTCAATTTCCCCATGGTGGGGAAAGTTTGGATCGAACAAACGAAGTAACTCGACCCTACGCATCGCTATCGCGCAGCCCTAGCAAGGCTAGGTGAACAGATGTGAACAAGACGAAAAAAGAACGTTTAGCATGTTACCACTACACCAAACCGGGATGGTCCCGGTTGACCGATTCGAACGGCCCTCTCTGCTTTCAAGGCAGCGAAGTAACTCTTTTCTACGCATCATCTGAACACCTAGACTCGCTAGATGCTACTATGTTATTCCTCCGAGGACAAGATCGAACAAGGCTGTTTTTGGGTTAAAGCACAACCGAAGTAACCCTGCTCTTCGCATCGAAGTCTTCTACTATACCACAAACTCTACCTCCTTGTCCAACACTTCCGGAAGTTCCTCTTTCGTCAGGGTCTTGCGCGTCCTCTGGTAAGCAATCTCGGTGATGGCTGTACGCTGAATCTCCTGAACAGAGTACCACTGCTCGTTGTCCGGATCGTAGGACAGCCCTACTAGGATCGACTCAGGGAAGACATGGAGCAGAGCGCCATAGGTGTGGCAAACGCCAATTTCGGCCTTGATGGTCAACTGTGCTGCGGGCGTCCATTCATCTCTTGCCCGCATCAGGCCAGAGTCAACCCAAGTGACGATGACTGACTTGTACTTGTCGCGCTTACTTACTTTTACTGGCACTATGCGAAACTCTCACTCCTAGAGTTAGGGCCGTCGAAACGGCCACCTTCGTTCTCCCAAGTCTGCTCACCCTGAAAGCCGAACAGACGAGACAACTTGAATCCAGACTCAGCCAAGATGTGCATGGCGTGATCGGCGCTGTTGCAGTAAACGTGGTGATGATCCGTGTGACCGGCTACCGCATGTTTCATTACTTGCTTGATTGCGTCTTCCATCATTTCTCTCTCACAGTTGCACTTGAACGATTGCATCGGGGAAACGCTGATGAAGGCAATGTGTTTCCCGCTGATGCACATGTAGACACCCATTAGCAGTCACAACCGCTGTTAACAACTGCGACTACAGGCTTGTCGGTGTCAAGAACCTCGGAAGGCTCTCGCGCCACGACATCGGTGTTGTTGAACATGCCGTGAACATAGGAATCGGCCCAAAGAGGGGTAAGCCTCCTAATCTTCTCTTCTTCAGTGATCTTGCCCGCCCTGAAGTCGTCCCATACCTTCGTGATCTTTTGGCCGATGGCCTCGGACTTAACCTTGTTCTCAGCCACGATCTGCCGTGCCTCGTTAACAGAGTTAGCAAGGATGGCAACCGTAGCAGAATCGTGGTAGTCCCCCTGACCACCGTGCCAGATGAATAGTTTCATTCTTCATACCTTTCAGGGTGTCGCCACATGTCGTAGCGGACCATTAGTTCTCCAAGGGATTCCTTGCCAAAGAACTGTGTTTCCCAAAACCAAATAGAGAGACGTATCCGTGGTGGATAGACTTCCTTGCCGCACATCTCACACTCGTACCCGTACTCCGGTGGCTCGTAGTAACCGTACCAAATCTCATGATAGGTAGACCAGTGCCAGCCGATCCAACAGCGCCAAGAATGACGCCACTGCTTCAGGACATACCACCACTCACCAAGCCAAGCCGGATCGCCAGTTCGAAGGAAACGACCTACGTCTTTGAGGTAGTTCATCTTGGTGTACAAGTTACTTTCCTTTCGGCCAGAAGAACCAGATTAGGAGCAGGATCACCCAATATCCCGTGGAAAGGGCAAGAGCCACTAACGCTATTGTAGCAGGGACTACAAGTATCCAGAAAGAAAGGTTGACAAGAGCGGCATCTGCCACATGTCCAAACCAATGATGTCCATTGTAAAGAGGATAAAGGTTTCTATCTGTATCTGTAGGATATACAGTACTATTCTCTTCATACTCTACTGAATCTGTAGATAACACCTTACACTCCTATACATATATACATTGATATCAATGTATACAGTGTATCACTTCTTACTCTTCTTAATCTGTAGGGCTTCTTCTTCTTCCGAGACATCTGATAAGTCCTTGATAGGTCTTAGATGAGGGAACTTAGAGAAGAACTCCGAACTGATCTTAGCCAGTTCGACGTTCACAGGGTCGTTATACGACTTTCGGGGCTTGCTAGGGTTTTTAGGCATGGATTAATCATATCACCCCTGTCAAACGCCTATTTCTCCGTGTGGGCTTTCCGAATAAACAAGTGACCAATCAGTCACCTATTAGCGAGCGAAGCGAGCGGGTAGGCCGAACTTTCAAAAATGGTCTGTTTAGTGTTTAGGCATCAGGTTGGGTCGAAAAAAGCGCCATTCGTGCGGGAATGAGCGGGTATTGTGCGTGATATCGACGGACTGTTATGAATTTGTAACGTTTCTGTGCGTCAGAATGCAAGGCGACGTGCTTTAATTTCCCTTGTGAAAAGCACGCGACGGACAGCACGCGAAATTAATTTCCGAGTGTTTTTCGTTGAAATTCATTGCATACGTGAAAGGATGCACAATTGAAGACAATGCAACCCGTAACACCTAGCACGCTTTTGACTATGAAAGCGATGCGTACCAACATATTCCGAATGATCGCTAAGGATAGGCGAAAAGCGGAGACAGAACGAGCATGGTATCGACGTGCTTATAAATGGGCGAGACTGCTATCCGAACGCTCAGGATTAAGCATTGAATTGATCGCTGCCGTTACTGCGGCGCTTTCACCTAATACCGAGTGGCGCGACAATAGGCGAATGGTGCTAGCGCTTATTCGAAACGCTAATGCGGACACCTATCTAAATCGCAAGGGGAATCGCGTTCGTTTCGGTGGATACGGATTCAATGTCCGCAAGGCTAGGTTGATGATGGCAACTAAGAATCCGGACCTATTGAGCGGACCTAAAGTTGAACGATTCCGAGATGCGATTTTAGGGATTGATGCGTGCGTCGTTGACATTCACGCAACTAATATCGCAATGGGTACTGTCAACGTATATTCCGGACCTAGCAAGGCCGCATATTCGATGATCGAAGAAGCGTATAGAGAGGTTGCGAAAATGATGGGTTGGCAAGTATGCGAAGTGCAATCCGCAACATGGGTTATCTACAAGGCAACTAAGTAATTAGGGAAGGGAATCCGAAATGCAATCGCGCAGTCTATTCAATCGCACTATTTCGAATGGCGGTGGCACGTTCGAAATGCACGCTGATAACTTCAATCGTCAGGACATTAAATCCGGCTATACAGTCGGCCTAGTGGAAGGGACATTCGCCTATTCGCCTACCGACAATAAACGCATCTTCAATTACGGCATTGCTCGTGCCATTGAAAAGCATCCTGAAGCGGATGCGATAGGGACGTGGGTTAATGGTGATCGGATTCACATTGATCCTGTCCGCATCTTTCAGGACTTCGACTCAGCGCTTAAATTCGCAAGGGAGAAAAAGCAAATCGCGTTCTTTCATCTCGATACCTTCACTGAATATACCGTCGCTGACTACGACGAGAAGGGACAGTAGCAATGTTCACATTCAAATCCGATTACGTTGATGTCGCTTGTGGCTGCTACCAGTCCAGCGATTCATTTCACAACGGTCAGGTGATTAAAGAAGCGGTCTGGTCTGACTGCTTTATCGACAACGATGGCAACCAGATTTTCGTTCAGCACCAAGAGCATTCACATGTGGCAGCGTGCCATATCGGTGACAATTCGTACAACGATTATCCGGATGACTTGGAGAAGTTGGGATGGGTACACTTCTCATTGTCTTATCCGACACCGGCTCGCAATTACTTTGGCAAGCGCTTTAATCAGAAGCAGAAGGATCGCCTATTCGATATCGCAATGGCTGGTCGTGGTATCAATGAAAATCAGGTAGCCAACATCATGGCTGCAATCGAGAAGGGAGAGCCGCTCTAATGCTTCATCTCATCCTTGCTATCGCTGGTCTGTTCTTCAATGTGCAATCGTTTGAGGATGGCAGTGCCATACTTACTAACGATGCCATCACCATTAATGTGCCAGCGTTTGATTCTTCAAACGATGTCATCACTATCACGCTGAACTAGGAAAGGGAACTAGGAAAGGGATAATCAAATGGCTAAGGCTAAGTTCTCAGGTAACTTCACACTCGACCACGTTGATCCTGTTAACGGTGAGGTTTATATTCGGCCTGATGGTGTGAAGGTTCTTGTATGGTGGGACTACAACACCAAATTGTGGGCTGTGTATGCAGTCGATAACAACACATATCAGATCAGCGATTCTGAATATGTGGTCAGGTCTGATGTGCCGTGGGCTATCGAGTCTCGTGTTGCCTTCGACATCTACCCATTTCGTGCGGTCGTGACAGACTAGGTGGCACGACGCACTGGTATGCTGGCCTGTCCAGTAGAAAGGGATGCAATGAAATCAGTATGGGTTCTCGTTCGTAATGGCAAGGATATCTCCACGCCATTCGATAATCCGCAGTCTGCAATTGCGGCTAAGTTCAAGCATTTGAACTACCGCTCCATCGTAGTAGTTGAAAGGAAAGTCAATTGAACAAGTACCATCTCACCATCTACTTGAATACAGGTCGGGTTGTAATCGAACGTACATTCGCTGAGGATCGTAATCATGCGATCCGCATTGCTAAGGCAATGTACGTTGGTGTCAACCGTGTTAGTGCGGTGAAGATCGGCTAGCCTGTTACTGGCCGCGCTGCTCTGCTTTTGAATTTCATCCGTGTACGGGAAGGAGCGAAAATCGCCCACACTTGCACATGGCTGGTATCATTGATGGCATCGAACGCAACAGGAGATTTGAACGTGGATCACACAATCGAGCCGCAATTCGCCTTCGAATCAATCGACACGATTAATGAGCCGGATGAAATTCCTGCTCGCTGGACATGGGCTAATGACAGCGTGTACCAGTGGATAAATCCGCGCTGCTCATATTGCGGTGAGCCTATCGAATCGAATGATCCTGATGACATTTGGTTCCACGTCGGTCAGTAATTTCGTAGCAGTTACGAAAGGGAATTTGCAATGAGCGTCAACGTCAATCTCGATTGCGGTACTGACGAAGACAACAGTTGGTGCAAGGGCCGCGCCAAGACATTCAGGGCCGGTGATCGGCTGGAAGAAACGCTTCGGCCATCTCAGGCTGCAAAGAATCCTGTGTGGGGCGATGCCTATATTTCGCCTAGTGGCAAGCAGCATTTCGTAGGCTCTTGCGGTCATTCGCATTTCGCCTATGAGCATACGAATGCTCGTGATCGTGGCTACTATGCTCAGGAGATTCTGGAAAACGAAGAGAAGTGGATTCATTTCTCGCTGGCGTTCGATACGCCAATTGTGAATTCCGGAATCATTCCTACTCAGGCTCAGCGAGATACGCTGTTCGACATCATGATGGAAGGCAACAGAATCGCTGATGCGATGGAATTTGGCGGGCCGCGTGATTACGTTGGCATCCAGATCATGTCAATTCAGTCGTTCATTAGCGGAGAGGATCGTTAATTGATAACCAGAGACACAGATTCAGGCCAGTTGGTCGAATTGACACCATCAATTCGTCGGCTGGTCATTGATGACTATCGAACATTCGGATTTCCGAATGAAGACCCGATGGCAACAACCTACGTTCGAACGAATGATGCGGCTCGTATCGCATTGATCGACGGACATTGGGATGAGGTCTGGTTCGATCACGACATGGGTTTGCCATTGCCGTTGGATGCAATCATTCAACTTCGCACTGCTCGTGAAATTAAGGCAGTGCTGAAGGATGCAACGACTCAGCCGTTGGCAAATGAAATGGAAGAGCATCCAGAAAGGTACGATATCGACAAGATTTACATTCACACTTCAAATCCAGCCGGTGCCATTCGACTGGCAATGGCACTGCGGAATTGGAATCCGATCCGGATCATGCTTCGCCATAGCGGTGATGACGACGAGTAGGCCAGCAGTGTTTGACAATGGCCTGTATACTCAGGTCCGGACCAGTTGAGAAGGAGACAGACCACGATGCACGAAGTATGGATTTGGTCAGACTTGCAGGGCGATTTCGTTCCTGCTCGTGATGGCAAGGGCAAGGTCGTCCAGTACGACGATTACGCTGCGGCTCAGGTCGTAGCCATGAAGTACTTGGCCGATGGCGTTCAGGCTCGTGTCGAATACATCCGCAAGCGATTCGTGGAGAAGAAGAATCGCAAGACCATGAAAAGCGGTCGCATCTTTCGGTCGCGCATCGTTGATTTGGGCGATGGTCCTGCGGTTATCTCAGCGTTCTACAGCAGCACTGGTCGAAAGTTGAAGGGTGGTTTCTAAAATGGCGAATCATCGTTTCGTTGGTCGTCTTGATCGCTGGTGCGAAATTTGTGATCGGCCAAGCGATCATCCAATTCATTCGGTCGGCGCTTCGAAGAACGAAGCACTGATCGCTGTTGCTAGGGCTGCGAATCTTCGGAATCGCAACGTCGAACGCAATTTCTTTTTCAACAGCAACGACACCATTGAATTGGTGAACACTGCTCGCTGCAATTGTGGCAACATCCTGACAATTGAAGACGGCGCTCGCTGCCGCCAGTGCGTTCTTGACGAGAGGATGGCGTAAATGTTTGAGAAGCGTGTGTTCGATCCTTCAACGCCAGTCGGTTCAAATCCGTGGCGGTTCGAATCCGTCAACGGTGTCGATTCAATTGAGGATGGCATGACGTTCATTCCAGACACCGATGAAGACATCCATACGGGCAAATTCATTTGCCATCACAGTCAGGTGCTTGTCGATCATCGCCATTGCATGAACCACTACGATTGCAGTTGGTTCTGCGATGCCAATCAGGACGACGAGACGGACGACACGGAGTACGACTTGGGCGGTGAAGGCTGAAGTCGATTACTGGCCGCGCAACCCAACCCTCAGAACAGGAGTGTGTACGGTGAAAATGGAAATTGCGGAATTGATTTTGCTGGCTGGAACGCAACGACGGGCTAGGGCGCGTGTTCTGCGTCGGATGCAGGATTACGGTCCACGGCATCGCCTGACGAATCAGGCTACTCGACTGTCCATGAAAATCACCAACAAGATTCGTGAGAACAGCGTGGAGATGCTTTACAATGAAGATCGGTAAATACCGCATCGGGTTTGCGTTCTACAGCAAGCCTAGCAAATTTGTGAAGTGGAATTTCTTCACGCACCAGCGTTTCCACTACGTCGGTTTCGAATTCATGGGTGTCGCCATCAATCTCATTAAGGAGCGATAATGAATTACCTAGTCGATACGTTCGTCCCCGTTGATGCGAAAGAGGAAATTCAGTCTCGCTTCGACAAGATGGTGAAGCGTGCAATTCGAATCGGATTTCCTACGCCATCGATTAAATGGGGCCAGATTCAACTTGGCAACCTTCAGGGGCCATTTGCTGAGGATGCTGAGGGCATCATTCAGGATGCTGGTACGACGAACGTTCTTCAGTGGCAGAAACTTCAGATCACTGGCGAACCGCTGAAGTTGGGCGACTGGACGCTCGTGGCGTCGATTGATCCGCTGACCATAGAAAATGATGAGGTCGCATATTTCCGGCCCGTACCGGGCGCTACAGTGCCTCAGGAGTGGCGTCAGACCGATCCACGCAAGTGCGATCACTGCAAGGCGCTTCGATATCGCACCGAGACGTTCCTAATCACTGACGGTACCGAATTCAAACAGGTTGGCCGTCAATGCATTCGGGACTTCTTGGGCCACAGTCCTGATGTCATTGCGAATTACATTCGCTTCATCATGGAAATGTATGGCTGGTTCAATTCACAGGACGAAGGCGGCTGGCTAGGATTCAAAGAAGCGACCCGCTGGCTACCTGATAGCGTCATTCGTGTCACTGCTCGTGTCGTGGCCTTCGATGGCTTCTTTGTCAGCCGCAAGAAAGAACGTGAAGCGCACGACGAAGGAAATTTCTCTGTCGTTGCCACTGCGTCAACTGTTCTGGACATTTTGAATCCGCCATCAAATCAGTACGGAAAGGAACTGATTCAGAAGTACGCTGCTGCAAATCAGGAGCGGGTCGATCATCTTTATGAATTGACCAAGACCGAATTGAACAAGTTGCAGATGTACGACGACAACGACTGGAAGGCCAACCTGTACGTTGCGTCCCATGCAAATACAATCGGCTTCAAGCAGATCGGTGTTCTCGTTAGCGGAATTCTCTTGGGAATTCGCAAGGACGAGCAGATGATTAAAGAGCGCGAAGACTACCTTCGCAACAAGGCTGAAGGAAAGCCTGAATCTAATTACGTTGGCAGCGTCGGTGAGCGTGTCACTGTTGAAGTGACAATCATGGATGTGAAGGAAATAAATGCTGACGGTGCCTACTTCGCAACATCGTATCTGGTTTCGATGATTGACAGCGCTGGAAATACACTGAAGTGGTTCGCTTCAAATCCACCGGCTGCGGTTGAGAAGGATGCAAAGTTGACACTGGTGGGTACAGTTAAGAAGCACGACGAGTGGAAGGGCCAGAAGCAAACGCTCCTGACCCGCTGCAAGGTGAAGTAGGAAGGAGAGAGAGAGGATGACTGTAGGCCGAGTCTCAGCAGAAGAGCGTAAGCGTGTCGAGAAAACACGAGTGAAGACTGACGAGAAGGCTAAGGCTGGTCATTCTGTTCTTCAGGATGGCGAGTGGATATTTGTGCCTGACGTTATAGTTGAACTGCCAGCAGTTAAACGTGAGCGTTCGGATTTCACGTCATCAGTTGAGCCAGCGACTTGGGGAACGTGTATGTTCTGTTCCAGTCCATTTGCAAACCTACGTTTCAAGAACGACGACTCCGTTCGTCTGTGTGTTAATTGCGTGAGGAATTAAAATGCCAGTTGCACCTACGCGACCGTGGCGCGGACCACGATCAGTCAACAATTCGCCGGATGAAGATTGGGGTTTTCATGAACGGCTACCGCATGACGAAGACCAGCGTATCACCATTTACTACAACCTGACTGACGCAGCCGAAGTTGTGCTGGAAGTCTGGTCAAAGCGTGCGACTACGGCTGTGTCCCTGACGGCTGAGCAGCGAGACGAATTGGTGCGGCTGCTCTTGGGTATTGACACAGCCCCTTATAGTGAAGGTCCAACGTACAGCGAAGGAGACAACCTGTGATCGGACTCAGCGATGCTGAATCACGGATCGCCTACGTCCTGACCTATGCACTGGTCATGGTCGTGGCGCTCATCATGGTCGTGATCGACCCGCTGCATGACGTGAGCCATGCGCTTGCGGCGGCTGCTGCTGGCATCTTTCTTGGAGTGGAGTGGAAATCCTGATGCCTGACACGAAGAAGTCGGTCTACCAAATCGTCACCGATAAGATCATCGCGCTACTGGATGCTGGTACGGTGCCGTGGCGCAAGCCGTGGCGCTCAACAGGTCTGGTCATGCCGGTGTCATCTCGTGGCTATCGATATCGGGGGATCAACGTCTTCATTCTCGCTGCCACTTCGATGGCTAATGGCTATCGTTCACCAGTCTGGTTGACATTCAAGCAGATCAACGAACTTGGTGGCAAGGTAAACGAGGGCGAAAAGTCAACGCTCGTTACCTACTGGAAACTTCTGGAAATTGAAGAGCGTGATGCAAATACAAACGAGTTGAAGAAGAAGAAGATTCCGCTACTGCGATTCTATCTCGTCTTCAATCTCGACCAGACAACTGGCGTTAAGTTGTCGAAGGCCGTTCAGAAAATTCAAGACGCTGCCACCGACGAAGGCACCTACAAGGGTGGCGTTCGTGAGGAAGACGCTATTGAAGCGGCTGAAGCAATCGTCAAGGGCTACGAGAATGGGCCGCTTGTTCGATTTGGTTCCAACCGCGCAGCCTACAGTCCAACACTCGACGTTATCGGAATGCCGGACAAGACCGACTTCGATAAGATCGAGGAATTCTACGCCACTGAATTTCACGAGTTCGGTCATAGCACCGGCCACTCTTCTCGTTTGAATCGTGCTGGCATCACGTCGTTCGACCACTTCGGGTCAGGCCAGTACGCTGACGAGGAACTGATCGCTGAATTGACAGCCGCTATGCTCTGCGCTGAAGCAGGGATCGACAACACAATCGAGAACAGCGCGGCTTACATCGCTTCGTGGAAGGCGAAGTTGACAGCCGACCCTAAACTGATCGTACAGGCCGCTGGCAAGGCACAGAAGGCCGTTGACTACATCACTGGCAAGCAATTTGAAGGAGTAGATGCGTGATCGTTGATGAGAAGGATGTCCCTCAGGAATTGAGGAAATTCTTGGTCAATGTTCAAATGGAAATCACAGCGAAAGACCTTGATACTGCTACGGAGTATGCAGATCAGGTTCTCTACGTTGGCAGTCATACTGCTGATGATTCTGTCTATGGCTATGGCGATCCGTCACGCGATTACGACGGCTCCAACGTCACGGAATACGACGTTGACTTTCGCAGTGCAAGGGAGATTGCGTAATGCCGAAGTTGTACGTTCGCAACAAGATTCAGGCGGCTCTATTCGAAATGGAATTGAAGGGCCAGATCAGCGACGGTCATTGGGAGAATGATCCACGTTCTGATTGGCCTACATGGTGCGATGCTGAGGTAGTTGTCGGCACGACTACGCTAGGCCGAACCTTCTACTCACCACGCAAGACATTCAATTTCGCAGACAAGCGATTGACTGACGTTGTTGGTGAGCGCATGAAGGGTATCGTCCTTGACGCAACCGGCATCATGCTTTCAGATGCCAGCCTTCGGGCTGAACTGAACGATCTAAAGCAGATCGCTGGTCAGTATCCAGCGCAGCCGGTTACGTTCCAGTACCCGCCCTTCTACTCAGTTCGTGAGCAAGAGGAAGCGCGAGCATGGCGCAACCGATAACCTGTGAGGATGCCTACGAGTGTGCGTACTGTCCGCTCGTAGGCATTGACACGGCTGTTATGGTTGATGGGTTCCCTGCTCATCCCGAATGTGCGCTGGCCGTGGAGACACTGCCTAAGCGCGAACGGTTCCAGATCAGGGCATACGTGGCACTGAACACGAAGGAGATAGATGTACCAGCACAAGGTTCCGCAGGATAATCTGGATCACGAGGTCAGCATGAAGTTGATCGAGCGTGTCAGTCCATACTCACGAGTCGTGGAGTTCTATGAGGTCTGCTCGACTTGCGAGAAGCCTGTCAAGAAGGTGCCTTTGAATGAAGGACCGGAATCCTTGAAGGCTCTACTTAGATTTTAAGGGAGAAAGAAATTGCCTAGAGTTGAGGGCATGGCCCGTTACGGGCGACCAACATATATCAACGTTGAATCATACGGTCGGACTCGGACGGATAGACTTCGGATCGAGGTCTACGAGAATGATGATTCGACCGGCAACTACGGTAGCACAGACATCACGCCAGAAAGCGCGATGACTCTGGCTGTTGAACTTCATCGTCTAGCAACTACCGCCTTCCGTCAGCGCCGCGAGCAGGAAGAGCGTGAGCGATTGCGGGCTGAGCAAGACGCTCAGCGTAGCCTTCAAATTACCAACGCACAGATCAACAGCACCAGAACGAGAGGAAGCAGCGATGCCTACTGGCAATCGGTACTCAGTGATGAGGACTACCGACGCATCTTCAGCGTCACCAACAGTTAGAATTCAGCGCTGCGATACTGCGGGCTGCTCGATCTGCGGGCCGAACGCTGAGGTTCCGTGGTACAATCCGCTGCCTAACCGTCGTGGTTCAGGCGATGCGCTGCGTCGTATCCGCGCTCGCTTTACACGGCGAGAGCGTGAGTTCGAACAGGCCAATCGTGACGAGAACGACGAGACGCATGATAAGCCGACGAACTGCTATTGCGAGGCGTGCAAGTTGGCTCGCTTCGAAGGTTCGAAGTTGCGTCATGCTGTCATCGAAGGCTACAGTTACGAGCCGCCCGGTGGATACAAGTATCATTCGGTTCCGGATGATCCGTTCAACTACTACTTGGGCGTTGAATTGGAGACTGATGCTAACGGTCCTCTGTCTGCTGAGGTAGGCGCTGACATTCGCCAGCCGAAGCAGTTCTGGATCGCCAAGCATGACGGCTCTGTGTCTGGTCCGGAGTTTGCTTCTCATCCGGCAACGTTGTCGTGGTGGCGTAAGCACGCTGCTGATTTGGAAGTGATGTTCACCACGCTGCTGCATGGTGGCTTCTCGTCTCACAACGGGAATCACTGCGGTATGCACGTCAACATCAGCCGTAATGCGTTCGACAACAGCCGCCATTTCTATCGCTTCCTGAACCTGATTCATGGTCAGCCGAAGTGGTCAATCAAGATGTCTCAGCGAACGCAGTCAACTGCTACGCAGTGGGCTGTAGTTGGTGCCGACAAGCGGACGCTGAAGCGCATCTCAGTCGGAGACGAGACGGACAAGTACGTTGCACTGAACGTGCCGTACAGCGAGCGTCGTATCCGGCGTGCTGGCTACTATGATCGCAACGACAACTGGATTGCCGATCAGTACGAACCTGAAGAGCGTGATCCGTCACGCCTTCGCTACGAGTTCCGGCTTCCCCGTGGTACGCTGCGTATCGACCGCTTCTTCAAGAACTTGGAGTGGACTGTTGCGATGATCGAGTACACTCGTACTCATACTCGCGTGTCTGATGCCACTCCTGCTAAGTTCATGAAGTGGGTGGCTGACAACGAGAAGAAGTACCCGTATCTTGCGGGCTTCATCTCTGAGAAATTCGGGGTGAGTTAAGTGCCACGCATTACTAGGGCTGCACGAGATGGCAACGGCCAAGCGGTCGAGGCTTACATATCCGCTTGGCGTCCCAACGATTGGGCCGACTCAGGTGGCCGAGAGGATACAGCGGTAACGCTGGAACTGTACTCTAACGAGGCATCCTCAGGCCGCAGCCTTAACCATGTTCTTTACATCAAGCGCGACGAGGCATTGCTGCTCGCTCGTGCTATCCACGACTCAGCAATTTACTACAGGAGTGATGAATAAATGTGTTTGATTGTACACCGGCCAACGGCTGGTGCCCATCTTCCGAACGCCATCATCGACAGTAACCTGTCGTACAATGATGACGGCTTCGGACTTGCTTGGCGAGAGGGCGGACGACTGCGCTACCGCAAGTTCGGTCCCGCCGATCATCAGGCATTCAAGGCGTTCTTGAAGAAGATCGACCAGACCGATAACGAGTACATGGCGCACTTCCGGATGACGACTCACGGGCCGTCGAACAAGGACATGGCGCATCCGTATCTTTACTCTGATGAAGAGTTCGGTGATGTTCTCGTCTTCCATAACGGCATCATCCCGATCAGCACTCCATCCGACAAGAGCGACACGCTGGTGTTTGTCGAGAGCGTGCTTTCGCAACTGCCATCGAAATGGTGGGAGCAGCCAGCGCTGAAATATCTGGTCGAGTCGGGCATCGGTTATTCACGGCTTGGCATCATGACGGGCGAAGAGTCGATCCGTATCACGGGCGACAACAAGTGGGTCTTCCAGAACGGCATCTACTACAGCACTACGCCGATGCGGTCTACTACCACGAGTTGGCAGTACAATGGCGGCTGGAACGATGAGGACTGGTACAAGACGTATCAGAGTAACTCCGCCCCAAAAGCGAGCAGCGCCGCGTCCGGCGCATCAAGCGAAAAGAACAACGACAAGCAAATCGGCTTCTCCAAGCCCACCGCAGGACAGGGCACCGTTGGTAAGTCTTGGATTCATGTAGGCCACACTGTTGAACCTACGGATGAGCCTGAGATTGTCGAAGGTGAAGCCTACGGTGAGGCATGGTGCCGCAACTGCGACACGTTGGGCGAGTACTACATCATTGACAACAAGGTGTACGTTGAACTGTCGCACAAGGTCGAGAAGGATGACGACGAGGAATATGCTCAGAGTCTAACGCATTGCATGGACTGTGGGCTATTCTTTCCTTCAGCCGAGGAACACACTTGCGACCCAAAAGTGTTTCTCCTGCCAGAGACAGCATCATCGTCAGTAGCGTCAAAGGCGTAAAGGAGACTCAGGTACTACAGGACGAGCAGGAACTACAGGATTCAACGCGCTGGAAGGCGCTGATCCTACTTCCGGAAGGAGTTAACATTGTTGCAAATCGAGGATGATAACCCATGGCTGGATTTAGGTGGGGAAGGGTAACTCAATACCGACCCTACGCTAGACCGCCTAAGACGGTTAAGCAACGGTTACTTGCGAACTGCACAGATGAAGACAGGGGCTACGATAGTCCCTGTCTAATCTGGAATGGCGAGAAGGACCGTAATGGATACGGTAGAATCAAGCGTGATGGGCGCAGGGTGATGGCACACTGGATTCTCGTAGGCGACCCGCCTGAGGGAATGGAAGTTGACCATCTCTGCAAGCAGCGTGATTGCGTGCGGCCCGACCATCTGGAATTCGTTACACGTCAGGAGAATCTAAGGAGACGAGATGAGTAAGTTCGTTGTCAATATGGATATCGAGGTAGAGGCGACCAGTTGGTTCGAAGCCGAGAGCATTGCTCGTGCTGCGCTGGAACGCTTTGAGCCTAGTACCATCCGAGAGATTTGGGGTGGCGAACAGCAGATCATCAATTGGGAAACACTGAGCGTTAACGAGAAGACCAAGTGAAGCGCAAGTTCCTGAACATCATAGTCGAATGGTGGGACGAGGACACCAGTACTGGCAATGTTGGCGCGTTCGACTCAACCGACATGACTCTTGACATCACCGATAGTCTGGACTCAATAGAGGACATATCTCTGAGCGCAACCAAAGCGCTCGTTCACAAACTCTTCAAGATTCCAACCAGCGTACAGGAAGGTGGCCGAGGTTGAGTGGTACCAGCGTTAAGGGGATCATGGAGCGCTACGGAGACGTAGCGGTTTTGATCGCTGGCGAACTGGCAAAGAAGAACGCTGAGCGCAAGATGATGCACGAGATGTTGAACGAGGCGGGTGTGCCCGCTAACAGTGCGAACGGAGAGGCGATGTGCCTTCTCAATCGTGTCAACTATCTGGCTGATCTGTATGCCCGCATTCACGCAGTAGGGCGTCACGCTGTTACCGGCCCGACGCCAACTTTTCAAAACGATGATGTTTCAGATTTTTCCGAAAAACCACTGTCAAAGGCTGATTGTGAGTAAAACGAAGGGGGTGGGTAGGCTATGCGATACAACGTCTTCGTAAAGACACGGACAAATGCAAACGAGCCTCATATTCACCTTCGGAACGCGGGTATCAAGCCGTCGAAGGTCGAGCGGGTGTTCCGCGAGACGCTTCTGGACGAGTATGAGCGCCTGAATCGCGCTATGGTGGGCGATGATTGGGCTGAGATGTCAGGCCACGGCACTATCGAGGCTCTTGACGTGACTGGTAGAGTTAAATTGAGCGATGGGACGGTTCTGGTGAGCCGAATTTACGCAGAAGAGGTCTGAATGAAGTTTGAAACGCTCTACAACTACCTGAAAGAGAAGAATTTCGTAGTTGTGGACATGAAATCGGGAAATGTGACGAAAGATGGCTTCATTTACGACATTGACTTCAAGTGGACCGTATCTGGCGACCTTTCGGACACAGAATCGTTCGATTCTTCTGTCGAACGCTTTATTTCGCAGATGCCACGTCGATTTATGGTCGTGCGGCTCGTAGGAAACATGTATCAGGTAATTCCAGCGCAAATCGGCACTCAGTCGTTCGTTGCGGGCTGGATGAAGCGTGGTGGTGATGAAATCATGGTTTCTGCCACCGGAAGGGAAATTTTTCTCCGATGATGAAGTTAGAAATTGATCGCAGCGAGAAGAACGGCTTCCAGTTCACTCTGGACGGCGGAATGCTCGTAACACTGCGTACTGACTCGCCTCAGGGCATTCAGGGCAGCGTTGCGAAGGCTGTTCGCGGTGGGAAGATCGAGATTGTCGAATTCCATCAGCGCGAGGGCGGCTGGACAATCCATGAGCCTACAACGTTGGAGATGTAGGAATGCCGAAGGTATCTGAACTGATTGACCAACTATACGCGATGGATCACGAGGCCGAGGTCGTAATCGTTGACGACAACTACAATTTCTTTGAAATTGAGGACGTTGATTACGAGGGTGATTCTGTGGCGCTGTTCATCGGCCAGCCAGAGCAAGGCGGAGTTGAGTTTTAGAAATGGCTATCCGAGTTAGGCTAGCAATCGAACCTCACGGTGACTCGATCTTCACGATGCCAGCGGGCGAGATTCATATCTGGAACGCTCGTCGTGAGTCTGAGGACGGCACGAAGGGTGTCTATGGCTATGCTCTCACCGGAGACTGGAAGCACTTCGAACAGCGTATTGACAAGGGTCTGTATGCTGGTGGTAGCGTCGAAATCGACCGAGTGAACGAAGGCGCTTGGCAAACTGTTGCTAAGGTCATACAGAAGGTGTTCGAAGATGCCTAAGAACTGGCAAGCACGAGAGAAGAAGGTTCAGAAGCGCCAGAATGGGATGCGAGTCTCAGGACGCTCGATCTTCGTCGTTCGTGACTCGCAACGTAAACGAGACAAGGAGAAAATCGGTGATTCGCTATTGGAGAGTCCTGAGAGATGGGACAGTGACTCGCGGAGTTAAACTCTGGCGAATCACGCTTCTCTTTACTACCGTTATGACTGGACGCAAGACGCTTCAGGTCTGGTGGATTTGATGGAGATGTGGACTAAATCGCAGTTCCAGACCATTATCAAACTGCTAGAGTACGGCGGATGGGTGCAGAAAATGGAGCCTTCAGAATTCGAAGGCGTCTTGCGTGTGAGCATCAAGCACTCCGAGCAGCGCGACGGTGACTGGACCGAAGTGTACCTTATTGGACGCGACGGCGACAAGATAAAGGTGAATTGATATGGGCGCTGATCTTTATTTGCTAGAGCGCGAACTTCGTGCGAGCGGCAAGATGATTGATCCTGACGACTTCGGACATGACGTGAACGTTGCCGAGTACAGCATTCACGAATGGTTGAAGTCCGATCAGGCTCAGGAGTTCTTCAGCGACTATCTTGGCTGGTACGACGGATACGACAACTGGCACGAGAACTTCGACGGCGAAGGCCACAACATGTATCAAGTCAGCGCCGAGAATATGCTGGCGGCAGTGGCTAAGAAATACAAGGAAGCGTCAGAGACGCTGAAGGGTAGAAAGAAGAAGTAATGATTTCAGTATTCGTCAACTCGCAGAACAGCGAAGCGACGAAGCGCAACTACCAGTACGACCTAGATACGTGGTTTCGATATCTCAACGGAGTCCAACCCGACGAGAGCAGCGCCATCCAGTACCGAAACTGGCTGGAACTAAACTACGCTCCCTCTAGCGCGGCTCGTATGTTCAACACCGTGAGACAATACTATCGCTTCATGGGCGGCGCAAATCCTTTGGAGAGAATCAAGTCCCCAAAGACCGTGAAAAATCGGGTGCCAAAAGTCCCTAGCGATAAGGTTGTCGAGGCGATGTTGCGGCTTTGCCGTGACCCGCGAGACACAGTTGTTCTGGCGTTGCTACTGAATGGCCTACGGAGTGAAGAGGTTACGCGACTGACGGCTAACGACTGGCAGTACGAGCCTCTTTACTCCGCATGGGTAATCAGCGTCATTGGGAAGGGCAACAAGGCCCGTAGAGTCCCTGCAACGGCTGAAACTGTTCAAGCAGTCTCCGGATACCTATCTAGGAGAAATCAGTCGTCTGCGTGGCTTGTACAGGCCCGTGGGGGCAATCGAATGTCCACCCGACAGGTCCAGTACGTTTGTGAGAAGTATTCGGGCGGCAAAATCCGCCCTCACGCCCTTAGGCACCACTATGCTACCCGCTTGGTACGGGCTGGCGTAAACCTAATTGCGGTGCGTGATCTGCTAGGTCACGAGGATGTACAGACCACACAGATTTACACTTCCCTTGACTTGGCCGGTATAATTGAAGCAGCAAGGGCAGACCCAAGAAACGAGGTTGGTAAGTGAAAGCGGTGTTCAATCAAGGTCTTCGACGTATTGGCAAGACGATGGAAACGCCGAGCCAAGACGTGATCGAGGCCACACTTAATCTGAGACAGGTGAGCCTAGAAGACGCCGCTAAGTACGGCGGTCCTGTGGTCCGCGCTGCTCTGGACATCTTTGAACCTCATGGGTACCGCAACTACATCACTGTTGACACTAAGGTTAACTTCCTGATGGCGGGTATGATCCCTGCAATTCCGGGCTGGCACACCGATGGCGTTCCGCGTGGTGACTCCTTGCGGCCCGATTCTCGCGGCAATCCGCGTATCGCAGCACAGATCGACGGCACTCACGTCTCTCGCAGTTTCTATCATCTGGTAGAGGTTGGCGGGCACTCCAAGACAGAGTTTTTGACGGATCGTAACGTTGAACTGGAAGTAGTTGACGACGACCGCGCTCTGTATGAAAATGTGAGCCGACAGGTCAGCGAAAAACTCAACGTGTACGAACTTTCCCCGTGGAGCATCCGTGAGGGCGAGATGGTACAGTGGGATTGGTGGGAACTGCATCGTGCTGTCCCTGCATCCGCCGCTGGCTGGCGAGCGCTTATCCGGTTTACCGAGAGCGATTACATCAAGCCGCGCACAGACCCAAGCGACTTCATCCGCACGCAGACGCAAGTCTATGTGCCAACACAGTTTGGATGGTAAAGTGAAACTGGTTTACATTGGCGATACGTTCTACGATAACACATCGTCGTACATGAGCAGTATCTACACCGAGGACGGTCAGCGGTCTGATTGGGGCAAGGTCAGCATGGCTCTACGTGCTGGCGACAGCGTTCAGATACGTCCTGCCACTAAGGAAGAACTGGATGTGTACTACTCTCATGCAGACAAGATCATAGATGGCTGGAATAGCCCGGATTCAACGTTCATGCCCGGACTTGGTAACTTCGACAAAGGTGACTATAGTCCAGCACAACTAACCATGGCCGCACTAGCGACCAAAGCAAGGATAAGAGGTATCAAGTGAAGTTCGTAGTTAGTTTCAACTGGTCCTTTGAGGACTGGAAGAAGTACGTTCAGGGCGAGTTCGGTGAGAAGAGCGGCAACGGCGCTCTGATGAAGGCGAAGTTGGCTGAGTACCCTACGCTGGAAGATGCGTACAAGGCTTTCGCTACCTTTGACCTTTCAAGTGTTCTTAGCACCACCTACGGCGACTACACAATCGCTGAAGTCTTGGAGGACTAATGGGCGACCGAGGAAACATCGCAGTAAAGCAGTGGGACGGCGATGCCGTCTTCCTGTACACACATTGGGGTGGCTCAGAGATTGGCAGCGTGCTTCAGACAGCACTTCGCAAGCACTGGCGATGGGATGACCCCGCCTACCTTACGCGCATCGTGTTTGATGTGTTGACGGCTGGCGAGACTGGCTCTGAGACAGGCTACGGTATCTCAACATCACCGCCTGATAATGAACACCCGATCCTGACTGTTGACACGAAGGCTCAAACTGTGTCGGCAGAGGGCATCAAGTCTTGGACCTTCGAAGAGTTCATTGCTCTTGAAGACGCTAACGAGGCTGTAAATGACAAGGACTACGACTAGTTATAAGGCTCGCCGCGCTGAGTGGGTCAAGAGCGCTATCAAGTCTCATACAGACAACGGATGGCGCTCACCTGACCAGACAATTCTGGTTGTAGCGTGCGATAGGTATGACTACGAGGACTACCCTGTATTCCTAAGGCCACTTGACGTGGCTGATAGGATTGAGGAACTGCAAAACAGCAGCATGTCTAGTGTCCACGAGGTCTTCGACCTTGAAGGGGACATTGACTCGCAACTGGAAAAGTCATTCGTTTGGATGGTTCCAGATCGTCCTGATCTATGGGAGTGAGCAGTGCCAAAGAAATGGGGAAGCCTTGAAGCAGCGCGGAAGGCTGTGCTAGGCAAAGAGAAGAGAAAGCGAGGACGCCCACCGAAAGACCCTAACCGTAAAGTTTGGAATACCAAACTCACTAACAAAGGTCTAGACCCATGCCCTAACTGCGGATTCCCTGAGGCATATGGCGGATACTGCGAAGAGTGTGGGTGGATGGAAAAGGTTAAGTTCTCAAACTGAGAGAAAGGTAATTAGTTGTTAGGATTGATTTTCCTAGTCGTCGGTGTTGTTCTCATCATCGGCGCATTTGTCCCCGCGTGGATTTCTAGCGAGCGGGCGACTGGTCCCTCTGCTAAGTCCGTTGGCGGTGGCTGTCTTCTGGCGATTGTAGGCGCACTCGTGATCCTGTTTGGCTTGGGCTTCGCTGAAGTTCCTGCCGGTCAGGTCGGTGTGGTCACGTCGTTCGGCCAGATTCACAACGAAACACTTGGTCCGGGCCTTCACTGGTTCCCGCCATTCCTGAATAACGTCACCCTGATGGATGGTCGTGTTCAGGTCTATGAATTCAAGGATATCTCCGGTGCGTCAAGCGACCTTCAGGAAGTTACCCTGACAGGCATCGTGAACTTCCACCTTGATGCTGCGAAGGCGTCTGAGATTTATCAGACAGTCGGCGTGGACTACAAGGAGAAGGTCTTCACCCGTCCTGCTGATACGATCCTGAAGAGCATTACGCCTAAGTTCAAGGCGCAGGATATCGTCGGCCAGCGTGTCACAATCGGCGCTCAAACCGCTGAGGCACTACAGGCTGCGGTCCTTCGTTATGGCATCGTGGTTGACAGCGTTAACATCTCCAACATTGGCTTGTCGGCTGACTTCCTACAGGCAATCGAGGACAAGGTTAAGGCTGAGCAGGAAGCACAGCGTCAGGAGACGCTCATTCGTGTGTCTGAGGCTGAGGCTAAGCAGCGTATTGCTAAGGCAAACGGTGAGGCTGAGGCTACCCGCATCGCGGCGCAGGGCCAAGCGGATGCTAACGCGCTTTTGAATAGCAGTCTTACCCCTGAACTGATTCAGTGGTCGAGCATTCAGAAGTTGAATCCGAATGTTCAGGTCATCTATCTTCCAAGCACCGGCTCGTTCATCCTGCCGTTGCCATCGACTGGTGGAGGTCAGTAAATGAAGCGACTCATCGCGGCCCTCTTGGTCGCGCTCGTGCTGGTCACGGGTTGTTCGCAAAGTGCAAGTAGTTCGGGCGGTTCTCCTGCCCCCACGACTTGCGTAAGTGGAATGTAGCCATGCTGAAAGCACTTGTTGTCGGCCTAGCGCTGGCGCTTCTAGTGTCGGCTGGCTTCTCGCTCCTTACAGTGGCTATCGGATTCACCACCACTAACTTCGGAGTACTGGCGTTCATCGTCAACTTCGTTGGCGGCATGGTGGTCGGATTCCTCTGTATGAGTTGGGCCTTAGACCGCTACTGGAAGTACTAAAAAGAAAAGCCCCCGACCCGCAAGGGAAGGGGGCTTCTTTTATTTGCCTTCTAGTTCTGCGACTCGCAGTTCCAAAAAGTCTCGTTGCTTCTCGGCTTCTAGCAGTTCTGCGTGTCGGGCTTCCGTTAGCATATGGATGGACGGCACTTTCTTGCGAAGTTTCAGCGGCACACCAAGATCGATATTGGTAGGCTCGATCCTGAGTAGTGCTTCTTTGTTCTGCGTAGCGGCTACGTCAAGTATTTGCTTCCACCATTTCCACAGTCGAGCAGGAACTTTGACTTGCTTGTTCTCGGCGGCATAAGTCTTGCTGATGACATCAAACTGTAGGCCCGTGATATGGCCCACACGTCCTGTGCTGGACGCTATGCCCTTGAATCGTAGGTCTGGTGCGTCATGCTCTAGCAGCCAGTGTCCTAGATCGCGCTCGCTCTGCTTGGAGCGCTTGATACGTAATTGGGATTCTGACCTAGGCATCTACCATCTCTCCACAGTGGATGCATTTGCCCTTGTAGGCCATTGCTCCGTCTTTCGGACAGTACACCATGCCGTTACTCATCCACGGCTCCACTGGTGGGAGATGCCCGACCGGATCGTTCAGATCGTCATCAGTTGGTTCGCTTACTACTTCCTTCGGTATGTCTGACAAAGGGATACTCCAACGGCATTAATTCGGGAAACCTGTTAGGATACCCGTCGATTAGTTTCAAGTGCTGTGCGTTGTCCGTAACGGCTACAGAGGCAAGCATGTCCCTGTGTTCGGCCTTCACGTCCTTAAAGGCGTACACCTTGTACTTGATCGAGAGGAATGCGTGATCCTCAAACGACAGGTAGTTAACCTGTCCAGCACCAACGCCCATAGACTTCCACTTCCATGTTCGTAGGGTGTTTACTTCAAATTCAATAACCGGCTCACGGTTTGATACGCGGACGGCACTTTTATCTCTTCCCAACTTCCACGAAATTGCAGCCTCGGCCTTGTCAATTAAAACCTGAGCGGTCCAATCGATATCACCCCACACTGGATATTCGTATACGGCATAGAGTTGATCTATGTAGTACGTTACTGTCGGAAAGAGGTAGGGACCAACGGCATAACCGCTGGCCCCACCCTGAGCAATATACTTTTCGATTTCAGGGTTTGTTACCACTTGGTTCCTATCTGTGAATGTTCTTCACGTTCGGGCGTAGCCCCTCAAAGGTGCGGCGCAGTAGCAGAACGTCCTTCTCGCAGTGATCCACGATGAAGTTAAGGGCATCATTGTCGCCAGCGTTAGCCAGCGCCCAAATGCGCTTATCGAATTTGGTCTTGTGAACGTCTCCGTCCTGTACGCGCAGCGCACGAGACACGTTATCCAACGACCTTCCCATGGTTCCCTGAGGAATCAGGTAGAAGGCGTCGAGATGCATCCGTAGATCAAGCGGCTTCTCGCCATGCTCAACTGTTAGTCGAGTGTTCACGAACGGAACATCGAATATCTTGCCGTACCACGTAACCACAATGTCGAAGTCAGACTCTAGATAGTCTCGCAAAGCGATCAACAACTGCTTGTCATCAAGCAAGTGTTCCTGTTGGAACTCATCTCTCCTGAACGTCTTGACATTGCCGAATCCGTCAGCCACCGACGCACATAGTACTGTGCCGAAGTCGGCCTTTAGGTCACTGGTTTCGATATCAAAGTAGGCCATCCTTAGACCCACGTAGCCATCTACTGGCTCTTTGTTCTGTTCGAACTGTCTTTTCTTGAAGAGTCGCAACGAGTCTGCGTTACGGTCTTCGTACTTCTCTAGGAAGTCCTCTTCTTCAAGATGTAGGGCGTCATACGCCTCTTGTCCTTCCCACTTTTTGCGGGATACGGTAGGCACATAACTATCTGTTGCCGTTGTTGGCATTACGCTTCCTTTCAATGACGCTGAAGGGTATCTCACGCTTCCGGATCAACCATTGTCGGCGCTCGTCCAGAATCCCCTCTCGATAGAGAGTTGTGTGATTCTGCTTTGCGTCCAACGCTAGCATCTCCGTCGCTTGTTCTTCCAGCGCCTTCGATTCCTGCGGGCTTAGTTCCATTAAGTTTCCCCACTAGACGCTCCATGGCTCGCTGCCATCGTTTCCGGATGGTAACGCCACCACGAGCATTCAGGTAGTAGGCCGCTTGCTGGCTGTTCATCCCATCCATGTAAGTAAAGAGTACGTCAACGTCGCCCTTCGGGAGAAGGGAGAGTTGCTCTTCAACTTCCATCAGATCGAGATGAAACGAATTCCCGATTTCGGAACTGTACTCAATTCCACCGCGTTCAAAGTCGGGCAATGCCGATGCGGTTAGAATGATAGAGCCACCCGGATTTTCCAG
>Ga0066658_10000004_pt1 | contig 75425 bp, 69 predicted proteins | sample GraSoiAngelo_107_FD_75174 | JGI IMG/M metagenome (GOLD analysis project Ga0066658, IMG submission 75174) | Grasslands soil microbial communities from the Angelo Coastal Reserve, California, USA - 14_0903_09_30cm | ecosystem: Environmental > Terrestrial > Soil > Grasslands | place: USA...
CACGGGTGTTTCCACCCACAAGGCCCTCAACCTTGCGCGTCTACCAGTTCCGCCACAGCCGCTCGAGGGCGAGGGATTCTAGATGTTTGCGTGCAGGGGGAGGCCGCAGGTTGCGGGTGTCCGGAGGGCTCGGTACTCTACGAACAAGTGTTCGAAGGCAATTTGCGCCGATTTGACCCTGCTGACCCGGGAGCGGAGGAAACCGGAACGACGATGGAACTGGATCTGACCAAAAGGCAGAAAGAGATCTTCGACTTCATCCGCAAATACGCGGCGAAGACGGGCTACCCGCCCACGGTGCGGGAGATCGGCAAAGCCGTGGGGCTGCACTCATCTTCGACGGTGCACGCGCATTTGGCGAACCTGGAGAAGCTGGGGCTTGTCAAGCGCGATCCGTCAAAGCCACGGGCGATTGAGTTGCTCTTTGACAAGGCGAAGCGGACGATTTCGCCTGGCAGCGGGCTGCCGCTGGTCGGCACGGTTGCCGCCGGCGCCCCGATCCTGGCCGAAGAGAACATCGAGGAGTACCTCGAAGTCCCGGACGTGATCGGCGGCGAGGACGGTGACTACATCCTCCAGATCCGCGGCGAAAGCATGAAGGACGCCGGCATCCTCGAAAGCGACTACGTGATCGTGCGCCCGAGCGACGACGCTGCCGACGGCGAGATCGTCGTTGCCCTGATCGGCGAGGAGGCGACCGTGAAGCGGATCTTCCGCGAGAAAGACCACATCCGGCTGCAGCCCGAAAACGAGGAAATGGAGCCGATCCTCACCACCGAGGCTCGCGTTCTCGGCAAAGTCGTAGGGGTCTTCCGGAAGGTGTAGTTGGTGAATCCACCCTAGGGCGTGGAAGATTCACCGAACGGCTCTGGCTAGGGCCACTTGCCGGATTCGATGAGACGTTTGTAGCGCCGCTGGCGCCTGCGCGCGTCCCACATCACGAGTGGCAGGAGCCGCAGGCCCAGGCGCGGGAAGAGGTCGAAGAGGCGCAGCTGCGGGCCGCGCCATCGGGGGACGATCAGGACCGGGCGGGGGCGCTCGGTCAGCTTGCCGACCTCCTTCGCCACCTCCTCGGCGGTGAGCAGGCGGCCGGAGAAGGAGGGGGCGGCGTCGAGGTCCTCGAGCTTGTCCTCGAGCATCGGCGTCCAGATCCCATCCGGGCAGACCGCTGAGAGCTTGATCTTCTTCTCGCCGCTGCGGCGGAGGTCGAAGAGGGTCCCGAGGGTGAAGGCGATCGCCGCGTGCTTCGTCGCCGAATAGGTGACCTCTCCCGGAGCGGCGACGAGGCCGGCGAGGGAGACGACGTTGACGATGTGGCCCTTGCCGGCGATGCGCATCGGGCCGAGGGCGGCCACCGTGCCGTTCATCAGCCCGGTGACGTTGACGTCGAGCATCGTCTGCCGTTTCTCCGCGCTCTGCTCCCAGGGCGGTCCGCTGTAGAAGACGCCGGCGTTGTTGACCCAGAGGTCGAGCGAGCCGGTGCGGCCGATCGAGTCGGCTAGGCCCCGGCAGGCGGCCTCGTCGCGAACGTCGAGCGCCGAGCCACGGGCCTCGGTGCCGAGCTCGACTGCGACCCGGTCCGCCGCGCCGGCGTCGACGTCGGTGACGTGGACGCGGTAGCCGCGCTCGATGAGCTCGGCCGCGATCGCGTGGCCGAGGCCGCTGCCGGCGCCGGTGACTACCGCCGTTCGCATGCCCGCCACCATAGCCGCCGCGCACTTGGCCGCCGGCACCCAGCGAGCTACCCTTGAGAAGCGGGCCGAGCGACCGCGAGGGGAGAGAAAACCCTTCGAGGAAAGTCCGGACACCACAGGGCAGGGCGGTGGGTAACGCCCACCCGGGGAAACCCGCGGGAAAGTGCCACAGAAATGACACAGCCGATGGCGCGGCTGCAGCTGCGTCGCGCACAGGCAATGGTGAAATGGTGCGGTAAGAGCGCACCGGCGTCGCGGTGACGCGGCGGCCAGGCAAACCCCGCCCGGTGCAAGGCCAAGCAGGACCGTCGACCCGGCTCGGCGAGGTCCAGGTAGGCCGCATAGATAGATGGCCGCTCAAGACAGGATCCGGCTTACAGGCCCGCTACGGAAGAGGCTCCCGCAAGGGGGCCTCTTCTACGTCTGGTCGTTTCCAGCCTTTGGGTTCCTATAGGGGCCAAAAGTCTGGAAACGACGCCTACACGAGTTTCCGTCTTAAGGGTTGCTAACATGCCGCCCACAACCGCTGAATCTTCGCCTACATAACGCGAAGAGCGGGGGACCCACTTAGTTCGGGGCGAATCGCGGCGATTGCCGCGTAGCGCAGCTCTTTCAGCGCGAGCCCGTCAGCTAACCCCGCAAGCGCCTGGAAAGAGATGCAGACGATCAGACAAACCTCCCTGCGCTGGGCCCTTGCCCTGGCCGCATTCCTCGCCCTATTTGCCGGGGTGGTCGCCGGTGCGCAGGCGTCGACCGGTGGCGCCTCCAGCTACAGCCCGCCGGCCGAAGAAGAAGGCGACCACTCCTTCGGTGCCTGGCGCTACGGCGGCGCCAGCTGGTACGGCCCGGGCCTCTGGGGCAACAAGACCGCCTGCGGCCAGACCCTACGCCCGAACACGCTTGGCGTCGCCCACAAGAAGCTCCCCTGCGGCACGACCGTCAAATTCGTCTATCACGGCAAGTCAGTGGTGACGCAGGTGATCGATCGCGGCCCTTATGTAGACGGCCGCGCCTGGGACCTGACCAAAGCAGCCAGCGACGCGCTCGGTTTCGAAGGCGTGGGGCGGGTCCGCTACGCGGTGGCAATCGAGGACAACACCAGCGCCCGCAGCGACTGAGCCGCGCTCTCCGGCCGCTCCTCGGACTAGGCTGCCGTGTTTAGGCAGCGTCCAAAGACGAGAGGAGCCAGCATTGATGTGGAGGATTTCGCAGGGAGCAGTTGCCGCCGCCGGTACCCGTAGGGGCCGCGCCGCGATCTTCGGTCTGCTCGCCTGCACGGTGGTGCTTCTCGTCGGCCTCGCCGCCAGCAGCGAGGCGGCCAAGGTGGGGCGAACCACCGTGATCCTCGGCGAGACCTCCACCGAGCCGGACCCCTCCTGCCCTGATCTGCCCTGCCAGGCGATCGGCAGCGTCACCGGCTTCCAGGTCTCCAACGGGCAGACGAAGTTGCCGTTCCTTGTTACCCACAGCGGCAAGGTCACGGCCTGGACGCTGACGCTGGCGCAGCCGACCAACAGCCAGCGGACCTTCTTCAACGGCTTCTTCGGCACCCCGCCGCAGGCGCGGCTGGCGATCCTCCGCCGCGTCCCCGGCACCAACCCGCCCCGCTACAACCTGCGCCGCCAGGGCTCGGTCCAGGTCCTAACCCCTTACCTCGGGCAGACGGTCAAATTCAGCGCCAACCTCAAGGTCGAAAAGGGCGACATCATCGGCATCACGGTGCCGACTTGGGCCCCGGCTTTCGCCCAGGATCTGCCCGCCGACAACGTCTGGCGCGCCAGCCGCGAACCGGGCGCCTGCAAGAACGCGACGGACATCCGCCAGGGGGAACCGCAGGAAAAAGTCGGCACCCGCGCTACCTACGGCTGCAAGTACACCACCGCACGCCTGCTCTACACGGCGACGCTGGTGGAGGGCCGCTAACGGCCCTCCACCTCAGCTACTTAAGCGACCGGGGGAAGCGCCCTGGGACCACCCTGGTCCTGGGGCAGCGCCGCGGCGCTGGCGATCAGGCTCTGGAACTCGTTCAGCGCCAGATGCGCGACCGCCTCGAGGATCTCCTCGTCTGACCAACCGATCTCCCGCGCCTCCTCGTGGAGGTGGAGCGGAGGGGGGCCCTCCGGGTCCAGCGTCTCCTTGAGGAAGACGAGCAGAGCGGCCTCCTTGGGGTCGGAGGAGGTGAAGCTGCGGGCTTTCGAGACCTCGTCGAGGCCCAGCCCTGCCCGGCGCGCCGACTTCGCGTGCTGGGCGATGCTGTAGTTGTCCTCTCGGTACTCGGCGACAGCGAGCGCGATCCGCTCCCTCGTCGCCTGCGGCAGAACTCCGCCGCGAAGCTCCGAGCGCATCCGCGTATACGCGCGCAGGACAGCCGGCGCTCCGGCCAGCACGCCGACGAACTTCGTCACCGCGCCGCCGGCGGCCTGAATGCTCTTGATGAGAGGCGCGCTCTCGTCAGGCGCCGTCAGCTCGTCATGGATCTGGAATCTGCTTACTGCGGTTTTTACCGTCACGGGCTTCTCGCTCCTGAGCTCTGTCTAGGGCGGCAATTCGTCTTTACAGAGCCCTTACGTGGCCTTTACTTTACTTTTAGCCGCTTACTTACTTGACGTAAGTTATACCTCGTTTGGGGGACGTATTCAAGCCGGATCAGAACTCTTTTCTCTACCCGTATTACGTCGTTAGGCACCTCTCCGGTTCATTCGCCTATCGTTGCGGCCTTCCCCAGCTAGGAGGCAACGAGGCATGGCCGATCAACCCCGCAGCGCCGCCGATGTGATCGAGCTCGTCCGCGAGCACGACGTCCGCTTCATCCGCCTCTGGTTCACCGACGTGTTGGGTCAGCTGAAGAGCTTTTCGGTCAACGCGTCGGAGCTCGAGGACGCCTTCGCAGGCGGGATGGGGTTCGACGGCTCCTCGATCACCGGCTTCAACCCGATCGAGGAGTCCGACATGCTCGCGGTCCCCGACCCTTCGACCTTCGCGTTGATCCCCTGGCGCCCCGAGGAGGACGCGGTGGCGCGGATGTTCTGCGACGTCCAGGTTCCCGGCGGCGGCCCCTACGAGGGCGACCCGCGCTGGATCATGCGGCGGGCGTTGAAACGCGCCGAAGACCTCGGCTTCGATGCCTACAACATCGGCCCCGAGCTCGAGTACTTCTACTTCCGCTCGGCGAAGCCGGAGGGCGGGGTTCCTGAGCCCCTCGACGAGGGTGGTTACTTCGACCTGACCACGCTCGACGCCGGTTCCGACCTGCGGCGGGAGACGGTGCTGGCGCTGGAGAAGATGGGGATCCACGTCGAGTACACCCACCACGAGGTCGGCCCTTCCCAGCACGAGGTCGACATGCGCTACAAGAACGCGCTCGAGATGGCCGACGACTGCATGACCTATCGCATCGTCGTCAAGGAGTACGCGATGAAGTACGGCTACCACGCGACCTTCATGCCGAAGCCGTTGTTCGGCGAGAACGGCTCCGGGATGCACGTCCACCAGTCCCTCAGCCGCGACGGCAAAAACGCCTTCTATGACGAGGACGACCCCTACTACCTCTCGCCAGTGGCGAAGTCGTTCATCGCCGGCCAGCTCAAGCACGCGCGGGAGATCTCGCCGCTCTTCGCCCAGTCGGTCAACTCCTACAAGCGGCTGGTCCCCGGCTACGAGGCGCCGGTCTACCTCGCCTGGTCGCGCCGCAACCGCTCGGCCCTGATCCGGGTGCCGCTCTATCACCCCGGCAAGGAGGGGGCGACGCGGGCCGAGCTTCGCTGCCCCGACCCCGCCGCCAACCCCTATCTCTGCTTCGCGGCGATGCTGCAGGCGGGTCTGGAGGGGGTCGAGAAGGGCTACGAGCTGCCGGAGCCGATGGAGCAGAACCTCTACCACCTCTCCCAGGAGGAGCTGGCACACCAGGGGATCGAGCAGCTGCCGGCGACGCTGGGCGAGGCGATCGAGCTCGCCGCCGAGTCCGAGTTGGTCCTGCGGACGCTGGGCGAGCACACCTTCCGCCGCTTCGTTGAGATCAAGCGGCAGGAATGGGACGATTACCGCGTGCAGGTGACCCCGTTTGAGATCGAAAACTTCCTCCCCATCCTCTGATCAGGTCCGACGATGAGCGACGACGCGATCGAGCACGGGTTCAAGGAGGGGGACAAGGTCTGGGTCCAGGACGCTGACGGCACCCGGCACCCGGGTGTCTTCGTCGGCGACAACGAAGCCTCCGGCTGGTTCGGGGGCGGTCCCAGCGCCTACGTCGCCCATCCCGAGGCACACCAGGCGGAGGTCGTCTCCGTCTTTCGCATCACTCCCCGCGACGAGTAGCAAGGGTGGGCAGGAGGGCCCGCAGCTCCTCCGGCGTCGTCACCGGCAGCTGACAGGTGAAGTTCTCGCAGACGTAGGCGGCGGGTTGGCCGTCCACGGTGGTGCGGTCCACCAGGAGTGGGGGCTGAGCAGTTCCCTCCGGCCCGCCGGCGAGTACGAGGTGAAAGAGGGGGCGCTCGCGGACAGTGCCCGCGAGTTCGCCGAGGTCGTCGCCGACAAGCGCGACCTCGCGGGTGGGGGAGAGGTGGAAATCGAGCGCGCGCAGCATGTGGGCGAAGGCGTCCGGGTGCTGTACGGCCGGTTTGGCAAAGAGGGCGAAGACGCCGAGGCCGGCCTCTTCGTAGCGGCGCTCTCCGGTTAGAGCCGCGAGCCGCAGCATCCCCATCGCCGCCGAGCTATTGCCGGAGGGGATCGGGTGGTCGCCGACCTCCTTGCGTCGGGCGATCAGCTCCTCGTGGTCGCCCGAAGTCGAGTAGAAGCCGCCGCGCTCAGGGTCGCCGAAGCGCTCGATCGTGGTGTCCGCGAGCGCCTGGGCTTCCTCGAACCAGCGCTCCTCGAAGGTCGATTCGTAGAGCACCAGCAGCGCCTCGAGCAGGAAGGCGTGGTCCTCGAGGTAGGCGTTGAGGTGGGCGCGGCCGTCCTTGTAGGTGCGCAGGAGGTTGCCGCCCTCGTCCCGCAGCTTCTCCAGCACGAACTCGGCGCAGGTGCGGGCGGCGTCGAGGTAGTCCTCGCGGCCGAGGACCGCGCCGGCGTCGGCGAAGGCTGCGATTGCAAGCGCGTTCCATGAGGCGAGGCGCTTGTCGTCTAGCCCGGGCCAGACGCGCTGCGCCCGTGCCTGGAGGAGCGCCTTTCGCATCTCCTCCAGGCCCTCCGGTTCGGACCCCTCCGGCCCCTGCGCCAGGTAGATGATGTTCTTTCCCTCGAAGTTCCCCTGCTCGCTGACGCCGTAGAAGGCGATCAGCGGCTCGGCTTTCTCGCCCAGCACATGGCGGATCTCCTCCGGGGTCCAGACGTAGAACTTTCCCTCCTCGCCCTCGGAGTCGGCATCGAGCGCCGAGTAGAAGCCTCCCTCGGGTCCGCGCATCTCGCGCAGCATCCAGTCCAGCGTCTCCTCGCAGACGCGGCGGTAGCGCTCGTGCCCGAGCAGCTGCCAGCCGTGCAGGTAGGCGCGGGCGAGCAGGGCGTTGTCGTAGAGCATCTTCTCGAAGTGGGGGACGAGCCAGATCGCGTCGACCGAGTAGCGGGCGAAGCCGCCGCCGAGCTGGTCGTAGATTCCCCCGGTGAGCATCCCGTCGAGGGTGCGTTCGACCTCCTCGGTCTCGCCGCGCGCCATCAGCAGCTCCAGTGAGGATGCAGGCGGGAACTTCGGTGCCCCGCCGAAGCCGCCGTGGCGCCGGTCGGCCCCTGCAAGCAGGCGCTGGACCGCGCCCTCGAGGTCGGCCTGCCCCGGCAGATCCCGCGGCTCGACCTGGCTGACCGCGCTGAGGCTCTCCCGCACCCGCGGCGCCCGTTCGCGGAGCTCGTCGCGCTGGGTCTCGAAAGCGTGAACGACCGCTTCCATCACCATTCGGAAACTCGGCATCCCGCGGCTCTCGTCTGGCGGGAAGTAGGTCCCCCCGTAGAAGGGGACGCCGTCGGGGTCGAGGAACACCGTCATCGGCCAGCCGCCGTGGCCGCTGATCTGCTGCACCGCCTCCATGTAGATGGCGTCGACGTCGGGCCGCTCCTCGCGGTCGACCTTGACGTTGACGAAGTGCTCGTTCATGTAGGCAGCCGTCTCGGGGTCCTCGAAGGACTCGCGCTCCATCACATGGCACCAGTGGCAGGCCGAGTAGCCGACCGAGAGCAGGATTGGCCGGTCCTCCTCTTGCGCCCGCCCCAGGGCGTCTGGACCCCATGGGTACCAGTCGACCGGGTTGTTGCGGTGCTGCAGCAGGTAGGGGCTGGTCTCCTCGGCAAGGCGGTTCGGCATCGCTTTGAACCTACCCGGGAACGGGCAGATCGAGTATTCGCCGCACGTACTAGCTGAAACTTGGGTCTACATTGCGGTTTGTGGGGGAGAAAGGTCTTCCCGCTGGGTAACTCAATACCGTCAACCTCGTGAAGAACCACATCAGACCGGGTCAACCGGACCCCGCCCTCGACGCTGTGCTGGAGAAGCTCGCGCCGGAGGACCGGGCCGTGGTCCAGGGCGCGCTGGAGCGGGCGGAGAAGACCGAGGCCGAGCTGCGCTTCCTCGCCGACCACGACTCGCTCACCGGCCTGCTCAACCGCCGCCGCTTCCGGGTCGAGCTCGACCAGTACGTCTCCTTCACCGCGCGCTACGGCGGCCGCGGTGCGGTGATGGTGATCGACATCGACGGCCTCAAGGAGGTCAACGACAGCCTCGGCCACCAGGCCGGCGACACCTTGATCCGCCGCGTCGCCGAGATCCTCCGCGAGCGGGTCCGCGCGACCGACCTCGTCGCCCGCCTCTCCGGCGACGAGTTTGCGGTGCTGATGCCGCAGACCGATACCGCCGGGGCGATGCAGCTCGGCGAGGACCTGCGGGCCCAGGTCGCCGAGGGGCTGCCGCTGAACCTCGACCTCGCCGACGCCTCGATCAGCGTCGGGATCACGATGTTCGGCGGTCAGGGCGGGATGGGCGCCGAAGCCGTGCTCGTCGCCGCCGACCAGGCGATGTACCAGGCAAAGGCCGAGGGCCGGAACCGGATCATGCTCTTCCACTCTCCCGGCGAGAGCGGCGGCCCCGCGAAGCGGGCGCAGACGACCAGCGCCCGGATCCGCGATGCGATCACCCAGAACCGGCTGCGGCTGGCGACGCAGCCGATCCGCAGCCTCGCCTCCGGCGGGATCGAGCGCTACGAGCTGCTGCTGCGGATGACCGGCGAAGACGGCGAGCTGCTGCCGGCCGCCTCCTTCATCGAGGTCGCCGAGCGCTCGGGGATGGTGCAGGAGCTTGACCGCTGGGTCGTTGCCAAAGCTCTGGAGATGATCGGCGAGCGCGAGCGCGCCGGCGCTCCCGTCTCCCTCCATATGAACATCTCCGGCGCCTCGATGACCGACCTCTCGGTCCTGGAATTCATCGAACGCCGGCTCGACGAAGGCGAGGCCGACCCGGCCCGCTGCACCTTCGAGATCACCCAGACGGCGCGGGTCGAGGACTACGAGACCGCCGCCGGTTTCGCCGACCGCCTCACCGAGTTCGGTTGCGAAGTCGCGATCGACGACTACGGGACCGGCTTCGGCCCCTTCGCCTACCTGCAGAAGGTGCCATTCGACGTGATCAAGATCGACGGCACCTTCATCCGCGACCTTCCCCGCAACGACGCCGACCAGCTGACCGTGAAGGCGATCGTCGAAATCGCCCGCGGCCTCGGCAAGCGCACGATCGCCGAGTTCGTCGAGGACGAGGAGACGCGGACGATGCTCCAGGGCTACGGCGTCGACATGGCCCAGGGCTACCACCTCGGCCGCCCGGCCGATGCGGTCGAGACGCTAGCCGCCGCCTAGAAGCGGCTATGCCGCTTCGACTCGCAACTGGGCCCGTTTGACCTTGCCGCTGCTGGTCTTCGGCAGCTCGGCGGCGAACTCGACGATGCGGGGGAACTTGTAGGGAGCGGTCTCGGCTTTGCAGTGTTCCTGCAGCGCCGCGACCAGGCTCTCGTCTCCGCTCTGCCCGTCGCGGAGGACGACGATCGCGCGGACGATCGAGCCACGCTCGGGGTCGGGGGCGGCGACCGCGGCGGCGTCGGCGACGGCGGGGTGGGAGAGGAGGGCCGACTCCACCTCGGTCGGGCCGATCCGGTAACCGGAGGAGAGGATGATGTCGTCGCCGCGGCCCTCGAAGAAGAGGAAGCCGTCCTCGTCTTCGCGAACGAGGTCGCCGGTCTGCCACCACTCGCCCTCGAAGCGCTCGCCGTCGAGGTAGCGGGAGAAGAAGGTGGGGGAGGAGGCGGCGCGCAGCTGCAGTTCTCCCTCGACGATCCGGGTCTCGATCCCCGGCAGCGGCTTGCCCATCGAGCCCAGCCGCACCGTCTCGCCGACGAGGTTGGCGGTCACCTGGCCGGTCTCGGTCTGGCCATAGCCGTCGGCGGGCTCGAGCCCGGTCGCCTCACGGAAGGCGGCGATCGTCTCCGGGTCAAGCGGCTCGCCGGCGGAGACCATCCGCCGCAGCGCCGGCAGCGGCCGCAGGGCAGTGCGGCGGGCCATCATCCGGTACTCGGTCGGCGCCTGGCAGAGGACGTTGACCCCAAGTGCCTCGACGAAGTCGAGCCGCTCGGCCGGGTCGAAGCGGCCGTCGTGGATGACAGCGGCGGCCCCGGTGACCCACGGGGCGAGGAAGACGTTGCGGGCCGACTTCGACCAGCCGGTTGCAGTGGTGCACCAGGCGAGATCCCCCTTGCGCGAGCCGAACCAGTGCTCAGCCTGTAGTTGCTGGCCCAGCAGGTACCGGTAACCGTGAACCACGCCCCGCGGCTCGCCGGTCGTGCCGGAGGTGAAAACGATCAGCGCCGGGTCCTCCGGCACCATCTCCTCGACCGCGGCGGGAGTCTCCTGCGGGAGGTCCTCGTCGAGGACGCGGGCGACTTCGGCCATCGACATCAGCGGCACCCCATCAGGCATCTCCGCCAGCAGCTCCTCCTCGCCGACACAGAGCTTTGGGTTGGCAGTGGCGACCCGGTGCTCGAGGTCGTGCCGACGAAGCATCGTGTTGCAAGGCAGCGCCACCGCCCCCATCCGCCAGCAGGCGAGCAGGCTAAGCACCCACTCGATCCGGTTCCCCGCCAGCGTCATCACTACGTCGCCACGTTTCACCCCCCGGGCCGCAAAGGCTCCGGAGAGGCCGGCGGACATCGCGATTAGTTCGCCGAAGTACCAGTCACGCCGATTTGCCTCGCCGTCAATCGAGACGATTCCCAACCGCGAGGCGGGAGATCGCTCGAGCATGTCCTCGATCAGGTTCAAGAGCCTGATTCTCCCTTGAGCCATGCTCAAAAGAAGTTGACTATATTGCCGCCTGCCATAACACAACCCGGCTTTGCCGGACTCAAAGGAGCGGTATGAAAAACCTAAGAGCGGTTGTCCTCGCCTTGGCGGTAGTCCTTTCCCTCTCGGGGTTGACGGGGTTGTCCCCAGCGTCAGCGGCGAAATTCACAGCGGGAAAAGTCGGCGCGGCGCTGAAAACGACCACCCTGCGGACTAATGAAATGACCTTGACAGGGAGCAAAATCCAGTGCGCCACCGCCATCTTCACCGGCCAGACCGAAGCGCTTGAATCCTCGTCTCAGAAAGCGGTCCCGCAGTACTCGAACTGCACCGCCTTCGGGATGAGCGGTGCGACGATCAACTCCAGCGGCTGCGTCTACAACTTCACAGCCAGCGGCGAAGTCCATATCGAATCCTGTACCAGTGGCGGGTTCACCGTTGCGTCCTCAACCGCTTTTGGCAAATGCAAAATGTTCGTCAAAAACCAGTCGATTCCCAATGCGGTCACCTACACCAACACAGTCGGCAAGGTCGACGTTGACGTCATTGCCGAAGGGATCCACGTCGAAGTGACGGAATCCACCGGCATCTGCCCGGTCAAACTCGGCACACACACCACCGGCAAAACATCGATCAAAGTCGAAGTCGCGGCCGAAGGCACCACTATCCAATGGGACGCCTAGGGAGCTGCTGAACTCCGGCGCGCTGGGACCCTGGACGGGTCCCAGCGCGCCTCCCCTGGCTACCGAAGTTCGGCAGACGTCTTTTTCAGCAGCTGGCGGGCGATGATCAGGAGCTGGATCTGCTGGGTCCCCTCGAAGATGTCGAGGATCTTCGAGTCTCGGGCCCACTTCTCCAGTAGCTCGTTCTCGCCGTAGCCGATGCTGCCGCAGAGCTCGACGCAGCCGAGGGTGACCTCGACGCCGGTGCGCCCTGCCTTCGCCTTGGCCATCGAGGCCTGCAGCGAGTTCGGCTTCGAGTTGTCAGCCATCCAGGCGGCCTGGAGGGTGAGCAGCCAGGCGGCCTCGTAGTCGGCCTCCATCTCCAGGAACCGCGCGGCGGCGGCGTGCTGGTTGTTGGCGGGGACGTCGTAGTCGATCTCGACGCCGGCCTTCTTCAGCTGCTTGCGCGTCTCCTCGAGCGCCGCCCTGGTGACGCCGACGGCCATCGCGGCGACCAGCGGCCGCGTGTTGTCGAACGTTTCCATCACCCCGGCGAAGCCCTTCTCCTTCACCTCGGGGTCGCCGAGCAGCGCCTCTTTCGGCACCCGGCAGTCCTGCAGGGTGAAGTTGGCCGTGTCCGAGGCGCGGATCCCGAGCTTGTGCTCGAGCCGGTCCAGCTTCAGGCCGGGGTTGTCGCGCTCGACGATGAACGACTTGATCGCCGCCCGCCCTTTCGAGCGGTCGAGCGAGGCCCAGACGACGATCAGGTCGGCCCGGTCGCCCGAGGTGACGAAGATCTTCTCGCCGTTGAGGACATACTCGTCGCCGTCGAGTTCGGCGGTGGCGCGGATCGCGGCGGAGTCCGAGCCGGCTTCCGGCTCGGTGATCGCCATCGCCGCCCACTTGCCGCCGTACTTCTTCAGCTGCTCCTCGGTCGCGACCGAGGCGATCGCCGAGTTGCCGAGCCCCTGGCGCGGCATCGAGAGCAGCAGGCCGACGTCACCCCAGCAGAGCTCGATGATGCCGAGCACGGTGGAGAGGTTGGAGCCGTTGCGGTTGGCGCCGTCGTCGCTTTTCTCGCGGCGGACGCCGGCCGCACCGGCGCCGCCGATGTCGGATCCCTCGTTCATGCCGTCGATCAGCGACGCCAGCATGTCGAGCTCTTTCGGGTAGCTGTGCTCGGCCTCGTCGTATTTGCGCGAGATCGGGCGGAACACCTCCGTGGCGACCTGGTTGGCCTGGTTCGCCAGCGGCTTGAACTTCTTCGGTATCTCGAGATTGATCATCTTCAGTTCCTTTCGCTCTCAAAAAGCGCGCTTACGCGCCCTAGACGAGCAGGGCGCCCTCCATCACGCCCGCAGCTCGGAGGTCGCGGTACCAGCGCTCGACCGGGTGCTCCTTGACGAAGCCGTGGCCGCCGAGCAGCTGGACGCCGTCGGAGCCGATCTTCATCCCCTTCGTCGTACAGAGCTTGCGGGCGATCGCCGCCTCGCGGCCGAAGCTCTCGCCACGGTCGGCGCGGCTCGCCGCCCTGTAGGTCGCCAGCCGCATCGCGTTCGACTCAATGCCGATGTCGGAGACGACGAAGGCGACGCCCTGACGGTTGGAGATCGGTTCGCCGAAGGCCTGGCGGTCGTTGACGTAAGGGATGACATAGTCGAGGACGGCCTGCGCGGTTCCGCTGGCAAGGGAGCACCAGGCGATCCGCGAGCGGTTGACGCAGGCGGCGTAGTCCTTGGCTTTGGCGTTCCCCTCGCCGAGCAGAGCGCTGCCCGGCAGTTTCACTTTGTCGATCAGGAGGCGACCGGTCGCGGCGGGGCGGAGGCCCATCGCGGGCTCGTCCTCGATCGAGAGGCCTTTGGCTCCCGACTCGACGACGAAGAGCGCCGGGCCTATGCCCTCGGCGTCGGCGGCGATCACGAACAGCTCGCAATCTTTGGCGCGGGCGAGCAGCGACTTGGCGCCGCTGAGGACCCACTCGTCACCTTTCTTCTTCGCCTTCGTCTCCAGCTGGAAGGGATCGAAGAGCGGGCGCGGCTCGAGGATCGCCAGCGCGGCGGCGGGGATGTCCTCTCCGGTGAAGGCGGGCAGGTAGGTGGCCTCCTGCTCGGCCGAGCCCCAGAGGCCGATCGCGGTCGCGACCGCGCCAGGCGCCATCGCCGCGTAGGCGATGCCCATGTCCCCGTGGGCGAGGGCCTCGCCGATCAGGACGCTGGTCACCGCCGACTGCTCGGTCATGACGCCGCCGAGCTCCTCGGGGACGCCGAGGATGTTGACGCCGAGCTCGTTCGCCTGGTCGAGGATCTCCTTCGGCGTCTCGCGCTTCTCGTCAGCCTCCAGCGCCGCCTTGCGGATCTGGTCCTCGGCGAAGGAACGGCCCGCCTCCTGGAACATCTGCTGCTCGTCATCGGGCGAGAGGTCGAAGAGGCCCGTCGATTTGCCCTTCTTCTGGCGCGCGGGTTTGCCGAGCTTCTGCGCGGCCTTGAAGGTGCGGCCCGCTGCGGTCGCGCCTTTGAAGCCGTTCTTGGTGCCCTGGAAGAGGGCCTTCTCGACCTGCTTGCGGATGCGGATGCGGTCCAGCAGGTCGGAGCCGGCGAGGCGGTTGAGCGCCCGCAGGCCGTAGCCCATGCTGCGCTCCGCCACCCCCTTGGTCTCAGTGGTGGTGCTCACGTGGTCTTTTTCCTTCCTGATTTGGGGGCGGTTTTGGAGTTGGTTGCTTTAAGTGGCTGCACGCGGCCGTCGAGGTGGGGCGTGCCCTTCTTGGCGTTGCGGACGGCGAAAAGGATGTCTTCACCCTCGTTGCTGCTGGCGAACTCGACGCGCGCCGGCAAGAGGATCGGCTTGCGGAAGCGGACCTCGACCTCGAAGGCATCCGGCAGCTTGCTTTCGATCTGCGCCAGCGCCCGCGCCTTCGTCCACATCCCGTGCGCGATCGCGCCGGGGAACCCGAGCGGCTTCGCGGTCAGGGAATGCATGTGGATCGGGTTGCGGTCACCCGAGACGCCGGCGTAGCGGCGGCCGAGGTCGCCGGGGAGCTTCCACTCGGCGCTCGCCGGCGCGTCGGCCGGCAGCGACTCGAAGCTCTTCTCCTGCTTGGGGGCGTCGCCATTCGAGCCGCCGCGGCGGAGCATCATGCTGGTGCTCTCCCAGACGACCTCGCCGGCGACCAGGACCTCGGTCTCCAGCGAGAAGGTCTTGCCCTTCGGGTGCGGTTGCAGCTTCGTCGGCCGCACCCGGACCGTCATCTCCTCGTCGATCCCGATCGGCCGCTTCTGGACGATCGAGTTCTCGACGTGGACGAGGCCGACCGCGCCGAACGGGAAGGAGCCGTCGCTCATCACCGCCATGTGCAGCGGGAAGGCGAGCATGTGGGGGTAGGTCACTGGCAGGGTGTCGCGGAGGGTGAAGCCGCAGACCTTGGCGTAGGCGGCGACGGCCTCGGCCTTGGCGATGACACCGGTGAGCTCGAGGTCGAGCCCGTCCGGGATCTCGCCGCCCCCGCCCGGTACGAATGGGAGCAGCGAGGCGCCGGGGATCATCGGCAGCGCCGCGCGCGCGTACAGCGCCAGGATGCTGGGGGAGCTGTCGAGCGTCTTGCTCACAGGCTCACGCTCCGAGCAGGCTCTGGCCGCAGACGCGGACGGTGTTGCCGTTGACGCCGGTCGAGGCGGGGCTGGCGAACCAGGCGATCGTCTCGGCGACGTCGACCGGCAGACCGCCCTGCGAGAGGCTGGAGAGCCGGCGGCCGGCTTCGCGCGGGCCGATCGGCATCGCCGCGGTCATCTGGGTCTCGATGAAGCCCGGGGCGACGGCGTTGATCGTCGCTTTGCGTTTTGCCAGCTCCGGCGCCATCGCTTCGACCATCCCGATCACGCCGGCCTTGGAGGCGGCGTAGTTGGTCTGGCCGTTGTTGCCGGCGATCCCCGCCATCGAGGAGACGCCGACGATCCGCCCGTTGCCGTTCAGCAGTTTCTTGCCGAGCAGCTCGTCGTTGATCCGCTCCTCGCTGGAGAGGTTGATTTCCATCAGCTGCGCCCAGCGCTCTTCCGGCATTTTCGCCAGCGTCCGGTCTTTGGTGACGCCGGCGTTGTGGACGACGACGTCGACCCCGTCGGAGAGCTCGGCGGCGATCACCTCCGGCGCGTCGTGGGCGGTGATGTCGATCTCGATCGAGCGACCGCCGATCGCCTCGGTCACCGCCTTCAGGTCTGCCGACATCTGCGGGATGTCGAGGCCGACGACCTCGGCACCATCGCGGGCGAGGGTGTTCGCAATCGCGGCGCCGATCCCGCGCGAGGCGCCGGTGACGAGCGCGATCTTGCCCGCGAGCGGCTTGTCCCAGTCGATCTTCGGCATCGCCGAGACACCCTTGCCGACTCGGACCACCTGGCCGGAGACGTAGGCGGATTTCGGCGAGAGGAAGAAGCGCAGCGTTGACTCCAGTTGGTCCTCCGCGCCCGGTTCGACGTAGACGAGCTGGGCCGTGGAGCCCTTGCCGCCGATCTCCTTGCCGAGCGAGCGGGTGAAGCCCTCGAGCGCTCGCTGGGCGATCTGCGCGGGGATCGAGCCGGCTTCCTCGGGCGGGGTGCCGAGGACGACGACGCGGCCGCTGCGCTGCAGGCGCCCAATCGAGGGGTAGAAGAAGCGCTGCAGCTCGACCAGCTCGGTCGAGTCGGCGATCCCAGTGGCGTCGAAGACGAGCGCCTTCGCCTTGCCCTCGGCGCCGGCCCGTTCGGCCTTGATGCTGTCGAGGATCCCGGCGACCGCTTTACCGAGACGGCCGGCGGGCGCGCCGTCGTAGAGGACCGGGCCGGAGACGACCGGCTGGCCCTCGGAGTAGCGGTCGAGGGAGACCGGCTGGGGGAGACCCAGCTGCTTGGCGATCGTGCCGACGAGCGGCGCGTTGACGACTTGTGAGTAGCGGTCAGCCATTTACTTGGCACCTCCCGGAGCCTCGAGGATCGCGACGACACCCTGGCCCGCGGCGGCGCAGATGCTGATCACGCCGCGGCCTTTGCCGTCTTCGTTCAGTTGCTTGGCGAGGCTGGCGACGATCCGCCCGCCGGTCGCGGCGAACGGGTGGGCGGCCGCCAGCGAGCCGCCGTTGACGTTGAGCTTCTTGCGGTCGATCGGCCCGAGCGGTTTGCTCTTGCCGAGCTTCTCGGCGCAGAACTCCTTGTCTTCCCAGGCCTTCAGGGTGCAGAGAACCTGCGCGGCGAAGGCCTCGTGGATCTCGTAGTAGTCGAAGTCCTGCAGTTTCAGCCCAGCGCGGTCGAGCATCCGTGGCATCGCGTAGGCCGGCGCCATCAGCAGACCTTCGCGCTTGTGGACGTGGTCGACGGCGGCAGTCTGCGCCTCTGAGATGTAGGCGAGGATCGGCAGGCCGCGCTCTTTCGCCCACTCCTCGGAGGCGAGGAGGACGGTCGAGGCGCCGTCGGAGAGCGGCGTCGAGTTGGCCGCGGTCATCGTTCCCTCGGGGCCGCCGAAGACCGGTTTCAGCTTCGCCAGCTTCTCGAGGTTGGAGTCCGGCCGCAGGTTCTGGTCGCGGTCGAGGCCGATGTAGGGGGTCATCAGGTCCTCGAAGAAACCGCGGTCATAGGCGGCGGCGAGGTTCTTGTGGCTCTTGACCGCGAGCTCGTCCTGCTCCTTGCGGCCGATGTCCCATTCGGTCGCCATGATCGCGCAGTGCTCGCCCATCGAGAGGCCGGTGCGCGGCTCCTCGTTGCGGGGGATCGCCGGAACGATGTGGCCGGGGCGGACCTTGGTCAGCTGCTTCAGCTTGCCGACGGTCGAACGCTCGCGGTTGGCCTCCAGCAGGGTCTCGCGCAGGTCCTCATTGAGGGCGATCGGCGCATCGGAGGTGGTGTCGGCGCCGCAGGCGATGCCGGAGTCGATCTGGCCGAGGGCGATCTTGTTGGCGACGAGGATCGTCGTCTCCAGACCGGTGCCGCAGGCCTGCTGGACGTCGTACGCGGGGGTCTCGGCGGCGAGGCGGGTGCTGAGGACGCTTTCGCGGGTGAGGTCGCGGTCGCGCGAGTGCTTGAGGACGGCGCCGCCGGCGACCTCGCCGAGCGTCTCGCCCTGGAGGCCGTAGCGGTCGATCAGGCCCTCGAGCGCGGCGGTCAGCATGTCCTGGTTGCTCGCGTGCGAATAGACGCTGTTGGAGCGCGCGAAGGGGATCCGGTTGCCGCCGACGACGGCGACTTTGCGGGTTTTGGCGTTCATTTGGGGGAAGGTCCTCCTTGGGGTGAGTTGGAAGTGGGGGTGGTGCGGTCGCGCAGGCCGGGCTCGACCGTGGAGACGAGGAGCTCGGCTGCTTCCTCGGCGCTGATCGCCTCGGTCCGCAGCCACCAGCGGGCAAGGCCCTCGGCGGCGCCGAGCAGGGCGGTGGAGAGGGCGGCGACTTCGACCTCGGCGGCTTCCCGCCGCCGCATCGGCATCTGGGCCAGCAGTGAGGCGGAGACGAGGTCGACGATCTGGCCGCGATAGGAGGCGACGCGGTCGAAGACCTCGCCGCCGTGGGGGAGGGTCTCGTCGAAGAGCACGGCCCAGGCGGAGCGGTCGGTGTCGAGGAAGGAGAAGAAGGCGCGGACGCCGGCGCCGAGCGCATCCCCGGGGTTGGCCGTTTCGCTCACAGCACCGGCGATCGTCTGGATCAGCGAGTCACCAGCCCGCTCCATGCAGGCGATGTAGAGCTGCTCCTTGTTGCCGAAGTAGTTGTAGAGCAGCGGCTTGGTGACGCCGACCGCAGCCGCGATCTCGTCCATCGTCACCGAGGCATAGCCCCGCTCCGCAAAGAGCAGATGAGCCGCCTCCAGCGTCTGCTCCATACGGTCATCCCGCGAAAGCCGCGTCCTTACCGATGCATCCATCGGTGTAGACGTTACCGCAATATAAATTTATATCTGCGTAACGTGACGCAGCTCACACGATCAAGCTGCCGAGCAGGGGTGATAAGGCCCTGCGCGGCAGCAAGTTGTGAGGAGGACGGGGGACTCGAACCCCATCCGAAGTGCTACTCCGGACTCCCGGTTATCAAGCGGTTGCGGCACCTCGCCGCTTCGTCCTCCACCCCTGTAAGGGGCCGCAGCGACGAACTTCTCCCCCTATTGACGAGACGAGGCGCGGGATCTACCCTCGCTCGTACGGTTATCAGGCGGTTCGGGGGTAGCTCCCCCGCACGAAAAGACCCGCCTTTCGGCGGGTCTTCGTGATTAGGTCCGGGCTCGGTGGCCACCGTCAGTACGGTTACCTAGTGGCGGAGTGGCAAGAGCAGATCAAGGCGTTGGTAGCGGACGCGGCGGAGCAACTGCAACTTGTCGATGAGATGTACGAGGAATCTCTCGAGGAGCAGTCTGTTTCCCCCCGTCTCCAGACGCGCATCAAGAACGTGGTTGAGAACCAGCGGTCGGCCTTGGAATATCTCGCGAATCGGATCTATGAGGCATACGGCGACGGGAAAAGAGCGAAGTCATATTTCCCTGTGGCTGAAAGCCCGGAAGACTTTCCTCGGGTGTTCGATCTGAGGCTGCCCGGTGTGGCGGCAGGCGCGGCCGAAGTTCGGGCAGCAATTGAGGAGCGTCAGCCGTACAGGGACGGATACGGCTGGCTCCAGGACCTCGTGTATTTGACTAACGAAAACAAGCACCGAAAGCTGACCGCTCAAACCCGAAAAGAACGCTCGGTGTCTCGCTGGAACCGCCCCGAGGCGACCATAGAGGCCGACGACGCGGGAAACATTCGAATCGGGCCTCCTGCCGGAGACACCAATGTGCGCTTCGAAGGAGATCTTCGGGAGATTCCCCCTGACGAGGAACTTGCTTATGTCGACTGGCTGTTTACCGACCTGGGCAAATCGGCGATGCAAACCCTTCAGGCGATTCAAGCCGGCACTGTTGCCCTCATTGAGGAGGTGGTTGCCGTGATGGACCAGGTTCCCAGCGAGGGATAAAGACTAAGCCAGCTCGGTGCCGTCGTAGAGCTTCTTGACGTGCACGGTGCCCGGGGGGCTGGCTTCGATGCAGAGGCGGCAGAGGACGCACTCGTCGACGTTCTCGTCGACGATCTCGACGGTGCCGCCCGCGTCTTTGAAGATGTCGACGGGGCAGACTTCCTCGAGCTTGGCGGCGATCGCCGGGTCGTTCCTGATGCTGTCGTCAACCTCGACGTCAATGAAGACCTTGTTCAGCTGCTCGGGCATCAGGCGGTCGCTCCCAGTTTCTCCTTGACGACGTCCGGAATCTCGTCGATGCGCTCGACGACGCGGATGCCCGCCGCTTCGAGGCGGGCGATCTTCTCGGTCGCGGTGTCCTCTTTGCCCTCGACGATGGTGCCGGCGTGGCCGAAGCTCATGCCTTTCATCTCCTCGTCGTCCATGAATTTGCCAGCCATGAAGGCGACGATCGGGAGGCGGGAGTTGTTGTCCTTGACCCATTCAGCGAGCTGGGCCTCCATGCGGCCACCGGGCTCGGTGTAGATGACGATCGCCTCGGTCTGCTCGTCGGCCTCGAAGTAGGGCATCAGCTCGGCGTAGGCGGAGCCGATGATCGCGTCGCCGCCGATCGAGACGGCGGTGGAGACGCCGAGGCCGGCCTGGGTCAGCGAGGAGGAGATCTCGGTGGTCATCCCGCCCGAGCGGCTCATCACGCCGACGCGACCGGGCTGGTAGGCCTTTGCCGCGTCTTTGGCGGGTCCGCCAATGCCGCCCATCTTGCAGACTTCCGGGACGATCAGGCCGAGGCAGTTGGGGCCGATGATGCGGGCGCCGCGCATCTCCGCCAGCTCGACCATCTGGGCGACGTCGCCGCGGGGGACGCGCTCGGTGACGATGACGATCAGCTTGATCCCGTTCTCGATCGCCTCGAGGACGGCGTCCTTGGTGAAGGCGGGGGGGACGGTGACGACGGAGCCGTCGATCGGGCCGCCGTGGTGCTCGACCGCCTGGGCGACGGTGTCGAAGACCGGGACGCCGTGGACCTCGCGGCCCTTGCGGCCGGGGGTGACGCCGCCGACAACCTTGGAGCCGTAGTCGAGGCACTCCTTGGTCAGGTTGACCGCCTCGCGGCCGGTGATCCCCTGGACGATGAAGGTGGTGTCTTTGCTGAGCAGGATGCTCATGCGGGCGCTCCCTGGATCTTGGAGACGGCGCGACCGGCGGCCTCCCACATCGAGACCGAGCGGTCGCAGTACTCGACCCCGTACTTCTCGAGGATCTTGAAGCCCTCGTCCTCCCAGGCGCCGGGGATGCGGAAGATTGCGATCGTCTCGCCCGGGTCCTTGCCGAGCTCGAGGCAGGCCTTGATGACGCCGCGGGCGACGATGTCGACGCGGGTGTTGGAGACGATCGACATCATCACCGCGATCTTCTCGACGCCGTCCTTTTCGAGGACCTCCTTGGCGAGGCCGCAGGCCTTGGCGACCGACGGGTTGCCGCCGATCTCCGAGTAGTTGGCGGGCTGTCCGCCCTGGTTGCGGACCGCGTCGGTCAGCGTCAGCGAGCCGCCGCCGGCGCCGATCACGAGGCCGAGGTTGCCGGTGAAGCCGTGGTCCTTGCCCTGGATCACACCGCGGTGGTCGGCGGCGTCGATCGCGCTGACGTTCTTCTCGAAGTCGGAGGGCTCGTAGGTCTCGCGGGTGTCGTCCTCGGCGATCTGAAGCTCCTTGCGGAGGAGCTTCTTCTGCCGGCCGACCGCCTCGTTCTCCATCTCCATGTGGGCGTCGAGGGCGACGAAGCTGCCGTCGGTCAGCTCGGCCAGCGGGTTGATCTCGGCCAGCGTCATGTCGTTATCGCGGAAGAGGCGGGCGAGGCGGGCGAGGATCGGGGTGGCGCGGTTCAGCTGCGAGCCGGTGACGCCGGTCGCGGCGACGACCTGCTTGGCCTCGAAATCGCCGACGGGGAGGAGGTTCGAGATATGGCCTTTGCCGACGTGGTCGGGGTGGGTCTCGGCGACCTCCTCGATGTCGATCCCGCCCATGTCGCTGAACAGCATCAGCGGCTTCTTCGCGGTCCCGTCCCAGACGACGCTCGCGTAGTACTCCTGCTTGACCTCGGCTTTGGGATCGACGAGGACGCCGCGCGGCATGTGGCCGTTGATTTCCAGCTTGAGGATCTCCTCGGCGTGTTGGGCGGCCTCCTCGGGGGTGTCGGCGAACTTGACTCCGCCGGCCTTCATCCGGCCGCCGGTCAGCACCTGCGACTTGATCACGACCGGGCCTCCGATTTCCTCGGCGACCTTGCGCGCTTCCTCAGCGCTCGTGCAGAAGCCGTACTTGGTGACGGGTATCCCCGCCAGCTCGACGATCTTCCTTGCCTCGTACTCGTAGAACCGCATCGCGGCGCGGAACCCTATCCAAACGTCAAGCGGCCCTGCTTTACTCCGGCCGGTGTTTCCCGCCCCTCAGGGGCCGAATTCCCCATTCGGCTCCCGAATTTTGGCTGTTTTTGCGCTGCTCGCGACGCTTGTGGCGCTGTACGGATGCGGCACCGTCGTCGACAAGGTGAAGCTTCAAGACACGATCCAAGCGAGCCTCGAAGACTCGATCCATGAAAAGATTCAGAAGGTCGATTGCCCTTCCGATCAGTCCGTTGACCCGGGCGCGACCTTCAGCTGCGTCGTTGTTTTTGCCGATGACAGGCGGGAAGTAGCGACTTTGGAAATCCGCAACAAGGATGCCGACATCTCGATGATCGACATCAAACCCGAGAATTAGAGAGAGGCGAATGAGCGATCTGACCACTGCCCCCGACGAGCTGACGACCCACTCGAAGCTGCTTGCCTGGGTGGACGAAATCGCCTCGCTCACCGAACCGGACTCGGTCTACTGGTGCGACGGCTCGGCCGAGGAGTACGACCGTCTCGCCCAGGTCCTGATCGACGCCGGCACCTTCGAGCGCCTCGACGAAGCCAAGCGCCCGAACTCCTACCTCGCCCTCTCCGACCCCGGCGACGTCGCCCGCGTCGAAGACCGCACCTTCATCTGCTCCGAGAAGGAGGAGGACGCCGGCCCGACCAACAACTGGCGCGACCCGGCTGAGATGCGCTCGACCCTGAACGAGCTCTTCAAGGGCTCGATGAAGGGCCGGACGATGTACGTCGTCCCCTTCTCGATGGGCCCGCTCGGCTCCGAGATCTCCGAGATCGGCGTCCAGTTGACCGACTCCGCCTACGTCGCCACCAACATGCGGATCATGACCCGGATGGGCAAGGGTGCGCTCGACGTGCTCGGCTCCGACGGCGACTTCGTCCCCTGCGTCCACTCGGTCGGGATGCCGCTGACCGAGGGCGTTGAAGACGTCTCCTGGCCCTGCAACGAGGCCAACAAGTACATCGTCCACTACCCCGACTCCCGCGAAATCTGGTCCTTCGGCTCGGGGTATGGCGGCAACGCCCTGCTCGGCAAGAAGTGCTTTGCGCTGCGGATCGCCTCGGCGATGGCGCGCGATGAGGGCTGGCTCGCCGAGCACATGCTGATCCTCAAGCTGACCTCGCCCGAGGGCAAGGTCAAGTACATCGGCGGCGCCTTCCCCTCGGCCTGCGGCAAGACCAACCTGGCGATGCTGGTCCCGACCCTGCCCGACTGGAAGGTCGAGACGGTTGGCGACGACATCGCCTGGATGAAATTCGGCGAAGACGGCCGCCTGCACGCGGTCAACCCCGAGGCCGGGTTCTTCGGCGTGGCGCCCAACACCAGCCACAAGACGAACCCGAACGCGATGGACACGATCGAGCGGAACACGATCTTCACCAACTGCGCCAAGACCGACGACGGCGACATCTGGTGGGAGGGGATGACCGGCGAGCCGCCGGCGCACGCGATCGACTGGCACGGCAACGACTGGACGCCCGAGTCCGAGACGCCCGCCGCGCACCCGAACGCGCGCTTCACCACCCCCGCCGCCCAGTGCCCCTCGATCGCGCCCGAGTGGGAGGACCCCGCCGGCGTCCCGATCGACGCCTTCCTCTTCGGCGGCCGCCGCGCCACCGTGGTGCCGCTGGTCCAGGAAGCCTACGACTGGGAGCACGCCGTCTTTATGGGGGCGACGATGTCTTCGGAGACGACCGCTGCCGCCGCCGGCGCCGTCGGCCAGCTCCGCTTCGACCCAATGGCGATGCTGCCCTTCTGCGGCTACAACATGGCCGACTACTTCGCCCACTGGCTGAAGATCGGCGAGCGCGAGGGGGCCCAGCTGCCGCGCGTCTTCTACGTCAACTGGTTCCGCAAAGATGCCGACGGCAAGTTCCTCTGGCCCGGCTTCGGCGAGAACAGCCGCGTCTTGGAGTGGGTCTTCCGCCGCTGCGAGGGCGAAGGCGAGGCAGTCGAGACCCCGGTCGGGCTGCTGCCGGCAGAGGGCGAGATCAACACCGAGGGCCTCGACATCTCCGACGAGGCGATGAAGGAGCTGCTCACCGTCGACCTCGACCTGGTCAAGGCACAGCTGCCGCAGGTCAAAGAGCACCTGGCCAAATTCGGCGACCGTTTGCCGGCCGGCGTCAGCGCCCAGCTCGAGGCGCTCGAACAGCGGCTGGCCTAAGCCAGCCGCTGTCGCAGAGGCCTACGAGTTGTAGGCCTCTGCGAGCTCGGGGTCCTTCTCGGCGAGCATCTCGGCGAGCTCGACCATCACCTTGCACTGCTTCCAGGTGGCGTCGTCCTGCATCTTGCCGTCGATCATGTGGACGCCGCGGCCGTCCGGGATCGCCTCGATCACTTTCTTCGCGAACTTGACCTCGTCCGGCGGCGGGCTGAAGACCTTCTTCGCGATCCCGATCTGAACCGGGTGCAGCGACCAGGCGCCGACGCAGCCCATCAGGAAGGCGGCGCGGAACTGGGTCTCGCAGCCGGCCGTGTCCTTGATGTCGCCGAAGGGGCCGTAGAAGGGCAGGATCCCGGCGGCGGTGCAAGCGTCGACCATGCGGGCGATCGAGTAGTGCCAGAGGTCCTGCTGGGCTGAGACGCGGTCGGCCTCCGGGTTCTCCGGGTCGACCGGGTCCTCCATCACGCGGTAGCCAGGGTGGCCGCCGCCGACGCGGGTCGTCTTCATCCGGCGGGCGGCCGCGAGGTCGGCGGGACCGAAGCTCATCCCCTGCATGCGGGGGCTGGCGTTGGCGATCTCCTCGAGGTTGACCACGCCCTGTGGGGTCTCGAGGATCGCGTGGACGAGGATCGGCCTTGAGAGGTTCGCCTTCGCTTCCAGCTGGGCGAGCAGGCGGTCGACGTAGTGGATGTCATGCGCGCCCTCGACCTTCGGCACCATGATCACCTCGAGCTGGTCGCCGATCTCGGTCACCAGCTGGGTAAAGTCGTCGAGCACCCAAGGGCTCTCCAAGGCGTTGACGCGGGTCCAGAGCGAGGTCTGGCCGAAATCGTTCTCCTTCGCTGCCTGGATCAGCCCGGCGCGGGCCGCCTCCTTGCGGTCGACCGGGACCGCGTCCTCGAGGTTGCCGAGCAGGATGTCGGTTTTTTCGGCGATGGCACCGGCCTTGGCGACCATCTTCTCGTTCGAGAAGTCGAGGAAGTGGATCATCCGCGAGGGCTTGACGGGGATCTCGCGGAGCGGCTCCGGGGCGCCGATCGCCTGCGGCAGGAAAAAGTCTCTGGGGTGTCTCAACGTGCTCCTCGGGTTGTTTCGAAGTTCGGGGTGGCTAAATCTATTGAGCGTGCGGATTTGCCGCCTCTCCCGCCCCTAAATTGCCTGCTTATCGAAGGGTCGGAGCGCGACACGACGCAGGACTGGCTGGTGCCGCGAGGCGCTGTGCCGACCGTGAGCCAACTGGAGGCGCGGATTGACGAGGCGGTGGTGGTTGCCCGGGCGTCCGAAGAGGGCGTGCGTGAAGTGGGGGAGATGGCGATCGATGCGGCTCGGCAGGCGCGGAGGGCTGCGGAGGCTGCGGAGCAGAGTGCGGTTGCAGCTGCGAAGGCGGCTGCCCAGGGCGCTCGACCGGCGGGTCCTGTCTCCGATACGGCCCCCCCGCAAACTGGCGGGGGCCCCGCATCGTCGCCACCCACCGGAAGAGAGGTGGAGGAGCAGCCGCCGGTTGGCGCGGCGGAGCGGGTTCAGGGGAAGCCGGCGCCTCAACCTCCGAGGTTCGAGGAGCGGTTTCGCAGGTTCAGTGAGAGAGCTGACTCTGTTTCGGGACGGTTGCGGCGGCTTTGCGAGCAGCCGGGTCACTCAGGCCCCAGCGTCGGCGCAGCGCGTCGGCGAGGCGACGGCTGATCGGACCGCAGCCTGGCAGCGGGGTGCCGTCGAGGGCGGTGGCCGGTTCGATCCCGCGGATGGAGTTAGTGAGGAAGACCTCGTCGGCATTGGGGAGGTCTTCGATGTGGATCGGCTGCTCTTGCGCGTCGATGCCCGACTCGAGCGCGATGGCGAGAACGGCGGCGCGGGCGGTGCCGGGGAGGATGCGGCCGTCAGCGGGGGGTGTCCAGAGGGTCTCTTCGCGGACGGCGAAGATGTTCGCCCAGCCGGCCTCGAGCGCTTCGTCGCCGTCGCAGATCAGCTGACCCGCGCCGTCATCGGGGTGCTCCATCCCACGTCGATCGACCCACTTGTGGGACCCACGGCCTCCCGGCACCGAGTGAGAGCACAACTCGGCGCCGCGCTCCGGGAAGACCGCCTCCGGCACGACCCCACCTGCAAGTAGGTCGTGCCGGAGGCGGTCTTCCCCGGGGACGCAGGTGAGGCGGAGCCGGCCGAGGGTGATTCCCTTTGCCGCGGCGAGCAGCTCTTCTCGGGCGCCCGCGGGGAGGTCGGTCTCGTAGACCTCGTCCAAGGTCCGGCGCAGGCGCGCCAGGTGTGCGTCGAGCTCGACCGGCTCGCCATTGACGACGAGGAGCGTCTCGAAAACGCCTTTGCTCGGGTTCGGCCGCCAGTCGTTCGTCGCCACAGGGGTATCTTGCCTGCGCGGCCCGGTCGATGCGCTCCCTGCTGATCGACAACTACGACTCCTTCACCTGGAACCTCTTCCAGCTCCTGGCCGAGGTCAACGGCAGTGAGCCCTTGGTCGTGCGGAATGACGAGATGAGCTGGGAGGAGCTGGAGCGCCTCGGGTTCGACAACGTCGTCATCTCGCCGGGGCCAGGACGGCCGGAGCGGGCGGCGGACTTCGGCGTCTGCGCCGAGGTAATCCGCCGCTGCGAGAAGCCGTTGCTCGGCGTCTGCCTCGGGTTGCAGGGACTGGGCTGGGTGGAGGGGGGGAGGGTCGAGCGCGCACCGGAGCCGATGCACGGCCGCGTCGTCCCCGTCGAACACGACGGCACAGGCCTCTTCGCCGGCATCCCCAGCCCCTTCCAGGCAACCCGCTACCACTCGCTGTCCCTAGCGCACCCCCTCCCCAGCACCCTCCGCGAGACAGCCACCGCCGACGGCGTCCCCATGGCCGTCGAACACCGCCATCGTCCCCAACACGCCGTCCAGTTCCACCCCGAGTCCGTGGCCACAGAGCACGGCGCCAAGCTCTTAGCCAACTTCCGCGACCTCACTTCTGACCCGGTCAGAGATCCCAGTGTCGAGTTTGTCGCCCATAGGGAGACAAACCCGACACGGCGATCCTTGACCAAGCTGCAGGCCCGGAAGCTCGATGCGCATCCGGACCCTGAGGCCGCCTTTGTCGCTCTTTACGGCGCGAGCACCCATGCGTTCTGGCTCGACAGCAGCCGCCCCGGCGCCCGCGGCCGCTTCTCCTTCATGGGCGATGCCTCGGGACCGCTCGCGGAGGTGATCCGCCATGAAGCCGGCGAGGGCGAGCCGCTCCTCGACCGTCTGCAGCGGCGTCTGGAGGCACTGCGGCCCGCCGAGTCGCCCGATCTCCCCTTCGAGTTCGACTGCGGCTTCGTCGGCTACCTCGGCTACGAGCTCAAGGCCGAGTGCGGCTACGCAACTCCTCATGACTCACCGCACCCCGACGCCGCTCTCATCTTCAGCGACCGCCTCGTCGCTTTTGACCACGAGCAGCAGCAGACCTACCTCCTCTGCCTCCACCGCCCAGAGGAAGAGCCCGCCGCCGAAGCCTGGCTCGAGGTTACGTCCGCTCGCCTATCCGCTATCGCCGCCGGAGGAGAGCCGGTAGTAGGTCCCACATTGCAGGTAGGACCTACTACCGGCTCTCCTCCCAGCGCGCTATCCCTCGCCCGCTCCCGCGACCAGTACCTGGAGGACGTAGAGAGTTCGATCGACCACCTGCTCGCGGGCGACAGCTACGAGATCTGCCTCACGAACCAGGTCAGCGGCGAGATCGATGTCGACCCCCTGGACCTGTACCTGAGCCTTCGTCGTGCGAACCCCGCTCCTTTCGCCTCGTATCTGCGATTCGGCGACCTGGCCGTACTGAGCAGCTCCCCCGAGCGCTTCCTCCGCGTGAGCCGTGACGGCGAAGCCGAAGCCCGCCCGATCAAGGGCACCAGCCGCCGCGGCTCGACCCCCGACGAGGACGCAGTCCTCGCCGCCGCCCTCGCCGCCGACGAGAAGAACCGGGCCGAGAACCTGATGATCGTTGACCTGCTCCGCAACAACCTCGGCGCCGTCTGCGAAGTCGGCAGCGTCGAGGTGCCGGAGATGATGGCCGTTGAGAGCTACGAGACCGTGCACCAGCTCGTCTCCTCGGTCCGCGGCCGCCTGCGCCCCGGCGCCTGTGCGGCCGACGCCGTCCGCTCCTGCTTCCCGCCGGGCTCGATGACCGGCGCTCCGAAGCTGCGCACGACCGAGATCCTCGACGTGCTCGAGGGCGCCGCTCGCGGCGTCTACTCGGGCGCGATCGGCTGGTTCGGCCTCGGCGGCGCCGCTGACCTCTCGGTCGCGATCCGCACCATCGTCCTCGCCGAGGGCCGCGCCTCGATCGGCGCCGGCGGCGCGATCGTCCTCGACTCCGATCCCGAGCGCGAGTACGAGGAGATGCTGCTCAAGGCGGCCGCGGCGCTGCGGGCGATCGACCCCGCCGTCGAGCCGGCGTCTATATCCTTGGCCTTCCAGAGCGCCGCCGCGATCGCGCCGCGCTAGCCGACCTTCCCACGACCGAAGCAGGAGCCATGGCCGTAGACACCGCCGCTTACCGCGAGATGACCGATGAGCAGGAAGCCATCGTCGAAATGGTCCGCCAGTTCGCCGACGAGCAGATCATCCCTAACGCCGAGCATTACGACCACGAGGACTCCTTCCCGGAGCCGATCGTCGAGCAGATGAAGGAGCTCGGCCTCTTCGGAGTCACCATCCCCGAGGAGTACGGCGGCATGGGCCTCGACCTGACCACCTACGCGATGATCGTCGAAGAGCTCTCGCGCGGCTGGATCTCGATCTCCGGCGTCGTCAACACCCACTTCATCGGCTCCTACCTGCTGATGAAGTTCGGCACCGACGAGCAGAAGGAGTACTTCCTGCCGAAAATGGCGACCGGTGAGATCCGCGCCGCCTTCTCGCTGTCTGAGCCCGAGGTCGGCTCCGACGTCCAGGGCATCAAGGCGACCGCCAAGAAGGGCGAGGACGGCAACTGGGAGCTGAACGGGCAGAAGATGTGGGTCACCAACGGCCTCGGCTCCAGCGTCGTCTTCGTGCTGATGAAGAACGACACCAAAGCCGACCCGCCCTACAAGGGGATGACCTGCTTCATCACCGAGAAGGAGGCCTGGAAGGAAACCGGCGAGGGTGACTTCAAGGGCCTCAACGTTCCGCCCAAGATCAAGAAGATGGGCTACAAGGGCGTCGAGTCGACCGAGCTCGTCTACGACGGCTACAAGTGCCCGCCGGAGCGGATCCTCGGTGGCGAGGAGGCCGGACTCGGCCAGGGCTTCGTGCAGATGATGGACGCGCTCGAGGTCGGCCGCGTCAATGTCGCCGCCCGCGGCGTCGGCATCGGCCAGCGCGCCCTCGAGCTCGCCCTCCGCTACAGCCAGGAACGGAAGACCTTCGGCAAGACGATCTCCAACCACCAGGCGATCCAGTTCAAGCTCGCCGACATGGCGACCCAGCTCGAGGCGGCCCGCCTCGTCACCCGCAAAGCGGCGCGGATGAAGGACGCCGGCGAGCGCTCCGACCTCGAGGCCGGTATGGCCAAGCTCCTGGCATCGGAGTGCGGCAAGTACTGCGTCGAAGAAAGCTTCCGCATCCACGGCGGCTACGGCTACTCGAAGGAGTACGAGATCGAGCGCCTCTACCGCGACGCGCCGCTGCTGCTGATCGGCGAGGGAACCTCGGAGATCCAGCGTATGGTGATCGGCAAGAAGCTGCTGCAGAGGCACAAGATCTGATGGGGCGCGGCTAGCAATGGCATCGACTTCGGACCTGATCCGCACCGCTGTCGAGCGGTTTCAGGCCGAAGTCCCCGCCCTGGCCAACCTGAAGCTGGTCTTCGGGCTGGAGCTGCGGGCAAAACACGACGTCCAGCTCTACCGGGTCGAGCTGCCGGGACCGAAAATCTCCAAAGACCTCGCCCAGGACGAGCGGCTGCTGGTTGAAATCGACCGACCGCAGTTCAACGAGCTGGCCGAGAAAGGGACGCTGAAGAGCTACCGGCGCGCGGCGGAAACCGGCCACATCAAGACGACGGGCGACTCCAACGTCGTCAAGCTGATCTCTCAGGTCGTCGAGAAGCAGGAGGAACGAAACCGCCTCCGCAAAGTGCACTAGAGGCGAGGAGCCCCTAGAGGCGGAGGAGGTTGTCGGCGTCGATCTCCCGGGTGACGCCGCGGAAGTCGATCACCAGCGGCGCCTGGGCGACGATCCGCTCGTAGTCCATGCCGGGATGGGCGGTGACGATCGCCGCCAGGTCCGTCTCCCGCAGGCCCTCGTCGAGGTCGACGTTGGCGAGGCCGTGGCCCTTCAGCTCTGGGACGAAGGCGTCGTGGTAGGAGACCTCGGCGCCGAGGTCCTGGAGGCGGCCGATGATCTTCAGCGCCGGCGATTCGCGGGTGTCGCCGACGCCGCCCTTGTAGCTGACGCCGAGGATGAGGACGCGGGAGCCTTTGACCGGCTTGGCCACCCCGTTCAGGGCGCGCTCGATCCGTTCGACGCAGAAGGAGGGCTGGGCCTGGTTCACCTTCCCCGCCAGCTCAATGAACTCGGGGTAGAAGTCGAACTGGCGCGCCTTGTAAGCGAGGTAGAAGGGGTCGATCGGGAGGCAGTGGCCGCCCATCCCCGGCCCCGGCTCGAAGCGCATGAAGCCGAACGGCTTGCTCGAGGCGGCGTCGATCACCTCCCAGACGTCGATCCCAAGCCGGTCGCAGAGCTGCGCCAGCTCGTTGACGAAGGCGATGTTGACGGAGCGGAAGATGTTCTCCAGGAGCTTTGAGAGCTCGGCCGCCTCGGGGCTGCTGAGGACGATCACGGTCTCGCAGATCTGGGCGTAGAGGTCGCGCGCCTTCTCGGTGCAGGCGGGGGTGATGCCGCCGACCAGCTTCGGCGTCGTCTTCACCGTGTAGTCGGTCCGGCCCGGGTCAATCCGCTCGGGCGAGAAGGCGAGATGGAAGTCCGTCCCGACCGTCAGCCCCGAACCCTCGAGGATCGGCTGCAGGCGCTCGCGGGTCGTCCCAGGATAGGTCGTCGACTCCAGCACCACTAACTGCCCGGCCCTCAGCACCGCCGCTAGCCGCTCGGCCGACTCGACCAGGTAAGTGAGGTCCGGTTCGCGGGCGTCGCTGAGCGGGGTGGGGACGCAGATGATCACCGCATCAGCCGCGGCCAGCTCGTCGTAACCGGTCGTGGCGCTGATCCGGCTCGCGATCGGCTCCAAGGCAGAGTCCGGGACATCCTCGATGTAGCTGCGCCCGGAATTGAGCGCCTCCACCTTCGATTGGTCGACGTCGACGCCGACCACATCGCAGCCGGATTCGGCGAAGGCGACGGCAAGCGGCAGCCCGACGTAGCCGAGACCGATGATCCCTATACGCATTGTCGGCATAATCCCACGCTTGGCCGACGCGATCCGCCGTGGGCGCCTCCTCTGGCTGCTGATGCCCCTCCTGCTGGGGGCCCTTGCCGCGCCCGCCTCCGCCTTGACCCTTCCGCCCGGCTTCCAGGTCCGGGTCCTGCCGCTGCCGAAAGCGAGCGGGCCGACCTACACCAACGGGCTGCAGAAACCGAGCACGCTGGAGTTCGCCCCTGACGGGACGATGTTCGTCGCCGAGCGCAACGGCCGCGTCCTCGCCTTCGACTCGATCGAAGACTCGACTCCCACCCTGGTGGCCAACATCATCAACGAGGTCCACGCAGACGGCGACCGCGGGATCCTCGGGATGAAGCTCGCCCCCGGCTATCCCGCGGACCCCTACATCTACCTCAGCTACACCTATGACGCGCCGATCGGGGGGGACAGCGCCGACTCGCCCCATCCCCATCTCGCCGACGGCAGCGACGGTTGCGAAACCAGCAGCGACTCGGGATGCCTCGTCAGCGGCCGCCTAGTGCGGATCGAGGTAAACCCGACGACCGACGTCGCGGTCGGCGGCGCGCAGGAGCCGCCGCAGGAAGTGCTGATCAACAGCTGGTGCCAGCAGAAGCTCAGCCACTCGATCGGCGACATCGAGTTCGACAGCAGCGGGGCGCTGCTGATGACCGGCGGCGACGGCGCCAGCTGGAGCATCCCTGACTACGGCCAGGAGGAAAACCCCTGCGAAGACCCGCCAAACGAAGGCGGCTCGCTGCGCTCGCAAGACGTGCGCACCCCGCAGACGGCGTCTGACCCGACCGACTACAGCGGCTCGCTGATCAGGGTCGACCCCGACACCGCCGCGGCCCTCCCCGACAACCCTTTCAGCGTCACGCCGCTGAAAAACGCGCAGAACGAAGTCGACAACAACGCCGCCCGCATTCTTGCCTACGGGATGCGCAACCCGTTCCGCTTCGCGATCAAGCCCGGGACCGATGACGTCTACATCGGCGACGTCGGCTGGGACCAGTGGGAGGAGATCGACCACGCCACCTCGCCGCCGGCGGCGGGCCAGAAAGCCGTCAACTTCGGTTGGCCCTGCTACGAGGGCGGTCCCTCGGGCAACCTCGTCAACTCCCGCTGGGACGCGATCGACAAGCCCCTCTGCGAGTCCCTCTACGCCGAACCGAACGCGGTCCGCGCGCCCGTCTTCGCCTACCCGCACCCCTTCACGCCGGGCTACGACGGCCACCTCTTCCCCGGCGACGCCTGCAACCCCGCCGCCGGCTCCTCGGTTGCCGGCCTCTTCTTCTACGACCCGACCGGGGTTGACCCCTCGGCGCTCCTGCCGGAGAAGTACCAGGGCGCCCTCTTCTTCACCGACGCCTCGCGCGGGTGCATCTGGACGATGGAAGAAGGCGCCGACGGCCAGCCCGATCCTTCGACGATCGAAAACTTCATCGTCCACGAGAACGGCGACACCCTCTTCACCCCGGTCGACATCGTCCAGGGGCCGGACGGGGCTCTCTACGTTCCGAACTTCTACTTCGACGAGATCTGGCAGATCCGTTACTTCCCCGGGAACGCGGCGCCGACCCTCGATCTGGACGTCGACAAAACCTACGGCGAACTGCCGCTGCAGGTGCACTTCGATGCCTCTGGGTCCAGCGATCCCGACCCCGGCGACCAGCTCGAATGGGCCTGGGACCTGAACGGAGACGGCGAGTTCAGCGAATACGGCAGCGCCAGCACCGCCTCACACGAATACAGCGATCCCGTCAATGTGACGGCCGCGGTGCGGATCCGGGACGAGTTCAGCCACGTCGTGACGAAAACGGTGGACCTCTACCCCGGCGACAAAGGCCCGCCGACCGGAGTGGCGATCGCAAAGCCGACCTCGGACCTGAAGTGGATCGTCGGTCAACCGTTCGACTACGAAGGGACCGTCTCCGGACCCGATCCTGACGGCGAGTCGCTTGGCTCCGGTTTGACCCCGCACTGGGAATTCAGGCTCAAACACTGCCCCGACGCCTGCCACGAACACCCGCTGATCAGCTCGGACACGGCCGCCGGCAGCTTTGCCCCCGAGGAACACGAGTTCCCGTCGCACCTGCGTCTGGTCTTCACGGTCACCGACTCGCGGGGGATGAGCGCAAGCGCCGAAGTTGAAGTGGACCCGTTGGTAATCGAAATCGGCGTCAAATCCGACCCCGCCGGGATTCCGTTGGCGCTGAACGGTTTCACCGATACGGCGTTGATCAGGACGGAAGCCATGGCCGGCGGGAAAGTGAACGTCGCCGCCCCGGCGACGGTTGAAGTCGATGGCCAGCCCTATGTCTTCGACAGCTGGTCGGACGGTGGGGCGCGGATCCACGACGCGACCAGCCTCGAGACGGTCGACCTGGTCGCCCATTTCGTTCCGGAACCGGACGAACCGGACGAAGAACCTGAAGAGCCCGAAGAGCCGAAAGAAGAGCCGAAACCGTCTTCCGGCGGCGGCAGCGCCTCACCGCCGGTGGAGCCGCCGGCGACGCCGCCGGCGCTGGCTCGCCTCCGCCTCACCTCGCGCCCCCCGGGAGCGCGTCTCCGTCTCGGAGCCGTCCGCGCCGCCGCGCCTTTCTCGGCCGAGCTCCTTCCCGGGACCGAGAGTTTCCTGCTGGCGCCGCGAGCGATCCGCCGCCACGGGAAGCAATTCCTCTTCCAGCGCTGGGCGGTCGACGGCAAGAGCCTCGGCAAGAGCCGCCGCCAGGCGCTCACGATCAGCGGCGACGCCCGCTACCTCGCGATCTACGGGCGACGCTGATCGGCGGGCGGCAGATAGCATCTCGCGCCGCCAACACGATAGGAGCGATACCCACCGATGACTGACCAGAAGTACGAGCTGACGACGGACCAGGCAGAGCGCGAGGCAAGCGGCGCGCACAGCTATGGCCGCTACCTGGAGGAGTTCGAGGTAGGCGCCATCTATAAACACTGGCCCGCGAAGACGGTGACCGAGGCCGACGACCACCTCTTCTGCCTGATCACCATGAACCACCACCCGCTGCACATCAACGACATCTACGCCGGCCAGTCGCAGCAGGGCCGCAACGTTGTCGTCGGCCCGCTCGTCTACTCGCTCGCCTTGGGGATGTCCGTCTCCGACGTCTCGGGCAAGGCGATCGCCAACCTGGCGACCGAAGAACTGAGCCACCCGAACCCCGTCTTCCACGGCGACACGCTCTTCTGCGAGACCGAGGTCCTCGACGTGAAGCCCTCGAAATCAAAGCTCGACCGGGGCGTCGTCAAGGTCCACACCCGCGTCCTCAACCAGGACGGTGTTCTCGTCGCCGAGTTCAAGCGGCTGGTTCTGGTCCCCCGGAAAGAACCGGGAGAGGCCGCCTGATCACCTCGCGGTAAAGGCGCGGCAGGCGAGTGAGGCCGGCCGCGCCAGCGGGGTGCCGGCGGTGGTGCCTCGCAACCAGTCCGCGTCGTCAGGCCTGATTGGGCCGGCGAGCGCCGCGACCGCGGTGAAGCCCGCGGCCGCCGCGGCTGCCCCGACCAGCACCCCCGGCGCCCCACCGAGACCTTCGGCGGCCAGGGACCCGAGGACCCCCGCCGCGGCCGAGGCGGCCAACGTCGCGAGCAAGGTGCGCGAGTGAATGCCGTGGCGGCCGAGGAGGCGGCCGGCATAGGCGATCGTGATCGCGCCGACGAGGACCTGACTACCGAGGTTGGCGAGGGCGGCGCCGCGAGCGTGCATCGGCGGGATCAAAGCGAAGGCAAGGGAGATGTTCGTGAGGGCCGCGATCGCGGTGATCGCCAGCACCGGCCGCACCTTTCCCAGCCCGTTGAGAAAGGCGTTGGCGAGACCCATCAGCGCCAGCAGGGGAACTCCGAGCGCCATGATCTGCAGCAGCTCCCCGGTTTCGGAGTATTCGCTGCCGTAGACGAGGGAGAGCAGCTGCGGGCCGAGGGCTATCGCCGCTGCCGTTAAAGGCAGTGCAAAGAGGATCAATAGCCGCTGTCCGCGCTCGAAGCCGAGCCCGATGCGGTTGTCGTCGCCGCTGCCGAAGAGGGTGGCAAAGGCCGGCATGACGGTGTTACCCAGCGCTTCGGTGAGGGCGGTGATCGCGTAGATCGAAGCGAAGGCGATCGAGTAAACGGCGATCGCAGTGTTATCGGCGTAGTGCTCGAGGAAGAAGAACTCGGAGCGTTTGAAGACGATCGTCGAAAGCACAATCGAGATCGTGGTCAGGCCCGCGAAGCTCAGGGCTCGGCGCTCGAGGCTGCGGTCGTGGCGGACCTCGGATCCGAGATCGCGCAGGGCGCGGCGGCAGGCCACCTCCGACCAGGCCATGTTGGCGGCGATCATTGCCACCTCGACGGCGAAGAAGCCGGTGATTCCGCCCCCGGCGGCGAGGACCGCGATCGTGATCGGGACCGCGGCCGCCCCGGTGACGAGGCCGATGATCGAGGTCTCGCGCCAGCGCAGGGTGCCGCTGAGGATCGCGTTCGGCATCGCCTGCACGATCGCCAGCCCGCAGCCGACCCCGGCTAGCCACCATGCTGCCGTCGGCTCCTGACCCGCCAGGGCAGCGCCGAACAGCACCATCGCCCCAAGTACCGCCCCGAGCGCTCCCACTCGGTAGCTGCGGGCGATCAGCCCTCGGGTCGTCGCCGGCCGCCCGGCGCCGATGCCCTCGCCGACGAAACGGGTGAGCATCTGCGAAATACCGCCGTTGAAGATCGCCGCGATCGAGAGCGCGACAAAGGCGATGAAACTCTGGCGACCCATCTGGTCGGGGCCGAGGAAGCGGGCAGCGGCGACCGAGACCGCGAGGACGAAGAGCTGCGGGCCGACGACCCGCGCCGCGCTCCAGGCGCCGCCACGCAGGACGGCGCTACCCGTGGCGCCTGAGGCAGCATCGCCCGCCTCAGTAGTGGGCAAGCCAGGCTCTGAGCTCATCATCCTCGTCCCAGAGTCGAAGTCCTTCCTCCACCCAGCGGCGACGGTCGCGCCAGTGCTTGTAAGCCGCGCGCAGGATCTCGCCTTTGTGGCGGCGGGTGAGGAGGTTTTTGCGGACGGAGGCAAGGGCCTTGCCCCGGTCGCCGGGCCCGAGGTTGGCGGTGAACGAGCCGCAGAGGGCGACGCCGAGGCGGGCGGGGACGCATGGGGCGAGGCGAGGATCTTCGCGGGCCAGCGCCAGGTATTCCTCGACTTCTCGCGCCGCCATCGTCGGCGAGTGTCGGTTGCCGGTGTGGACCCGGTAGACGCAGGTGAGCAGGGAGACGAAGACGGGGTCCGCCAGCTGAGCCAGGCGCAGCCAGAAGTAGTGGTCCTCGGCGAAGGCGGTGTTTTCGGGATAGCCGCCGATCTTCCCCACGGCCTCGGTCCGGGCGACCGAGCCGACCGAGGGGACGAAGTTACGGGCGAAGAGGGATCGCAGCGGCGCATCCATCTCCTCCGAGTCGACCGTCATCAACCCGGTTGCCCGCCAGCGGCCATTCTCTTTCAGCGCGGTCAGGCAGCGTCCAAAGGCGAAGGGAGCGGTGGGGTTCTCCTCGAGCGCCCGTTCCAAACGGCCGAGGGTGCCGGGCAGGAGCAGGTCGTCGGAATCGAGGAAGGCGATGAAATCCGAGCTCGTGCGCTTGAAGCCCTCGTTGCGGCCGCGGGCGGGCCCCCAGCCGCCGCGCTTGTTGCGCAGCACCGAGACGTCGACCGACTCGAGGTACTCGATGGTGCCATCGGTGGAGCCGTCGTCGACGACGATTACCTCGCACGGCGCCGGCTGCTGCGCGAAGACGCTGGAGAGCGTCTGGGCCAGCAGCTCGGCCCGGTTGTAGGTCGGGATGACGACCGTTACCCGGCTTGCCTGCGGGCGCTCACTTGCGGAGGAGCTTTGGGAGGGGTGGGCGGTCGCCAGGATGCGGAAGACTCTAGGCAATGCCCTCGGACCGACTCCTCGTCGTCTGCCCGGTCCTGCCTTTTCCGCCGATCGACGGAGGTCGCAAGCGGACCTTGCGCCTGCTCGAGGCGGCGGCGGCCGCCGGCTTCATCCCGCACATCCTCACCACCGATGGCGAGGACCCGACCCTGGTCGCGGCGCTGCGGGAGCGAGGCTGGACCGTGGAGGTACTGGCGCCGCCGCCGACCACCCTTCGCCATCGCCTCCACCAGCACCTGAAGCGGCTGCCGAGCCCCTTCATCCCCAGCGTCGACGCGCGCCTGCGCGAACTGGTCCACGAGCCCCGGACCGTGGTGCAGATCGAGCACACCCAGAGTGCCTACTACGACCAGGCTCTGGCTGGTATTCCCTGGGTGCTCTCACTCCACAACGTCGACTCGGAGTTGCTGCGGACGATCGCCCAGACCAAGCGCCCGGGGACTGCCGCCTGGTTGCGGGCGTGGAGCCAGTGGCAGGCGATGCGCACGGTCGAGCGGCGCGAGGTGCGGCGCGCGACCGCGACCCTTTGCGTCTCGGAGTCCGATGGCCGGCAGCTGGAAGCCCCGGGCGCGGAGCTGATCGTCTCGCCCAACGGAATCGACGATGACTTCTTCGAGATTCCGCTCGAGGGTGCCGAGGCAGACCGGGTTCTCTTCTTCGGCCGCCACGACTACCCGCCGAACGAGCACGGCTTGGCCCGCTTCCTGCGGGAGGCTTGGCCGCTGGTGAGCGCCGCCCGCCCGGGGGCGCGGCTGCGGATCGCCGGCAGCGGCGCCACCGAGGAAGTGCGCGAGCTCTCGGCGGCGACGCCGGGGGTCGAGTTCATCGGCTTCGTCGACGATCTCAGCGCCGAGATCGCGGCCTCCTCGCTTACGGTCGTCCCGCTCTGGGCGGGCGGGGGCACCCGGCTCAAGGTGGTCGAGGGGATGGCCTCTTCGCGCCCGATCGTCGGCACCGGCCTCGGGGTCGAAGGGGTCGGCTTCGAGTCCGGCCGCCACGGCATCGTTGCCGAGTCCCCGCCTGATCTGGCGACCGGCGTCACCGAGCTCTTAGCTGACCCAGGCCGGGCGCGTGAGCTCGGCGTGGCCGCCCGCGCTCACGCAGACCGGTTCCGCTGGAAATACACGACCGCTCCTGCTGTCGATCTCTACCGACGCCTGGCGGCAAGGGTGCCGAATCCGCCGCGCAATAAGACTTTCAGCACTTCCTGAATTACTAGGACAGGCGTCCAAACCTCCCTCAGGCCCTCGGTAATTCCTCGCCAGGGACCGATCTAACTTGCATCAAGAGGCCGCACCAATAGCGGCCCCCTCGAAAAAGGCAAACCCGTCGCGAGGCGGGGGCGCAAAGCCAGGGATCTCCCCGAGATCGCCCAGCTACCGAAAGGAGGCGGTGCCCTGTGGGCGTCGCGCGTCTCAAGAACGTCATTGCGATCTTCGTTGCGACTGCGGCTTTGACGCTGACGATGCTCGGCGTCGCCCAGGCAAGCCCCGTCTCCTACACCCGCGCCGCCTATGACAGCGCCGCTGCGAGCGCGGACTGGTCCCAGACCCCGAGCCGGCAGTCCTACGTCGTGCTCCAGTCCTGGGAAACCGGGCGGATGCAGGAACTGAAGTCAAAGAACCCGTCGCTCAAGGTCCTCGTCTACAAGAACTTCAGCTTTGCGGCCGAAAAGAAGACGACCTCCACCTCCACCGGTGTCTCTAAGCAGGAAGCCGAAGCCAACCCCGACTGGTTCCTGAAGAACTTCGCCGGCGAACCGATCTCCTCGGATGGCTACAAGTGGCTCTGGGCGATGGACGTCGGCAACCCCACCTATCAGCAGCGCTGGGCTGACAACGTGATCGCCGAAGTCACCGCCCGCGGCTGGGACGGCGTCTTCCTCGACGACGTCAACCCGACGATGAAATACGCCACTGACGAGTCGCAGGTCGCGAAGTACCCGAACGACGCCGCCTACTCCGCGGCGACGGAGTCGGCGCTCGCCTACATCGGACCGCGGATTCAGGCCAGTGGCAAGCTCGCGATCGCCAACTTCGCCACCTGGGTCGAGTACAGCTCCACCCAGAACAACTGGCTCAAGTACGTGAACGGCGCCCTCGACGAGATGTTCGTCAAGTGGGGCCGCAACAGCGGCGAAGGCTACCGCTCGGAAAGCCAGTGGACGCGGCAGCTGGAAGAGGTCAAGTACGCCGCCTCCCAGGGCAAGCAGTTCATCGGCTTCACCCAGGGCAGCAGCGGCGAGACGCAGGCCGCCCGGTTCGGCTACGGCACCGTGCTGCTGGGTACGAACGGCACCGCCTCCTACGCCTTCACGCCGAACTACACCAGCGAAACCTGGATGCCTGAATTCGAATACGAACTCGGGGCGCCGACCGCCGCGGAGACGCGCGACAGCAACGGCGTCCACCGCCGCACCTTCGGCAACGGCCTCGTCCTCGTCAACCCGACCGGCTCCAACCAGACCGTCAACTTCGGCGGGACCTACTCCGGCTCGGGTCTGACGAACGCGACCAGCGCGACGATGCCGGCGCACAGCGCCCTGATCCTCACCGGCACCCAGCAGGTGCGGGAATCGACGAAGAAGCCGAAAAAACGGACCGTCGCGATCAAGGTCAAGGGCACCGTCACCGCCGAGAAGGTAGCGCTGAAGTGGACCCCGATCGGCGACAAGCAGAGCGCCGTCGACGTCAGCGTCTACAAGGTCGTCCGCGACAGCCGCCCGCTTGCCCGCACCGCCCGCAAGCACCGGGTCGACCACCGGGTCAACAAAGGTCACGCCTACCGCTACCGCATCATTGGCCTTGACCGCAAGGGCAAGGTCGTCGCCCGCTCCCGCGCGATCAAGGTCCGCCCGGGCAAGCACCCGCGGAAGATCCGCTAGCGGCTCAGCAGCTGCTCGTAGAGCTCGCGGTAGCCTTGGTTCATCCGGGCTACCGAGAAGCGCTCGGAGTGCAGGCGCCGGCCCTCGGCGCCCATCCGCTCGCGAGCGGCCGGGTCGCCGAGGGCGTCTGAGATCGCGGCCGCGAGGGCGTCGGCCTCGTGCGGGACGATGGCGCCGGCCCCGCTGGTGAGCAGCTCCCTCGCGCCGGCGACGTCGGTCGAGACGACGGGTACGCCGCGGGCCAGAGCCTCGAGGGCAGCGATCGAGAGGCCCTCCCAGACGGAGGAGAAGACGAGTAGGTCGGAGCGGGCGATGACGTCGGCGGCGTCGGAGCGGATGCCGGTGAAAAGTACGGTCTGATCGAGATCGAGCTTGGACGCCAGGCCTTCCAGCTCGCCTCGCCGCTCGCCGTCGCCGACGACGAGGAACTTCGCCTTCGGCCGCTTCTCCTTCACCGCGGCGGCGGCCTGGAGGAAGCGCTCGTGCGCCTTCTGCGGGACCAGGCGGCCGACAATCGAGACCACCTCAGCCTCGGTGTCGAGGCCGAGCTCGGCGTCGATCTCCGCCCGCCGGACGGCAGACAGCGGCGTCGGGTCCGGGACCCCGTTCGGGATCACCGCGAGCTTCTGGGGCGGAAAGCCCTTCTCTTCCAGGTGCCCTTTGAGGTCTTCGGAAACGCAGACCACGAGGTCAGCTAGGCGCAGCAACTTGACGGCTTGGTCCTCCTCCTCCAGCGGCACCCCGTGGAAGGTCGTCAGCAGCGGCGGGCGCGCGAACGGCGCCGCCAGCTGGGTGCCGAAGCGGGCGACGGCGGTGACCTTGACGTTGTGGGAGTGGACGAGGTCGGGGCGAAAGCCGCGGGTGACGCGGGTGACGATCCCGAGGGAGCGCAGCAGGGCGGGGGCGGAGCGGCTCGTCGGCAATCCGCGGCGGCGGATCGGCAGCCCCCGCAACCCCTCGTCAAGCTGTCCGGGTGCTCCGAGCAGCGCCAGCTCGTCTCCACGGGCGGCGCCGTCGCGCAGGCACTCGACGACCATCTTCTCGGCCCCGCCGACGCCCATCTCGGAGATCACGACCTGCAGCCTCATCGCCGCCGCAGTCTTTCGTAGAGGGCCAGCATCTGCTCCGCGTTGGCGGCTGCGGTGAACTTCGAGCTCACCCGCTCCTGACCGCGAGCGCCGACTTCGGCGCTGAGCTCGGGGCTCTCCAGCAGGCGGAGGACCGCCGCTGCGAGCGCGTCCGGATCGCGCGGCGGCACCAGCGGCACCGCCTCGCCGGCGATCTCAGGCACGCCGCCGACAGCGGTGGCGACGCTGGGACGTCCCGCGGCCATCGCCTCCAGCAGGGACATCGGGCAGTTCTCCAGGAGCGAGCAGAGGACGTAGAGGCCAAGCTCGGCCAGCGCCTCGTCCACCGGAAGGTGGCCGGGGAACGAGAGCGACTCGTCGAGGTCAAGCTCGTGGGCCAGCTCCTCCAGGTGGTCCTGCATGGTGCCCGTTCCGTAGACCGCGAAGCGGGTCTGCGGACGCCGGCGGCGAACCAGCGCCGCCGCGCGGAGGAAGGTGTCGAGGTCCTTCACCGGTTCCAGTAGGGAGATCGTCCCCACCAGATCCCCGGGGGGCAGGGGCGGCGGCGGCTCCACCCCGTTGGCGATCACCTCGATCTGATCAGCCGGATAGCCGAGCCTGGCGACCAGCTGCTCGGCGAGGAAACGCGAGGGGGAGACGACGGCATCGCAGCGGCGGGCGAGGAAGGCATCGAGGCCGCGGTAGGCGACCCGGTCTCGGAGGCTAGGTTGCTCGCTGCCGACCGGAGGGGGAAGGTAGGGGTCGGGGAGGCCGTGCACGGTGTAGACGCGTGCCTGGCCGCGCTGGCGGGGCCAGAGGCGCGTCCAGAGCCCGCTGCGGCGGTCCTGGGCATGGACCACGTCAAAGCCGGAGGCGAGGCTGCGCAGGCGTCTGCCGCCGCTCAGGTCAGCCGGGCTTTTCAGGGCCAGCACGTGGACCGGGATCCCGGCGGCCGCGAAGCGCTCGGCGGCCCGCCCCTCGGCGCAAACCGCCTCCACCGTGGCCCCGGCCTCCGCCAGGGCCCGGCTCAGCACCAGCGCATGCTCCAGGGGGCCGCCGCTTAGCAGCGACGTCACCTGCAGGACCTTCATGCGGCTGCTCGTACCAGCTCGGTCCGGGCAGCCTGCGGCTCTGCCCGCAGCACCGCCCCGGAGGAAGCGAGGGCGCAGGCGAGCCAGATCGGCACAGTCACCTGCTCGCTGAGGAAGATCGCCGAGACGGCAGCGACAAGCAGCGATCCCTTGATCGCGGCGGCGAAGCGCAGGGACTCGTAGTCGCCACGCCGTCGCGCCTCGCGTTCGGCTTGGGTCAAGGCGCTCCAGGCGGCGCCCATCATCGCCAGGAAGAGGGCCAGGGCGAACGGGCCGTTCTCGGCGAGGATCTCCAGATAAGCGTTGTGGACGACCGGGTCCTGCAGGGCGATCGGGTTGCTGCGGACATATTCGGGGGCTTCGACGCCGAAGCGGTCGGGGCCCACCCCGAGCACCGGTGAGCTCATCCACATCTGGGTTGCCGCCGACCAGAACGCTTCTCGCGATTCGACGTTCTTGTCGGCGATCCGTTCCTTTTCTTCGAGCCGGTCGCTGATCAGCGGCGACCAGAGCGTCAGCGCGAGCAGGGCGGCGAGGAAAGCGGCGGCCGCCGCGGTGACGATCGCCTTCGCCCCGATGCGGCCGGTAAAGAGCCCCCAGAGCACCAGCGCCGCGAGCCCGACCCCGGCCCCGCGGGAGAGGGTTGCGGCCGTCGCGGCCAGCAACAAGATCATCGCCCCGCCCCAGAGCAGGCGCAGGCGGCGGTCTTCGCGGTAGAGGTAGACCGCCATCGGCACCGCGGTCGCCATCAGGTAGCCGAAGTCATTCGGGTCCTCGATCGGCCCCGAGGCCCGTGCCTCGGCGCCGCTGAGGAAGGCCATCAGCCCGACCAGGCTGGCCAGGGCGGCCGAGGCGACGTAGACCTGGAGCAGCCGCTTGCCGCTGGCGCGGTCGTTGACGAGCTGGGCGACGAGGAAGAGAAAGAGGACGAAGAAGGCGTAACGGAAGGCCTTCTCGAGCCCGACCGAGGGTTCCGGCGAGACGATCAGCGAGAGGCCGACGACGAAGGCGAAGACCACGCCGAGGCCGATCACCGGCGAGGTGCGGATCTTGGTTCCCTGGCTGACCACCCGCAGCGCATAGGCGCCGACCAGAGCCACGCCGAGAAGCTTTACGGTCGAGAGGGTGGCCGTCGGGTAGTGCAGCATCGCCTCCCAGGGCACGGCGGCGATCATCGCCAGGAGGACCAGTTCGGCCCGCCCGATCACCCAGGTGAGGAAGACGATGCCGACAAAGGCCGCGAGGGCCAGCAGCGGATGGGTGGCGGCGAGGAAGCCGGTGATCAGCGCGGCGAAGAGACCGGCGATGGCGAAGTCGCGTCCGCCGAGCGGACGCGTGCTCATTTCGTCGCCACCTGTTTCTGCGCCCGCCGCCGCGGTGCCGACTCCGGTTGGTAGCCCTCGCTCCCGCCCAGTGAGTCATCGGCGAAATTGAGGACGATCCCGGAGATCGAGGCGCCGGCCAGCTGCAGGGTCTCGACGGCGCTGCGGAGGGTGCTCGGCTTCTCTTTGCCGGTCGCCACCGTCAACAGGACCCCGTCGGCGTGCCTGGCGACGATCCGAGCGTCGCTCACCGGTAGCACCGGAGGCGTGTCGATCAGGACCATCGCGTCGGCTTTGCGCAGGGTCTCGAAGAGCGACGCCGCGCGGACGTGGAGCATCTCGGTCGAGTTGGCCGCGATGGGCCCGCCAGGGACGATCGAGAGCCGTGGGAACTCCGTTTTGACGCGCCGAAGTTTGGAGTCGACTTTGCCGTGCAGGGCATTGGAGAGGCCGGTCTCATTGGCCACGTCGAAAATCTGGTGTTGCCGCGGCCGCCGCAGGTCAGCGTCGACGATCAGCGTCTCGATTCCGAGCTGGGAGAGAGCGACTCCGAGGTTGGCGACGAGCACCGACTTCCCCTCGCCGGCAAGGGGACTGGTGACCTGAATGATGCCTTGGCGGTCGTCAAGCTGGAACTCGAGATTGGTCCGCAGAGCGCGGATCGCCTCCTGTAGGGGCGCCGAGCCCTGCTCTTGCCAGATCAAGCGCGGCCCCCGGGAGAGACGCCGATCGGTGGGAAGGGCGCCGATCAGCGGCACCGAGGTGACCTCGCCGACGTCGCTCGCCGACTCGATCCGGCCGCGCAGCTGCTCGACGAAGTACGCGAGCAGGATGCCGCCCAGCAGTCCGAGGATGATGCCGATGGCGATGATCAGCGGCGGTCGCGGCTGCACCGGCGAGTCCGGGGCGGTCGCGGGGTCGACGATTTCTGGCTGCACGAACTTGTTGTTCGAGAGGTAGCGGATAAAGGCCGTGGAAACGGTTTTCGCCACGATCGCCGCGTCGTCTCCCGATTCGGCGGTGCCGATGATCTGCATGATCCCGGTGCCGGGGGAGGTGCCGGTTTCAACCGAGCCGGGCAGGGGTTCGCCGAGCTTGTCTTCGGCCTTGTTCTTGATCAGGCTCGACTTTGCCGTCCGCGCGTAGGTGCCGAGCACCGCGTCGAGCTGTTCGGGGGTGATGAAGCCGCCTTCGCTACTCGGGGTGAGGGCGAGGGTCGAGACCGATTCGTACTTCGGCGCCCGGCTGAGGGCGAAGAGGACCGCGAAGAGGGTGGTGACGGCGACGAAGATCACGACCAGCAGCCGTCGCCTCCAGATCGCGCGCAGGACGTCATTGAATTCCATCAGTTGTCTCTTTCTCGGCTTGGTAGGTCGGCGCCCCCAGCGCTGCAGGCCGCGGTGCAGCAAGGCGTTCGTACACACTTCGCCACTCCTGGGCCATCCTCCTTGCGCCGAAGAGGATGCTGCGCTCGCGCTGTGAGGCGAGCAGATCTTCGCGGAACCCGCGGTCGGAGAGGATGCGGCGGATCAGCGCGCTCGCCTCCGCCTCGTCGGCGCAGACCTGGCGGGGGCCGAGGATCTCCCGGCAGGGCTCGATGTCGCTGGCGACCACGACCACGTCCTCGGCCATCGCCTCGAGGATCGAGAGCGGCTGGCCGTCCCATGCGGTCCAGTGCAGGTAAACGGTCGCCCGCGAGAGCTCGGAGAGAACCCCGGATCGGCTGAGCCAGCCGGTGACGGGCACGCCCTCGGCGCTGACGGCACTCTCGGGGATGCCGCCGCGCCCGGCACCGCCGACCCAGGAAACGTCCGCGATGTCGGCAACCGAGGCAAGGATGCGGGCGGCTGAGGCCGGCTGGCGCTGTTCGGTGATGCGGCCGACCGCGATCGCCCGTTGGCGTCCTGGCCGTTCGGGTGGCGCGCCCGCAGGCGGGTCGTCGAGCTCGGGAATGCCGTTTCGGACCACCACGACCTTCTCCGCCGGCACCACCTGGCGGGCGTCCCGCGCCTCCGCCTCAGAGACGGCGCCGATCTCGTCGACGCCCCGGGCCGTGGTCCACTCGATCGCCTTGAAGATGCGCTTCTGCGAGGCGCTCCGGCTCTGCATCGTGAACGAGTAGCCGTGGGGGGTGTAGACCTTCGGCGTCGACCGCGGCAGCGCCAGCGAGCCGACCACCCCGGCAAAGGAGGAGTGCAGGTGGACGACGTCGTGCTCCCAGCTCGCCGCAAGCCGCCGCAGCGCCCTGGCTGCGGCGATTTGCTCGCGCGGCGCCCGGCGGTCCCAGGGGAGGGGAAAGAGCTCAACCTCCGGCGCGATCTTCGCCCGCACGTCCTCAGGGGTCTCTGAACGGCGACCGTAGGCGATCGCGACCGGGTGCCCATCGGCGGCGAGGTACTCCGAGAGCAAGCGGACGACCTCGAAGACGCCCCCTCCGAAAGCCTCGACTACATGGAGGACGCGGGGGAACCGCGGATCCTGGGCAGTCGTCGTCAATACGCGCCGCGGCCCGAGACGACCGCCGGCAGGGTGGCGAGCAAGATCTCGATATCGCGGGCGAGGGACCATCCGGCAACGTACTGGTAGTCGAACCGGACCATCTCCTGGAAGGGGCTCTGGGAGCGGCCGTAAACCTGCCAGGGGCCAGTGATCCCCGGGCGCAGCTCGAGACGGCGCAGGTGCCAGTGCTCTTCCAAGGCAGCGGTCTCGGGGAAGATCAGCGGGCGTGGGCCGACCAGGCTCATCTCGCCCTTGAGGACGTTGAAGAGCTGCGGCAGCTCGTCGATCGAGAAGCGGCGGATGAAGCGGCCCACCCGGGTTACACGGGGGTCTTCGCGGATCTTGAACATGACGCCGTCGTTGGACTCGTTCATTTCGTCGAGGTCCCGCTTGCGCTGCTCGGCGTCGACGTACATCGAGCGGAACTTGATCAGGTTGAAGCTCCTGTTGCCGCGGCCGGCGCGCGGCTGGCGGAAGAAGATCGGGCCCGGGGACTCGAGCTTGATCGCGATCGCGGTGGCGATCATCACCGGCATGAAGAGGATGATCAGCGCCAGCGAGCCGACGATGTCGAGCAGGCGCTTGGCGGCGACCGAGGTCGAGGCGAAGGTCGGGACGCCGATCGAGAGCAGCGGCAGGCCGCCGATCTGGTCGAGCGAACGGACGCCATCGAGGAACTCGAACAGGCGCGGGACGACGTCGACGGCGACGGCGGCGTCGCGGGAGGCGCGGATCGCCTCGAGCAGATCCTCGTGGCTGACCCGCGAGAAGGCGATGATGACGCGGTCAATGTTCTGCAGCTCGATGATCTTCGAGAGGTCGGAGAAGCGGCCCAGCCAGGGCAGGTCCGGGGTGCCGACGTTGTGGACCTCGTCGTCGACGATCCCGACCGGGATCAGCCCGAACTGAGGGTTGTTGCGGATCTTCTCGACGACCTGACCGGCGACCAGCCCGGAGCCGAGGATCAGCGTCCGCTGACGCAGGTCGGGGACTCGGTGGAGCCCGGCCCGGGCAACGCTGCGGGATACCCCCCCGAGGACGAAGAGGGTGGAGATCGTGGCGAAGGTGACGGCGACGGGGGCAGAGAAGCCGGCCAGATCGGCCGCCCCATAGATGGGCCAGGTCATCAGCATCATCGCGACGAAACCGCGGGGCAGGTCGGAGATGGTGGAGGCCCAGGTGGCGAGCTGTTCGCTGCGGTAGAGGCCGATGCTGAAAGCGATCAGCGGCCAGAGCAGGGCAACGACGCCGACGAAGATGAGACTGCCGTTGAGGGCGCCACCAAAGACGATTGCCGCGGTGGTGGCGGCAAGACCGGCGGCGATCAGGTCCCCGGCGAACAGCATCCGGCCGAGGACGACGCCGCGATGGCGCGGCCGCGAGCGCTCGCTTGAGGGGGTCCGGCGTCGCGCCAGCTCCTCATGCTCAGCGAGCGCGTGCTCCTGGGTCTGTCCTACGGTCGAAGACTCCACGTTGACACTTTCAAATAAACAGCCGGGATAGGTCTCGAGGCGGGGGAATTCTCAGAACCCGGGACGGGTCCGACTGGCTGGGGGAGCCTCGTGGTGTTTGCGCATTTTCCCATACCCTTGAACACGTCGACAAAGCAGACGCTGCGGTCTTAATCGGCAACAAAGGTTGCAGCAGATCACTACCGATGCGAGGCTCTGGACGAATGTCCAGCGTTTCGGGCGGTTTCTCGCCTAATGCGCCTCGCCGGAAGCATGCGCCGGCGGGCGGGACTCCTCAGCCAGGGAGGTGATCTCCAGCCGTCCCTGGGCGGCCTCTTCTAGAACCTCGGTTGCCTCCTGGGCCGAGCGGGCGTAGAGCTCGACCAGGAGGTGGACGACGATCTGGTCCTCGTCGTGCTTGTGGAAGCGGACGTGGGTGAAGAACTCGCGCACCCCGGCGTCGCCGAAGGCGCCGTAGGTGAGGAACTCGATCGCCTCCGGGCCCGAGCAGCTCTCGACCCGGTCCTGGTCGACGGTGACGGTGCAGGAGGCGACCCAGGGGGTGCCGGCGACCATCCGCTCCCAGCGTTCGGTCGGGACGACGCGGTCGCCTTCGAAGCTGAGGTGGGGTTGGTCGTGCATGCAGTCGAGGCACTGGACGACCGATTCCTGCACCTCGTCGACGCCGTCAGCCAGCGCTCCCGACTCCGGGTCGACGCGGCGGATCGCGTCGTAGTGGATCTGGATCTCGAGGTTCTGGGACCAGCAGCGGTAGCACCGCAGCCAGGCGCTCCGGTCGCCGTTCAGCTCGCTCATCGCTCCATTGTTGCGAGAGCGGAGGGCGGACGCGAGGTTGGGGCCGATATGGAGCCGCTCAGGCGGCGGCGCCGGCCCCGGCGCGCTGGCCGACGAGGTCGACGATCTCGCCCATGATCAGATTGACGTCGAAGTCCTTCGGCGTGTAGACGCCGGCGACGCCGGCCTCGCGCAGGCGCTCGGCGTCGGCCACCGGGATGATCCCGCCAACAACCACCGGCACCTCGAGGCCTTCTGCCCGTAGCAGCCGCACAACCTCGGGAATCAGCTCCAGATGGGAGCCGGAGAGGATCGAGAGGCCGACCACGTCGACGTCCTCTTGCACGGCGGACTCGGCGATCTCCTCGGGGGTGAGTCGGATCCCCTGGTAGATCACCTCCATGCCGACGTCGCGGGCTCGCAGCGCCACCTGCTCGGCGCCGTTGGAGTGGCCGTCGAGCCCTGGCTTGCCGACCAGGATCTTGATCCGGTGGCCGATCTTCTCCGAGGTCTCCTCGACGCGACGGCGGATCTCCTCCATCTGCTCCCGCTCGCCGGGGGCAGAGGCGCCGTCGACGCCAGTCGGGGCGCGGTAGGGGCCGAAGACCTCGCGCATCGTGTGGGCCCACTCGCCGGTAGTCGCACCCGCTTTGGCGGCGGCGATCGTCGCCGGCATGATGTTGACGCTGTCATCGGCCGCGGCCTTGGCCAGGTCCTCGAGGGCGGCCTTGACCGCATCCTCGTCGCGCCCCGCCTTCCACTCGGCCAGCGCCTCGACCCGTTCGCGCTCGACCTCGGGGTCGGGGGTGAGGATGCCGCCGTCGGCGCCCGCCGTCAGCGGCGAGTCCTCGGTCTCTTTGAAGCTGTTCTGGCCGATCACCTTCTGCTCGCCGGCCTCGATTCGCGCCACCCGCTCGCGGTGGCTCTCGACCAGGCGCGCCTTCATGTAGGGGACGGCGTTGACGGCGCCGCCGTGCTCCTCGACCACGGCCATCTCCGCCCTCGCCCCCTCAGTCAGCTCGGCGACTAGGCCGTCCATCACGACCGAGCCCTCAAAGATGTCGGGGTACTCGAGCAGGTCGGTCTCGTTCGCCAGCACCTGCTGGATCCGCAGGCTCCACTGCTGGTCCCAGGGGCGGGGGAGCCCCATCGCCTCGTTCCAGGCCGGCAGCTGGATCGCTCGGGCGCGGGCGTCGCGGCTGAGGGTCACCGCCAGCGCCTCGAGCACGATTCGCTGGATGTTGTTCTCCGGCTGTGCCTCGGTCAGGCCAAGGCTGTTGACCTGGACGCCGTAGCGGAAGCGCAGCATCTTCTCGTCGCTGACGCCGTAGCGCTCGCGCCCGATCTGCTGCCAGAGCGCGCTCATCGTCCGCAGCTTCGCGATCTCCTCGACCAGGCGGATGCCGGCGTTGACGAAGAAGGAGATGCGGCCGAAGACCTTGGGGAAGTCGGAGTCGGCGACCTGGCCCCGCGCTTTCACCTCGTCGAGGACGGCGATCCCGGTCGAGAGCGCGTAGGCGATCTCCTGCACCGGCGTCGCCCCGGCCTCCTGCAGGTGGTAGCTGCAGATGTTGGTCGGGTTCCAGCTCGGGACCTCGTTGACGCTGAAGGCGACCATGTCGGCGATCAGCCGCATCGAGGGCTCCGGCGGGAAGGCGTAGGTCCCGCGCGAGAGGTACTCCTTGATGATGTCGTTCTGCGTCGTCCCTTTCAGCTGGGAGCGGTCGACCCCGTTCTCCTCGGCGACGGTGACGTAGAGGCCGAGCAGCCAGGCCGCGGTCGCGTTGATCGTCATCGAGGTGTTCATCTCGTCGAGCGGAATGCCGTCGAAAAGCTGGTGCATGTCGCCTTTGTGGGCGACCGAGACGCCGACCTTGCCGACCTCGCCGCGGGCGAGGACGTGGTCGGGGTCATAGCCGGTCTGGGTCGGCAGGTCGAAGGCCACCGAGAGCCCCGTTTGGCCCTTGGCCAGGTTCTTGCGGTAGAGCTCGTTGGAGCGGCGGGCGTCGGAATGGCCGGCGTAGGTGCGCATCACCCACGGGCGATCGGGCTGGGGAAGTCGGTGGTCGCTCATTCGCTGAATGATATTTGGCGTTCAAAGCCCGCGCACCCGCATCTTTCGGCTGGACCTGTGTTTAGGCTGGCGACTCGTGAAGGGCAGATTTGCAGCCACCTTCCTCGCCGCGCTTGCCGTCGGCGTGCTCGCCTGCGCGGTCGCCGGGGCGGCGATGATCGGGATCTACCGCAACAGCATGGAGTCGCTCGCGCAGCGCAGCCAGCTGGTCAAGCTCTCCGGCGCCAACTGCGCCCGGGCTGGCGCCAACGGCGCGATGCGGATCACGCTAGGCAAAAAAACCGCGGCTTGCTCCTTCCGCACCCCGGTGCTCGGGCGCGACCTCGAGATCGCCGCCACCGAGCGCCTGCTCAGCGGCACCCCATCCGATCTCCAGCGCAAGGCCTTCCTCGGCCTCGAGCTGCGGGCCGGCGGCGGTTTCAAGTACCAGCTCCTCGTCTTCCCGCGCCAGAAAAAGGCGCAGCTGATCAAGATTGGCGGGGAAGACCCGAACTACCTGGCGATCGCCAAGAACGAGAAAGCGATCAAGGGGATCAACGAAGCGAACGTCCTGCGGCTGCGCGCCGTCAACGTCACCAGCGGCCGGGAAAAGGGACAGGCGCGCCTCTTCGCCTACGTCGGCAAGACCCTCGTCGGCGAAGCTGTCGACGACGGGGCCGGCGACCTGACTGGGCGCAACTCAAGCGTGATCGTCGGCACGATCAAGAACGGCAACGGCGTCGTCGCCAGCGTCGACGACGTCGTCGTCCGCGTGCCGAGCCCGTTCTAGCCTCGACCTAGCGCCGGAACAGCTCCGAGCGCGGGTTCAGCGACCGCGCCTTGCGATAGGCGACGACCGCCGGAACCGCCCGGCCGCGGCGCGCTTCAATCCGCGAGAGCACGACCCAGGTGCGCCAGTTGGTCGACTCCCGTTCGGTCGCGGCACGGGCAGCGGCCGCAGCAGGGGTGAGGGCGCCGGCTTCTTCGAGCACCAGCGCCTCCTGCAGGCGCGGGGTTGCCGCGAAGGGCTCGACGTTCTGGGCCGAGCGTGCGTCGGAGAGGGCTGCCGCGACGTCGCCTTCGTTTGCCTCGTCCTGGCTCTGGCGCACCAGCGAGGTGGCGGCGAGCGGGATCGCGATGACCGCCATCAAGGCCAGCGCGGCGACCACGACGGCGGCACGGGGCAGGGGCCGCAGCGGCGCCCCCTCGGGGGTGTCGTCGTAGTCGCGGAAGTCGGTTGCCACCAAGGTGCCCGCCAGCAGCAGCACCGCGATCGGGAGGACCGGGATCTGCCAGACCCAGTCGACGGAAGCCTGGACGAAGAAGGCGACGCAGGCGGCGAGGGCGGCGGCAAGCGCTGGGCGGCGCCAGGGCGCCGCTCTGGAGGAGACGACCGCGCCGGTCAGCAGGACCATGAGGACGAAGCTGAGGACGATGAGGAAGCCGACCACACCGAGCTCCCCCAGCACCTGCAGGTACATCGAGTGGGCGTCGACCACGGTTTCGTCGTCGCTGCCATCGCGGTTCCACCAGTATTCGTAGGTGCCGGCGCCGGTTCCGTCGAGGGGGCTCGAGCGCATCTCGCGGACAGCGGAGCTCCAGAGCGCGTAGCGGCTCTCGCCGGCGACGGTCCCGAGGCGGTCGGAGCCCCCGACCGGGGTGTCGCTCTCTTTGAATTCGCTCCAGGCGTCGGAGGCACGGCCCGGCGCTCCGGCTGCGAGGCCGATGACAAGGAGGAGGCAGATCGAAACGGCTAGCGCCGCCAGCGAGAAACCCCGCGAGGGGACCGACCAGCCCGGTCGCTCGACGTCGCGGGTGGCGAGGGTGAGGAGGGTGACCATCACCCCGATCACCGCGCAGACGACGACGGCGAGGAGAAGGATGTCGCCGCCCTGGTCACGCAGGGCGCCGTTGGCGACGCCGTGGACCAGGGCGTCCTTGGAGGAGGCGGCGGCAATCAGGATCGCGCCGCCGGCGCCGGCAATGGCTGCGACCACAAGCTTCGGCAGGCGGTCTGAGGTGAAGGCGAAGAAAGCGACAACGCCGATCACCGCGGCGCCGATGCCGCCGCGCGAGAGGGTGAAGTAGATCGTCAGCATCAGCGCCGGCAGCGCCGCCGCGGCGAGGCCGCGGACAAGGGGGAACCTTGCGTCGGTCGCCAGCTGCAGGAGGAGGGGGAGGCCGATCGCGATCAGGCAGGCAAGCCCGTTCCAGTAGTCAAGGGGGTAGGAGAGCCGTTCTGCGGAGCCCGGGAGGAAGGCCGCGGTCTGGTAGATCTCGTCGCCGAACCAGCTTGGGTGCAGGCGTGAGAGCAGGGCGACCAGGGCCACCACGCCGATCCCCGCTCCGACCGCCGCGACCATCCGCCGAGCGCTGTCCTGGTGTCGGGCGAGGATCGCCAGGGCGAAGAAGCCGAGATAGCTGCTGAGGCGAGCGACCTCGGTGAAGCTCCTCTCCGAGCTCTCGGTCCAGTTCAGGCTGAGGGCGGTCCAGGCGAGAAAGCCGGCGAAGATCGCGATCGCTGCCAGGGCGGTGGCGGAGGGGCGGCGGCGCGGCAAGGCGCCGACGAGGACGGTCCCGAGCAGGACCCACCAGGCGACAATCCCCACCTGGCTGTAGACAAGAGCGTCGTAGCCGCCCCCTTCGAGGCCGAGGTAGACGACGGCGACGAAGCCGAGCAGCCAGGTGAGAGCGATGTCCCAGGAAAGGCGCGGAGCCGCGCTACCATCCGCCGCCCCTGATTCCTTTCCTGGCGCCGCATCGCTGAGTGGAATCTTGTGTTCGGAGATAGACATGGATGATTCGAGAAATTTCTTGGTTTTGGTGATGGTCCTGGCGGCGGCGCTAATGGCGCCCGCGGCGGCGACCGCTGCCGCGATCGTGCCACCGGGCAACTCGGCAGTTAACCAGTACACCCAGACCATTCCCACGTCGAAGGGGAACAAAGAGGTTCGACAGGAGGGCCACGGCTCCCCCTCTAAGACCCTCGGTCACTCGGCTACGAAGAAGCTTCAGAAGCAGGGCAAGGATGGCAATGCCACGGCTGAGCTGGCTGCGGCCGGCGCCCCCGCGAGCGCCGGAGCGGCCAGCGGGTCCGGCTCAGGCAGCAGCGGCGGTGAAAACGGCGGCGGCTCGACCGCAGGCGGCGGCTCCGCAACTGGGCCCGGCGGCTCCGGCACCCAGGGCTCGAGCGGCCTCGACGGCTCGAAAGCCGTCGCCAGCGCCGACGAGGGCAAATCCGGGGTCGGGCAGGTTCTGGGCGAGGTGACCGGCACTTCATCGTCGGGAGACCTCGGGCTGTGGCTGCCGCTGGCGATCATTGCGGCCTGCGCTTGGTGCGCCGCTTACTTCTGGCGCCATCGACGGACTGCTGCCTGAGAGCTTGAAGAACGCGAATCCATCCCGCGCCCGGCGCTTGCGCAAGCGGTCGCTGCTACTGGTCCTGACGACCGTCGTCGCTCTGGCCAGCCTGGCGGGTTCGGCCTCGGCCGGCCCGAAGACGATGCTCACCGGCATCTCCGGCCTCTACAACTTCGGCCCCGAGGCGATGACCCAGTCCAGCTCGGCAGGCGCCCAGTTCCTGCGGATCGTGATCCCGTGGCGAGCGGTTGCGCCGAAGAACAAGCCGGACAGCTGGAACCCGAGCGACCCCGCCGACCCCGCTTATAACTGGCGGGAAACCGACGAACGCTTCAGCAAAGCGGTGGCTGCCGGCTTCATCCCCTTCGGCCTTGTCACCGAATCGCCCGCCTGGGCCGAACGCTGCAAGCCGGAAACATCGGTCTCCACTTGCAACCCCGACCCCGACGCGTTCGCCGAGTTCGCCCACGCCGCGGCGGTGCGCTACAGCGGCAACTTCCGTGGCCTGCCCCGGGTCCAGTACTGGCAGCCGATCAACGAGCCCAACCTCAGCCTCTTCTTCAACCCGCAGTACGGCGAGAACGGCAAGCCAGTCTCCGCAGACCTCTACCGGGTGCTGCTGAACCGGTTCTCGGCGGCGGTCAAGGCCGTCGACCCCTCCAACCTCGTCGTCGGCGGCGGGCTCGGGCCCGTGGCCGTAAGGCCGTTCACGGTCGGCCCGATGCAGTTCACCCGGCAGCTGCTCTGCATGGAAGGGACGAGCAAGCCGAAAAAGACGAAAGGGAGCTGCGAAGGCGGGGTTCACTTCGACGTCTTCGACATCCACCCGTACACGACCGGGGGTCCCAACCACAAGGGACGCGGCAACGACGTCCAGATGGGCGATCTCGGCAAGCTGCAGACGCTGCTGAAGGCGGCGAAGAAGGCCGGGCGGATCGTCAACTCGGGTCGCTCGGTGCCACTCTGGATCACCGAGTTCTCCTGGGACACCAAGCCTCCGGACCCGGGCGGCCTGGCGATGAAGATCACCAGCCGCTGGATCCCAGAAGCGATGTACCGCGCTTGGCAGGCGGGGGTGAGCGCCTTCTTCTGGTACAGCCTCTACGACGACCCACCGCACCCGTCGTTCAAAGCCTCGATCCAGTCGGGCCTGTACTTCGCCGGCCCCACCGTCGCCGAGAACACGCCGAAGGAAATCCTCTTCGCCTACCGCTTCCCGTTTGTCGCCTACCCCGAAAAGAAGGGCCTCAGCTTCTGGGGTCGGACCTTCGGCGGCAGGCCCGGGACCGTCTCGATCCAGACCTTCGAGAAAGGCAAGTGGCACAAGGTCGCGACCGCCAAGGCCCCCCCCGGCGGCATCTTCAAGGGGATCGTTAAAGGGAGCGCCTACGGCGCCGACAAAAAGGGCGCGGTGCGGGCGGTGTTTGCAGGCGAACCCTCCCTGGCGTTCAAGATGAAGCCGGTCAAAGAATTCATCCACCCGCCGTTCGGGTAGGGGACGCGGCCGCCAGGGCTGGCGTCAGCGTCTCAAGGAGCTGGGTGTAGATCGGGCGGCGCGGGGTGACGCCGAAGGCGGCGATGCTGCGCTGCTCGTGGGCAGCCCACTTGACCAGCAGGATGAGGATGGTGTCGTCGAGGGCCTGACCCTCGAGGCCGAGCTCGGCGAGTGGGCCGAGAACGTCGCCGAAGGAGGGGTTCTCGCCCCGCAGCAGCGCCTCGATCACGCCCGCGTCGGGCTCCTCTCCGGCGTGGGTGACGGCGAGGAAGAGTAGGTCGAGGCCGCGTAAGCTCGCCTCGCTGCACCACTCCCAGTCGATCGCGGCGATCCCGCTTTCCGTCTCCACCAGGTTCTTCGGCTGCAGGTCGCCGTGGCAGGGACCGGAGGGCTGGGTCGCCAACCGCTCCAGCGCCTCGTCAAGGAGGCCTCGCAGCGCACTCGGAGCGGCCTCGACGAAGTCGGCGTCCTCGCGCCATTCGGCCGTCGCTTCCAAGGGCGGAGCCTCCTGCCGCGAGTAGGAGACGACGTAGTCGGCTGCCTGCTTCCACCACTGGGCGGCTGAACCGGTCAGCGGCGTTCCCTCGACCTTGCCCTCGAGCACCCAGAGGGTGTCGCGCTCCCGCGCGTGGGCGAGGACCGGTGGGATCCTGCCCACACCCGGGGCGGCGAGGATCCGTTCGCGGGCAGCCGGCGCCGCCAGTTGGGCCTCGGAGGGGCCGATGTAGGCGTGGAGGACGGCATCGCCGCAGTCCCAGATGTAGTGCGGCCGGGTCCCCCACGAGACGGGCAGCGGCTTGGCGTTCCTGTCCTTCAGCGCCTCGGCGATCGGGCCCGGGGGATGGGCCGAGGTGACCTCGGGGGAGACCCATTGCAGGCGGCGGGTGAAGCCCTGGAGCAGACCGACCGCGAAGTCCCAGGACTCGCGCCAGGCGCGCCGGTCCCGTTTGCGCAGGGCCGTGAAGTGGGCATGGAGGATCGCGTGTCCGTAGGCGGCGATCAGGCGCGGCGAGCGCGAGCGGCGCAGCATTCGGCCGGCGCCGAAGCCGTAGGGGTGGCGGGAGGCGGCGATCTCCTCGTCGCTCTTGGTCGGGTGGTAGACGATCATCTCGGCCGCCCAGCGGATCCGCCGTCCGCCGTCGAGGAGGCGCCAAATCAGGTCGGTCTCCTCGCCGGCGACGCCGATCGCCCCGGGGCCGGTGCGCAGGTCGAAGCCGCCCATCTCGGCCAGCGCCTGGCGTTGGAAGGCCATGTTCCCGCCCGAGCCAACCACCCAGGGAAGGGCATCCGGCTCGAAGACCCGGGTCTCACCGAAGTCGGTGGGGCAGTGCGGCCGCCCGTCCTCCCCGAACGGTTCGATCGGGCCGAAGGCGGCGTCGACCTCGGCCAGCCCCTCGACCACCTTGCCGATCCAGGTCGGGTCGACCACCTCGTCGTCATCGATGTAGGCGACGATCGGCGCCGTTGCCCTCTCGGCGCCGCGGTTCCGCGCGTAGGAGACGCCGACCGGCCGGATCGCCTCGACGATCACCCCGGGCGGAACCTCGGGCAGCTCTTCGCCCTGCCAGACGAGGATCACCTCGGCCGCGGTGGCGCAGGAGCGGGCGGACTCGAGGACAGAATCGACGGCGGCGCGCCAGTCGGGGCGGTCGCCGAGGGAGGGGATCACCACGCTGACGTTTGCCATCGGACTTTTCATCGGCAGAAACGGCGTGGAATCCGCGCCCTGCAACGCTACTGTACCTGCCCGTGAACGCCGCCCCGCTGCCGTCGATGACGGTCGTCGTACCCACCTATCGCCGCCGGGACGCCGTGGTCCGGTTGCTGCAGACGTTGATCGACGAGCTGCGCGACGAGCAGGTCGCCGCCGGCGTCGACCTGCTGGTGATGGTCGACGGATCCCACGACGGCACCTTGGAGGCGGTCCAAGCGCTGGAGAGCCCGGTGCCGCTGCGGGCGCTCTTCCACGAGAACGCGGGCCGGGCCGCCACCCGCAACCGCGGGCTCGACGAGGCCGGTGGGGAGATCGTCTGGTTCGTCGACGACGACATGGTGCCGACCGATGGGCTGTTGGCCCGCCACCGGCGCGGTCATTCTGGGCCGGAGGCGCGCTTCATGATGGGCCCCTGCCTGCACCCGCCCGACGGGGCCGAGATCACGGGCCCGATCCGCGAGTACGCGGAGCAGTGGTTCGGGGCGCTCGCCGAGGCCGGCGAGGTGACCAAAGCCTTCGACTTCTCCGTCGCCAACACCAGCGGGCCGCGCTCGCTCTGGATCGAGGTCGGCGGCTTCGACGAGCGGCTCAGCGGCTGGGGCGGCGAGGACTATGAGATCGGCCTGCGGATCATCGATCGCGGCATCCCGGTCCTCTTCGATCCCGAGGCGATCGCCTGGCACCACCAGTTGCGGACTGTGCGCGAATTCTGCGCCGACCGCTACGAGCAGGGTCGCAACTTCGTCCGCATCGCCCGCCTCCACCCCGATTCGGTCGAGGAGATGATCCCGGAGATGCGGAGCGGCCGCGCCCTGCGGTTGCTGCACCGTTTCAGCGCCGGCCGGCCGCGCCGCTACGCGGTCGGGGCAAAAGCGCTGACGCTGGGGGCGGAGGCCGAGGCGCGGGTGGCTCGCGACGGGGGAGGGCGCCTGCTCGACCTCGCCCAGATGGCCAGCCAGATCGCCGGCGTTGCCGAGCTCGATCCCGACGGCGCCTTGGTCGAGCGCTACTTCGCCGGAACCAGCTGAGTTGCTGCGGTCCCCGATCCGAACCCTGCTGATGCGGCGGGCGCAGCCGCGCCACCAGGTACCCGAGCCCGGGACCTTCGCCCTCACCTTCGACGACGGCCCCGACGAGCGCTTCACTCCGCAGGTGCTCGACCTGCTCGCCGAGCGCGGGGTGCCTGCCACCTTCTTCGTCGTCGGTCGCAGCGTCGAGAAGCACCCGGAGCTGGTGCGGCGGATCGTCGCCGAGGGTCACGGCCTCGGCTCCCACACCTGGTCCCATCCCGAGCTGCTCGGCCTGTCCTTCGCTCAGCTGCTGCGCGAGTGCCGCCGCGGCCGGCGGGCGGTCGAGCGCGCCGCCGGCCGTCCAGTTCCCGACTATCGGCCCCCGAAAGGTCACTGGGATGGGCGCGGGGCGACCGCTGCGACCGCGCTGGGGCTCCGCCCCTGGGTCTGGACGCAGGACCCGCGGGACTGGGAGCCGGGGGCGAGCGCGGAGGGGATCGTCGCCGCGCTCGAGGGCCTGGGCTCAGGCGACGTGGTCCTCCTCCACGATGGCATCCAGTCGGCCCCGGACCCGGCATCGGCCGACCGCTCGGCGACCGTTGCCGCCCTCGGGCCGCTGCTGGACCTGGCGGCGGCCCGCGACCTGCGACCGGTCCGGCTGGAGGCGCCTTGAACTACGTGCCCGGCGAGCGCCAGGAGGTCGAGTCCGAGATCGGCGATGCCGCTGCCGCGACCACCGGCCGCTCGGTAGCCCGCGGCGGCGCCTGGCTGCTCTTCGCCCGCTTCGTCCCCCAGATCCAGATCCTGGTCATCTCCGTCGTCGCGGCCCACTACCTGGGCCCGGACCTGATGGGGCGGCAGAGCTTCATCTCCTTCGTCGTCAGCTCCGTTGTCATCCTCGCCACCGCCGGCCTGCCCGGGGGCCTCAACCGCTTCGTCGCCGAGCTGCAGGGGGCGCGCCTGGGTGGGGTCGCCCGCTCTCTCTTCTGGTGGACCTGGCGGATCGAGGCAGTGATGGCGGTGCTCGCGGCGGTCGGCATCGGCGCCGCGGCTGCGGCCGGAGCCGAGCCGCAGGCGGCCTGGATCTTCGCCGCCCTCGCCTGCGCCTTCTCGGTGATGCAGACGGTGCCGGCGGCGCTCCTGGTTGGGATGCAGCGCTGGCGCAACGCCACCATCGCCGGCCTCACCACCGGCGTCCTCAGCATCCCGGCGACGATCGGGGTGCTGGCCGCCGGCGGGGGGGTGACCGGGTTCTTTGTCGTCGAGGCGGTAATGGTCCTCTTCAACCTCGTCTGGATCGGGATCCTCGGCCGCAACGCGCTGGTTGACCTGCCGCCGCGGGAAGCCGTCCCCGGAAAATACCGCCGGGACTTCTTCCGCTTCGCGGGCGCGACGACGCTCTTCAGCGTGATCGAGCTGGTGGTCTGGAAACGGTCGGAGTTCGTCTTCCTCGCCGCCTACTCGACCGACGCCCAGATCGCCATCTACTCGATCGCTTTCGCAGCCGCCAACGCGCTGACGCGGATGCCGGAGGTGATCACCGCGGTGACGATGCCGGCCGTGGCGACGCTGGCCGGCGCCGGCCAGCACGACCGCATCAGGTCCGGCTACTGGCGCGGGATGCGGATGCTGATCCTGGTCACCCCGGTGGTCGCGATCGGCGCCGCGGCGCTCGGCCCGGAAGTGCTGGAAGCCGTCTACGGCAGCGACTACTCCGGCGTGCGGCCGGTCTTCCTGATCCTGATGGCGCCGCTGATGGTGATGCCGCTGCTCTCGATGACCCAGGCGGTCCTCTACGCCCTCGGCAAGCTGCGCTTCCTGATCGTCGTCGGCATCGCGGCTACCTTCGTCAACATCGGCCTCGACCTGCTGCTGATCCCGTCCTACGACGCCGTCGGCGCCGGTCTGGCCAACGCCGGCGCCCAGCTTGCGGCGGGTGTGCCCGGGCTGATCTTCGTTGGTCGGATGCTTGGCCCCGTCGGGATGTCAGCCGGGGTCGTCATCCGTAGCCTCGCGACGGCCGGCTTGATGGGTGCGGCCGCCTACGGTGCGCTGGTCGCGGTTGGGGGGATGATCGGCGTCCTGGTCGGGCTGGTGGCGGGGGGCCTCGTCCTCTTTGCCGCCGGTAGGCTGCTGAAGCCCCTTTCCGCCGATGACGCCGATTGGGTCAGGGGACTGGGCGAGCACCGGCTCCTAGATCTGGGCGCTCGCTGGTTCTCCCCGGCAAAGTCGTAGCGAGACCCGCAGCGTTGTCGAGGGCGACTGCATAATGGGGGCGATGTCGACCGGCACCATCGAGCGTCCCCGTTCCGCCGGGCCGGATTCCGGCCTCGGGGGCAACTGGCGGGTGATCGTCCGCAACGACAACCACAACACCTTCGACCACGTCGCCCAGACGCTGGCGCGGGTGATCCCCGGCGTCTCTCTCGACCAGGGCTACCGGATCGCCGAGACGATCCACAACGGCGGCCAGGCGATCGTCTGGTCGGGGCCGCGCGAGCCCGCCGAGCACTACTGGGAGCAGCTGGAGGGGGCGGGGTTGACGATGGCCCCGCTGGAGCGGGCGTAAAACGCCGGCGTCGCCGGCAGCTACTCGGCGGCGACGAGGATGTGCCAGGCCGGCAGCAGCGGGATGTCGTAGAGGTCGATGATCGCCGCCCGGGCCTGCTCGATCTCCTCCGAGTACCAGTAGCGTTCGAAGTCCGAGCGCTTCTCCCAGACCATCGTCTGGCGGAAGGCGAGCGGGTCGTCGGTCGAGCGGGTCAGCGACCAGCTCTTCGCCCCGTAGGCGGGAGCCTTTGCCGCCGACGCTTCCCAGAGGTCGAGGAAGCGGTCGGCCCGGAAGGGGGAGATGTGCCAGTCGAGGGTGCAGACCTCCATCAGGCACCCACCTCCGCCCGGATCGCGCCGGGGCCGTCCTCGTACTTGCCCTCGTCCTCGGACTCGGCGCCGACGAGGATCGCGATCTTGCCCATGTGCTTGTTTTCATGCATCAGCTGGTGGGCGTGGGGGACGCCCTCGAAGCCCATCGTTTCCGAGAGCACCGGTCGCACCTTGCCCTCGGCCATCAGCTGGTTCGCCCGCATGCACTCATACGCGTTGGCGAAGTGGGAGCCGATGATCTGCTTCTGCTTCATCCACAGGTAGCGGACGTCGAAATCGAGCTGGTAGCCGGAGGTGGCGCCGCAGATGACGACTTTGCCGAACGGCTTGACGGTGAGGACCGAGGTTGGGAAGGTCGCCCGGCCGACGTGCTCGAAGACGATGTCGGGAGCGTCGCCGAGAATCTCCTTGACCCGGTTGGAGAAGGCGCGGGAGCCCTTGAAGCGCGCCTTGTCAGCGGCGGGGTCAGTGAGGTTGTCGTCGGTCCGCATCATCTCGCGGAACTCGTTGCGGTTGACGTAGTCGACGGCGCCGAGCTTCTTGATCAGCTCGCCCTTCTCGTCGGAGGAGACGACGCCGACAGCGTTGGCGCCGGCGGCTTTGCAGAGCTGGACGGCGAAGACGCCGAGGCCGCCGGCCGCGCCCCAGATGAGGACGTTGTCACCGGCCTGCATGTTGCACTGGTCCATCAGCATCCGGTAGGCGGTGAAGTAGGTGAGGCCGTAGGAGGATGAGTCGACCCAGGAGAGGTTGCGCGGCTTCGGCAGCAGCTGCTGCGCCTGCACCTTGGTGAACTGGGCGAAGGAGCCCCAGGTCGTCTCGTAGCCCCAGATCCGCTGGCTCGGAGCCGCCATTGGGTCGAGCCCGTGGACCTCGACGTCCTCGTAGGAGGCCTGGTTGCAGTGGATCACGACCTCGTCGCCGACTTTCCAGCGGGTGACGCCCTCGCCGACTTTCCAAACGACGCCGGAAGCGTCGGAGCCGCCGATGTGGTGGCCGAACTCGGGATGGTCGCCGTACCCGAAGACCGACACCGGCTCGCCCAGCGAGGCCCAGACGTTGTTGAAGTTGACGCCGGCGGCCATCACCCGCACGATCACCTCGAAGGCGCCGGGCTCGGGGACTTCGATCTGCTCGAGCTGGAACGCGTCTTTGGGTTCGCCCTCACGCTCCTGGCGGATAACCCACGCCGCCATCGTCTCCGGCAGCGTGCCGGGCTCGACGTCCAACTTCGCAACTGCACTCGTGTCAACGGCCAAGACTCGGCTCCTCCGCGGGTCGTCTACAGGAGCCGCGAATCCTAGATGAGACTAGGCGGCTTCGGCTTCGGGGAGCTCTGGGTCGCGTTCGCGAAGCTCGGGAGCAGTGATCTCACGCACCGTCGCCTCGACCGGCGTCGGGGCCTCGATCTCCTTGCCGGGAGCGACGCCGAGGCCCTCGACTTTGCGCAGTTGCGGCAGCAGGCGCCGTTCCATCGAGCCGACGGCGGTGTCGTAGGCGCCGGTGGCGGTGCGCAGGCCGCGGCCGATCTTGTCGAAGTCGCCGAGGAATTTGCCGAAGCGGGCGTGCAGGGTTTTCGCTGCCTCGGCGACCTCGGCCGCCTCGGCGACCATCCGCTCCTGTCGCCAGCCCAGCTCCATCGTCCGCAGCAGGCCGATCAATGAGGTCGGGCTGACGAGGAGGACGTTGCGCTCCAGGGCGTAGTCGAAGAGGGCGGGGTCGGCGGCGAAGGCCGCGTGCAGGGCCGGCTCGTTGGGGATGAAGCAGACGACCAGGTCCGGCATCTCGCCGGCGTTGAACTGGCCCTGGTAGTCCTTGGAGCTGAGGCTGCGCACGTGCTCTCGCGCCTGCCGCGCGTGGCGCTCGAGGTGGACCCGGCGCTCGGATTCGACCTCGCTCTCCTGCGCGTCGAGGAAGGCATCGAGCGGCACCTTCGAGTCGGCGACGAAGCTGCGGCCCTCCGGCAGCAGGAAGCGGGCGTCCGGGCGCAGGTTGCCGTCTTCGGTGCGAAGCGTCTGCTGCAGCTCAAAGTCGACGTGCTCGGTCATGCCGGCGATCTCGACGCAGCGGCGCAGCTGCAGCTCGCCCCACTGGCCGCGGGTCTGTGGCTGGCGCAGCGCCTTCTTCAGGCCCGCGGTCTCGCTGTTGAGGTTGCCGATCGTCTGCCCCATCTGCTCGAGCATGGCCTGCGTACGGAGGTCGGTCTCGCCGCGACGCTGCACCTGCTCTTCGATCTTCTTCTGCCCTTCGGCGATCCGCTCGGTCAGGCTCTTGATCTCCGCCTGGCGCTTGTCGAGCGCCGCCTCGGCGCTCTTGACGTCGACCTCGCGCGCCTCCTTGTGCGCTTGCACGAACCCGGGCAGCGCCTCGGTCAGCGCTCGGGCGGTGGCCTGCGAGGCGGCTTCCTGGATCGCGGGGGCGAGATCGGGCTGCTCCGCGGGCTGCGGGCGCCGGTCGACGAGGAGGTAGATCAGGCCCCCGGCGAGGAGGACGACGGCGATGGCGAGAACGATGGTCATGACAGCGATGCTGACAACCCGTTCAGACGCCAACCGCGATCTGAAACGCCGCTTGCAGCGGCTTCGCGGAGGTGCTCTTCGCTAGGGCAGCAGAACGTCGTTCTGCGAGGAGGCGCGGTACTTGCCGACCTTCAGGTGGGCGGGGCGCGCTTTCGGTAGTCCCACCGCGCTGATCGTGTAGGAACCGGCGGAGAGGTCGACCTGGAAGCTGCCCGGGCTGCGGGCGAAGACGGTGTCGGTTTCCTCTTCCTTCGCGCCCTGGAGCTTCAGTTTCGCGTCGGTCGGGGTCTGGTTGGCGACGACGATGGTGACGTCGAGCGGCTTCTTCGTCTTGATCGGCGGCTCGGGGTCGTTTTCGTTCTGCGGGATCTCCTGCGTCGCTTCGGCGCGGACCCCGATCTGCAGCGGCTGCACGATCACCTCTTTCGGGCTGATCGTGACGCTGATTCGGGTCGAGACGTTTGGCCGCTGCTCGTTGGCGTGGCGGTCTTCGCCACACCCCACCAACAACGCGGTCGTGCCGATCAGCCCGATGATCGCCACCGCTCTCGCTCTCCCTCGGCCCATGCGGGCCTGAATTTAACCGAAGGGGAGGGCGGTGACTTCGGCCGTAACGCCATCTTCACCTACGGCGAGCGTCGTTCCCGGCTCCGCCTCGCGGCGCAGGATCGCCAGCCCGATCGGCCCGAAGGCGGGGGAGACGGCGGCGCTGCCGACAGTGCCGACCTCTTTCTCGCCCAGCCGCAGCACCTCGCCGCCCTGCGCCGGGGCGCTGAGCCGCAGCCCCCGCAAGTGCCGGTTCGGCTTGCCCTTGTAATGGAGGCGGGCGACCGTCTCCTGGCCGATGTAACAGCCCTTGGTGAAGCTGACCGTCTGCTCGACGATGCCGGCCTCGGCGGGCATCGTCTCCGTTCCCATCTCGGCCCCGAAGCGCGGCTGCCCGGCCTCGATGCGGAGGATCTCCGCCGCCTCGGGGGAGACCTCGACGGCGCCGGCGCCGGTGAGGGTGGCATGAACGCGATCGCGGTCCGCGGCGGGAACGATCAAGTCGACGCCCCCGTCGGTGCGGAGCCTGGTGGCCTCGACCGCGCGGGCGATCTCGGTCGCGCGCGGACCGATCAGGGAGAGGAGGACGTATTCGTCGCTTGCGTCAGAGACCTCGACCTCGCGCCCGATCTTGTACATCTGCAGATGCCGCCGCGCCGCCTCGAACCCGGCCGGCTCGAGATCGAGCCAAAGCTCCGACCCCTCACTAGGCCGCAGGACCCGCAAGTCCGCCTGCATATGCCCCTTGCGATCCAGCAGCGCCGCATAGACCCAAGCACCCGGCTCCACCGCCTCGACGTCCTGGGTCAGCTGCCCCTGCAGGTACTCAGCAGCCTCCGACCCGCTGACGATCAGCAACCCACGCCCGGGCCACTCAACCAGCCCGCATTCCTCACGAAGCTGCCGGTACTGCGCATCAAGCTCGATCAAAGCCTCACTCATCCCCAAGAGTCTAGAAAGACGGATCAATGGGAGGGCGGGGGTGCCTCCTCCAGACACTCAGCATGAGCCATAGGCGAGCTGCGTCTGGAGGAGGCACCCCCGCCCTCCCACAACCCATCCGTCTTTTAGACGTGTCAAACTCTTTTAGACGTGTCTAACTCCCAAGCAATAGAGGACTACGCAAAGACGATCTACTCGCTCTCCTGCGAGCGCGACGGCCTCGTCCTCAACGGCGAGGTCGCAGACCGCCTTGACGTAACTCCGGCGACGGCGACCTCGATGCTGAAACGACTCGCCGACCTCGGCCTGGTCGAGTACTTCCCCTACAAGGGGGTCAGCCTCACCCCGGCGGGGGAGAAGGTCGCGCTCGAGGTGATCCGCCACCACCGCCTGATCGAGGCCTACCTCTCCGAGGCCCTGGGGATGCCCGAGGACCGCGTCCACGAGGAGGCTGAGGTGCTCGAGCACTACATCTCCGAGGAGCTCGAGGCGCTGATCGCCGCCAAGCTCGGCGAACCGCGCCACGACCCCCACGGCACGCCGATCCCGGGCCCCGACCTCGTCCCGCCCACGTGGGGGGCGCGGTGAAACCGCTGCCCGGCCCGTCAGTCGTCGAGGAGGTCAGCGCCCGGCATGAGGCGGACGTCGAAGACGTCCTTCCCGGCGAGGCCGCGGTCGCCGAAGCCGCCCGCCGCTCGCTCGATGGCCACCGCCACGGCGTCCGCCGCGTCTGGCCCTTCCTCGGCCCCGCCTTCGTCGCCGCCGTCGCCTACATCGACCCCGGCAACTTCGCCACCAACATCTCCGGCGGCGCCCAGTACGGCTACCTGCTGCTCTGGGTCGTGCTGGCCGCCAACCTGATCGCGATGCTGGTCCAGACCCAGTCGGCGAAGCTGGGGATCGCGACCGGCAAGAACCTGGCCGAGCTCTGCCGCGAGCGCTTCTCGCGCCGTACCTCGATCGGCCTTTGGCTGCAGGCCGAGCTGGTGGCGATGGCGACCGACATCGCCGAGGTCGTCGGCGCCGCGCTCGGGCTCAACCTGCTCTTCGGGATCCCGCTCTTCCCGGCCGGGATCATCGCCGGCATCGGCGCCTTCACGATCCTCGGCCTGCAACGGATGGGCTTCCGCCGCCTCGAGGCCGGGATCTCGGTCTTGGTCGGAGTGGTCGTCGCCTCCTTCGTTTACGAGCTCTTCGACGCTGGCCCCGACGGCGGCGAAATCGCCAAGCACCTGGTCACGCCCGGCTTCGCCGGTACCGAGAGCATCCTGCTCGCCACCGGGATCATCGGCGCGACGGTGATGCCGCACGTCGTCTACCTGCACTCGGCGCTGACCCAGCGGCGGATCGTCGGCCGCAACCCGGCGGAGCGCAAGCGCATCCTCGGCTTCGAGAAAGTCGACGTCGTCATCGCCCTCTCGTTGGCGGGCCTGGTCAACCTCTCGATGATGATCGTCGCCGCGGCCCTCTTCCACACCAGCGGGCTGACCGGGGTCGACTCGATCGATGGCGCTTACGAAGCGCTGCAGACGCTCGTCTCCGACCGGGCGGCGACGGTCTTCGGCATCGCCCTGCTCGCCTCCGGCTTTGCCTCCTCCTCGGTCGGGACGATGGCCGGCCAGGTCGTGATGCAGGGCTTCATCCGCCGCCGCATCCCCCTCTTCCTGCGCCGCGCGATCACCCTGGCGCCGGCGCTCTTCGTCCTCGCGATCGGCCTCGACCCGACCGACGCCCTCGTCGGCAGCCAGGTCGTCCTCTCCTTCGGCATCCCCTTCGCCCTCGTCCCGCTCCTCCTCATCGCCGCCGACCGCGAGGTGATGGGAGACCTCGTCAACCCGAGGTGGCTGAGCGCGCTGGCGGGCGTCCTCGCCGCTCTGATCATCGGCCTCAACGCCTTCCTGCTCTTCGACCTGGCAACCGGTTGACGAAGAGGCGGGCGGAGATCGCCGTCAGCTCGGAGCTGTCTGCCGAGCCGGAGAAGGTCTGGGCGCGGGCGATCGATCCCAGCGGGATCAACGACGAGCTGCGGCCGTTGATGCGGATGACCGTTCCGCGTGGTCTTCCCGACTTCGGGCTCGCGGATCCCGAGCCCGGCAACATCGGCCGCAGCTGGCTGCTCCTCTTCGGCTTCCTCCCCTTCGACTACGACGACCTCAACATCGTCCGCCTCGAACCCGGCCGCAGCTTCCTCGAGCGCTCCTCGATGCTCTCGATGCGCCTCTGGGAACACGAGCGCACGCTCGACCCGCTCGGCTCCGATCGCTGCCGGCTAACCGACCGCGTCGCCTGGGAGCCACGCCTACCGCTGCCGGGGCGACTCTTCCGCCCGCTGGTCAGAGCCATCTTCAAACACCGCCACCGGCGCCTGCGACGTGCCCGATACGCTTCGAACAGATGAGTCTCGCCACCGACTTCCAGCGCATCCTCCAGACGCTGCCGCCGGACTGGACCGACCTCGAGGTCGACATGCGGATCGAGGACATGTCCAATTACGTCGACACCGCCGTCGCGGTGAGCCAGGTCAACGCGCAGGTCTACCAGCACCCCGAGTCCGAGGGCTGGCACTGGCGCCTCCTGATCGCACACAGCTTCGGCCACGCCGCCGCAGCGGAGACCGTCTCCGGCGTGCTGGCGAAACTCGACGGCGAAGGCGTCGCGGGCGAGCTGCGGGTCGCCGAGGTGCGCGAGGGTCGCTCCGAGGTCGTGCAGATGTGGGGCCGGCCGGAGAGCGTGCGGGAAGAGTTCCGCGAGCGCCGGTCGCTGTAGCCGGTGGCGCGCGTCCTCAGCATCGCCGTCGACCTGATGCTCGGCAGCAAGGTCCAGGAGACCCTGACCGCGGCCGGGTACGAAGTCGTCGCCTCGCCCTCGATCGAGGAGACCACCTGGGACGGCGTCGAGCTGATCGTCGCCGACCTCGACGTCGAGAACCCCGAGGCGCTGGTCGGCCTGGGGATGCCGGTCCTCGGCTACTACTCCCACGTCGACGTGGAGACCAAGGAAGCGGCCGAGGCGGCCGGCGTCGACAAGGTCGTGCCGCGCTCGCGGATGGCGCGGGAACTACCCGACCTGGTGAAAGGCCTGCTCGACGTCTAGGGGCTTTTCGAGCAGCCCGTGCTCGAGGTCCCATTCAGCCCATTCGTCGAGGACCGCCTGGTCGAACGGATACGGGCGGAGGATCGGTAGTAGCGCCGAGAGCTGCGCTTCCTGATCGGCGCGATCGAGGCTGGAGTCGGCGGTGAGGAGGTCGTCGAGGGCCTGATCCGGGTTGACGACCGCGAAGAGGTAGCCGCGGCGGGTGGCGCGGACCACCGCCTCGACCAGGTCGGGGTCGTCCTCGAGGGTCTCCCGCGAGGTGGTCAGGACCAGCTCGGGGTAGGGGGGAGCGCCGAAGCGGTCGACCTTGAAGAGGCGAATCGGCACGCCCTGCTGGCGCAGCGCGACCCCCTCGGCGTTCCAGAAGCCGGTCGCCGCGTCGACCTTGCCGGCGGCGAGGGAGGGGACGGCGGTGAAGCCGATCGTCACCCTCTCGACCTCGGCGGGGTCGCCGCTGTCGGCTTCGACCTCGGAGTCGACGACCGCTTCGTCGGAGGGCAGGCCGGAGACCCCGACGCGATGCCCCTGCAGGTCCCGCGGCCGTCGCACCGGGCCGTCGCCACGGGCGATCACCGCTGCCAGCGGGCGGGAGACGATCGGGGCGACGCCAACGAGGTCGATACCGCGCTCGCGGGCGATCCCGAGGTCGTGGATGTCGAGGATCGCGAACTCGACCCGGCCGGCGCCAAGCAGCTTTGGCGCGTCGGTCGATTCGCCCGGCGGCTGCACCTTGAGGTCGACCCCGTCCTCGCGGTAGTAGCCGCGGGCGAGGGCCGAGTAGATGCCGCTGTGGACCGCGTTGGGGATGAAATCGAGGACGAGGGTCGCCGCTTCGGGTGCAGCAGACGTCGCGCCTCTCGGCACGCCCGGTTCTGCGCCGTCCCCTCCGCAGCCGGGGGCACCGGCAAGCAGGAAGACGGCCGCCAGCAGCGCGACAGCCCGTCTCATCTGGCGCGGGAACCTATTTCATCGAGAAAATCTGGGTAGACTGCCGCCGCTTACCTGATCACGGGAAATCGAGGAGGAAAGAGTGCAGGAGAGAGGTCTAGCCGCATATCTAGCTGAGCTGATCGGCACGTTGCTGCTGGTCTTCTTCATCACCAGCGTCGTTGTCCTGTTTGTTTCGACCGGCGGCCAGGCGCAGTTCGGGTCTGACTTCGCCGTCATCGGACTCGTCCACGCTTTCCTGCTCTTCGGGCTGATCGTGATGTTTGGGGTGGTCAGCGGAGGCCACTTCAACCCTGTGGTCACGCTGGCGGCGATGGTGATCCGCCGCATCCGCCCGCTCGACGGGGTCATCTACATGCTGGCCCAGCTCTCCGGCGGTGTCCTCGGCGCGCTGCTGACGAAGGCGTTGCTGGAGGACGAGGGTCGCGCCACCAACTACGGCGCCCTCGAAGTAAGCGGTCTCCTCGCTGGCAATACCGCCGGCGCGATTGTCGAGATGATCGGAACCTTCGTCCTCGTCCTCGTCATCCTCACCGCCGTCTACTCGGAGAAGAGCTTCAAGGAGTGGGCGCCGCTGGCGATTGGTACCACCCTCGGCTTCCTGGTCATGGTCATCGGCCCGCTCGACGGCGCCGGCTTCAACCCGGCCCGCTGGTTCGGCCCCGCCCTCGTCGGCAGCAGCTGGGGCGACGTCTGGCCCTTCCTCGTCGGCCCGATCGTCGGCTCGCTGCTGGCGGCCGGCGTCTACCGCTTCATCCTTGAGCCGGGCGGTCTGCCCCCGACCGAACCGCCGGAGCACGTGCGGCCGCCGGTCCCGAAACGGGCGACCCCGACCAGCGACAAGCCCGCCGACTAAGCATCGGCGAGGCAAAGCAGCTTCCAAGGCGCCACCCGAGAGGGTGGCGCCTTTTCTTTGGGCGCCTGCCGGCCCGGCGGGTGCAGTAGCTTGGCGCTGTGCGTCGGGTCACCTTCTCCCGCAACTTCACGCTCTCGCTGTCACGCACGTGCCAGTGCTACTGCAAGTACTGCGCCTTCGCCACGCACCAGGCGCATATCCACGCGCCGGAGGAGGTTGAACGGCAGCTTGATGAGGCGCTGAAACGGAATGCCAAGGAGCTCCTGGTTCTGACCGGGGAGCGACCTGAGGTGAACCCTGTGGTCGCCGAGCGCTTGAAGCTCTGGGGGCATGAGGACTTCACGTCCTACGTCGTCTGGGCCTGCGAACGGGCTCTGGAGCGGGGGATGCTGCCGCACACGAACCTCGGCGTGCTGGACAAGCGGGACCTGGCGCGGTTGCGAGAGGTGACGGCATCCCAGGGGCTGATGCTTGAGAGCACTGCCGAGCGGCTGATGGACACCGTCCACGCCGGTTCTCCCACCAAGCACCCTTCAGCCCGCCTCGCCACGATAGAAGCTGCGGGCGAACTGAAGATCCCGTTTACGACTGGGATCCTCGTTGGTATCGGGGAGACGCCTGGGGAGCGGGTTGAGGCCCTGGAAGCGCTTGCCGCTAGCGACGCTCGGCACGGGCATATCCAGGAGGTGATCCTTCAGAACTTTGTGCCGCACCCGCGGTATTACGGGGCTGAGGTGGCTGAGATCGCGGATGAGGCTTCGCGTGAGCGTTGGGGGGAGGGCGGGGGTACCTCCTCCAGACGCAGCTCGCCTATGGCTCATGCTGAGTGTCTGGAGGAGGTACCCCCGCCCTCCCTGCCGGACTGGGCGAATCCTGTGGGTATCGACGAGATTGAGCTACTGATTTCGGAGTGCAAGCGCTTGATGCCCGACGTTGGGGTGCAGGTGCCGCCGAATCTCTCTGACTTCTGGCCTCAGTTGGTTGAGGCTGGCGCCACGGATCTGGGTGGGCTCAGTGCCAATGGGGATCACATCAGCCCTGAGGAGCCTTTTCCGTCGCCGCATCAGGTGCGGAAGGAGTTGGCCCCGAAGGGGTTTGCGCTGACGGAGCGCCTCTGCGTCTATCCGCAATACAGGGACCCCGAGTGGATGGAGCAGGGGGTCCTGGATGTGATCAAGCTGAAGTACTGGAGCTTCATTCCGCGGAAGGGGTCTGGGCGCAAGTCCGAAGAGGTCATTGCTCCTGATCTTGCTCCGAAGGCGATTGCCAAGGGACGCGAGGGGCAGGAGCTCTCTGAGGATGAGTTGACTGCTCTCTTCGCCGAGACGCGGCCTGAGGTGATTGAGGAAATGCGGGTTGCTGCTGATGAGCTGCGGGCGGAGTTGGCTGGCGACACCGTGACCTTCGTTGTCAACCGCAACATCAACTTCACCAACGTCTGTGTTGTCGGTTGCGCCTTCTGTGGGTTCGGCCAGGGGAAGCGGTCGCCTGACGCTTATGAAGTGAGCGAGGCGGACTTCGCGGCGCGGATCGAAGACGCGGTTTCCTTCGGCGCGACCGAGCTCTGCATGCAGGGCGGCATCCATCCGGATCTCTCGCTTGAGGAGTACGGGCGTTGGTTGAGGCTGGCTAAGCAGACGGCGCCGCAGCTGCACCTGCACGCCTACTCGCCGATGGAGATCAACTGGGCCTGCGAGCGGTCGGGGAAGGAGCCGCGGGAGGTCTTTGAGTACCTGCTCGAGTGCGGGTTGGGGTCGACGCCGGGGACCGCGGCCGAGGTGCTGGACGACGGGGTCCGTCAGCGGATCTCGCCGAACAAGCTTCCCGCCGACCGCTGGGTGGAGATCATCGAGGCCTCCCACCGCGCCGGCCTGCGCTCGACCTCGACGGTGATGTTCGGCCACATCGAGGAGCCGCGCGAGCTCGCCCGCCACATGAGGGTGATCCGCGCCCTGCAGGAACGGACCGGTGGCATCACTGAGTTCGTCCCGCTCAGCTTCATCCCCTTCAACACGATGCTGGGGCGGACCCACGGGATCGAGGAGATCTCGATGGGGGAGAACCTCAAGCACACCGCCGCCTTCCGCCTTGCCCTCGGGCGGACGATCCCGAACCTGCAGGCGAGCTGGGTGAAGATGGGCCTGGAGGGGGCAACGGAGGCGCTGCGCTGGGGCGTCAACGACCTCGGCGGCACCCTGATGGAGGAGAACATCTCCCGCATGGCCGGCTCCCAGCACGGGGTCCGGCTCGAGCCCGAGCAGTTGGTCGCCGCCGCCCGGGCCGCCGGGCGGAAACCGGCGCAGCGGACGACTCTGTACGAGATCATCGAGACGTATGCGAGCGATGGTCCTCGAGAGGCAGCGGCAGCCGCTCCGGCCGGCTGAGCTGCCCGAGCCCGAGCCAGCAACCGGCCAGGTCCAGATCGCGGTCCACGCCTGCGGCGTCTGCCGCACCGATCTCCACATCCTCGACGGCGAGCTCGCCGAGCCGAAGCTGCCACTGGTGATGGGGCACCAGATCGTCGGCACGGTGCGCGAGGTGGGGGACGGGGTCGAGCGGCTCGCGCCCGGCGACCGCGTCGGCGTTCCCTGGCTGGGCTGGACCTGCGGCGTGTGCCGCTACTGCCGCAGCGGCCGCGAGAATCTCTGCGACCGCGCCAGGTTCACCGGCTACGACATCGACGGCGGCTACGCCGAGGTGGCGGTCGCCGACGCACGCTTCTGCTTCCCGATCCCCGAGGGCTATCCCGACGCGCAGGCGGCGCCGCTCCTCTGCGCGGGGTTGATCGGCTACCGGGCGCTGCGGCTGGTGGGCGAGGCGGAGCGGATCGGGTTCTACGGGTTCGGCGCCGCCGCCCACATCCTCTGCCAGGTCGCGGTGCACCAGGGGCGGCGAGTCTTCGCCTTCACCCGCGAGGGCGACGAGGAGACGCAGGCGTTCGCGCGCCGGCTCGGGGCCGAGTGGGCGGGCGGATCAGAGGAGACGCCGCCGGAGGAGCTTGACGGCGCGATCGTCTTCGCCCCGGTCGGGGCGCTGATGACGGCGGCGCTGCGGGTCAGCGCCAAGGGGGCGCGGATCATCAGCGCCGGCATCCACATGAGCGACATCCCCTCTTTTCCCTACGCCGAGCTCTGGGAGGAGCGAACGCTGGGGTCAGTAGCCAACCTGACCCGCCGCGACGGCGAGGAGTTCATCGCCCTGGCGCCGGAGGTTCCGGTCGCCACCGAGGTCGAGGTCTACCCGCTCGGGAAGGCAAATCGGGCCCTCGACGACCTCCGCGCCGGCCGCTTCCGAGGCGCCGCGGTTCTATCCGTCGCCTCTTCGGGTAGCTGAATCGCATCCATTTAAGCCAGGAAGGGATGCAGATGAGCGACGAGATCCGCAACAAGGACGACGCCAAGGGACGCGTGAAGGAGGCCGCCGGCAGTCTCACCGGCGATGACGACCTCAAGCGCGAAGGCAAGGTCGACAGGGCCTCGGGCGCCGTCAAGGACGGTCTCGACAAGGCGTCCGACAAGGTGAAGGACACGCTCGGCAAAGACCGGGATCGGGGCTAGTTCCTTAGCGGAATAAGTCCTCGCCGGGGGGGCGATGGAGGGCGGCGGCGCCGGGGCCGTCCTCCGCTTTCACGTACTGGCCGAGGCCGCGGACGATCGCGGCGGGGGTGTTCGACGTCTTGGTCCTGACGAGGTCGGCGGCGGCTGCGACCTCGTCGGCGATCGCGATCACGGTCGCCTGTAGCTCGCGGCCGCTCGAGTCCTCGCGGCCGCGCCAGTCATCCAGTGGTACGAGACCGGCGCAGCCGACCGCCACCTCGGCCTGGCCTAGCCGCCACGCTCGACCGAAGCTGTCGGAGATCACGACCGCTGGGTGGGACAAGGGGTGGGGGTCGGCGGACAACAGCGGGGAGGGTCCGGCGACCCCCACCCCTTGTCCCTCGATCGCGGTTCGGAGTTCGGCGCGGATGGTTCGGGCGGAGTTGTCGGGGTCGGCTGGGAGTAGGCAGACGGTTCCGGCTTCGGGGAGATTTGAGCTGTCGATGCCGGCGTTGGCGCAGACGAAGCCGTGGTGGGTTTCGGTGATCAGGACCCGGTCCTCACGCAGCACCTCGCGGCTCTCGGAGAGGATCAGCTCCACGAGCTCAGCCTCCTTACCCAGCTTCTTTGCCAGCTCGATCGCCCTCTCGGATGGCTCTACGTCCTGTAGCCGCCGCACCTGTCCCTCGGCCTTGGAGACGATCTTCTGGGAGATTACGACGATGTCGTCGGGTTCCAGCTCGGCGCTCTCGGCGATCAGCTCGCCGATCTTCATTCCCTTCGTGACCTCAGGCAGTCCCTCGACGGGGAGGACCCGGAGGTCGGTCATATTCCGAGCGCCTTGGCGGTGCGGCGGGCGCGCTTGGGGTTCTTTGCCAGCTCGCGGGTGAGGGCGATGGCGTCGGCTGGGGTGTCGAGGTCGAGTTCGATCGAGGGGAGGTTCTCGATCGCGAACGGGATGCCGGTCGCGCGGGCGGACTCGACGTGGCGGTCGCGGCTGCCCTCGCCGAAGGAAGGGACGATTGCGTTGGGGGGGCTGAGCAGGAGGGCGTTGGTGCCGGTGCCGTGGCGGTCGGGGACGATGCCGACGTAGCGGTCGGGGACGCCGGTGAGGAGGCGGTCGAGCTCGCGGGGGTCGAGCAGCGGGCAATCGCCGGCGAGGAGGACCACCTGCTCGGCACCCTCGACTTCGGCGCGGGCGATGCCGGCCAGGGCGGCCTCCACGTGCCCGGCGTCTTCGGGGTCACTGACCACCTCGGCTCCGGCCTTGTTCGCCAGCTCCTGCGCGACCGGGTCGCCGCTGACGACGATCAGGCGCTCGATCGTGCGGGCGTCGCCGATCGCCTCCAGCACGTCGGCAACCATCGCCGCGGCCAGCTCGCGCCGGCGCTCGGCGTCGAGCCCGGTGGCAAGGCGCTGCTTCGCCGCGCCGAGGCGCTTGACGGGGAGGACGGCGGTGGCGTTCAAGGTGAAGCGAGCGTAGCGGCGTAGTCGAGCACCGTACGGGCGACGCGCACGCGTCCAGGGGCGTCCTCCATCAGCGTCGGCGCCGCGAGCGTCTCGATCTCCGCCGGCGGCGGGTCGGGATCGGCCTCGTCGACGACCATCGCGTCGATCAGGCCGGCGTAGAGGGAGGCGACGCCGGCGGCGGTGGTCGGGCGCCCGATCCCTTCCATGAAGCGATCGGTCGGTCCCTTGACGACGGCGCCGGCGACGTAGGGATCCGGCAGCCCGGTCAGCAGCCGGTCGAGCTCGCGCGGGTCGAGCAGGGGGCAGTCGCCGGGGAGGAGGACGACGGTCTCGGCGCCCCCGGCCTCGGCCCGGGCGATCCCGGCGAGTGCCGCCTCGACGTGGCCGGCGTCGTCGGGGTCGGGGGCGATCTCGGCGCCGAATTCCTCGGCGATCCGCTGCGCGCCGGGCTCGCC
>Ga0066658_10000009_pt1 | contig 61111 bp, 69 predicted proteins | sample GraSoiAngelo_107_FD_75174 | JGI IMG/M metagenome (GOLD analysis project Ga0066658, IMG submission 75174) | Grasslands soil microbial communities from the Angelo Coastal Reserve, California, USA - 14_0903_09_30cm | ecosystem: Environmental > Terrestrial > Soil > Grasslands | place: USA...
GCATCCTCGGCCCCTGCAAGGTCTGCGAAGAAGCCGGTCGCACCAAGGAGGACGGCTCGCCGAACATGCTACGGATCATCCGCGCGAAAAAATCGGGCAAACGGTTCGTCGGCTGCAGCGGTTGGGTCGCCGACGATCCGAACTCGTGCGACCAGACCTTCCCGTTGCCCCAGCGCGGCGACGTCTTCCGCCTCGAGGAGCGCTGCTCGATCTGCGACCGCACCCCGCGGCTCAAAGTCCAGCCCTTCCGCGGCCGGCCCTGGAACCTCTGCCTCAATGACGACTGCGAGTCGATGCAGGAGATGAAGAAGCGCCGGGCCGAGCGCGAAGCCGCGAAAGCAGCGAAAGCGGAGATGGAAAAGAAAGCGCCGCCGAAGGGCGACGAGGACGCGCCGGCCAAGAGCAAAAAAGCAAAAGTCAAAGCGTCGAAAGCCGATACGGCGACCCGCGGGCGCAAACGCGCCAAAGCCGGCGCCAAAGGCTGAGGTCCGCCGCCGTTGTTCATCTCCCTCGAGGGGGTCGACGGATCAGGTAAGAGCACCCAGGCGCGCCTGCTGGTCGAGGCACTGGGGGAGGGGACGGTTGCGATCCGCGAGCCGGGCGGCACCGACGCGGCCGAGCGGATCCGCGATTTACTCGCCGACCCAGGGGTCGAGCTCGAGCCGCTGGCCGAGCTGATGCTCTTCCTCGCCGCCCGCGCCGACCTCACCGAGCGGGTGATCCGGCCGACGCTGGAGGCCGACCGCCACGTCGTCGCCGACCGCTTCAGCGACTCCAGCGTTGCCTACCAGGGAGCGGCGCGAGGCCTCGGCGTCGGCGAGGTGATCGGCCTCTGCGAGACGGCGACCGATGGGCTCTGGCCGGACCTGACGCTGTTGCTGCGGATCGATCCTGAGACCGGCCTCGGCCGGGCGGAGGGCGATGATCGCTTCGAGCAGGAGGGTCTCGGCCTGCAACAGGCGGTCGCCGAGGCCTACGAGGAGATCGCCGTAATCGCGTCGGACCGCGTCACCGTGATCGACGCGAACGGCAGCGTCGAGGAGGTCCACGAGCGGGTGATGGGAGCGGTGAATGAGCGACTCGCCGCTGCTTGAGGCAACCGAGAACCAGGCCCGGGCGCGGGTAGCTCTAAAGGCGGCACTGGCCGGCGAGCCGTCCCACGCCTACCTCTTCCGCGGCCCTCGCGGTGCCGGCAAGCGGGCGGCGGCGCGGGCCTTTGCCGCCGAGGTCCTGGCGGCCGCCGCCGCCGATCCTGAGGACGCGCGGCGGCGGGCGCTGCTCGACCCCTCGCCGCACCCCGACCTCGTCTGGCTCGCCCCGACGGGCGCCCAGCACATGGTCGAGGAGGTGCGCGAGCGGGTAATCCGCGCCGCCGCCTACCGGCCTTTTGAAGGCGGCAAGAGAGTGTTCGTGATCCAGGGCGCCGAGGCGATGCGCGACGAGAGCCAAAACGCGCTGCTGAAGACGCTGGAGGAGCCGCCCGAGTTCGTCCACCTGATCCTCCTCTCCTCCGACCAGGAGGGCCTGCTGGAAACGGTTGCCTCGCGCTGCCAGGCAATCGATTTCGCGCCGCTGCCGGCCGCGGTGGTGGAGGCGGAGCTGGCCGGCGAGGGCGAGCCCGACGAGATCGCGGCTGCGGCCCGGCTCGCCGCCGGAGACCTCGAGCGGGCGCGGTTGCTGCTGAGCGCGCGGGGGCGCGAGTTGCGCGCCGAGGCCGAGCGCTGCGTCGGCGCCGCCCTAGAGGGCGAGTGCGCCGGAGCGCCCTGGAAAGCCTTGCTCGACCGCGCTCAGGCGGCCGGCGGCGACGCCGAAGACGCCGCCCGCGAGGCGCTGGAAGAGGGGGCCAAGGCCGGGATCAAACGCAGCGCCAAAGAGATCAGCGACGGCGCCAAACGTGCTGGCCGCCGCCGCCGCACCGAGATCCTCGAGCTCGGCTTCGAGCTCTGCGCGCTCTGGCTGCGCGACCTCGCCGCGGTCGGCGCCGGGGCCGAGGAGGTGGTCTTCAACCGCGATCGGCTGGAGAAGCTGAGGGCGCAAACGGAGGGCCTAGATCCGGCACTCGCCCGTCGCGGCGCCGAGCTAGTTCAGGAGACGCAGCGTGGTCTCGAACTCAACGTCAGCGAGGAGCTGGCGCTAGAGGCCCTCTTTTTCCGGCTCGAGGCTCTGTTCGCTTCCTGAGCCATCGCCGTTGGGCGTCCCGCCGTTCGCCTGTCGACCCGCCCTCTCGATCGCCCGCTCCTGCGCCAATCGGGTGATCTGCGCCGCCTGCCGGGACATGATCACGCTGAAGTTGAGCGCCAGCCCGAGCAGCAAGAGGAGGACGATCGAGAAGAGGGCGACGTTGGTGTTGCGGACGCCCATCGCGTCAGCGACCAGCTCCAGCAAGCCAGGGAAGGCGGCGCCGGCGAGCATCCCCAGGCCGGCGACGAACCAGATCACGCTGTAGCGCTCCTGCAGTCGGTCGCGCCGGATCAGGTCGAGGATCAAGAGCATGAAGAAGATCGCGATAACCGCGGCGACGATCCGCGTCTGCGAAGTGAGGTGAACCTGCGGTTCGGCCTCCGCCGCGAACAGCGCCAGCGCCCTCACTGCTTCGCCTCCGCCTCACGGGGCCGGAACTGGCCGACGAGGAGGACGACCAGGCCCTTGAAGATGAAGAAGGCCGAGCGCACCGGGGTCAGGAACGAGGTGCCGCCCGCCCGCTCGAGCATCCGCACCGGCAGCTCCTCGACCCGCAGGCCCTGGCGGACGGCCAACTGCAGCGACTCGATCTCGGCGAAGTCGGGCGAGTAGTGGCGGCTGAAGAGGTCCATCACCCGGCGGTTGGCGGCGCGCATGCCGCTGGTCGTATCCGTGAAGCGCTGACGGGTCGCCAGGGTGAGGAAGAAGCGGAAGACGCTGATCCCGATCCGGCGCGAGAAGCTCGCCCGGTAGTCGCCGCTTTCGGCGACGGCGCCGGAGTGGTAGCGGGAGCCGATCACTAGGTCGGCGCGGTCGGCGGTCACCTCCGCCAGCAGCCGCACGACCTCCTCGGCGGGATGCTGGCCGTCGGCATCGAGGTGGGCACAGGCGTCGTAGGCGTTGCGCAGCGCGTAGAGGTAGCCGGTTTGCAGTGCCGCCCCCAGGCCCTGGTTGAAGGGGAGCGAGGCGACCAGCGCTCCCGCCTCGCGCGCCCGCGCGGCGGTGGCGTCGACTGACCCGTCGTCGACTACGAGGATGTCGGCCTCGGGCAGATACGTGCGCACGTCGCCGATTACCTCGGCGATCGAGGCCTCCTCATTCCAGGCGGGTATGAAGACGAGCGTCCGCACATCTCGATTCTCCCATGCGGGCACCGGAATGCCCGATCCGGCGCGGCGAGAAGGGGATTGTGTTAGTAAATCCTCATGCCCCGTAAAGGTGAGAGCTCCGTTGGCGCACCCCCCGGCTCCCTGCGGATCGGGATGCGGCTCTGGCTGACCGCCGCCTTCGCCGCCGTCAGCTTGATCACCGCCGCTGCGGTCTACACCTTCGGGGACAACGTCCAGGCGCTGATCGCCGCGGTCATCCTCGGCGTCCTCGCCGGCTTCCTGATCGCGGTCGCGATCTCCCACCGCGTCGTCGGCCTTGCCCGCGCCGCCGAGGAAATGGCGGGCGGCTCCTTCGACGCGGAGCTGAAGACCTCGGGTCCGGACGAGATCGGCGACCTCGCCCGCGCGCTCGACTCGATGCGCGCCTCGCTGAACGAGAGCTTCGGCGTCCTCACCGCCGACCGCAACAAGCTCACGGCGATCTTCGACGGCCTCACCGACGCGGTGATGGTCGTCGACTTTGAAGGCCCGGTCCGTTTCTCCAACAGCGCCGCCTCGCGCCTGCTCGACTCCTCCGGCCAACCACCGGAGGTGGCGCTGGCGCTGCTGCATCGCGCCGCCGACGTCGGCTTCTCCTCGCACCCGGCGCTGCGGATCGGCGACCGTGCCTACGCGATGACTGCCCGCTCGCTGCCTGATGAGCGCGCCGTCCTCGCCGTCCTCCGGGACCGCACCGACGAGCTCCGCCGCGAGCTCGCCGAAGCCGACTTCGTCTCCAACGCCGCCCACGAGTTGCGCAACCCGCTGGCCGGAATCTCCGGCGCGATCGAGGTCCTGCAGAGCGGCGCCAAGAACGACCCCAAGGACCGCGACCACTTCCTTCGCCGCCTCGGCGAAGACGCCGAGCGGATGAACCGGCTGACCCAGTCGCTGCTGACGCTGGCCCGGGTCGAGTCCCGCGGCGCGCCGGAGAGCGAAGCCGTCGACGTGCCGCTCGCAGTCAAGGACGTCGTCGCTGCCTGCGACGCGCCGCCGCACGTCGAGCTCGTTGTCGACGTCGAGTCCGATCTCTCTGCCGCCGGCGACCCGACGCTGCTGCGACAGGTGATGATCGGGCTGCTCACCAACGCTTACAAGAACACGCCGCCGCCAGGGACCGTTACGGTCCGCGGCCGGCATGACAAAGAGGGCGAGGTCATCTTGGAGGTAATCGACACCGGTACCGGCATCCCGGCGGGAGAGCTGGAGCGCGTCTTCGAGCGCTTCTACCGCCGCAGCGAGTCCCGCAAGCAGGAGGGCTTCGGCCTCGGCCTCGCGATCGCGCGGCGGATGGTCGACGTGATGGGGGGCCGGATCGGCGCTGAGTCGGTGGAGGGGGAGGGGAGCACCTTCTGGGTCCGCCTCCCGGTTGCACAACCGAGCCCGACCCCGGTCGCATGAGCAGCGGCCGCATCCTCATCGCCGACGATGAGCCCTCGGTCCGGGACTCGGTCGGCTACGCGCTGGTCCAGGAGGGGTTCGAGGTGACCCCGGCGGCCGACGGTGACGAGGCCGCGAACCTGCTCGGCGACGGTGTCCCCTTCGATCTGCTGATCCTCGACATCATGATGCCGGGGCCGAGCGGCCTCGACATCTGCCGCGACGTCCGCTCCCGCAGCGCTGTCCCGATCATCGTCCTCACCGCCAAAGACGCCGAGGTCGACAAGGTGGTCGGCCTCGAGGTCGGCGCCGACGACTACGTGACCAAGCCCTTCTCGGTGCGGGAGCTGCTCGGCCGGGTGCGGGCGCAGCTGCGGCGCCGTGAACTCGACCGGGCGCCGCTCTCCCAGGCGGTGAAGATCGAGTCCGGCCCGGTGTCGATCGACCTCGTCCGCCACGTCGCCACCGTCCGCGGCGTCCCCGTCAACCTGACCCGCTCGGAGTTCCAGCTGCTGCGCCTCCTCGTCGCCCGCCCGGGCGAGGTTTTCTCCCGCGCCCAGATCATGGAGGAGCTCTGGCAGACCGAGTTCGACGGCGACGAGCGCGCCTGCGACGTCCATATCTCTAACCTGCGCCAGAAGGTCGAGCGCGACCCGCAGAAGCCGGAGCTGGTTCTGACGGTGCGCGGCGTTGGCTATAAGTACAACCCAGACGCCAACTAGGAGAGGGGCCCTATGCCACTGGTACCGATGGTCGTCGAGCAGACTGCTCGCGGCGAGCGCTCATTCGACATTTACAGCCGCCTGCTCGCGCAGCGGATCGTCTTCCTCGGCGAACCCGTCACCGAGGACCTCGCCAACCTGATCATCGCCCAGCTTCTCCACCTCGAGGCCGAGGATCCCGACAAGGACGTCAGCCTTTACATCAACTCCCCCGGCGGCTCCGCTTACGCGGGCTTGGCGATCTACGACACGATGCAGTTCGTCAAGCCCGACGTGCAGACGATTTGTTACGGGATCGCGATGTCGGCCGGATCGCTGATCCTCACCGGCGGCGCCGCCGGCAAACGGATGGCGCTGCCCAACAGCCGCATCCTCATCCACCAGCCGAGCGGCGGCTTCGAAGGGCAGTCGAGCGACATCGAGATCCACGCCAAAGAGATCCTCGCCCTGCGCGAGCGGCTCGACCAGATCTACGTCAAGCACACCGGGCAGTCGGCGGAGCAGATTCACACCGACATGGAACGGGACAAATTCTTCCAGCCCGAGCAGGCGGTCGAGTATGGCCTGATCGACCGGGTGATCGAGTCGCACGAGTTCCAGGGCGGGTCCCCGGCTAGTACTAACGGCTCCAGTTCCTAGGCATGGGCGGGGGTCGGTAGGGCCTCTCCAGACGCAGCTCGCCTATGGCTCATGCTGAGTGTCTGGAGAGGCCCTACCGACCCCCGCTAAAGGCGGTGCCAAGACCAGAGGCCGGCGATCGCGGCGGCGCCGCCGGAGAGGATGCCGCCTATGCCCGCCGCGCGGGTCTCGGGGTTGCGAGCCGAGACCCCGAGGGCGACGGCATCTGCGAGGTCGCAGATGCTCGAGACGAGGATCGTCGTTCGTAGGGCCGCGGGGTTGTTGCGTGCGGCCAGGGTCATGGCGCCGATTGCGATGTCCCTGCCGCCGCCTAGTTTCGCCATTGCTTCGCCTTGGGCGTCGGTGCTGCCGAAGCGCAGTGCCCGTAGCGCCGGCTGGGTGGCGAAGAAGATGCCGAGGCCCATCGCGAGTCGGCTCGCGCCGATCCCCAGGGCCACCTGCCGTGCCGTCGAGTCCATAGGTACATCCTTACCCACCTCACCGGTTCGCGATCATGGGGGCGTGGCAGAGGGCGACACGATCCTGCGGCTGGCCCGGCGCTTCGAGTCGACCCTGCTGGGGGAGACCGTGGCGGCCTCAGCGCCGAACCCGCGCGGCAAGGCGGCGCGGATCGAGCGGCTCGACGGGCAGACGCTCGAGGCGGTCGAGTCACATGGCAAGCACCTGCTGCTCGGCTTCGGCGAGCTGTCCCTTCACTGTCACCTGGGAATGAGCGGCGGCTGGCACTTCTACCGGCCCCGGTCACGCTGGCGCCGCCCACGCTCCTCGGCCTGGGCCGTGCTCTCGAACGAGGAGTGGGAGGCGGTCCAGTTCGGCGGCCCGACCCTGCAGGTGGGGCCGACCGCGCGTGTGCGCCGCAACCCCCAGTGGACGCGCCTCGGCCCCGACATCCTCGCCGCGGACTTCGATCCCGAGGCGGTGATCCCGGCCCTGCGCGCCGACCCCACCCGCGGCCTCGGCGATGCCCTGCTCGATCAGCACCTCGTCGCCGGCATCGGAAACATCTTCAAGAGCGAGGCCTGCTTCGCCGCCCGCGTCGACCCCTGGCGGGCGGTCGGCGACGTCTCCGACGAGGAGCTGGGAAAGGTCCTGATTGCCGCCCGCGAGCAGATGCTGAGCGCGGTCGAGCTCGGCACCCGCCACAACTTCCAGATCTACAAACGCCGCCAGAGCGTCTGCCCGTCCTGCCGCGGCCCGGTCTCCTCGCGCGGCCAGGGCGACGCCAACCGCACCACCTACTGGTGTCCCCGTTGCCAAGGCTGAGGCGGCGGCGCCGGGCTAAGGCACCGGCTCTGCGGGTGCGGCCGGCCTCCTACTACCTCGTCGCCGGGGTCCAGCTCGCGGAGGAGATGGAGCGCCTGCGGGCGCTGCCGGTCTTCGCCGAAGGCCCACTCGCCCAGCGGCGGCCGGAGCTGAAGGTGCGGCGAGCGAGTCGCAAACCCAACCGCCTCGGCTTTGCGGTCCCGAGCGAGTTCCGCCTCTCGGTCACCGCCTATCCCGGGATCAGGCCCGGCGACGTCCTCGAGACGCTCCTGCACGAGCTCGTCCACCTCCACGTCGGCCGCGCCAAGGAAGCGCACGGCTGGCACGGCCCGACCTTCAAGCGGACGCTCGCCCGGGCGATGCGCGAGGCCTACGGAGTCACGATCCCGATTCCCCGCGCCACCCTGCACGGCCCCTACGCGGAGGCGATCGAGGCGCTGCTCTAACGCTCTGCCTCTTCCTCCTCCCACCGCCGCTTCTCGCGCATGCGGTGGACAAGGAGGACGAGGATGACTACGAGGGCCGGGGCGAAGACCGGCAGCGCCACCAAGGCGCTGTGGTGGGCGAGCGGCAGGATCACCTGCCGCCGCCGTGCTGGAACCCCCCGACCAGGCCGGGCAGGCGCAGCCGCCGTCGCCGCGAGGCCGGTCGCACTCCCACTGAGAGCCGGTGCAGGCCCCAGGCAAGAAGGACGAGCAGCGAGAGCGCGATCCCGGCGACGACCGAGTAGGCGAGGGCCGTCAGGAACGGCGGCCCGGGCTTAGCCTCGCGTTGCAGCAGCTGGTGCTCGTCGTCGAAGCTGCGGGTAAAGCTCGCCGGCGCCGGCGTTTCGCCGACCGGGATCGCCTCGTCGCGCGGCAGGTAGAGCGGCAGCGCGGTCAGCGAGTTCTCGTCGTGGAGGCGGATCATCGCCTTCCAGTTGCCGTGGACAGGGATCGGCTCGGTCGAGCGGTAGACGCCCGGCGCGGTTCGCTCCAGCGGGGCCACGACGAGGCCGCCGCCCTGCCAGGCGGTGACGTCGAACCACTCGGCGTCGGCCGCGGCGTCGGGTGGGCTCATCCGCACCGTCGCCATCACTTCGCGCCCGGGGCCGTTGCCGACGTCGCGCAGCGCGACCTGGGCGCTGACGCCCTCTTGGGTCGGCGTGTAGAGGCCGTAGACAACGAGCGCGGCGAGGACGGCGGCGCTGCACACGGCGGCTCGCCGCAGCTGCGGCGAGCGCGGCTGCGGAACCGGCGAGAGGCGGGTGCCGATCCAGGCGCCGATCGTGGCGCCGGCGATCGCCGCGGAGAAGCCGACAATCGCGATTTCCGGGAAGGCCGACTCGGGCCAGGGGAGGGGCATCCAAGCGTGAGACCAGGCCCACTCGGCGGCGAGGCCGATGGTGCCGATGCCGAGGCCGGAGACGAGCCCGAAGCGCAGCGGCTTCTGAGTCGAGATGAAAAGAGCGACGACCTCGACCACGGCCGCCTCGGCTAGGTAGAGCGGGAAGTGGGGCGTCGTCTGCCCGAGGACCGGCCCGACCAGCAGGGCCAGGATGCCGCGCAGGAGGATGAAAAACCCGGCCGCGCCGAGGGCGGCGCCGGGGCCGGCGTAGGTCCGCGCCAGGACCAGCCCGACGCCGGCGGCCAGCATCAACAAGATCGGCTGGAAGATCAGCTGGAACTGGGGGACGCCGAAGTCGAACTCGGCCTGGAAGGTCGAGAGGCCGAGCATCAGGCCGCCGGTGAGGGCGATCGCGCGGGCCATCTTCGTGTGCAGGAGCTCCTCGAGCGAGGTCTCGCCGGAGGCGTTGGCGCGCATTCCCTCGACCGCGAGGACGGCGATCCCGACCAGGGTCATCGCGGCACCGCCGATCAGCATCAGGTGGGTCGGCCCCCACAGGGTCACGTCCTGGCCGAAGAGTCGGTGCCAGATGTCGTCGAGCGGGAAGCCGATCAGGGAGAAGGCGCCGCAGGCGCAGATGAGGACGCCGCCGAGCGGCGCGTACCAGTCACGGCCGAGGCGGATCGCGACCGTGCTCGGTCGCGTCTTCGGCAGGACCATGGCGAAGAAGCCGGCGCTGAAGATGCCGAAGAGGCCGGCGAGGATGAAGTAGTGGGCGGGGTTGGCGAGCGGGCCGGCGTCGCGGCCGTTGTCGATGTGAACCGAGATGTCCCAGTACATGCCGAAGACCGCGGTCAGCAGTGAGGCGGTGGCGACGGCCGAGGGGAAGGCGACCCAGCCGGGGAAGCCGGAGGATCGCTCGCTGAAGTCGGCGAGGCGCTGGAGGATCTGCACCCGGCCGGTGCGATGACCGAGGCCGAGGAAGAGGAGCGCGCAGGTGACGACCGTCGCCGCCGTCGTCGCAATCACGATCTGGGCGATCTCGGCGCCGCCAGCCGGGGGAGCGGCGGCGGCGAGGATCGTTGCGAAGTCGAAGTTCATAGGGAGTCCCTTGAGTGGATTGCAAGAAGCTTGTTCCCTCATAAACGTTACCTCAAACGAGGTTACATTCAAAAGGTAGACTTGTCACATGGCGAAGAAACCCAGCACTGACGCCGATTCCGTCGCCGCAGAGGCTGATCTCACGGTCGAGCAGCTCGCCTACGAGACCGGGATGTCGGTCCGCAACATCCGCAACCACCAGTCCCGCGGCCTGCTGCCGCCGCCCGAGGTTCGCGCCCGGGTCGGCTATTACGGGCCCGAGCACGTCGCCCGCCTGCGCCTGATTCAGGAGATGCAGTCGGAGGGGTTCAAGCTGAGCGCGATCTCCCGCCTGATCGGCGAGCACGGCGCCGACGCCGACCGCTTCGTCGGCCTGCGCCAGGCGATCACCATGCCCTTTGCGACCGAGGCGCCCGAGGTCTACAGCCGCGAGGAGCTGAACGAGAAATTCGGCACCGACGAGGACAAGCTGCTGGAAAAAGCGCAGCGGCTCGGCCTCCTCCACGACCTCGGCGACGAGCGCTACGAAGCCCCTAGCCCGGCCCTGATCCGCGCCGCCGAGGAAGTTCTGGCGATGGGAATCGAGCTCCCCGCCGCCCTCGCCGCAATCGAGAAACTGAGCCGCAACGCCCAGTCCTCGGCTCGCACCTTCGTCGAGCTCTTCGTCGACAAGGTCTGGAAGCCCTTCGATGACGCCGGCCGCCCCGAGGAGGGGTGGGAGGAGATCATCGAGGCGATCGGCCGCCTCCGCCCCCTCGCCTTCGACGCCCTCAACGCCACCTTCCGCCTCACCCTCACCGCCGAAATCGAGAAAGCCTTCGGCGAAGTCCTCGAACGGCGCCAGCGGAAGAAGTAGGCGCACGGGAGCGCGACTGCAGAGCCGACGCCCGGACTTGAACCGGGGACCCCTTCATTACGAATGAAGTGCTCTACCAACTGAGCTACGCCGGCGTGCTCGCAGCATTCTAGGAAGGATCGGGTTTTGGTTCCGTCGCGACGACTGGGGATGATCCGCTGGTGGCGGCGGAGCCGGCGGCAAAGCAGCGGGATCAGAACGAGGTCGAGTTCGGCCGCATCGTCGCTTTCAGCGACGGCGTGTTTTCGATCGCCATCACCCTCCTGGTCCTCAACCTCGCAGTCGAAAAGGGGCTGACGGAGGGGGAGATCGACAACGAACTCTGGAATCAACGTGACCTCTTCTTCGCCTATGCGATCAGCTTCGCGGTGATCGGCCGCTTCTGGCTCGTCCACCACCGCTTCTTCTCGGAAGTCAAAGCCTTCGACGGGCGGCTGATCAGCCTCAACCTGGTCTATCTGGGCGCGGTCGTCCTCATCCCCTTCAGCAGTGAGCTGCTGGGGGAGTACGGGGGGACGACGACGGCGGTCGTCTTTTACTCGGTCAACCTCGCGGTTGTCGTCCTGCTGGGGCTGCTGATGCACGTCGACGCCCGCCGTCGAGGGCTGACCGGGATCGACCCCCGCAGCCACCGGGAAACCCAGATCCGCAGCACCTACATCGCCGGCATCTTCCTGCTCTCGATTCCGCTCGCCTATGTCGCTCCGGACATCGCGCCCTATCTCTGGCTAGTCCTCTTCGTCGACCCCTCCTCGCGCTTGGCGCGGAGGTCAGGGGCGGACGGTGAAGGCAACCGAGCGGCCGGGCTTTGAGCAGGAGACCGACCAGCCTCGGTCGGTGACGACCCCTTGGCAGCCGTAGGGGCCGATCAGGCAGCCCCAGCGCGAGGCCCCTTGCGGGTGCCGGCAGCTCGGGTCGCGCAGGAAGGCCGCCCGCAGTTCTGGGGTCGTCTCGGTGGGGCGCACCTGTTGGGTGGTGTCAGCGGGGTGAACCGGGGCGCCGCTGGTGGTCTCCTCGGAGGAGCCGCAGCCGACCAGCACCGCCAGTAGAACGAGGATTGCGATCGGGGTGGCGAGACGCATCTCGCCCGCAACCTACCCGTCCGTCTCCTCGGTGATCTCCTCGTGGGGCATCTCGCCGCAGATCGGGCACTCCGGCTCCGGGGTCACCGCCTCACGTTTGACCTCCATCGTCCGCAGGTCGTAGATGTAGGCGGCCCCCTTGGTCGCCGGCTCGGCGAGCCCGGTCAGCAGGTGCATCGTCTCCATCGCCACCTGGCCGCCGATCAGCCCGCAGGCCGGTCCCAGCGTCGCCGCCGGGCTCGGTTGCGCCCGCCGCTGTTCGATCGCGACGTCGAAGAGCGGGTACTCGCGGCGAAAGCCGATCTCCTGGCAGATGTAGCAGCCGGTCACCCCGGGGATATAAAGAGGACCGACCCGCGCGACCGGCGGGAAGTGGCTCATCGTGATGTAAGGGATCTCGGCCTTGAAGCAGGCCGAGTTGCACCAGCGCTCGATATCGTGAGCGGGCCAGTCGGCGGCGTCGATGACGATGTCGGAGCCGGCGACGAACTCGGCGATGTCCTCCTCGCTTTCCAGCCGCCGAGCCTCGGTCGTGATCTTGACCCCAGAGTTGAACGCCCGCAGCCGCGAGGCCGCGCACTCCACCTTCAGCAGGCCGATGTCGGCCTCGCTGTAGAGGACCTGGCGGTTGAGGTTGCTGATCTCGACCCGGTCGCCGTCGATCAGCCACATCTCTCCGATCCCGGTGCAGGCCAGTGCTAGCGCCGACCAGCCGCCGAGGCCGCCGACCCCGAGTACCGCGACCTTCGCCTCCCGCAGCCGCTCCTGGCATTCGGAAGGAGTCGGCGTCTGCATCGAGCCGATGTCGCTGAAGTACCGCAGTTGGCGGTCGAACCGTTCCAGTTCGGCGCTCTCGATCCGCTCATCGTCGGCGGCGTCCTCGACCACCTCCAGCTCCTGCAGCTGGCGGATCAGGTCGTCGACCTCTTCGGTCCCGAACTCCGCCTGTAACTGCTCGAGCGTGCGTTCGCCGTTAACCGCGGCGAGCAGGCGCTTTTCTTCGGCGTCGGGCTTCTCGATCCGGATGTCGTTTTCGGCGCTGGGGCGGAGCAGGTAGATATCGCCCTCCGGCGTCTCAATCTCCTCCGTCGTCCGCTTGATCCTTGGCCTGCGCAAGATTCCCTCTCCCTAGGTAGCTGGCGAAGCGAACTAGAGACCGCGCGGAATGGTGGAACCGTTTCCACCAATACGACGGAGCGCTCAGTTGAGGAGCTCTCGCGCTCGCGCGAGGACGGCATCGGTCATCGGCTCGGTCAGCTTGCCGGTGAAGGTGTTCTGCTGACTCGGGTGGTAGCAGCCGAGCAGGAGCCAGCGCCCGACCTCGGCTTCGGCGCCGTGGCCGAACTTGGGTCTGGGCCGCGGCACTTCCTCGCCGAGCGACCTCGCCGCCCGCAGGAACCCGTCCCAGCCGAACGACCCGAGTGCGATCAGGACTTGGCAGCGCTCGAGCAGCTCCAGCTCCCGCCGCAGATAGGGAAGGCAGGTGTCGCGCTCCTCCGGGGTCGGCTTGTTGGCGGGAGGTGCGCAGCGGACGGTCGCGGTGATGTAGGCGTCGCGCAGCTCCAGCCCGTCGTCGCGCCACTCGGAGGTCGGCTGGTTGGCGAACCCGGCCCGGTGCAGGGCCGCATAGAGCCAATCGCCGGAACGGTCGCCGGTGAACATCCGCCCGGTTCGATTGGCGCCGTGGGCGGCGGGGGCGAGGCCGACGATCCCGACCCGCGCCTCCGGGTCGCCGAAGCCGGAGACCGGCCGCGCCCAATACTCCTGGCCGCGGTAGCGGCGCGGCGGGTTCGCCGCCTGCGCCTCGCGCCACCCGACCAGCCGCGGGCAGAGGCGGCAGCGGTGCACCTCCTCTGCCAGCGCCTCGAGGGCGCGGCGGCGCTCGGAACTCATAGGGTTCGCCTCCTCATGCCACGGAACCGAATCATGCGCGGCGGAGCGGTGCGCCGTGGCTTCCTCCTCTGTCTCCTCCTCAGCGGCATCGCCGTCGGCCTGTCTGCCTGCGGCAGCGACGACGGTGGCTCCACCACCGACAAGGCTGGCGACGTTCGGGTGCTGAACGAGCTCCTCGCCCGCCAGCTCGCCGCCGTCGAGGTCTACGAAGAGGTGACGAAGGTGCTCCACGGCGAGGACCTCGCAGCCGCCCGCGCCTTCCTCGCACAAGAACAGGAACACGTCGACGCGACGACGAAGACGCTGCGCGGGCTCGACGCTGAGGCCGACCCGCCGCAGGAAACGATCGACGTCGGCCAGCTCCGCAGCCGCGACGAAGTGACCGAACTCCTCTACGAGATGGAAAGCGCGACGATCGACGCCGAGCTCCACGCCGTCGCCCAGCTGACGATCGCCTGGCCGCGGCCCCTCGTCGCCTCGATGGCGGCAAACCAGGCGCAGCGGCTGGTCCTGATCCGGCACGCCCTCGGCGCTGACCCGCTCGAATCGATCCCGGAGGCGTTTGAGACCGGCGAAACGGCCGCCCCAGAAGGGATGATGAAGAAGTGACGGGCCCCCTCTACGCGATCGGCCGCTTCTGCTCGCGCCATCACTACCCCGTGATCGCCGCCTGGATCGTGCTGGCGATCGCCCTGTTGGCTATTAGTGGCGCGGCTGGCAGCAAGACGAGCGAAGACCTGACGCTGCCGGGGACCGACTCGACGATCGCGACCGAACTGCTCGAAGACAACCTGCCCGAACAGGCCTTCGGCAGCAACCCGCTGGTGCTGGTCGCGCCACAGGGGAAGCTGACCCAGCCGCAGAATGCGAAGGCGGTCGAAGAAACGGCCGCCCGCCTGAATAAATTGGGCGAGGTCAACTCGGCGGTCAGCCCGGTCAGCAAGGAAGGCGCCCGCTTCCTCAGCAAGGACCAGACGATCGGCTACATCCCGGTTGTCCTCAACGTCGGTCCCGGCGAAATCGACGAAGAACAGGCCGAACGGATCCTCGACGCCGCCAAGCCGGCCGAAGCGGCCGGGCTCGAAGCCTCCGTCGGGGCCTACGTTGGCCAGCAGCTCTCCAAACCGGAGACGGGGGCCAGCGACTTGATCGGCCTTGCGGCGGCGGTCGTCATCCTCCTCTTCGCCTTCGGGACGGCGACGGCGATGATGCTGCCGATCGTCTCCGCGGTCCTGGGGCTGCTTTGCTCGCTCGCGATCATCCGCCTGCTCGAGCACGTCCTCCAGGTCCCCGGCGTCGCCTCGACCCTGGCGACGATGATCGGGCTCGGGGTCGGGATCGACTACGCCCTCTTCATCGTCACCCGTCACAAACTCCAGCTCGGCGAAGGGATGGAGCTGCGCGAGTCGATCGCCCGCGCCACCGCGACCGCCGGCGGCGCCGTCGTCTTCGCCGGCTTCACCGTCGTCATCGCCCTCTGCTCGCTCGCCTTCGCCGGCATCCCGCTCGTCTCGACCCTCGGCTTCACCGCGGCGGTCGCGGTTGTTGTCGCGGTCACCGCGGCGACCACGCTGCTGCCGGCGATGCTGGGGGCGCTCGGCCCCCACATCAACTCGCTGCGGGTCAAGCTCGGCAAGACCCACCCCGACGACGTCGAGCCTCACGGCTGGCGCCGCTGGGCGGAGCGGGTCGCCGCCCGCCCCGGCGCCGCGACCGCCGTCTCGCTGCTGATCCTGATCGTCCTGGCGCTGCCGATCTTCCAGCTCGAGCTCGGCCAGAACGACATCAGCGCCCTGCCGGAGGAAACGACCTCGCGCCAGGCCTACGACGGGCTCAACGCCGGCTTTGGCCCCGGCGTCAACGGGCCGCTCCTCGTCGCTTCCGAGTTCTCATCCCCGGGCGAAGCCGAACAGGTGCTGCCCGGGCTGCAGAAAGAGGTGGCGGGGGCAGAAGACGTGGAAGCAGTTGGCGAAGCGACCCTCGACAAGCAGGGGACCGTCGCCGTCTTCACCGTGATCTCCGAATCGGAGCCGTGGGCGGACGAGACCGTCACCCTGGTCGAAGACCTGAGAGCCAACACCATTCCGGAGGCGCTCGAAGCGACCAAGGCACGCGCCTACGTCGGCGGACAGACCGCCGGCTACATCGACCTCGCGACCCAGATCGCCGACAAGCTGCCGCTGATGATCGCGATCGTCGTCGCCCTCAGCTTCATCGTCCTCCTCGTCGCCTTCCGCTCGCTGCTAGTCCCGATCAAGGCCGCGGCGATGAACCTGATCTCGGTCGCAGCCGCCTACGGGATCGTCACCGCGGTCTTCCAGCTCGGCTGGGGGGTGGAGTTGATCGGGCTCGACCACGCGATCCCGATCGTCAGTTTCGTGCCACTGCTGATGTTCGCGATCCTCTTCGGGCTCTCGATGGACTACGAGGTCTTCCTGCTGACGCAGATGAAAGAACACTTCGAGGAGACCGGCGACGAGCGCCAGGCGGTGATCGCCGGGCTCGCCAACACCGGCCGAGTGATCACCTCGGCGGCGGCGATCATGGTCTGCGTCTTCACCAGCTTCGTCCTCAACGGCAACCCGCTGGTGAAGGAGTTCGGCGTCGGGCTGGCGGTTGCGATCGCGATCGACTCGACCCTGGTCCGCTGCCTACTGGTGCCGGCGGTGATGGTGCTGCTCGGCAAGCGCGCCTGGTGGCTGCCGCGCTGGATGGACCGGGTGATCCCCCACGTCAGCATCGAGGGCGAGGAATACTTCGCTAAGAAGGACGCGAAGAATGTTCCCGCTCAATCTCCCTAACGCGCTCACCCTCCTCCGCATCCTCGCCGTCCCGGTCGTGGTCGTCGCGCTGCTGGGGGAGAGCGAGAACGGCGACACCTTCGCCGCCGCCGTCTTCGCCCTGGCGGCGCTGACCGACGGCCTCGACGGCTACTTTGCCCGTTCCCGCGGCTCGATCACGACCTTCGGCAAGCTGATGGACCCGCTGGCCGACAAGCTCCTGATCACCGCGGCGCTGATCTCCCTGGTCTCGCTCGACCGGCTCGAAGCCTGGGTGGCGATGGTCATCATCGCCCGCGAGGTTGCGGTCACGATCCTCCGCACGATCGCCGCCGAGCGCGGCATCGTCATCGCCGCCAGCTGGCTCGGCAAGCTGAAGACGGTCCTCCAGATCGCCGCCGTCTTCGCCCTGATCGCCACCGACCCCGCGCCCCTCGGAGTCGACATCCTCGTCTACATCGCCCTGGCCGTAACGGTGATCAGCGGCGTCGACTACTTCTTCGGCCTCCGCAAACGGATCGAGGCGCTCGAGCGCGAACGGGCGGCGGCGAAGCTGAAGGGTGCGGCTCAGTAGGGGAGGGGTCGGTGGGGGTCCCTGGGAGCACCTCCGCCGCGTGAACCGACTGCCTATGGCTGGCGCCTCAAGCCGAGTTGGCGCGGCTCCATGCCAAGTACCCAGGGGCACCCCCGCCCCCTCCTTAAGAACCAGGAGCCTCGAGCCACTCGCGCATCGTCACGTGATGCGCCCGGTGCTCGCCGCTGTGCAGCTCTGCCCGGAGGTCGCCGAGGGTGCCGTAGCGCTCGGCGACGACGTTGTGGCGGTGGATCGTCTCCAGGTTCTCCTGGCGGGCCATGACGAAGGTCTCCTCGGGGAGGTCGGTGTAGCCCTCGACGACCTGGCGCAGCATCTCGCGGACGCAGTCCTCGACGAAGCGGGGGTGTTCGTGGGCCTTCACGACCACGGAGCGCTCGTCGGTCCGCTTCATCAGCTCGTAGATCTCTGAGCTCATCGAGCTCTCGACGATCCGCAGCAGCTCCGGCGCCTCGATCCAAGCCGGGCCGCCCTCGGGGCAGCCGACGTAGAGGGTGCCGATCCCGCGCTGGTTGTGGGTGGCAACGGGGACGAGCTCGATAATCCGCTCGATCTCCTCGGCGCCGAAGCCGTCCTCGGCGAGGCGGTCGCGGGCGAGGGCGGCGACCGCTTCCTGCGCGCAGGGGCAGGCGGTCATCCCCTGAGCCTCGACCCCGGTGAGGGTGCGGGTGCCACGGGCAGAGGCGACGGCGGTGCCGTAGAGGACGTAGATCTCCTGGGTGCTCTTGCCGGTTTCCGGCGTCTTCACCGTCTCCGGATAGCGGGCGGTGATCGAGACCTCGGCCCGCTCGCCGCCCTGGCGCTCGCGCACCTTCTCGGCGACATGGGCGGCCAGGACCTCGGCTTTGAAAGCCTCGCCGAGGACGACCTCGTCGATCGCCTCGCCGACGATCTCCTCGAAGCGGGACATGTGGACGCCGGCCTGCTGGGGATTGAGGTCGACGAAGCACTCGAAGCCGGCGTAGAAGAGATTCTCGACGCCGTCGGCCTTAACGCGGATCACCTTCTCGACGCCGGTGACCCCGACTCGGGAGAGGCTTACCTGGGTGGCCGGCAGTTCGGCCTGGACGTCGGGAGTGGCGGTCGTCTGACTGGCCATCGGCTAACCAATGGTAAGCGACCGGGCCTCTCGGGCGGAATGACAAGTGTTTGCGGTAGCTCTCCGGACGTTGCAGAGTTTTTTCCGCCTATAATCGGCGGCGGTCGGAGCGTTAGGGCCGGCCGCGCGCACAAAGGGAGAGGGGCGCTGCGGAGCAGTGAGCATCGAACCGTTGGAGACCACGGCTGAGGTCGTCGACCGCGACCAAGAGGCCAGCCCGATCGCCGAGATCGAGGAGCTTCAGGGCCTGATCGCGACCGGCCGCGAGCGTGGCTACCTCACCTTCGAGCAGATCTCCTCGACACTCGAGGAGGTGGAGGTCACCAAGGAGCAGGTCTCCCAGCTCCACGCCCACCTTGTCGAGCACGGCATCGACGTCATCGCCGAGGACGGCGTCAGCGCATACAAAGCCCAGCGCAGCGGCGAGGCAAAAAAAGAAGAGCTCGACCTCACCGTCGAGCCGAGCCTGGATTCGCTGCGGCTCTACCTGCGGGCGATCGGGCAGGTTGACCTGCTCACTGCCCAGCAGGAGGTCGAACTGGCGAAACGGATCGAGCGCGGCGACATGCTGGCGAAGCGACAGATGGTCGAGGCCAACCTGCGCTTGGTTGTCTCGATCGCGAAAGGCTATTTGGGGCGCGGTCTTAGCTTCCTCGACCTGATCCAGGAGGGGTCGCTCGGCCTGATCCGGGCGGTGGAGAAGTTCGACTATCGCCGCGGCTACAAGTTCTCCACCTACGCGACCTGGTGGATCCGCCAGGCGGTGACCCGGGCGATCGCCGACAAGGCGCGGACGATCCGGATCCCGGTCCACATGGTCGAGAAGCTGAACCGCGTCGCCCACGTCGAACGGCAGCTGGTGCAGAAACTGGGGCGCGAGCCCGAGCCGGCGGAGATCGCCGAAGAGCTGCGCTGGCCCGTCTCCGACGTGCGGGACATTCTCCGCGTCGCCCAGCTACCGGTCTCCCTGGAGAAACCGGTCGGTGACGAGGACGAATCCGAGCTCGGCGACTTCGTCGCCGACGACGCCGTGCTGGAGCCGTTCGAGGAAGCGAGCGAGCACCTGCAGAAGGAGGGCGTGAAGAAAGCGCTGGAAGCGCTGCCCGACCGCGAGCGCCAGGTGATCGAACTTCGCTACGGCCTCGCCGGCGCCGAGCCGCTGACCCTTGAGGAAGTGGGCCGCACCTTCGGCGTCACCCGCGAGCGGATCCGCCAGATCGAGAACAACACGCTGAAGAAGCTGAAGCGCCTCCCGGAGGCTCAGATGCTCCGCGAAGCGTCCTGACAAGACTAGCCGTTGTGCCTTGCGAAAGTAGCTGCTACTTTTGCAAGGATGGAACTTAGCGGCCGGCCACTTTTCGATAACCCCCTCGATGCCTCCATGTTCGTCCCCCGCCCGGAGGGCGATCTGGTCGAAGCGAACTGCCGCGACGGAATCAACACGCTCCTCCTGGGAGGGAGGGGAATAGGGAAGACCTCCCTTCTGCGCAATGTGCTCTTCAGGCTGCGCGAGGCCGAATTTCCCGCAGTCGGTGTCGATGCGGCTCCCGCCGAGGATCCCCTAGACCTGCTGAAGCTGGTAGCCGCTGCACTCCGCCGCCCGAACTTCGGAGGGGCGCGGATCAATCTCGGGTCGGCTACCGGGCTTGGTGAAGTCGGTGCGATTCTCGACGAGCTCCGCGCCCTGCGCGGATCCGCCCCTGAGGGGTCGCCTAGAACCGCCCTCCTCGTGGATTTGCCCCCGGGGGCGAAGATGCACCGGCTCTTCGGGCGTTTTCGCGATGAGATCTGGCAGCTGCCGTTTACCTGGATCGTCGGCGCGCCCCGCGAGTCGAGGGTCGAGCTGCTGACGCCGCCGGCGAACGCCTTCTTCGAGGACGTGATCGAGTTGAAGCCGCTCGACCGTGGGCAGCAGGAGAAGCTCCTCTCCCTGCGCCTTTCTCCGGGAGAGGCGATCCCCTGGCGTCTTCCGCAGGAAGGGGAGAATAACCCTCGACGTCTTCTGGAGATCGCTCGCGAAAGCCTCAGGTCGGGTGAGCCGCTTGACGGCCGACTCCAGGCCATTGCGGACCGGGAGCTGGAAGTCAGCCTTTTGGGAGAGCCCGCTGCGGCGCTCTACAGTCAGCTGGAGAACTACGGGCCCGCAAGCGCTTCCGACGAGGATCTGCTCGGTCGGCTCGGCTGGAGCCGGCAACGTGTCGTCCAGGTCATGCAGGTACTGGAGGGAGCCGGGCTGGTTCGCGGAGAACGCCAGCGCGGCCCGGCGGGGAGGCCCCGTAAGGTTTTCCGCATCGTGCCGCCGGAGCCGCGATGAGCCAGGAGGCACTAGCCGCTCTCCGCGACGGCAACGCCCTGGCCCAGACCCTCACCTTTGAGGAGCTGGAGGCCTACCACGTCCCGTTCGACGACCTGACGGAGAGAGGCGACGTTGAGGCTGAACTTCGATATTGGGCGGAACGCTGCGGCCGGATCGCGCTGATCGGGGATAGCGGGGCCGGGAAGTCGAGCGTCCTCGCTTCTGTCTTCGGGGCTTTCAGCGAGCATATTCCCGAGAACCTGGTCCCCACCCGGATTCCGGTAGCGATCGCCGATTCCAGCGCGATCACGGGAGTCGCCGAGTTCGGCAGACATATTGTCCGCCACATCCTGAACTGGGCGGCGCCAGAGGCGCTCCAGAGTGCCGAGCGGGAGGAGATTGAGCAGCGGCTGGCCGATCTCGAGCGCCGGTCGGGACGGCGTCGCCGGGTTGGCTTCTCCCTCGGCACGGGGCAGCTGCTGCCGGTCGACGTCGGTTTCAGCGGCGACCTGACGGGTGCTGCGTCTGACTTTGAGAGGCAGCTTCAGAGCGGTGATGTCGTCCGTGCGCTGAAGCGCCTGGTGACCCTTTTCCGTGCGCGTAGCCTTGAGCCGTTCCTGATCCTCGATGACACCGACGCGTGGCTCCAACTTCCCGGACAAGAAGAGGAGGCGCGGGAGCTGGCCAGTGGATTCTTCGGCTCGAACGTGAAGATGATGAGCCGTGAGCTTGATTGCGGGTTCGCGGTGGCAGTTCATCGCAGCTACCTCGATCTTCCGGCCTACCAGGAGATTGCGGACTCCCTCGAGCCAATCGACCTTCCTGTGCTCGATGACCCGCTGGCGGCGATTGCCGCCATCCTGCAGCGTCGGATGGATGTCGACGAGCTTCAGATCTCTGTCTGCGATGCCTTCTCGGACGAGGCCCTCGAGGGGCTGGCCGGCATCTACTCCGACGTACCGGATATGCGGAGGGTTATGGCGGTGGCAGGGCTTGCGGTTCGCAAGGCGCACGACGACGAGGAGGCCACCCTTGTCACCAGGGAGGCGATCATCGCCGCCCGGTCGCAGCGGGACACGGTGGGAGGGCGTTCTACCTGATCGAGTGGAGCTAGCGCGGTTCCAGCACGAAGACCGTGATCTCACGGTCCAGCTTCGACTCGTAGTAGTCCCAGCCGGAGTACTGCTCCATGTGCCGGCGCCAGAGGTCGGCCCGCTCCTCGCCCTCGGCGATCTGCGCTCGCACCTTCGACCGCTTGCGTCCGACCTCGACCTCGGCGTCGGGGTTCGCCTTCAGGTTGAGTGACCAGGCCGGCGTCTTCTGGTTGCCGGCGTTGGTGTTGATGACGACGTAGCGTCCGCCGTCGGCCAGGTAGAGGACCGGCGCCGTGCGGGGCTGACCGGATTTGCGACCAGTGGTGGTGAGGAGGAGGACGGGGCCGCCGCCGACCTTGCCGCCGATCCGCCCGCCGCTGAGCCGGTAGACCGGAGCGTTCAGCTTGCCGACCATGCGCAGCCCTTTGGCCCCCAGCGAATGGGAGAGGCGCGAGTAGAAGCGGTCGCTCGGCACCGCGTGAGTATCCCACCGCACCCAGCTACAGTGGGGGCGATGCCCGGGCCGCACCCCTTCCGCCGCGCCGCCGAGAGCAAGGATCTCGACCTGCTCGCGGAGACGCTGCGCGAGGACGTCGTCCTCCACAGCCCGGTCCTCTTCCGCGGCTTCGAGGGCCGCGACACCGTCGCCACCGTGCTCACCCACGTGTCGGCGACGCTGGAGAGCTTCTCCTACACCGACGAGCTGGCGGAAGGCAACACCGTCGTCCTCCGCTTCAAAGCCACGGTCGGCGACCGCGAGCTAGAGGGCATCGACTTCCTCGAGCTGGACGACGACGGCCGCGTCCGCGAGCTGACCGTCTTCATGCGCCCCTTCTCCGCCCTGAACGCTTTCAACGAGCAGATGAAAGCAAGGCTGCAGGCCTCGGAAGGCTAGGTCGGCGCCACGGCAACCACCGCCGGTCGTTTCGTAGACTCTTCCTCCTGAACTCGGGGGAGTGTCCGAGTGGTTAAAGGAGATGCGCTGTAAACGCATTGGCTCTGCCTACGCAGGTTCGAATCCTGCCTCCCCCACTTAGGTAGGAGTCGCGGTCGCGGCTAAGGCTGAATCCACCCAGGGCTGCGGTGGATTGACCTCGCACTCCGAATATTTCGGGCCCCCGAGGCTGATTCCGCTCCGGCCATGAACCTCGCTCGCCGGAATGAACCAGCAACGCCAGTCACCCACAACCACGAACAAGTAATCAAAGCGATCCTCCTCGAGGCGCTTGATGATTCCGTTCCAGCTGCGGTTACCGCCGCGCGTGCAGATTGCGACTACCCAACGCTCTCGCTGCCAGCAGGTCGACGTCTTGACCTGGATGCGATGAAGCTTGTTATCGCGTTGCCCCAGTAGATCGCAGTCGGGGCTATGTCCAAAAGGAACCCAGACCCCGTACCCCTCCTGCATCAGCCAGGCTGCTGCAATTCCCTCGCCAATATCTCCCTGTCTCCGTGGATTCAGCTGCCGAAGATCCATAGAGGCATGGTTGCAGATGCCGCAGACAGAACCTTACATCTTTCGAGTCAAGAGCCTGCGCCTGAGAAGATCGATGGATGCTTGATGACCGTGTGATCGCGATAGCGGGAGCCGGCGGCGGCCTCGGGCCGCTTGTCGTCAAGGAGCTCGCGGAGGCCGGGGCGACCGTCGCCGGGACCGACCGCTCCCAGGAGGCTCTCGACGGAATCGCCGCCGACCTCAACATCCCAGCCGAGCGTTGGGACGGGCGGGCTGTCGACCTCCTCGACGAGGAGGCGGCGCGGGCCTGGTGCGCGGCATTGGTCGAGCGCTTCGGCCGGGTCGACGGGCTCGTCCACCTGGTCGGCGGCTGGCGCGGGGGAGAGCCGCTGCACGAGGCGCCCCTTTCCGACTGGGAGCTGCTGCACGACCTCCTCGTCCGCACCGTCCAGCACACGACCCGCGCCTTCCACGACCAGCTCGCGGCCAGCGCCGCCGGTCGCTTCATCCTCGTCTCCTCCAAGCAGGCGCAGGCGCCGACCAATACGAACGCCGCCTACGCCGCCGCCAAGGCAGCCGCCGAGGCCTGGACCCTCGCCCTCGCCGACGGCTTCGAAGGTAGCGCCGCGACCGCCAACATCGTTGTCGTCGACGCGATCCTTACCCCGCGGATGCGCGAGGAGGACCCCGGGAAGGAGTTCCCCGCCTTCACCCCCGCCGAGGACATCGCCGCCGCGATTGCATTCCTCGCCTCAGACGCGGCAAAGAAGATGAACGGCCAACGTTTCCCGCTTACCATGGGCAGATGAGCCCTCGGAAAGGCCAGAACGCCAAGCCCGACGGCAAGATGACGATCGCCGAGCTGGCGCAGCGGACGGGGATGACCGTCCGCAACATCCGCGCCCACCAGACCCGCGGCCTACTGCCGCCGCCGGAGGTCCACGGCCGCACCGGCTACTACAACGAGGACCACGTCGCGCGGATCGAGCTAACGCGCGAAATGCAGGCCGAGGGGCTCAACCTCGAGGCGATCCGCCGGGTGCTGGAGTCGAGCGAAGGCTCCTCCCGCGAGATGGTCGACTTCGCCCGCGCGATCCGCGCCCCGTTCGAGGACGAGACGCCGGAAATCTACGACGCCGCCGAGCTGGCCGGCCTCTGGGGGGCGGAGGAGTTCGACCCAAAGCTCTTGGCGCGGGTAGAAGCGATGGGAGTCGTGAGGCAACTGCCTGACGGCAAGATCGAGGTGATCAGCCCGCGCCTGCAGGCGGCGGGCGCCGCCCTGATCGAGCTCGGCGTCCCGGGTGATGCGGCGGTCGAGACCGCCGAAGCGCTGCGCAACGCCTCTGAGAAAGTGGCCCGCACCTTCGTCGAGCTCTTCGTCCGCGAGATCTGGGAGCCGTTCGACAAAGCCGGCCGACCCGAGGAGGACTGGCCGAAGGTGCGCGAGGCGCTCGATCGCATGCGCCCGCTCGCGTCCGACGCCCTGCTGGCGATGTTCCAGATCACGATGGGGGAGTCGACCGAGAAAGCGAGCGAACGCACCCTCCGCGGTGGCTCTGAGCCGAGCGAGAAACGCCGCCGCAGGCGCAGCTCCGGCTCGCGCCGATCTAGCCGGAGATCGTGAACCGCTTGCGCAGCGGCTTCGACTCGTTCGCCGCTTCGTCGGTCGCCCGCAGCACCGCCAGATAACGACCGGGCCGCGCCCGGAAATGCTTCCACCGCGCGCCCAGCCGTAGGTGGTTGATGCCGATGAAGGTCTTCCAGCGGGCGAAGCCGTTGTAGGTCCGCTTCCCCTTCGTGCCCAGCAGGTAGTACTCGGCGTCGAGCCGGCCGCGCTCGCTGATCTGAGCGCTGAAGGCGATGCCGTTGTGCCCACTCGTGCTCTGCTTCGCTAGCGCCAGCGAGCCCAGCGTCGGCGGCTTGAGATCGAGGTTCAGCGGCGGCTGCGGACCGGGGTCGGAGCCGGGATCGCCGGGCACGTCGGCGACGACCACCTCGCCCCGGACCGCGGCGTGCAGCTTGCACTGGAAGAAGTACTCACCCGGCTGGTCGAACTGGATCGTGTAGGTGTCGCCGGCGCGGTGGGACGGAGCGTCGGTCCCCACATCGGAGTCCCACCGCACCGAGTCGGCGGAGATGCCGGTGACCGAGTGCGCCAGGTCGGGGCCGAGCCAGTCCCACGTCACCTTCTCGCCCCGGTTGACTTCGACCCGCGGCTGCGACCAGGCGTAGTTGGCGATCGAGACGCGCGTGTTGACGGCATGCGCCGCCGTCGGCCAGAGCAGGAGCAAGCTGAACGCAGTTATCCCCGCATACCGGGAACAAATGCGTCCGGCTGCCCTCAGGAGACGAGGTACCAACCGTTCATCCCCTGGTGCAGGTGCTGGAAGACGTGGCAGTGGTAGAACCAGCGGCCGGGGTTGTCCTCGACCAACTCGAACCGGAACGACTCCGCCGGGCCGAACGTCTTGTTGTCGACGATGCGGCCGTCGGGTTCGGTCCAGCGGTGGCCGTGCAGGTGGAAGGTGTGGAAGAAGTTGTCGACCCCGTAGACGTGGAAGGCGACCCGCTGTCCCACCTTCGCTTCCAGGGTCGGGGTGTTGCCCGCGTAGGCCTTGCCGTTGACGCAGAAGTAGGTCCCCCGCAGGCCGGTGATCGGGGGATCGAAGGTATGGAAGGCGAGGAAGAACTCGTTGTCCGGACGCGCTTCGCCTCGCTCGCGGATCACCAACGGGCCGAACAGCCCCTTGAAGGTCGGCAGCGGATCCATCGGCCCGTGGTCGTGGTAGAGCCAGGTGCCCTCGGTCCCTTCCCGCGCCTCCCACACATAGGTGAAGGTGCGGTTGCGCTGGACGAAGCCGCCGGGGTCGGTCCACTTCCCCTTGTAGGCGCCGTCCATCTCGTTGGCGTAGAAGATTCCGTGCGGGTGCATCGTCGCCGGCGCCTGCAGCTTGTTGCGGAAGTGGACGACAACGGTGTCGCCGACTTCGGCGTCTATCAACGGCCCCGGCACCGTCGCCTTGCCCAGCGGTTTCGCGAACCCGGCCGAGTAGGGCCGGTAGCCGTAGGCAGCGAACCGCGTCTTTCCCTGCTTCACCTTCTCGGCCATCATCTGGTCGCGGTGGGTGGGGACGATGTTCCACTCGACCGGCTCGGCGGCGATCCAGTACTCGCGGGTCGAGCCGCCGCTCGGCAGCCCCGCCAGCACCCGCGCCCCTGGGTCGCCGCCGCGCCACTCGGCCGCCGAGACCTTCGGCGGCACCCTCACCCCCCGGGCGAGACCCTCAACGTCGATCTGCCCCTCGTCGGTCGCCACCTCCTGGCCCGCGAGCGTGCAGAGCAGCGCCCCGCCCGAGAGGGCGAAGAAACCTCTGCGGTCGATCGGGTCCGGTGCCATCGCGGCTCTACTTCTTGACGGTAATCGTCATCCGCATTTCGTCCGGGTGGATCGTGCAGATGTACTTGTAGGTGCCGGTGGTTTCGAACGTCTTCTGGAAGTGCGCCCCGGCCACGGCTGAGGTCTTGGTCGAGTAGGAGCCCTTCTGCTTCAGGTTCGCCGGCCCCTTCTTCAGGTGGACGTCGTGCGGATAGGTGTTGTACGAGGACCACACCCACTTCACCGACCGCCCCTTCTTGATCGTCACCGCGGTCGGCGCGAAGTAGAAGTCGTTCACGGTCACCTTCACCGGCGGCTTCTGCGGTGCCCCCGCCGAGACCGCGGCCACCCCCAGCAGGGCAGCCACGGCGAGGCCGATGGCGACGGTGATCGAGACGAACGCCCTTGCCCGGCTCATCCGCAGCTCACCTCACCGGGCTGCGGCGCCACCTCGACGGGCTTGAACTTCTCGAACGCTGGATGCGACGGCAGGCGCCGGACCCAGCTGCATTCCTGCTTCTGCGGCGGGTTCGAGGCGGCGTAGCCGAGGATCGTCTTCGGGTCGCTTTCGTCGCCGAGGTTGATCTGCAGGCCGGCAACGATGTCGAGGCTGCGCACCTGGTCGGCGAGGACTTCGGCCTGAGGGCAGGCGGGATAGAGCTGGCTCAGCGGCACTTTCCCGTTGCCGGGGGCGAAGGTCGAGTTGGCGCTGTTGGCGCTCCAGCAGTTGCCGCCACCGGTGCCGTCATTCCAGAGGTCGTATTCGCCGTTCGGATCGGCGCCTTCCCGCCCCATCGTGTTTTCAACGATCTGGTTGTTGATGTTCTTAGCGTCATCACCCTCGTTGGCGACGAAGACTTCGCCCGGTCCCGAGAAGGAGGCGATCCCCCACTTGTAGTTACCGAACACGTTGTTGTGCTTGACGACGGTTTTGGCGCTGCCATAGAGAACAATGCCGACGCCGGTCGGGTAGTTGACGGTGGCCCCGGCGACCTGGCCGAGCCCGCCGGAGACGGTGTGGAATTTCGAGCCGGCGAGGAAGTAGTTGTAGTTGTTCCAGAACACGTCGTTGTTTTCGAAGACGTTCCAGCCGTTCGGCTCAAAGCCCTCGCTGTCGAGCGTGTTCGGGACGATCCCGGCCCCGTTGTTGTAGAAGGCCGAGTCGACGATCTTCACGTACTTGGAGTTCGTCCCCGAGTAGCCGAGGACGTTTTCGTAGCTGCGCAGGTTCTTCAACAGGGTCCACTTCGGCTTGCGCTGGCAGGGCGCCGGCGGCGGGGCGACGCCGTGGTTGGTCCAGGTCTTCGAGTCACACGGCGTTTCACCGACGTAGAAGGCGGAGTCGCCGTGGTGGTACCCGGCCGAGTTGATCATCTTGCCGCCGTAGCAGTACTTCGCGAAGAGCCCGTAGGAGCGGTTGGCCGAGGCCAGCAGGTTGTCCATCTTGTAGCCGTTGCAGTGCTGGCCGCCTTCGCCCGAAGCGTGGATGAAGAAGCCGTTGGACTGGTAGTTCCGGGCCCACATGTTTTCCAGCACGAGCCCGTCAACGCTGATCGCCTCGATCCCGTTCTGGGCCGCGCCCAGCTCGCCCTTGGCGTTCTTGCCCTCGAGCACAACCTTCTTGCGGTCCTTCTTCGTCCCCTTGATGGTCAGGCCGTCGAAGCTCTTCTTGCGCAGGGTGCCGTCGAGGACGACCCCCTCGACGTACTTGCCCGGCCGGATCGCGACCACTGCCTTCACCTTCGCGTTCGCCTTCTTCGCCTTGAAGGAGCCGGCGGCGTCGACCCCCTTCTGGATCGTCCGGTAGCGGCAGCCGTGCTTGCAGACTTCAAAGGTCTTCGTCTTCGCCGCCTGCTTCTTACCCTTGCCACCTTGGGCGGCGAGGGTGGGGACGGCGAGCGCCCCAATTAACACCATCAGCCCGAGGACAAACGCGGGGACTGCCAGCCTGTGCTTCATATCGCTCCTTGCAGCGTCGTTTTCTTCGACCCTGCCTCCCAGCGGGTGCACCGTCGGGGTCCCTAATCCCGACGCTAAGAGCGTAGCGGAGCCTGGCTAATCAGCCAGGCGTGATTTTCCGCATCGCTTCTTCCAGTTCAGACACGCCAAACGCGCCCTCGATGCGGTCGCGGACAATTCCGTGGCGGTCGATCAGGAAGGCCCAGGGCTCGCTTTCCAGGTTGAAGGCTTCGACCTGGGGACGCGGCCCCTTGGCGATGTCATTGTCGTTCCAGATCTCCATGTGGATGAACTCGGCCTTCCCCTTATAGGCGTCGGCAACCTGCTGCTCGACGTCCACGACCGGCCCGCAAACGCGGGTCTGGCAGAGCGCCGGGGTGGCGAAGACGAGCACGACCGGCTTCTTGCCGACGACGTCGGCGAAGTCGACTTGGTGCATCTGGTCGGGAGGTACCCGGGTGTCGATTTTTGCCAGGTCGCCGCCGACCTCGGCCGCCGTCGGCGTGTGGATCATCGGCGCCTTCTCGCCGACCGCGGGAACCTGCGGGAACTTGCCGACCACTGGGCTCGGCACCCGGGAGACTTCCAATCCGTCCTTGCCCTTCAGCATTGCCACCACCAACCAGGGACCGTTGCGGTCAAGGTTGACCTTGGGCACGACATAGACCGTCGTTGCCTCACCTGGCCCGCCGGCGCCGGTGGCGCGATAGGCAGGCTTCGTCTCCAGCGAGGTCACCTGCGCCGGCAACGGCCCGGTTACCGGCCCCTTGCCGTCCTTGGCGAAGTAGAGGGCGACGTCGGCGTCTGAGACCTGTTCCTGGCCGCGGGTGAAGACCCCGAACGCGTAGCGGTTCTCGCCGACGTCGAAGGTCTGCGTCGCCGGGGCGATCACCAGTCTCGTTGGCTTCGCGCCGGGGTCGTGCAGGAGCTCGCCGATCGTCTTCCCCTTCGCCGAGGGGAACTCAGTCGCGGCCGGGGCGGGACGAGACCCGTCGTCGGAACCGCCGCCGCAGCCGGAAACCAATAGGAGGATCAGGACGGCGAGCGGGAGCAGCACGTGGGAGCCGGGGCGGCGCACTCGCGGGAAGCTACAGATCGCCGGTTGCAAACGTGAGCGGAATCCTTTGGGTACGTCCAATCTGAGCAGCCCGTTCCCCAAAAGGTCCACGTACATACGCGCGCGGGGACCCTATGATTCACCTGTCGCTGCTCGTTGGGGACCGAGCCGCCGGACCGTATCCAGGGTTAAGGGTGCACATGCCCAACAAGGAGGAGGCGTCGATGTCAGGGAAGAAGTTGGTCGTTTCGTTGGTGGCTGTCGCTGCGCTGGTGGGGGCCGTCCCCTCGATGGCGGCGGATGCCACGCCGGAGACCTACAAGGCTGAAGTCGAACCGATCTGCAAGGTCAACACGGAAGCCAACGAAAAGATCCTCAAGGGCGTCCGGGCGAAGGTCAAGTCCGGTCAGCTCGATGCCGCCGCGAAGCAGTTCCGCGCCGCCGCCAAAGCCCTGAAGAAGGCCCGCGCCGAGCTCCTCCAGGTGCCGAAACCCCCCGCCGACGCGACCCGTCTGACGAAGTGGCTGGGCTACGTGAAGACCGAGGTGCAGCTCTTCGAAACCGTCGCCACGAAGTTGGCCAAGGACGAAGAGACCAGCGCCCAGAAGATGGTCGTGCGGCTAATCAGCACCGCCAAGCAGGCGAACAACCAGGTGCTCGATTACGAATTCCGCTACTGCCGCTTGCAGCCCTCGAAGTTCCTCTAGGCCATGGCAACTGCGGTCCGCGAGGGCGCGCGCACTCCCGGGGAGAGCACGCGCGCCCTCGCCGCATCGATCAGCCGCGGCGATCTCGAGGCGGCGACCTCCTGCTTCGCCAAAGACGCCTGCCTCCTCACCCCGGATTCGACCGTGGTCCGGGGGAGGGAGGAGATCAGGCCGATCCTCCACCAGATGATCGTCGCCGGTTCGAAAATCGAGGTCCAGGAGAGCTCGATCGTCCTCGCCGGCGAGGTCGCCCTGGGAAGCGAGCGCTGGGTGATGAGCTCCGCCGGCTCAGAAGGCGAGCCCTTCACCCGAGCCCTGACGCCCACCATGGTGCTGCGCCAGGTCGAGGGCGTCTGGAAACTGGCGGTGGCGATTCCCTGGGGCCGTCGCTGATCCCCGGCCACCGTCTAGAATCATCCTGAGCGACCGGCTTCACAGGTGGCCGGACCCGCCCGGATAGCTCAGTTGGTAGAGCACTTCCATGGTAAGGAAGGGGTCACGAGTTCGAGTCTCGTTCCGGGCTTCTCGGGATTCCCCGCTACGGCGGGGTTTCCGCATTCTGGGAGTCGAGGCGAGTGGTCAAGGCTGGCCAGATGGCAGCGCTATGACAGCGAGGCCCCCTTCTTTCCAGCCCGCTGCTGGTGTCCGTCGACATCGATGCCACACGACAGGCGAGGCTAGGCTGCCAAAGCAGTGTGGATCTGCTTTTCAACGGTCGGCCAGATAGCTTTCGCCGTCGCTAGGTTCACTCCGCCGTCCGCCAGTGGATCTTCCTCTAGGAGCGCAAGCAACTGGCCGAACTCTTTCGTCTCAGTCTTGGATCCGACAAGCTGCTGAACTGCGACGAGGCTAGCCCTAGTCTCTTGGAGCTTCGCTCGGCGCACGGATTCAGTGATTTCCACGAACTGTGCCTGATCCCACGAGGTACGCGCTTCCCGAAAAACCTCTATTCCCTTGCGGCGACTCTCCTCCCTGCCCTTGCGTCGATCTGAGCGCAACAAGCTGATCGCGCCAATCGACCCTCCTATCAGCGCAGCCACGATTGCGACCGCAATGGCGGCCACTTCAAGGCTCATTCATCCCCATCCGACCAGAACCGGCCAGGGATTGCCCACGATCTCTGCGGCACGATGGTCCCTGACCTCTGCCTTCCGGGGGAGAGCGGTGATTTCTACGGATGCCGCATCATCGTGAAGTGGAAGCTTCGGGAGATCGCCCTCTTCGACGGCGTCGGGGTCGAGGTCGGATAGCCAGCTCTCGATTTTGCTTGCCATCCCATTGAGATTCGAAAATTGCTTCGCATCCCCCGTGGGCCGAACATTGATCCATACGAAGAAGTTCCTGTTGGTCAGCGACGAATTGAGAGAATCGCGCAGCTCGTGATGCAAGGTGATCTCATCGGGATGGCCTGCGCGGTAATCCACGATCAGAGCCTAATCCGTGGCGCAACGATTCGGGCTGACCCAGGCGTCAATGTCTCGGATATCTAGAGCACCGAGCGGTCATGGACGTTATAGCCGGTTTCCGCGCTCATCTAGGCGGTTGCCCTCGCGATCAATTTCTGGATAGCCGGTTGAGATGCCAGCGGCTAGGAAGAGCCGATCCATCGTCTTCTTCGTCCAGCTACCGACTTGATCTGGCAGCTCATCGATCAGCCCGCGGAGCGGTCGCCCTTCTAGGCGCTTGACTCGGAGGTTCAGGTTTCCTGGGTAAAACCTCTGCTGGGATACGCCGAGTCTGTGCTGATCGACGTTGTTGAACGTGACGATCGCTGCGGCCTCGCCCTGGTAGCCAACTCTTTTCAAAATTTCGAGGAAGAGGAGCGCGTAGTCGTGGATCAGCTCTGCAACCGAGGTCGTCGGAATCACAAGTTCCGGCTCGCTGTAAAACGGGCCTGCCTTTCTTCCTAGGTCGGTCCCGTATTCCATGAGGCCGTCCTGCCAGATCCTCATCCAGTAGGCGGGTGCGGCTCCTTGCTCTTCTGGCAACTTGACCCAAAAGCCTTCATGGTCAACCCGGAGGTAATGCTGAAGAAGCGAGTCGCGATACCACGAATCTTCTATCTGGATATTTCGTATTTGCTCTAGCGGGAACTCAATTGGATCTATGAGGTCGCGCTGTAGCTGCACAGGTCCAACCACAATCGAAAGCCATCCTGGTCCGTGGTGATGACCACCTTCATCTTTGTAGGCTTTGCGCTCTGCATCGGTGAGGCCAAGTCGGACCCGCGTACCGTCTTCGACTAGCTCAACGGGCTCCGGCAATAAGGGCCCGGGGCTGGGGGTCTGGGCGGCGATGATTGCGGCAGCGGTCGCGCCCTGTCCTTTGCGGTGCTCAATGGCGCGAATGATCTGCTCCACCGCTTGGTCAAGCGAATTGCTTGGGACTCCAATGCGATCCGCCAGCAAAGGGCTTTTGCTCGCCAGGTAGTCCTCGTCAATTTCGTGCCATACGGGGAGGATCAGCCTCTCGCCACCGACCATCTCCTTCGCGAACAACCCGTTCAGCTCGCTTTGTGGCCAACCCTTCTCGAAGAACCGGCGGCTGAGCACCACCACCCCAAAGCGAGATGCCGCTAGCCCTTCGTCAATTCGTTGTCGCAGGCTGTCGCCAAGAACCAGCTCGTACTCGTCGAACCAAACTTCATAACTGGCGCTCCTAAGAGCTTCGGCCAGCGGGCGAGCCACCGCATCCTTGTCCTCTGATGCATGGCAGATGAAGCAGTCACGCGGTTCTTGCTCAGGCATGCTTTTGACATTAGGCAATTAATCGGATGAGCAGGATTCCGTTTTCTGGCAGCGCGACAGCGAAGCGAAAGGGATCAAAGCGAATGCCGCCACGGTGAGAAATGTGAAGCTGAGCAGCAGGCGAATCAGGGCGTCTAACGGGCCAACCAACAGGCCCCTTCATGGTAAGGAAGGGGTCACGAGTTCGAGTCTCGTTCCGGGCTTCTCTGGCTGCCCAGCCAGGGCGGCGCTCTCGTCTGTAGGCTGCCGCTCGTGGACTTCGCCCTCAGCGACGAGCAGAAGGATTTCGTCGACGCGATCCGTGACTTCTGCGACCGCGAGTGCGGGACGCAGGACCAGCGCGAGCGGCTGACCGACGGCTACCGCGAGCACCACAACTTCGAGATCTACAACCAGATGGCGGAGCTGGGGTGGCTCGGGGTGACGATCCCCGAGGAGTACGGAGGCTCCGGCGGGACGATGCTCGACGCCTGTCTCTTCATGGAGGAAAGTTCCCGCGGGCTCGCCCCGATCGGCGGCTACGCGACGACGCTGATCGTCGCTGGTGCCACCCAGCGCTTCGGCACCGAGGAGCAGAAGAAGGAGATCCTCGGCGGCATCGCCTCCGGCTCGGTCGAGGCGATCGCGATGACCGAGCCCGAGGCCGGCTCCGACGTCGGCTCGCTGACCACCAAGGCCGAGCGCGTCGACGGCGGCTTCGTGCTCAACGGCCAGAAGGTCTTTATCTCCAACGCCCACATCGCCGACCACGTCCTCGTCGTCTGCCGCACGACCAAGACCGAGAACAAGCACGAGGGGCTGACGATGCTCTGGGTCCCGCGCGAGGTCGAGGGGATGGAGATCGTCCCGATCGAGACGATGGGCGGCCGCGAGACCAACACCCTCTACTTCACCGACTGCGTCGCCCCCGAGAGCGCCGTCCTCGGCGAGGTCGACCAGGGCTGGACCCAGTTGATGGCCGGCCTCAACGTCGAGCGGTTGATCCTCGCGGCGACGATGCTGGGGATCGCCCAGCGCGCCTTCGACGACGCGCTCGCCTACGCCAAGGAGCGTAAGCAGTTCGGCCGCCCGATCGGCTCCTTCCAGGCGCTCCAGCACCGCTTCGCCGACCTCGCCACCGACCTCGAAGCGGCCCGACTGATGACCCGCTGGGTCGCCACCCTCGTCGACGAGGACCCCGACCGGATGCTGCCGAAAGAGGCCTCGATGGTGAAGCTCTTCGTCACCGAGGTCGCCAAGCGCACGACCCTCGAGGGGATGCAGATGATGGGCGGCTACGGCTACTCGGCCGAGTACGACATGGAGCGCCTCGTCCGCACCTCGCTGGTCTCGACCATCTACGGTGGCACCTCCGAGATCCAGCGCACGATCATCGGCAAAACGCTGGGCCTGTAGGAAGTCGCCGCCGCGGCGGCGAAAAGGGCGGCGTGTGGGACTTCGCGAAGCGCCAGCCCTCAGCCGTCCTCCTCGCCGCCCAGCTGGCGGCGATCCTCATCTATCCGTTCCTCGAAGAAGGTGCCGCCGGCCGGGCCATCTTCAGCGTCTTTGGGATCGCGATCCTCGGCCTCGTCGTGCTCGCGGTGCGCAGCTCCTCGGCGCTGACCTGGGTCAGCGTGTTGCTGGCGCTACCCGCGACCGTGCTGCTGCTGATCCAGGCGGTCACCGGCGACGACGCGCTGCTGCCCTACTCGTCGGCCTTCGAGTCCGTCCTCTACTTCTATGCGGGCGGCGCGCTGCTGTTCTACATGCTCGAGGACCACGAGATCACCCGCGACGAGCTCTATGCCGTCGGCGCCACTTTCACGCTCGTCGCCTGGGCGTTCGCCTACGCCTACGTCGTCTGCCAGGCGATCGAGCCGCAGAGCTTCACGGCGGCCGTCGACCCGCGCGACGCCCGCACCTGGATGGAGCTGCTCTTCCTCAGCTTCACGACGCTGACGAGCACGGGCCTCAGCGACGTCGTCCCGATCAAGCCGTTCGCGCGCAGCCTCGTGATGATCGAGCAGATCGCCGGCCTCGGCTACGTGGCGATGGTGGTCTCGAGGCTGGTCGGGTTGACGCTGCGGGCGACCGGGCGGTACCCGTGATCCGCTGCCACCGGAGGCTGTGACCTAGGCCGCTGCCGCGGTGCGACCGTCATCGACCAGCGCCGGTTTGCCGATGTGGAAGCCCTGGGCGAAGTCGACGTCGAAGGCGCGGACGAGGGCCAGCGTCTCGGCGTCCTCGATCCCCTCGGCGACGGTCTCCTGGCCGAACGCTTTGGCGAACTGAACCAGCGCCTGCACCAGTCGTTGGTCGGTGGGGGAGCGGGGCAGGTCGCGGATGAACTCGATGTCGATCTTCAGGTGCTGGATCGGGAGGTCCTTGAGGTAGCTGAAGGAGCTGAAGCCGGTGCCGAAGTCATCGAGGCCGAGCCCGCAGCCCATCCCGGTAACCGTCTCGGCGAAGGCGCGGGCGTGGTCCATGTTGGAGATCGCCGCCGTCTCGGTGATCTCGAAGTCGAGCCAGGCGGGGTTGAGCCCGTCAGCGATCGCCGCCCGCACATCCTCGATCAGCCGCGGGTCGCAGAGCGAGGCGCCGCTGACGTTGACGGCGATCGGCTGCGAGCGCCCGGCCAGCTCGATCGCCTTCGCCAGGACCAGCCGGTCGATCTCGACGATCAGCCCCAGTCGCTCGGCGGTCGGCAGGAAGGAGGAAGGCGGGATCACGTCGTCGTCTTCGTCGAGCATCCGCACCAGCAGCTCCTCGCGGGCGACGCATTCCTTGCGCAGGTCGAAGATCGGCTGCGCGTAGACGACGAGCCGTTCGCGCTCCAGCGCGTCCCGGATTCGGTCGGCCCAGGTCAGCTTCAGGTTCGGCCCGCTGTCGCCGTCGACGGCCTTGCCGCCCCCTTGTTCCTTCGCCTCGCAGAGGGCGATGTCGGCGGCGATCATCAGCCCTTCGGCGGTAATCGCCTCGCCGGTGCCGCCGAAGGTCGCGATCCCGACGCTGGCCCCGACCGCCGGCTTGCCGCGCTCGCGAACGAGGTCGATCAGCCGCTCGGCGGTCGCCATCGCCTGGCTCGGCGTCGCCCGCTGCAGGAGGAGGGCGAATTCGTCGGCGCAGATCCGCGCCGGCAAGTCGTCGACGCGGCACTCCTGCCGCAGCGTCGCCGCTACCGTCTCCAGCAGCCGGTCGCCGGCCTCGTGCCCGAGGGAGTCGTTGACGAGGTGGAAAGCGTCGAGGTCGAGCAAGAGCAGCGCCCCGGGCTGCTCGCGCTGGAGCGGGTCGAGGATCCGCTCTTCCACCTCTTCTACGAACTGGTCGCGGTCACAGAGACCGCCGCTCTCGATTGCCTCTCGCACCGTGCCCCCGAAGTGCCCGGAAGGATTGCCTGGAAAACGACTGTACATAAAAGTCGGTAGACCATGTGGACTACTACACACATGGGCGGCGGCAACCAGTCCCTAGGCGGCTGAGGTCGCTATCCTTGCCGCAGCCTCGCGCTTCGGCCCGGGGTCGTTTTTATGTAGCGACTTCTGTAACGACTACCTCAGGCACGGAACGAGGGAGAAGATGGCTCGCGGAGATGTCCGCATTGCGGTGACGATGGCTTGCGAAGAGTGCAAGCGGCGTAACTACCAGACCAATAAGTCCCGGCGCAATACGCCGGATCGCATCGAGATGCGCAAGTTCTGCCGTTGGTGCGGCCGCCACACCCCTCATAAAGAGACTCGGTAGCTGGCCCGATGGCGAAAACCCGTGCACAGCGCAAGGCCGAGCGCCGGGCTCGGGAAGCCGAAGAGCAGAAACGCTCCGACGGCTACGAGACTCCGGTAGAGGCGCAGCGGGAGACCCAGACGGGGGTCTCCGGCGACGTCGCCGAGGTCGAGGCGGTGGAGATGGGGATCGCCGCCGGCGCCCCCGAGTCCCAGCTCGAGACGCCGGATGCGCCGAAGCCACGTTCCGCCCGCAAAGCCGAAGCGCGCGCGCAGAAGGAAGCCGAGAAGCGCAAGCGCGCGGAGCAGAAGCGGCGCGAGAGCGAGCAGCTTTCCAAGAAGCAGAAACAGGCCAAGGCCGAACGCCAGCGCGCAGGTTTCATCGGCTTCCTCATATCCTGTTGGCAGGAGCTGAAGAAAGTCCAGTGGCCGGATCGCGAGACGTTGATCCAGGCAACCGCTGTGACCATCCTCTTCGTCGCCGTCGCGGCCGCCTATCTCGGCGCTCTCGACGCGGCATTCAGCTGGCTCATCAAGCAGATCCTCTAAAGAGGGTCCCGAACAAAGGCTTTTAGATGTATCGCTGGTACGTGATCAACACCTACTCCGGGCACGAGAACAAGGTCAAGCACAACCTCGAGCACCGGGTGCAGACGATGAGCCAGAACCGCAACGTGCGGCAGGTCGTCGTCCCCACCGAGCAGGTCTCGGAGATGAAGGACGGCCAGAAAGTGACGGCCGAGAAACGGACGATGCCCGGCTACGTCCTCGTCAACATGGAGATGACCGACGACGCCTGGGGACTGGTCAAGAACACCCCCGGCGTCACCGGCTTCGTCGGCTCGCGCAACAAACCGGTGCCGCTCTCCAAACCGGAGGTCGACCGCCTGCTCCACCGCGAGACCGCCGAGCGGCCGCGGACCCAGGCCCAGTTCGCGATCGGCGAATCGGTCAAAGTCATCTCCGGTCCGCTCTCGGACTTCTCCGGCGAGATCGCCGAGATCAACGAGGACGCGGCGAAACTCAAGGTCCTGGTCTCGATCTTCGGCCGCGAGACGCCGGTCGAGGTCGGCTACGACCAGGTCAAGAAGATCTAGGTCGCAAAGACCGCTACCCTCCCGAACCCGCTTATGGCAAAGAAAGTCCTCACCCTCATCAAGCTGCAGATCCAGGCAGGCAACGCCAACCCGGCGCCGCCGGTCGGCCCGGCGCTGGGTCAGCACGGCGTCAACATCATGGACTTCTGCAAAGCGTTCAACGCGCAGACGCAGGGCGAAGGCGGGACGATCATCCCGGTTGAGATCACCGTCTACGAGGACCGCTCCTTCACCTTCATCACGAAGACGCCGCCGGCCGCGGTGCTGATCAAGGAAGCGATCCGGATCCCGAAGGGCTCGGGCGAGCCCCACGTCAACAAAGTGGGGACGATCTCCGACGCGCAGATTCAGGAGATCGCCGAACGGAAGATGCCCGACCTCAACGCCAACGACATCGACGCCGCGAAGAAAATTATCGCCGGCACCGCCCGCTCGATGGGCGTCGACGTCGCCTAGGAGAACTTGATGGCCCACGGCAAACGATTCCGCGCCCAGTACGACAAAGTCGACCGCGACCGCGCCTACCCGCCGGCCGAGGCAATCGCGCTGATCAAAGAGACCGCCAGCGCCAAATTCGATGAGACCGTCGAGCTGCACGTCCTGCTCGGCGTCAACGTCCGCCACGCCGACGAACAGCTGCGGGGGACGCTCGCGCTGCCGCACGGTCTCGGCAAAGACGTCACCGTCGCCGTCTTCGCCCAGGGCCAGCAGGCCCGCGACGCCGAGGCTGCCGGTGCTGATTTCGTCGGCGGCCAGGACCTGGTCGAGAAAGTCCAGGAGGGCTGGACCGACTTCGACGTCGCCGTCTCGACCCCCGAGATGATGAAATCCGTCGGCCAGCTCGGCCGCGTGCTCGGCCCCCAGGGGAAGATGCCGAACCCCAAGGTCGGCACCGTCACCGACGACGTCGAGAAGGCCGTCACCGAATCGAAATCGGGCAAAGTCGAATACCGCACCGACCGCCAGGCGATCGTCCACATGGCGCTCGGCAAGGCCAGCTTCGACGAAGAGAAACTGCTCGAGAACTACCAGGCCGTGATGGAGGAGATCGTCCGCGCCAAGCCCTCCTCCGCCAAGGGCAAATACGTCGTCTCCGCCACCCTGGCGACGACGATGGGTCCCGGCATCCGCGTCGACTCCGGCAAATCCGCCGACCGCGAGACCGCGGCCGTCGGAGCGGGGGAGACCGCAGAGGAGCCGGCGAGCGCCTAAACTGCGTCGCCGCTAACCCCAGACCACCGGCGGGGCATGTGCCCGCAAGCCCGGTGTAGGTGAGACGATGAACCGCGAAGAAAAGTCAGCAGCCATACAAGAGATTGCCGCCGAGATTGAGGCGTCCGAGGCGATCTTCGCAGTCGACTACCGCGGTATCAGCGTTCCCCAGGCAGCCGAGCTGCGCTCGAAACTGCGCGAGGCCGATGCCAGCTTCCGCATCGTCAAAAACCGCCTCAGCAAAATCGCCGCCGACCAGGCGGGCGAGGAGCGGCTGACCGAGCTGCTGCAGGGCCCGACCGCCCTCACCTTCGTCCGCGGCGACACCGCCCAGGCCGCGAAAGCGATTACGACCTTCAACAAAGAGCACGAAGTGCTCACCTACAAGGGCGGCTTCATGGAAGCCACGGTGCTCGACGAGGCCGCCTTCAAATCGATCGCCAAATTGCCCGGCCGCGAAGTACTAAACGGGCAGTTGGCTGGCGTTGTCGCCAGTCCGCTCACCGGTCTCGTGCGCGGGCTCGGCAGCATGATCCAGGGCCTGGCGTTGCAGCTCGGCCAGATCGCCGAGAAAGGCTTGGTCAGCGGCGAGGCGCCTGCGGCCGAGGAGGCTGCTCCCGCTGAGGAGGAGCCGAAGGCCGAAGCCGAGGAGCCTGCGGCCGAGAAAGCCGAAGAGGCTCCGGCGGAGGAGGCCCCGACCGAGGCCGCCAGCGGCAACGAGCCGCCCGCCGACCAGGCGGAGGCACCGGAGGAAGAGCCGGAGGCCAAAGAAGACACTTCAGAGCAAGATTCAAACGAGGAAGAGGGGTAGCAACTGATGGCAACCAAAACTTCAACCGAGGACTGGATCGAGGAGCTGAAAAGCATCTCGGTACTCGAGCTCTCCGAGCGGATCAAAGCGCTTGAGGAGGAGTTCGGCGTCTCCGCGACTGCCGTTGCGGCTGCCGCGCCGGCTGCTGCCGGCGGCGGTGGTGGAGGCGACGAGGGCGGCGCCGAAGAGTCTTCGACCGTCGACGTCATCCTCAAAGAGGTCGGCGGCCAGAAAGTCCCCGTCATCAAGGTGGTGCGTTCGGCGACCGGTCTCGGCCTGAAAGAGGCCAAGGCTCTCGTCGACGAGGCTCCGAAAGCGATCAAAGAGGGCGTCGAGCGCGATGAGGCCGACAAACTCAAAGCTGAGCTGGAGGAGGCCGGGGCAACGGTCGAACTCTCCTAGAGAGTTTGGCCGGGTCTTCCCGATCCCAGTCGGGAAGCCAAACTTGAAGGCGCCGATCGCGGTGTGTTATTTTCCCCGGTCGCGCGCTTTTTGAGTGCCCCTGCCCATATCTGCGCAGTATCCACGTCCCTCTGACCGTCCGAGGAGTCGCCGACTTTGGCACGTTCCAACGCTGCCCCCGTAACCCGTAGGAGCTTTTCCCGCCTAGACAACCCTCTCGAGGTCCCACACCTGATCGACATCCAGCGCCGTTCCTTTGAGGAACTGACGGATCCGAAATCTGGTGGCCTCCGGGAGACGATCAACGACATATCCCCAATCGAGGACTACACGGGGAACCTCCAGATCGTCTTCGGCGACTTCAAATTTGAGGAGCCGCCGCACACGATCGAGGAGTGCCGAGAGAAGGACATGACTTTCTCGCGGCCGCTGACCGCGACGGTCGCCTTCCAGAACAAGGAGACCGGAGAGATCCGCGAGCAGGCCGTCTTCATGGGCGACTTCCCGTGGATGACCGAGCGCGGGACCTTCATCATCAACGGCACCGAGCGCGTCGTCGTGACGCAGCTCGTGCGTTCGCCGGGCGCCTACGTGATGGCGCCGAAGGACCCCGAAAAGCAGGTCTTCATCGCCAACCTGATGCCTGCCCGAGGCTCCTGGCTCGAGCTCGAAGTCGATAAAAAAGGCAAAGTCTTCGTCCGCATCGACCGCAAGCGGAAACTGCCGGTAACGGTGCTGCTGCGGGCGATGGGCTACGTCGAGGACCAGCAGCTCCTCGACATGTTCGACAACTCGGTCTACCTCCGCCACACGATCGAGGCGGACACCGAAGCGACCAAGACCGAAGAGGGTGCCCTGATCGAGCTGTTCAAAAAGCAGCGCCCGGGCGAGCCGCCGTCGGTGGACGCCGCGAAAGCGCTGCTCGAGCAACTCTTCTTCGACCCCAAGCGCTACGACCTGACCAGGGTCGGCCGCTACAAGCTCAACGCCCGCCTCGATCTCGACATCGACCTCGAGACGCGGGTCCTAACGCACGACGACATCATCGCCCTCGTTAAGGAGCTGGTGACGCTGCCGAAGCTGCTCGGGATCCCGGAGGAGATCGACGAGGAGAACCCGATCAAAGACTATGCCGCGGAGGCAATCACCTATCCGCGCGAGCAGGTCTACGACCACCTCGACGAGTACGAGCACTTCGGCAACCGCCGTCTGCGCACGGTCGGCGAGCTGATCCAGGAGGCCTTCCGCATCGGCCTCTACCGGATGGAGCGCGTCGTCCGCGAGCGGCTCACGACCGAAGACGCGGACGCGATCACGCCGCAGACGATCATCAACATCCGCCCGGTTGTGGCGGCGATGAAGGAGTTCTTCGGGTCCTCGCAGCTCTCGCAGTTCATGGACCAGACGAACAGCCTCGCCGGCCTCACCCACAGGCGGCGGCTCTCGGCGCTCGGCGCCGGCGGCCTGACCCGTGAGCGGGCGCCGATCGAGGTCCGCGACGTGCACCCGACCCACTACGGCCGGATGTGCCCGATCGAGACCCCGGAGGGGCCGAACATCGGCTTGATCGGATCGCTCGCGTCCTACGCGCAGATCTCTGAGCATGGCTTCGTCACGACCCCCTACCGGGTGGTCAAAGACGGCGTTGTTACCGAGGAGATCGTCCACTACGACGCGACCCAGGACGAGGACAAGATCATCGCCCAGGCGAACTCCGAGTTCGATCCGAAAACCGGAAAACTGAAAGGCCCGTTGGTCCTGGTCCGCGCCGGCGAGCAGGAGTACGCGACCGCCGCTCCTAAAGAAGTCGACCTGATGGACGTCTCACCGTCTCAGATCTGGTCGGTGGCGACCTCGCTGATCCCGTTCCTCGAGCACGACGACGCCAACCGCGCGCTGATGGGCTCGAACATGCAGCGGCAAGCTGTGCCGCTGCTCAAACCCGACCCGCCGCTGATCGGGACCGGGATGGAGCGCCGCGCCGCCGTCGATACCGGCGACGTCGTCCTCGCCGCCAACGCCGGCGAAGTCACCCACGTCGACGCCGAAAGGATCGTCGTCACCAGCGGCTCGAAGAAAGACGAGTACCCGCTCCACAAGTTCATGCGGTCGAATCAGGGGACGATCATCCACCAGCGGCCGATCGTCAAGAGCGGCCAGAAAGTGAAGGAGGGCGACGTGCTCGCCGATGGCTCCTCCACCGGTGGCGGCGAGATCGCCCTGGGCAAGAACTGCCTGGTCGCCTTCATGTCCTGGGAGGGCTACAACTTCGAGGACGCGATCATCCTCTCGCAGCGCCTGGTCAAGGACGACGAACTCACCTCGATCCACATCGAGGAGTACGAGATCGACGCCCGCACGACCAAGCTCGGCGACGAGGAGATTACCCGCGACATCCCGAACCGCTCTGAGGAGAGTCTGCGCAACCTCGACGAGCGCGGCATCGTCCGCGTCGGCGCCGAGGTTGTCTCCGGCGACCTTCTGGTCGGCAAGGTCACCCCGAAGGGCGAGACTGAGCTGACTGCCGAGGAGAAGCTGATCCGCGCGATCTTCAAGGAGAAGGCGCGCGAGGTCCGCGACACCTCGCTGAAAGTGCCGCACGGCGAGGGTGGTGTCGTCATCGACGTCCTCACCTTCAGCCGCGACGCCGGCGACGACCTGCCGCCGGGGGTCAACGACCTGGTCCGCGTCTACGTTGCGACCAAGCGCAAGATCGCCGAGGGCGACAAGCTCGCCGGCCGCCACGGGAACAAGGGTGTGATCTCGAAGATCGTGCCCGAGGAGGACATGCCTCACTTGGCCGACGGCACCCCCGTCGACGTCATCCTCAACCCGCTTGGCGTGCCGAGCCGAATGAACATCGGCCAGATCCTCGAGACCCACCTCGGGTGGGTCGCGGCGAACGGCTGGTACGACGACGGCTCCGAGGCCTACAAACAGGCTCATTCCGAGGAGGGCGACGGCCGCGTCTACGTGGCGACGCAGGTCTTCGACGGTGCCACCGTCGAGGACGTCGACAACGCGCTCGTCTCCTGGAACGACGAGAACGCCGAGCGCGGCGTCGATCTCGGGATCGACAAGAGTGCCCGCCCGGGTGCTCGCGCCTCCGGCACGGCCCAGCTCTACAACGGCCGTACCGGCGAGCCCTACGAGGGCAAGGTGACGGTCGGCTACATGTACATCCTCAAGCTGCTGCACCTCGTCGACGACAAGATCCACGCTCGCTCGACCGGCCCGTACTCGCTCGTCACCCAGCAGCCGCTGGGCGGCAAGGCGCAGTTCGGCGGTCAGCGCTTCGGCGAGATGGAGGTCTGGGCGCTGGAGGCATATGGCGCCGCCTACACCCTGCAGGAGATGCTCACGGTCAAGTCCGACGACACCGTTGGGCGCGTCAAGGCCTACGAGGCGATCGTCAAGGGGGAGAACATCCCCGAGCCGTCGATCCCGGAGTCCTTCAAAGTCCTTTTGAAGGAGATCCAGAGCCTCTCGCTCGACGCCAATGTGGTGTCGGAGGGCTCCGACGTCGAAATCTCCGACGAGGAAGACGACCTGTTGAAAGCGGCCGAGGAGCTCGGCATGGACCTGACCGGCGTCCGCGCCGACTCCAGCAACGGAGCCGCGGACGAGCAGGAGGAGCAGGTGGTCGCCGAGGGCGAGGGCGGAACTGATGGTGATGGTGCTGGCAAAGCCGAGGAGGCCACGCCGGCCGAGGTGGAGGACTGATGATCGACATCAATAATTTCGACGCGATCGAGATTGGACTCGCGTCTTCGAAGAAGATCCGCTCCTGGAGTTGGGGCGAGGTAACCAAGCCCGAGACGATCAACTACCGGACGCTGAAGCCCGAGAAAGACGGGCTCTTCTGCGAGCGCATCTTCGGTCCGACCAAGGACTGGGAGTGCTACTGCGGCAAGTACAAGCGGGTCCGCTACAAGGGCATCGTCTGCGAGCGCTGCGGCGTCGAGGTAACCCGCTCCAAGGTCCGCCGGGAGCGGATGGGGCACGTCGACCTCGCTTCCCCGGTCTCGCACATCTGGTTCTTCAAGGGTGTCCCGAGCCGGATCGGCTACCTGATCGACATGGCTCCGAAAGAGCTGGAGAAGGTCCTCTACTTCGCCGCCTCGATGGTGACCTGGGTCGACGAGGAGGCTCGCGACAAGGACGTCGGGAAACTGGAGAAAGAGGTCAAAAAAGTCGTCGACTCCTACGAGTCCGAAAAACAGAAACGGACGCAGGAGCTGAACGAGTCCCTCGAGCGCCGGATCGCCTATCTGGAGAACGGCGCCCAGGACAAATTTGACGACGAAGATCACATCTGGGCTGACTCTCTGAAACTGACCGCGGCGCAGCTGCGGAAGCTCAAAGACGACGACCGGGCGAAAATGATCAAAGAACTGCGCAAACAGTTCGACGCCGAGATCTCCGACACCGAGGCCTACCTCGAAGAGGCCGCGGAGCGGATGCAAGAGGTCTGGAAGATCTTCACGGAGATGAAGCCGAAGGACGTCATCAATGACGAGACGGTCTTCCGTGAGCTCAAGGATCGGTTCGGGTCCCCATTCGGATGGGGCGAGTACTTCCGCGGCGGCATGGGTGCCGAAGCGGTGCGCGACCTGCTCGAACAGGTCGACCTCGAGGCCGAATGCGAGGAGCTCGAGCAGACGATCAACAGCTCCAAAGGGCAGAAACAGGCCCGCGCGGTGAAGCGTCTGAAAGTCGCCAGCGCCTTCAAGAACTCCGAGAACAAGCCGGACTGGATGATCCTCGACGCGGTGCCGGTGATTCCGCCGGAGCTGCGGCCGATGGTGCAGCTGGACGGTGGCCGCTTCGCGACCTCCGACCTCAACGACCTCTACCGCCGGGTGATCAACCGCAACAACCGGCTGAAAAGGCTGCTCGACCTCGGCGCCCCCGAGATCATCGTCAACAACGAGAAGCGGATGCTGCAGGAGGCGGTCGACGCCCTCTTCGACAACGGCCGCCGCGGTCGCCCGGTCACGGGCCCCGGCAACCGGCCGCTGAAGTCGCTCTCCGACATGCTGAAGGGGAAGCAGGGTCGCTTCCGCCAGAACCTGCTCGGTAAGCGCGTCGACTACTCCGGCCGCTCGGTGATCGTCTCCGGCCCGAGCCTGCGGCTGCACCAGTGCGGCCTGCCCAAGCTCATGGCGTTGGAGCTCTTCAAGCCGTTCATCATGGCTCAGCTCGTCGAGCGCAAAGCGGTGCAGAACATCAAGGCCGCGAAGAAGATGGTCGAGTCGATGATCCCGGAGGTCTGGGACGTGCTGGAGGAAGTCATCCACGAGCACCCCGTCCTGCTTAACCGGGCGCCGACCCTGCACCGTCTCGGCATCCAGGCCTTCGAACCGGTTCTGGTCGAGGGCAAGGCGATCCAGGTTCACCCCTTGGTCTGCCACGCCTTCAACGCTGACTTCGACGGCGATCAGATGGCGGTCCACGTGCCGCTCTCGGCCGAGGCTCAGGCCGAGGCCCGGATCCTGATGCTGTCGGCGAACAACATCCTCTCTCCGGCCCACGGGGCGCCGCTGGCGACCCCGACCCAGGACATGGTGCTCGGCATCTACTACCTGACCTACGGTCCGGAAGCAGATGAGCTGGCAAAGATCGACGAGCAGCTGAAGACCGGCAAGGGCACGAACGGTTCGGGCCCGAGCGTCAAGGTGTTCCGCTCCTCGCAGGAGGCCGAGCTCGTCTACGAGAACGGCGGCTGCAAACTGCACGACCAGGCGGAGTACCGCCGGGCCGGCCGCGGCCACTTCCTGACCACGGTCGGGCGGATCATCTTCAACGAGAAGATCGAGCGCGCCCTCGCCGACGCTCTGGAAGACGACTTCGATCCGGAGCAGTTCGAGTTCGTCAACTTCTCGCTGAAGAAGAAGGACATCAACCAGATGGTCTCCGACCTGGTCGAGGCCTACGGTGCACCGGCGGTCTCACAGGTGCTCGATGCCTTTAAGGACCTGGGCTTCCACTACGCCAGCCAGGCCGGGATTACGGTCTCGAAGAACAACGTCGTCTCGCCGCCGGAGAAGCCGGAAATCCTCGATCGCTACGAGAAGGAGACCGAAGCGATTCAGGGCCAGTACGACGAAGGCTATATCACCGCCGAGGAGCGTCACGAGGCTGTGACGGCGCACTGGAATCGGGCTACCGACGAGGTCGCACAGGCGATGGAGGACAACCTCGAAGAGCTGAACCCGATCTTCATGATGGCCAACTCGGGCGCTCGCGGATCGTTCAAACAGATCCGCCAGCTGGCTGGGATGCGCGGCTTGATGGCCAACCCGAAAGGGGAAATCATCGAGCGGCCGATCAAGGCCAACTTCATGGAGGGACTCTCGGTTCTCGAGTACTTCATCTCCACCCACGGCGCCCGAAAGGGCCTCGCCGACACCGCCCTGCGCACGGCCGACTCCGGGTACCTGACCCGGCGCCTGGTCGACGTCGCCCAGGACGTGATCGTCCGCGAGGAGGACTGCAAAACCAAAGAACACATCGAGATGGTCATCCGCAAGGACGACGGCTCCCTCAACGACAACCTGATCGGCCGCCTGGCGGCGAAAAAGCTCGAGACCAAACGCGGTCGCGAACTGCTTAAGCGCAACCAGGAAATCACCCTCAAAGAGGTCGAAGAAATCGCCGAGGCTTTCGCCGACGACGAGGGCGTCAAAGTGCCGGTCCGCTCCGCGCTCAAGTGCGAGGCGGAATCCGGAGTCTGCCGCTCCTGTTACGGGATCGCGCCGGCGACCGGGTCGACGGTGGACATCGGCGACGCGGTCGGGATCATCGCCGCGCAGTCGATCGGCGAGCCTGGCACCCAGTTGACGATGCGGACCTTCCACACCGGTGGTGTGGCCGGTCAGGACATCACCCAGGGTCTGCCGCGCATCGTCGAGCTTTTCGAGGCGCGTAAACCGAAGGGCTTGGCGCAGATGGCGGAGGCCGAGGGCAAAGTCTCGATTGAAGAAACCGACAAAGCGCTGAAAGTGATCGTCACTGAGTCCAGTGGCGAGGAGCACAGCTACAGCTTCCCGCTGCGGACCCGTCTGCACGTCGCCGACGGCGACCGGGTCGAGGTCGGCCAGCAGCTGAACGAAGGCTCGCTCTACCCGGCCGATCTGTTGGCGATCCGCGGGCGCACCGCAGTCGAGCTCTACCTCGTCGACGAGGTGCAGAAGGTCTACCGCGCCCAGGGCGTCGACATCAACGACAAGCACATCGAGCTGATCGCCCGGCAGATGCTGAAGAAGGTGCGGATCGAGTCCAAGGGCTCGACCAGCCTCCTTCCCGGCCAGCTTGAGGATCGCGGCAGCCTCAAACGGCTGAACAAAAAGGTCAAGGAAGAAGGCGGAACGCCGGCCAAAGGCGAGGAGGTCATCCTCGGCATCACCAAGGCCTCGTTGGCGACCGAGTCCTTCCTCTCCGCGGCTTCCTTCCAGGAGACGACGAAGGTGCTCACCGACGCCGCTCTCGAGGGCAAACGGGATCGTCTCGTCGGCCTCAAGGAGAACGTGATCATCGGCAAGCTGATCCCGGCCGCGACCGGTCTCAAGCACTACCGGACGGTCGCGATCGAGCCGGCGGAACCGATCGAGCCCCCCGGTGACGATCTGCTCGAAGAAGACGAGCTGGCCGCCGAACTCGGCGTCGACGGGGTCGAGGCTCCGGCCGAGGGCTTTGGCACTTCCTTCGCGGAGGAGCTAGAGGAGCTGGCGCAGGAGATCGAGTCCACCTCAGAGGAGTCCAAATAAGGACCGCCCAGCGTCCGTAGAGGTAGGAACCCCCACGTGGGGGTTCCTACGGATGTCTGGTTTCCGCAGAAGTGGGTAAATGAGTACTGCAGCTGAGTGACTTCCTTTCTTGAGATGCGAGTCATGCAGAGAGGCCGAGGGACCACCACCCTCGGCCTTTTTGTGTCTTGAGGGTTCCTGCCGGCCCGCAAAACTGGCCAGCTGGCCAGTCCGGTAGATTTCGCGGCTATGGACTCGGCTGAGAAGGTCTGCATCATCGGCGCCGGCGGCTCCGGCATCGTCGCCGCCCAGGTGTTGGATGCGCACGGGATCCCCTTCGACTGCTTCGAGAAGGGCTCCTACATCGGCGGTAACTGGCGCTACGAAAACGACAACGGGATGTCGTCCGCCTACCGCTCGCTGCACATCAACACCTCGCGCCGGGTGATGGCCTTCAGGTCCCTGCCGATGCCCGACCACTTCCCGGACTACCCCGACCACTTCCAGATGGCCGCCTACTTCGATGAATTCGCCGACCACTTCGGGCTGCGGGAGAAGATCAGCTTCCGCACCGAGGTCGTGAACGCGAAGCCGGCCGACGGCGCCTGGGCGGTCACCGTCAAGGGAGAGGACGGGGGAGAGCGGACCGAGCGCTACAGGGCGGTGATCGTCGCCAACGGGCATCACTGGGACCCGCGCTGGCCCGAACCAGCCTTCCCCGGCTCAGAGGACTTCGAGGGCGAGCAACTGCACGCCCACCACTATCGCGAGCCGGACGTCCTGCGCGGCAAGCGGGTCCTGGTCCTGGGTCTCGGCAACTCGGCCGTCGACATCGCCGTCGAGTCCTCGCGGATCGCTGACAAGACCTTCATTTCAACGCGCCGCGGCGCCTACGTCATTCCCAAGTACATCAACGGCAAGCCGATCGACGAGCTCTCGAACCCGATCACGTCGATGACGCCGCTGGCGGTGCAGCGATTCTTCGCGATGCGAGCCCTCGGCGTCGCCTCAGCCGCCGACCCCACCGCCTACGGCCTGCCCAAGCCCGACCACAAGCTCTTCGAGGCCCACCCGACCGTCTCTTCGGAGTTGCTGCCCAGGCTCGGCCACGGCGACATCACCGCTAAGCCCAACATCGACCGCTACCCCGGCGGCCGCACGGTTCGCTTTGTCGACGGCAGCAGCGAGGAGATCGACCTCGTCGTCTACTGCACCGGCTACAAGATGACTTTCCCGTTCTTCGACCCGAAGGTGTTCAGCGCCCCCGAGAACCGTCTGCCGCTCTACCGGCGGGTCGTCTCGGTCGAGCGCCCGGGTCTCTACTTCATCGGCTTCATCCAGCCGCTGGGGCCGATCATGCCGCTTGCCGAGGCGCAGTGCGAATGGGTCGCCGACCTGCTCGACGGCCGGGTGACGCTACCGCCGGCGGGGGAGATGAAGCGAGAGATCGCGCGCGAGGAACGAAAGCAGCGCAAGCGCTTCGTTGCCTCTAAGCGTCATACGGTCGAGGTCGACTTCCACCCTTATCTGCGCGAGATCCGGCGCGAGCGAAAGCGGGCTGAGCAGCCGGCTTGACGACGCGGGTGCGCCCGCCGGGCGGGCAGGGTGGTGCCGGCAGCGCGGCGCCGCCACCGTGGGGGCCGCGACGACGTGGGCCCTGCGGTGACCGCGGTCGCGGCCGCCGCTTGAAGCCGCCATCCTCGTCGGTTGCCGCCTCCGGTTCGTCGTGCTGCTTGGCCGCCCAGTAGACGAGCCACATTGAGGCCAAGACCGGGATCTTGAGCACGACGGCGAGGAAGAAGATGGGCCAGAACCCCGTCACCTGAGTCAGTGTAGAGAGGTGGCCCAGGCGGTCAAAGCCTCGACGTGGGCCTCCTCCAGGCCGAGGTGGGGCTCGGTGGGCACGAGCAGGGTCGGCGCCGCTCGGCTCTCAGCCCACTCGTAACAGCTGGCGTCGAAGTTGTCGTCGACCCAGGCGATCGCCCGCTCGCCGCAGTAGTCCTCCAGCGCGGCCAGCTTCCAGTGGGCGCCACCGCTACGGGGAGCGACGTCGAAGCCGACGTGGGGCAGCTCCGGCAGGCCGAGAATGTGGGGGAGGTAGAAGTTCGCCTTGTCCTCCCAGCCGCTCGCCCAGACCAGCTCGAAGCTCTCTGAGAGTCGCAGCAGCCTGTCGCCGCAGGGCAGCGAGATGCAGTGCGGCACCCCGTCGACCAGCTGCAGCAGCGTATGAGCAGGCCGCTCCTCGAAGCCGAAGAGCGAGATGACGCCGTCGATGTCGACGGCCAATAAAGGCTTAGGAGGCGAAGCTACCAGCGGTAGTGGGCGAAGGCTTTGTTTGCCTGGGCCATGCGGTAGATGTCGTCCTTCCGCTTCCAGGCGCTGCCCTGCTGCTGGTTGGCGTCGAGAATCTCCGAAGCGAGACGCTCGGCCATTGAGTACTCGCGACGGGCGCGGGCGAACTGGACCAGCCAGCGGACCGCGAGGGTGCGGGCGCGACGGGCGGGAACCTCGACCGGAACCTGGTAGGTGGCACCGCCGACGCGGCGGGAGCGAACCTCAAGGACCGGGGTCAGGGTTTTGATCGCCGACTCGAGGACCTCGACCGGATCTTCACCGCTGCGCTCGCCGACGATGGCGAGGCTGTCGTAGACGATCCGCTCGGCAAGGCTCTTCTTGCCGTCGCTCATCACCTTGTTGATCAGCTGCTGGACGAGCCGGTTGCGGTGTCTGGCGTCCGGCTCGATCGGCCGAATCTGTGCGGCGGAGCGGCGAGGCATTACGAAGCTTTGACGCCGTAGCGGGAGCGGGCCTGTTTGCGATCAGAGACGCCGGCTGCGTCGAGGGTGCCGCGGACGACCTTGTAGCGGACGCCCGGCAGATCCTTGACGCGACCACCCCTGATCAGAACCACCGAGTGCTCCTGGAGGTTGTGGCCCTCGCCGGGGATGTAGGTGGTGACCTCCATCCCGTTGGTCAGACGCACACGGGCGATCTTGCGAAGCGCCGAGTTCGGCTTCTTCGGCGTCACCGTGGCGACACGGGTGCAGACGCCGCGGCGCTGGGGAGCGGCTACGCGCTTCTTGCGACCTTGGCCCGACTTGAGGCCCGGCGTCGTGGTCTTCTTCTTCGGGCGCTTGCGGCCCTTCCTGACAAGTTGATTCGTATTCGGCACGGCCGCGCATAGTAGAGCAGTCCGGCGAAAAGCAGCCCGCCGGCCGCGGCGAGCTCGGCGTAGAACCCGTCCTCGAGGACGGCCGAGGCGCCCGCGAAGCGGGAAGTCTGGCTGCCCTCATCGAGGCCGGCGGGGAGGTCGACGAGCAGGATCAGGGCGAGGGAGAGCAGCCCGAGAACCGCCACCAGCAGCCCCAGCCGGCGGGCCTCTCGGCGCAGCGCCACGACTCCGAGGGCGATCGCCGCGAGCCCGACCGGGACCAGGAGGTAGAAGTGGGCGGCGCCCGCCGTCTTCGCGGCCGTCGTCGGGACCTGCGCCACGTCCGGCAGGTCGGCGTACCCGGGCTGGCCGATCTCGACGGCCCGGTAGTCGATGCACTGCGAGACGACGAGGAGGGCGCCGGCGCCGATCAGGACGACTGCGGCGGCGCGGGCGGGAGTCACCACCCGGCTGGCGGCGGTTGCCGCACGGACCAGGAAGGTGCAGCAACGCCGGACGAGGCGGTCGCCGGCGGCGAGGCCCCGGAAGAAGAGAGCGAGCAGCGGCCGCAGGCGCGGCCAGAGCCAAGCCCAGACTCGGCGGGCGGTTCGGGCGCCGTGGTGCCAGGCCAGGAGCAGCGGTGGATAGGCGCGCTGGAGGCCGCGATCGGCGGCCCGATCGACCTGTCGGGACAAGCGCCGCCCCGCTGCTATCATCGCCGCTCGCTCAGGCAGTTTTCGCTGTTTCTTCGCAGGACGCTTCGCCGGGCCCTTGGGGGCCTTTTTTTGCGGCTTATCACCACTACTGAACTTAGGAACCATGGCACGCAGCTTTCCACTCGAGAAAACCCGGAACATCGGGATCATGGCGCACATCGACGCCGGTAAGACGACGACGACGGAGCGCATCCTCTATTACACCGGCCGCACCCACAAAATGGGCGAGGTCCACGAGGGCGCCGCGGTCATGGACTGGATGGAACAGGAGCAGGAGCGCGGGATCACGATCACGTCCGCTGCGACCGCCTGTGAGTGGAACGACCACCGGATCAACATCATCGACACCCCCGGCCACGTCGACTTCACGGTCGAGGTCGAGCGCAGCCTCCGCGTCCTCGACGGCGCGATCGCCGTCTTCGACGCCGTCGCCGGGGTCGAGCCGCAGTCGGAGCCCGTCTGGCGCCAGGCCGACAAGTACAAGGTGCCGCGCTTCGCCTACATCAACAAGATGGACCGAACGGGCGCCGACTTCTTCAATGCGGTGGAGACGATGAAGGACCGGCTCGGGGCCAACCCGCTGCCGATCCAGCTGCCGATCGGCGCCGAGGAGAACTTCAAAGGCGTCGTCGACCTGGTGAAGATGAAAGGCCTCGTCTGGACCGACGAGCTCGGCGCCGCCTACGAGGAAATCGAGATTCCCGACGACCTCACCGATCAGGCCGAGGAATACCGGACCCAGCTGATCGAAGCCTGCGCCGACTACGACGAAGAGCTGATGGAAGCCTTCCTCGGCGAGGAAGAGATTCCGCAGGCGAAGCTGATCGACTCGCTTCGCAAAGCGACCCTCTCGACCAAGCTGACCCCGGTCCTTTGCGGCACCTCCTTCAAGAACAAGGGCGTGCAGCCGCTGCTCGACGCGATCGTCGAACTGCTGCCCTCGCCGCTCGAGGTGCCGCCGGTCACCGGCGTCATCCCCGCCGGCAAGGGTCAGGCCGAGGACATCGAGGACACGCGCGAGGCGAGCGACAGCGCTCCCTTCTCGGCGCTGGCCTTCAAGGTCATGTCCGACCCCTACGTCGGCAAGCTCACCTACTTCCGCGTCTACTCGGGCAAGCTCGAGAAAGGCGGCCGGGTCCTGAACGTGAAAACGGGCAAGACCGAGCGGATCGGACGGCTGCTGATGATGCATGCCAACAGTCGCGAGGAGATCGACGAGACCTATGCCGGTGACATCTGCGCCGGCGTCGGCCTCAAGGAAACCGGGACCGGCGACACCCTCGCCGCCCCCGACGCCCCGATCGCCCTCGAGAGCATCGAATTCCCGGAGACCGTGATCGCGGTCGCGATCGAGCCGAAAACGAAAGCCGACCAGGAGAAGATGGGCAACGCCCTGGCTCGCCTCGGCGAGGAGGATCCGACCTTCAAAATCGAATCCGACGAGGAAACCGGCCAGACCCTGATCCACGGGATGGGCGAGCTCCACCTCGAGGTCATCGTCGACCGGATGCTGCGCGAGTTCAAAGTCGAGGCCAACGTCGGCAAGCCGCAGGTCGCCTACCGCGAGACGATCCGCAAGCGGGTCGAGAAGGTCGTCGCCCGGTTCGTGCGTCAGACCGGCGGTCGCGGCCAGTTCGGCCACGTCGTCATCAACCTCGAGCCGGCACCCGGAGAGGGCTTCGTCTTCGAGAACAAAATCAAGGGCGGCGTCATCCCCGGCGAATTCATCGGCCCGGCCGAGCAGGGGATGCGCGAGGCGCTCGAAAACGGCGTCAAGGCCGGTTACCCGATGGTCGACGTCAAAGCCGAACTGGTCGATGGCTCCTACCACGACGTCGACTCTTCGGAGATGGCCTTCAAAATCGCCGGTTCGATGGCGATCCAGGACGGTGCCCGCAAGGCGAACCCGGTCCTGCTGGAGCCGACGATGGCGGTCGAGGTGGTTACGCCCGAGGACTTCCTCGGCGACGTGATCGGCGACCTCTCCCGGCGCCGCGGCAAAGTTCAGGGCCAGGATCAGCGCGGCAACGCCCTCGCCGTCCAGGCTTATGTCCCTCTTGGAGAGATGTTCGGTTACGCGACCGAACTGCGGTCGATGACCCAGGGCCGAGCGACTTACACGATGCAGTTTGAGCGCTACGAGGAGGTCCCCTCGAACATCGCCGAGGAGATCGTCGAGCACCGCTCAGGAGACCCGGTGGGTGCAGCCTCATGAGCCCAACCGCGGCGGGACACTGAACCTGGCTATATTTCCCGGGTTGCCCGCAGGCAGGTAGAAGCTGCCGCGGGAAGTCCGCCCACGAGACTCAAGCACTTAGATCAGACAGAACACGATTTCGAAAGGCGAAACGGAGAGAGATGTCCAAGGAGAAATTCGAGCGCGATAAGCCGCATGTGAACGTCGGCACCATCGGTCACATCGACCACGGCAAGACGACCCTGACGGCCGCGATCACCAAAACCCTCTCCACCGTGGGCGGTGCTGAGGCACAGAGCTTCGAGGAGATCGACAACGCTCCCGAGGAGAAGGAACGCGGCATCACGATCGCGACCTCCCACGTGGAGTACGAGACCGACAACCGGCACTACGCCCACGTCGACTGCCCGGGTCACGCCGACTACGTCAAGAACATGATCACCGGCGCCGCGCAGATGGACGGGGCGATCCTGGTCGTCTCCGCCGCCGACGGCGTTATGCCTCAGACCCGCGAGCACATCCTGCTCGCCCGTCAGGTCAACGTCCCGCACGTGGTCGTCTTCCTCAACAAGATCGACCAGGTCGACGACGACGAACTGGTCGAGCTGGTCGAGGAGGAGGTCAAGGAACTTCTCGACGAGTACGACTTCCCGGGCGACGAGACGCCGATCATCAAAGGCTCGGCGCTGAAGGCGCTGGAAGGCGACGAGGAAGCCCAGAAAGCCGTGTTCGAGCTGGCCGCGGCGCTGGACTCCTACATCCCGGAGCCGACCCGCGAGCTCGACAAGCCCTTCCTGATGCCGATCGAGGACATCTTCTCGATCACCGGCCGCGGCACCGTTGCCACCGGCCGCGTCGAGCAGGGCATCGTTAACACCGGCGACGAGGTTGAGATCGTCGGTATCAAGGACACCACGAAAACCACGGTCACCGGGGTCGAGATGTTCCGCAAGATCCTCGACGAGGGTCAGGCGGGCGACAACATCGGCGCCCTGCTCCGCGGTACCAAGCGCGAGGAGATCGAGCGCGGCCAGGTTCTCTGCAAGCCCGGCTCGATCACCCCGCACACGAAGTTCAAAGCCGAGGTCTACTGCCTGAAGAAGGAGGAGGGTGGTCGCCACACTCCGTTCTTCTCCGGCTACCGGCCTCAGTTCTACTTCCGGACCACCGACGTGACCGGGATCGCCAACCTCCCCGAGGGGACGGAGATGGTGATGCCGGGAGACAACGTCGAGATGACGATCGAGCTGATTCAGCCGATCGCGATGGACCCGGGTCTGCGGTTCGCCATCCGCGAGGGTGGCCGCACCGTCGGCTCCGGCGTCGTCGCCGAGGTCATCGAGTAGCAACGCCACCAGGGACGGGCGCCTTGCCCGTCCCGAACCCCGCCTCCGGGCGGGGAGACAACTGCAAGGACATACGACCGGGGCGGCGCCCCAAGCACAGGGGCCCCGCCCTCTTTGCGCGGTAAAGCGAAGAGAAAGACAAGAGACGCACCGAAGTGGCAACCATCGCGGCACAGAAAATTCGAATCCGACTGAAGGCGTACGACCACGACGCCATAGATCGGGCTGCCAAAGAGATCGTCGAGACCGCCGAGCGCACCGGCGCGACCGTCTCCGGCCCGGTGCCGCTGCCCACCGAGAAAAACGTCTACTGCGTGATCCGCTCCCCGTTCAAGGACAAGGACTCGCGCGAGCACTTCGAGATCCGCACCCACAAGCGGCTGATCGACATCCTCCAGCCGTCGCCGAAAACGGTTGACTCGCTGCAGCGCCTGGACTCGCTGCCGGCCGGCGTCGACATCGAGATCAAGCTCTAGGTGCTGCGGTGGCTGCGATTCTCGGCAAGAAGCTCGGCATGACCCAGGTCTTCCAGGAGGACGGCAGCGTCATCCCCGTAACCGTGATCGAGGCCGGCCCCTGCAAGATCACCGCTGTCCGCGACAGCGATCGGGACGGCTACTCGGCCGTGCAGCTCGCCTTCGGCGAGGTCAAGCAGGGCAAGCTCAGCAAGGCCGAGGAAGGCCACCTGAAAAAGGCCGGCGCCGCGCCGATGCGCCACCTGGTCGAGTTCCGCGACGAGGACCTCGGCGCCGAGGAGGGTCCGAAGGTCGGCGACGACGTCACCGTCGAGGGCTTCGAGGCCGGCCAGAAGGTCAAAGTCGCCGGGATCTCGATCGGCAAGGGCTTCCAGGGCGGGATCAAGCGCCACAACTTCAGCCGCGGCCCCGTCAGCCACGGCTCCCACAATGTCCGTGCTCCGGGTTCGATCGGTGCCAGCGCCTTCCCCGCCCGCGTCTTCAAAGGGATGCGGATGCCGGGTCAGATGGGCAACAAGCGGGTCACCCAGAAGGGCCTCGAAATCGCCGACGTCGACGCCGAGCGCAACCTGCTGCTGATCAAGGGCTCGGTCCCCGGCTCCCGCAACGGAATCGTCGAGGTGCGGACCGATGGCTGACGCGAAAGCACCCGTCCTCGGCAAGAGCGGCAAAGCCGACCTGCCGAAAGAGCTCTTCGCCGAGCCCTTCCACCAGTCGCTGGTGCACGAGGCCGCGCGCGCCGACCTCAACGCCCGCCGCCAGGGCACGGCATCGACCCTGACCCGCGGCGAGGTCTCCTTCACGACCGCCAAGGCCTGGCGCCAGAAGGGCACCGGCCGCGCCCGCGTCGGCACGCTCGGCGTCCCCAACCGCTTCGGCGGCGGCGTCGCCTTCGGCCCGAAGCCGCGCAAGTACACGGTCAAGGTCAACCGCAAAGCCCGCCGCCGGGCGATGCGCTCCGCCCTCTCGGTCCACGCCGAGCGCGGCTCGGTCGCCGTCCTCGACGCCAAGGACTTCGAGACGCCGTCGACCAAAGCCGCCGCCCAGGCTCTGGCCAAATGGGGCGCGAAGAACCCGATCCTCCTCCTCGTCACCGCCGAGGAGATCGGCGCGATGAAGAGCTTCCGCAACCTTCCCCGCACCCACGTGCTCGAGGTCGGCGCCGCCGGCGTCGCCGACGTGATCGGCGCCGCCGCCGTCGTCCTCTCCGAAACCGCGCTGGAAACCCTGAAGGAGAGGCTCTCCTGATGGACCCCCGCACGATCCTCATCCGCCCGGTGATTTCGGAGAAGAGCTACGCCTTGATCGCCGAAGGCAAGTACACCTTCCGGGTCGACGACCGCGCCCACAAGACCCAGATCGCGCAGGCGGTCGAAGAGGTCTTCGGCGTCGACGTCGCCGGGGTCCGCACCGCGAAAGTGCGCTCGAAGCCGAAGCGCCGCGGTCTGACCAAAGGCCGCACCCGCGCCTGGAAGAAGGCGATCGTCCAGCTCGCCCCGGGCGAGCGGATCGAGCTGTTCGAGGGCGCCGAGACCGCCTAGGAGACCTGAGAGATGCCGAACCGCAAAACCAAACCGACCAGCCCCGGCCGCCGCTTCGCGACCTACCCGCTGCGCGAGCAGCTGACCGCGACCGAGCCGGAGCGGAAGCTGACCGAGGGTCTGAAGAAGAGCGGCGGCCGCAACGCCAACGGCCGCATCACCTCCCGCCACCGCGGCGGCGGCGCCAAGCGGCGCTACCGCAAGATCGACTTCAAGCGGCTCAAGGACGGCGTCCCCGCGAAAGTGGCCTCGATCGAGTACGACCCGAACCGCACTTGCTACATCGCCCTCCTCCACTACGCCGACGGGCACAAGGACTACATCCTCGCCCCGGCTCAGCTGAGCGTCGGCGACGTCGTTAAATCCGGTCCCGAGGCGGACATCAAACCGGGCCACTCGCTGGAGCTCGGGCAGATGCCGACCGGCACCATCGTCCATAACGTCGAGCTGATCCCCGGCCAGGGCGGCAAGCTCGGCCGCTCCGCCGGCACCTCGATTCAGCTTGTCGCGAAGGAGGGGGAGATGGTGACCCTGCGCCTGCCTTCATCGGAGATGCGGATGGTCCGCGCCAACTGCCGCGCCACCGTCGGCGTCCTCTCCAACGCCGAGCACCAGAACATGAAGGTCGGCAAGGCCGGCCGCAGCCGCCACAAGGGCAAGCGCCCGCAGTCGCGCGGCGTCGCGATGAACCCCGTCGACCACCCGCACGGCGGCGGCGAGGCGCACCACACCACCGGTGGCCATCCGGTCACCCCGTGGGGCAAGCCGACCCTCGGCTACCGCACCCGCAAGAAGGGCAAGCAATCCGACCGCTACATCGTCCGCGGCCGACGCCGCGGCAAGAAGAAGGGCCGTTAAAGATGGGACGTTCGACGAAAAAGGGCCCGTGGGTCGAGGAGCGCCTGATGGGGCGGATCACCGCCCTCAACGAGGCCGGTAACAAACAGATGCTGAAAACCTGGTCGCGGACCTCGACGATCTTCCCGGAGATGGTCGGTCACACGATCGCCGTCCACGACGGCAAAAAGCACGTCCCGGTCTTCATCTCGGAGTCAATGGTCGGGCACAAGCTCGGCGAGTTCGCTCCGACCCGGACCTTCCGCTCGCACGGTGGCAAGGAATAACGATGGCCGACGATAAAAAAGACAAAAAAGCTGCGAAAAAACCGGCTGCGAAATCCGACGCCAAAAAAGCGAAAGCCAAAAAAGCTCCGGCTAAAAAAGCGGAGAAAAAAGCAGCGAAAAAACCGGCGGCGAAAAAAGAGTCTAAAAAACCGGCGGCGAAAACCGACGTCAAAAAAGACTCCAAAGCTAAAAAAGAGCCAGCTAAAAAAGCCGCTCCCAAAAAAGCGAAAGCGCCGGCCGCGCCCCCCGTCGTCAAAGCCAAAGCCCGCTACGTGCGGATCGCCCCGCGCAAGGTGCGACTGATCGCCGATCAGGTGCGCGGCATGCACATCGAGCAGGCGCGGGCGCTGCTGGCGTTCTCCCCCCGCGGCGCCGCCGAGCCGATCCAGAAGCTGATCAACTCCGCCGCCGCCAACGCGGAAAACAACCACGACTTGATCGGTGACGAGATGCGCGTTTCCTCGATCACCGTCGACGAGGGTCCGACCCTGCGCCGCTTCCGCCCCCGGGCGATGGGCCGGGCGACCCCGATCAACAAGCGAACCAGCCACATTGCCGTGGCTCTAACCCCGGTGGAGGACTAGGCATGGGACAGAAGATCCACCCCGAGGGTTTCCGGGTCGGCTACATCCACGACTGGAAGTCGAACTGGTACGAGGACAAAAACTTCGCCGACGTCCTTCAGGAAGACCTGCAGATCCGGGACCACATCGAAAACAAGCTTTCCCACGCCGGCCTCTCGAGCATCACGATCGAGCGCCGCGGCGAGGTCGCGGTGGACATCCACACCGCCCGCCCCGGCATCGTCATCGGCAAGTCAGGCTCAGAAGTCGACGCCCTGCGCAAAGAGCTGCACAAGCTCACCGGCAGCCCGGTGAAAGTGAACATCCGCGAGGTCAAGCGCCCCGAGCTCGACGCCAAACTGGTCGCCCAGTCGATCGCCGAGCAGCTGCAGAACCGGGTCGCCTTCCGGCGCGCGATGAAACGGGCCCTGACCTCGGCGATGCGCTCCGGCGCCAAGGGCGTCAAGGTCCAGGTCTCCGGCCGCCTCGGCGGGGCCGAGATGGCGCGGACCGAACAGTATTCCGATGGCCGAGTGCCGCTGCACACGCTGCGCGCCGACATCGACTACGGCTTCTTCGAGGCCCGCACGACGACCGGCCGGATCGGCGTCAAATGCTGGATCAACAAGGGCGAGGTCATGCCCGAGGGCTTCCGCTCCGATCTCGTCTCCGGCGACTCCGCCGGTGCCCCCGATGGTGGTCGCGGCGGTCGTCGCGACGATCGTGGTGGCGGCGGGCGCGGTCGTGGCCCCGGCGGCGATCGTGGCGGCCGCGGCCCAGGTGGGGATCGCGGTGGACGCGGTGGCGGCGGTCGTGGCCCCGGCGGCGGACGCGGCGGTCCCGGTGGCCGCGGTGGCCAGCGCGGAGGTGGTCGCTGATGTTGATGCCGAAACGCGTTAAGCACCGCAAACAGTTCCGCGGCCGCATGCGCGGCAACACCAAGGGCGGCAGCAGCGTCGCCTTCGGCGAGTACGGGATCAAGGCGGTCGAGCGCGGCTGGATCACCAACCGCCAGATCGAGGCCGCCCGTGTCGCGATGACCCGCAAGATCAAACGTGGCGGCAAGGTCTGGATCAACGTCTTCCCGGACAAGCCGTACACGAAGAAGCCGGCCGAGACCCGGATGGGCTCGGGCAAGGGCAACCCGGAGGGGTGGGTCGCCGTCGTCAAGCCCGGCAAGGTGATGTTCGAGCTGGCCGGCGTCCCCGAGGAGCTGGCGCGCGAAGCGCTGCGCCTGGCGGGCCACAAGCTTCCGGTGAAAACCAAATTCGTCATGCGCGAGGGGGCCGGCGAGTAATGAAGGCGGCCGAGGTGCATAACCTGAAAGACGACGAGCTGGTGGCGAAACTGATCGACGCCAAGCAGGAGGCCTTCAACCTCCGCTTCCGGCACGCCACCGGCGAGCTCGAGAACAGCGCCCGCCTTGGAGCGGCGAAGAAGGACATCGCCCGGCTGCTGACCGTGGCGCGCCAGCGCGGCATCGATGTTGAGAAAGAGACCCGACGGATATGAGCGACGACGAGCAGAAAAAAGACGAGACGACTGAGGAGCCCCAGGCCGAGGAGACGGTCGAGGAGGCCCCCGCGGCTGAGACCGCGGAGGAGGCCCCTGCCACCGAGGAGCCCGCTGCCGCTGAGGAGGCGCCCGCTGAGGAGGCTCCCGCCGAGGAGGCTGCTGAGGCCCCTGCCGCCGAAGAGGCTCCCGCCGAGCCCAATCCCGAGGACGATCTTCCCTGGAAGGAGAGGCGGCGGCTGCAGAAATCGCGCCGGCAGCCGCGCAAAGCCAATCCTTCCGATCCCGCGGAGCGCGCCGCGCAGCGGGCCGAGGAACGACGGGTCAGAGCAAATCTGCGCCGCAAGCAGCGCGAGGCCGCGAAGGCGGAGCGCACCCCCGGCACCGGCACCCCGCCGGCCGAGCGCGAGGCGAACGCGGCCAAGGTGCGGCAGGGGATCGTCGTCTCCAGCAAGGGCGACAAATCGATCACGGTCCGCATCGACATCGCCCGCCGCCACCGCACCTACGAGAAGATCGTCCGCAGCTCGACCAAGCTGCACGCGCACGACGAGCGCAACGAGGCCGGCGAGGGCGACGTCGTCCGCGTGGTCGAGACCCGGCCGCTCTCCAAGACCAAGCGCTGGCGCCTGGTCGACGTCGTGGAGAAGGCGAGGTAGGGCGATGATCCAGCAGGAGTCCAGGCTCAAGGTTGCCGACAACTCGGGCGCGCGTGAGATCCTCTGCATCAGGGTCAAAGGCGGCTCGCACCGGCGCTACGCCA